>Ga0304730_1000178_pt1 | contig 57770 bp, 122 predicted proteins | sample M_130628_MF_Meta_FD_190474 | JGI IMG/M metagenome (GOLD analysis project Ga0304730, IMG submission 190474) | Freshwater microbial communities from Lake Montjoie, Canada to study carbon cycling - M_130628_MF_MetaG (v2) (version 2) | ecosystem: Environmental > Aquatic > Freshwater > Lake | place... | reverse complement strand
AGAGAATTGCTTGCAAAAACGTAATTCTATTTTTGGGTAATCATGATCACCATATTCGTAATAATAAAGAAGGCGTACAAGGTTACTTCAAGCACGTTTCGACATATGATATACTGGATATTCGTAGACCCGAAGGCAAGGTGATGGGCAAGTACCAATTTGTATGTTGTCACTTTCCAATAGCAAGCTGGGATGGCATGAATAAGAACGTTCCACATTTACATGGCCACGTTCATTTACCACCGAGATTGAAAGTTCATGAGGGACAAGCGATGGACGTTGGAGTGGACGGAAACAATTTGGAGCCTTACAGCTTAAATGAGATATTGAAGATTATGAAAGATCGTCCGGTTAAACACTTAGTTTTGCCTAAAGATCATCACACAGAAGAATAAAGGAAATATGCTAGAATATAACGTATCGGAAAGAAGATTTTTTATTTGGAAATTGGAATTGTGGTGGATCGCTTTCGATCATCCGCAATTTTATCCGGATGGTAGAAAACATTTAAGAGGTAACTGGTTCTGGAGAACCAAAAAATAAAAGAATAATATGGAAGATGTAAGAAACGAAGATACCCAATTAGATGGTATGCTATACCTGGTAAGAGGATTACCTGGATCAGGTAAGAGTACTTTTGCAAATACAATCTGGAATAATTATGCCATCTGTGAAGCCGATCAATATTTTATCGATAAAGAAACATCGGAATATAAATTTGATGCATCTAAACTGAGAGAAGCACACGAATGGTGCAGAAATCAGGTTGAGACCCGAATGATAGATCACCAGGTCAATAAACAATATTATCCTGAGATCGTGGTATCAAACACATTTACTCAGGAATGGGAAATGCAGGCATATTTTGATCTTGCCGAAAAATACAGCTATCGTGTTACCACGTTGATAGTTGAAAATAGACATGGCAATTCAAATATCCACGGTGTTTTGGATGACAAGTTGGAAATTATGAGAAATCGTTTCGAAATAAAATTATAACACATGGAAAAATATAATTTATTCCTAGACGATGTACGTCACCCTTATGATTGCATAAGCTATATGCCAGCACCGGGAATATATTCAAAATGGATATGGCAAACAGTTCGTAATTATGACGAATTCGTTTCATACATAACAAAAAATGGAATGCCAGATTTCATTTCCTTTGACCACGATCTGGCTGATGAACACTATAATCAGGACATGCATAATGGGCAAGAGGTTTACAATAAGCACTATGAAGAATTCCAGGAGAAAACAGGAATGGACTGTGCAAAATGGTTGGTTGATCATTGCATGGACAATAATCTGGCTCTTCCGGATTACGTTGTGCATTCGATGAACCCCGCAGGCGGACAAAACATAAAATCATTATTAGATCAATTTAAAGAATTTCAAAACAAAAATCAATAATATGAATTACTCAGCAGAATTTAAAAAATACGCACTAAGTGAAGGAATCAGTTCATTAACATTGGACTACCACGGCAAACAGATCGAGTCATCAATGACACCGATGATCCTGGAGGAAAGAGAAATGAGAGTTACCCAGATGACAGTTTTTGATAGATTAATGATGGACAGAATCCTATGGGTTGCTGGACCAGTTAACGATCGTATGTCAACAATAGTTCAGGCACAACTTATGTTTTTGGATTCAGTGGAGAAAAAAGATATCACCATGCACATTGATTCACCAGGTGGATCTGTTAAGTCAGGTCTTAGTATGGTTGATGTCATGGAATACATCAGATCAGATATCCAAACTGTTAATACAGGAATGGCAGCTTCCATGGGTTCGGTACTATTGGGTGCAGGTACCAAAGGTAAACGTAGTTCACTAAGATTTAGTAAAGTTATGCTTCATCAGTCAAGTGGTGGATTCGGCGGTAACATTCAGGATGCTGAAATTGACTTTAAGGAATGGAGAGAAGTAAACCAAATTCTTTTTGATTTACTTGGTGAATACTGCGGCAAGACAGCTGAACAGGTTAAGAATGATGCAACAAGAGATTTCTGGTTAAGCTCACAAGAAGCTGTTGAGTATGGAATTATCGACGAAGTAATTAAAACTAAAAAATAATGTCGGAGAAAAAGAAACGTAATTACGAAATACATGAAGTTCTTAGCGATAAACAGCAAGAGACGTATGATGAGTGGTTATCTCACATCAAAGCAATCCATGGGGAATATGGATTGTTTACATGGAAGGTAACACCAAATGGTATTGGTAGCGGAATTGTAGTTTATAGTCACAGAACAAAAACAGAGCTAGATCTAACAGATGTCGATAGTTGGTAATATGAAAATGGAACTATGTGATTGCGGCAAGGAAGCTGTATGATGCTGCATGCCAGGATACGGCGATGGCAGTAGTCCATATTCCTGCGACGAGTGTGTTAACAGAAGCTGTGATTGCAATCACCGATATGTTGATCCAAACACATACCATCCACCATTAGATCACCCAGATTTACCAACCGATGAGGATGGTGTTGAGGGTGTTGATTGGGGTTGGGTTGATGAGAATAAAGAAGCTTGGCAATGGATCGATGAAAGGGGAAGACCATATCCTTGCTGTGAATATCACCATGAACCTCACGGATTTGATGTTTATGAAGAAGACTAACCTAAAAACAAATAAGATTATGCTAGATAAATTTAAAACATGGTTCTATGAATGGAAAAATGGACATCCCTTTCTCCTACATAAAGAAGTAGATATTATTTGCGATACCAGATCGGATGAAAAATACAAATGGATGTCTGACAATGATATACAGAGGTTGATTAAAATCAGGGTAAAGGAAATGTATAGTGAGATATATCCAAATGCAAAACGATGGAGCTTAAACTTTAAAAAGAAATAAGATCATGGAAAAAGAAATTTCAGTAACAAGAAATGAAGTAGATCTGTTCATTTGCTCCTGTCATAGCACGGAACACCAGATGATTGTTTTATATGACGAGGATGAGATTGATGATAGAATATTTCCGACAGTTTACATCCACGCTCACCTAGCTAAAAGACCTTTTTGGGAGAGAGTGAAGTATGGCATCAGATACATTTTTGGTTACCAGTCTAAATATGGTGCTTTCGATGAATTCATCATTAATCCCGATGATTCGGTAAGGCTCAGAAAAATAGCTGATTATTTAGATGGCAATAAAGGATAGGGACTACTTATCCTTAAGATTTGCCTTTGCTTGTTTATATAGAGCCTTATCACCAACTTCCGTTGTTCTACCACCGGTTACGAATGAATTAACTCTGGCCATTGCCCATTGTTGAGGTGTTGTACCAGGTATATGACCGTTTTTCCAAGCAGCATATCCTCTAGCCCAAACCGACTTTAATATGCCTAGTGGAAATCTTGTTTTATCAGATTTCTTCTTTAGCGCCTTATATACCGGACCTTCTTTGTCCATAGACTCGTCTAGCAAAACAGCTTCAGTTATATCCTCATTGTCCATAACAATCTCCTCGAATACGCCATCAGGAATTGAAAATGAATCGAATTCTACAACATTCTTTGGTTCGAATGCGTCATTCTCACCGAACATCTCCTTATATTTCTTGGTGTAATTTGATGCTTTGGTAGGAACAGGTTTACCCTTTTTAGCTTTTCTGCTTTTATAGTCAGCATCCCAAGGTCCATATGCAGATGAGTCATCATCTTGCTTGTCCCCATGCTTCTTGATTTCTCTTTTCATCACATTGGGATTTGTTGTCAGATATTTCTTTGGATATTTCATAATCTATATATCAAATAATATAACCACTATTTTTTTTATTACCGGGTTTATTTATTATATTTGTAGGGTGAAATAATCCATCGAATAGTCGATAGAATGTATAATACAAATTAGAAAATGGAAAGAAAATTAGCTTCGATTCAAAGAATTGACAAGGTGCTTCCGATAGATGGAGCAGATGCAATAGAGATTGTAATGGTTAATGCTTGGAAAGTTGTTTCCAAGAAGGGTGAATTTAAGGAAGGAGATCTTTGTGTCTACTTCGAGATTGATTCATTCCTACCAGTTGAGAAAGAATTTGAATTCCTAAGAAAATCATCATACAAAAAGATGGGAGACTTAGAAGGATTTCGTCTAAGAACGATCAAATTAAAAGGGCAAGTTTCCCAGGGGATTTGTTTACCATTAAGCATTCTTGAAAAAGAGGATGAAATGAAAATAGGTATTAGTAAGCAACCTTGGGGTGATCAACTTCAGCTTGGACCTTACGATGATGCAATAGTTATCGAAGAGGGTGCTGATGTTACAGCTTACATGGGTGTCCTGAAATACGAACCGCCGATCCCAGCAGAATTATCAGGAAAAGTTAAAGGAGGGTTTCCTGGATTCATTAGAAAAACCGACGAGGAAAGAATCCAGAACATGACTGCTGAATACGAGAGCATGAAGGATAAGCCATATTATGTTACAGAAAAGCTCGATGGTAGTTCTGCAACTTATTACTTTAGAGATGGTGTTTTCGGTGTGTGCTCAAGAAATTTGGAGCTGCTAGAAAGCGAAGGTAATACATTCTGGAAAGTTGCTCGCGAATTATTCATAGAGGAAAAGCTAGGAACTCTAGAAGAGAACTATGCAATTCAGGGGGAAATTATCGGAAATGGTATTCAGAGTAATCCATATAAGCTCAAGGGTCAAACAGTATTGATCTTTAATATCTTTAACATAGACACCCAGGAATATCTTGGGCTTGATGACATGGTGCATTTTCTACACAATGTAAACACTGATGGCAAACCATTGGAGCTTGTACCGATTATACATTATGATTACAAGCTACCTAACAACATCTCAGAAATTCTGAGTAAGGCTGAGGGTAAGTCCATATTAAATAAAGACACGGAGAGGGAAGGCATCGTAATTAGAAATCGTGATAAGAGCATCTCATTTAAAGCAATTTCAAATAAATTCTTACTAAAACAAAAATAATATGTACAGTTTAATAAACTATCACAATGTTATAGAAGGATCTTGTCGGGGTACATTATTCGGAATGATCTTAGGACTACCATGCATGAAGATTCTTGTCAAAAATCCAGAAACGATAGACCCACATGAGTAAGCTTATAAAAATTACAGGGAAAAACGGACTCGAATTATATTTGAATCCGATGTTTATTCAGACAATGTGCAGAATGGATAAAGATAACACTGAAATTCTACTCATGAGTGGTGATCGCATTTACTGCGAAGAAACTCCTGCTGAGATAGAGAAAAAATCCAACGAGTTCACAATCATAACTAAATAGAGCATGGATAAGAAGCCAGATTTAGTTGTATGGAATAGTGATGAAGGCTATGATGCCAAATCAAAAGCATATCCAACAGATCTCGGCTCTCCTGCATTTAATATGCCTGATATTTCCCTGGTCAGAACAGAAGCATCCAAAAAGATGCTTGACGTTTTTAGTAGAGAAAGAATAGAGCTGATAGAAAAAATGGAGGATCTAAAGGTTGATTATGACACATCACTAATGGTGTGGAGCTCTAAATTTACATTTGCACCAATAGTTGGTCACACGTATTTTCTCTACAATTTCTCGGGAACGCCAACACTATCTCTAATATCGCCAACGGATTGGAATAAGAAAGACTCATTCATTGGAGCTTATACATTAACCTCAGAAAACAAATGGATTAAAAAAATATAGCTATGAAAAACCTAGAAGAATACGATACTAGAAAAGAATTAGTCATGAATTACTGTCCTATATTAGGGGTAAGCTATGAACTAAAAAATGTTGTTACCAAGAAGAACAATATAGAATGGGACGAGGATCACGCACTAAATTTGGTTCTGAATGGAATTATCGAGGATCTGGAGAAAGATGGGGAAATGATTATAGACCGGGATATATAATGAATGTGGAATCTCAAACTATTCGAAGAATTTAATAGCAATCCGTTACCCAAAGCATCACAGCTCAAGGAAGAATGCCTCGATTTTCTTGGTCTTACTGATGAGTTCAATAAAAGGGATTGGAGAGGATCCAAATTCCATCTTAATAAGGGGGTAGAATATAGAAAGTTTATAGATTTTCTAGATTTTCTACTAGATAAAGGCTATAACATTACAACATACCCAGAGAAGTTAGGTAAAGATACCAAATCAGCAAAAGTCCTATATAAAATGAACATGACTATTCCCGATAATGGTGGATATAGTCCAGTTGTAATAATAGATTGCTTAGATAATAATGGGATTAAAGCAAAATACTACTTTTGTCCTGAGGGAGATAATTCTATTCACTTCGGAAGTTTACGTCCATATGATGTTTTACAAACACCAGTTTTCACATCGAGTGATATAGAGTGCTTATTTTGGGATGGCGATGATTTCGTTGAGGGTAAATTTGAACACACAGAAACAGATCATGACTATGAGATTATCAGTATGTTCTATGAAAGCTACGAAACATCCAATTCAAAAGTATACTCGATGACAGTTAGTGGATCTGGTGGTGAGTATGAGGGATATCAACCGGAGGACATAGAGTATATCTATTTGAACTAATTCTTTCTAAGCAGAATCTGCTTCTCCGTGTGATCTATTAAATATCGGCCAATAAGAATATTCTTCCCTGATACGACTATAGTTCACTTAGTTAAAAGCCCTCCACCTTCATTAGTAGAGAAATCGAAATCTTACCACACGATTCCACTATAAGATTATAATAAGCGGTATCAACAGATTCAAATTTATCGGGTGTCTGTTGTACCTTTAACTCCTAAAAATCCCCAACCTGATCTATTTTAATCTGTGCATTTAGAGATAAGGACAAAATGAGTAGGATAAATATGATGCTCCCTATAGCTTACATATGAATTAAATAAAAAAACAATGATGAGAACAAAAAAAACAAACCCCAAGATAGAAAAGAACGTGGAGGATGTTAGTGATCTAGAGGTTGCTAAGAAAATGCTAAAAATATACCAGAGTGCGCAGGATAGAAAGCTAAGATTTGATTTAAGCTTTGAATCGGTTAAAAAACTACTTTCACACCAAACATGTTTCTATACAAATAGAAAATTCGAGGAGGATGGACAATTCTCCCGAAGCTTCGATAGGGTTGACTCTGCTAAAGGGTATGTTGAAGGAAATGTTGTAGCATGTACAATAGACATAAACGGTAAAAAAAGTAATCTCTCAATGGAGGAGATAGAGTGCATATACAACAAATTAGTAAAAGTGCTACCTAAGAAAAAACCAGTATCTGATATACACGTTGAAATCATCGGGATATCTAAGGAAGAACCTAAATCAGAAGAGACTCAGACCGATATATAGGTCATGGGAACAAGCAAATTTAAGGAGTGGCTGGGAGAATCAGATGAAACGGATAACATCTTTAATGAAGATAATGCTAAGAGAATACATAATGATGTTGCTTTTATTAGCAAATTTTCAAGAAAGAACGAAGCACGTAATCAGGGTCATCTGGATCTAGCATCGGTAACTGTGAATAAGTCAACACCTGGTTACGATATTAGACTTAGCTTTACCGGGAATTTATACAAAGCAATAGAAAAACTGCTGAACGTTACAGATTTTGACGTTGTTCCTGATATGGTCTCAAACTGGATCAGAATAAAGATAGATCTTGACGAATCATTACAGCCAGGGGAATCAAAAATACTGGATATCCATGACTGGAAAGATAGACATATTCTGAAGGTCCAAGCAAATCCAAAGGATTATGATCAACTAAAGAAAGTTGTTGAAAAATCATTAATCCACCTATTTGATAAATTCAAAAAGGTAAGATACGTAATGCCAAGAGATCTTAAAACTATTCAGGGATTATCGGATCGTATTAAAGATAATGTTAAATCCTTATATGATAATATCATAGATGATTTCTATGACGATGGGGCTCTAGAAAAAGATCTTGTTGATGATGATATTCTAGCAGAGATATTTGTTAAGACGTTATTAGAAAATCCAGAATATATCGATAAGGTTAATGCGATGAGTAAATATGCAAGAAAAAAAATATTCAAAGGTGCATTAGATCTTTTCAAAGGGGACGAAGAGTTCACTTTGGATCCAAAAAAACTCACCTCCATGAGATCATTCTTTAAAGTGAGAAGCACGTGGGATCTAATATAGCATGAAGAATATCAACACATATAAGCTATTCGAACTTGCATCGCAAGATGCAGAAACGGAGGATCAGATTGATGCTCTGACACAGGTTCTTGCCTACTTAAGGGAACCAATGTTTGAATTTTTTAATGAGAGACAGATGGATGTTGATTTTGTTAACTTGGATGAACCTGATGAATTTATTATTGAGTATTGGCCAAAGTCATTTAACGGAGCAATACCTAAAAGAATATCCTATTACATCGATGAGCTTTGTGAAATGTTATCTAAGCAGATGAAGACTGGCGTTGATTGGCAATTTTCACCTAATGGAAATGCACAAAGACTTATTATGACTATGGATGATCCAATAGATCCTGAACATCTAAAAAATGTTCAACAAGCAATCAAGACTAAACAAAGATTAAAACTATCATAAATCCGGAACTTCCCGGATTTATTTTTTTATATCGTAACTATTTAGTATATTTGCATCTATAAGTCATATAGATGTCCAAAAAATCGGTTAACATAACAAATAGAAAGGCTAAATTCGAATATGAATTCATTCGAACTTTAACTGCAGGCATCCAGCTACTAGGGCCGGAGGTAAAAGCAATAAGGGATCCTAGAGTGGATTTCTCTGATTCATATTGTTATTTTAATAACGGTGAACTCTACGTAAAGAACCTTAGCATAACCCAGATGGACTCGCATTACCCACACGGGGCCAAGAGAGACCGTAAGCTTCTACTTAAAAAGAGGGAGTTATCCAAGCTAGAAAAGGATCTAGTTAAAAACCTGACCATCGTACCATATAAGATCCTAGAGACAGATAAGTCCATGCTCAAGATGGAGATTGCATTAGGCAGAGGTAAGAAACTTTATGATAAAAGGGAGACTATAAAAAATAGGGATATTGAAAGGGATACTCAAAAACAACTTAAAGCATAATGGAACAAAATAAATACGGCGACGATTTTTGGGTAGGTGTTATACTTTTCCTCTCTGCATTTGCACTTGGGTATTTGGTTGCTAATGCAATATTAGATAAAAGACCAGTTACGGAGGAGGATATGATTGAGCTAAATAAACAACAATATTACGAATAAAGATAAATCAGAGTCAGATGACACAGAAAAGAGAAATGACATGGGAAGAACGAGTACATTGGGTTATGAGAAACACCGATGTTGAATTGGAGAACTTCTACATCACGGAGGAGGTCTATAAAGAGACAACTCCAACCCATATTGTTACAACCCAAGTGGGAGAGGAAATACTCGTTACCTACGAACGTCCATAATAATCAATATATTAAAAACAGACATATGAGCCAACCATGGTTAAGAGGCAGCATTAAGATCACTAAACCTATCGTGTTAATTGATCTTGACGGTGTTATTTGTGATTTTGACAAGAGAGCAAAGGAGCTAGAGCTGCAAGGGGTAAAGGGTCAAAGCCTTTTTAAACATCCCAGCGCATACAAGGATCTAGAGCCTATTGAAGGAGCCGTTGATGCATGGCACGCTTTGCAGGATAAGTACGAGACCTACATTTTAAGTACGCCACCTTGGAGCAATCCAGATGCATGGGCTGAGAAAAGAATCTGGGTTCAGCAATATCTAGGAGACAGTGCTAAGAAAAAGTTGATCTTATGTCACAACAAAGGGTTGGTTATCGGGGATTTCCTTATCGATGATCGAATTGCCAACGGTGTAGCTGATTTCAAAGGAGAACATATTCACTTTGGAACAGACCAATTCACTGGATGGAAAGAGGTATTAACCTATTTGAGATCTAATGTTTAAGAGTTTAAAGACCCAATATTACGATCTAGTATCGGATAGGATCAAAGTTCACAAGGACGAACTCACAGAAAACGAGATCGGAATAATAGAATTTGGATTTGAGTTAATGAAGGAGAAGCTGGAGGATTTAAAAATTCTAAATGACGATATAAAAAGGCTATCGATAGAAAATGCCAACTTAAGGGCATACAACGACGATAAAGATTACGGTGATAAAGGAGAATAATTTTTTATCTCCGTATTTTTTTGTTATGTTTGCTAAAAAATAAAGATATGTTCAAGTTTTATGAAGTAGGTGGAAAGGTCAGAGACGAGATCCTAGGATTACAATCCAAGGATGTTGACTATGTTGCAGTTCCTAACGAAGCGTTATTGGAAAAATATAGCGAAGCCCATGAGATGTTTGTTGTACTGGAGAGCTATTTGCTAAACCAGGGATTTCAAATCTTCCTATCCACACCAAATTGCTACACCATTAGAGCCAAGTTTCCAAAAGAACACAAGTATGAGGGTGTAGCGGACTTTGTAATGGCACGAAAAGAGATTGGTTATATTACAGGTACAAGAACACCAATCGTTAAGCCAGGGACTTTATATGACGATCTAGAGCGACGTGATTTTACACTGAACGCACTTGCTAAGGATGAGGACGGAACGATAATAGATTTCTTTGGCGGAATTGGTGATCTTAAAGCGGGTGTTCTAAAAACACCGCTTGATTGTTCAATTACATTTAATGATGATCCATTAAGAATTCTGAGAGCTATCAGATTTGCAATCACCAAAGGATTTCAAATTCCCGAAGAGATGGCGGAGGTTATCGCTCACTATGACTATGAGGTTTACATGGCTGTAGTATCTGAGGAGAGAATTAGAGAGGAGCTATTCAAGTGCTTTAAACACGACAGCTACGAAACTATTCAAATGCTGTGGAATTTTCAATTCCTGCTGGAATATATCTTTAGAACAAATATTTGGCTAAAACCAACAATCGAACAATAATATAGAAAAAGAATAGTGAGCAATATTATGAAATCTTGGAAGTAGTACTTGTAACCGCATTTACTCTTATAACAGTAGCAGCATTGGTACTTGTAATAGCTTTAGTGTATAAAATAATTAAAGGTGATTAACATGGAAGATTTTTTCGAAGAATTAGAAAACAGACCAAGACCAAACTTCTTTAGAAGAATGTATCTTTGGTGGAATAATGACGGAAAATATTATCACAAATACTTTAAAATAGGAGTAAAAAACCTATGGTACTGGCTCCCAGTTATTTGGAAAGATAGAAGTTGGGATCATTCCTATATTTATGAAATTATAAAACATAAATTAAAAAAGCAAGCAAAATTTGCTCAAGATAAGAACTGTCATACTCGCTCACATCAAAATGCTAGAAGAATGCAAATCTGTGTTAAGTTAATACAATCATGTAAAGTTGAAACTTATGGAATAGAGTATTTAGATTATATAAAAGAGAGGCATTGGTTTGAACCTTGTAAAGACAGAGAAGGATATTCAACCTGGGAATCTGAAACACTTTATGAAAACTTTGATGTTTACTTTAAAAAATATCCTCTTGTTTATAAAAAAGTAATGAAAGGAGCAGGTCCTTTTACTTTGGATGGCCGGGATAAAGCTGATATGAAAAAACTTATTGCAATGAATATTGCTCATATCAATCAAGATAGAGCTCATAAACTACTATTTAAAATAATGGAAGAAAATATTCAAAAATGGTGGGATTAATAAAATACATTTTACTACTAACATCACTAACATGTTATAGTCAACAGCATATTATAATAGGGGATTCGCAAACATTATACCTATCCAACCAAGCAACGCAATTAAAAAGAGTAAAAGAATTATGTAAAGGTGGAATTGGTATTACAATTTTAAATGAAAAAGTAAAAGCTTATCCAATTTCCATCCAAGTAAAAACAGTTACTGTGTGTATAGGGGTAAATGATTGTTACAGAGATAAGGGAGTAAGGATTTTGGTACAAAATATTAATAAAAAATTTCCAAACGCCAAGATCTATGCTGTTCAGGGATCATGGGGTTGGGGAGGAGTTAGTAAGATGAACCAAAAAAACCTAGATACATACTACAAACTGTTCGAGAGTTTGAATTGCATAATAATTTCTCCAGCCATAGGGGAAGGTGATCCCCATGCAAATAAAGAGTCATATAAAATAATAATAAAAAATATTGAAAATAGGTTAATTAGGTAAACCCTTTTTCCGTATATTTGGATATTAACAATTATTAAAAATAAGAAATTATGATACCCATTGCATTAGGGGTTATAGTACTAGTAATAATCTCAGTATTATGGGCTGAGGGGATCGATTATATGAAAGAAAATCATCCTGACTACAAAGGAGAAGATTTTTTTGGGGAGGAAGAAGAATTAAAAGATTGGGATGTAACTGTAGGGGATGGAATAGAAGGGGATGAATATACTAAGCAGCAAAGGAATATAAAAGCTATGAAAGAAGAACAAAAGAAAATATTAATTGACATGATGAAGCTAGATGAAGAGTCGGGCTTATATGATGATATAGAGATTAACAGGATAGCATTAATATGTAAAGATTGTGGTGATTCATTAGAAGATTGTACATGTATTGAAGACACTATTGACTTTCCTAAACAAGAAGATGAATTCTGCTACTATAGCGGATTACCATCTCCAACAGCTTATTCAAAAGAAGAAATCAAACTGGAAGAAGTATTCAATGATGAAAAAAAAGAGAATATTAAAAAGTTTATTGATGAAATAAAAAATCCATCTGAACCAAATCAAGCACTTAAAGATGCTGCTGAAAGGTATTCAAAAATTTATAGATGCCCTGCAACGAATGATAATGAGTATTGTAAACACGATATTATATCAGCGTTTAACAATGGTGCTAAATGGCAACAAGAAAGAAGTTATAGTGAGGAAGATTTAAAAACAGCATTCCTTAATGGTTGGGAATTAAGAAATGGAGATTTACGTTTTAATAAAGCTAAAAATAAATGGTTTAATGAATTTAAAAACAAATAACATTATGAAAAAATTATTATTAATTACAGCATTAGTTACAGTACTAAGCTGTTCAAATGAGAATGAACAACAAGAAGATTGCAACTGCGATAGAGTTGTTGAAACTAATTATGTATATTTCAATATGGTTGGTGGAGGATTTTGGGCTGGCCACTTCATCACTATTAACGATTGCACAGGTGTACAAAGACAATGGAATATTGATCAATATGGCATGCCAAGTTTAAATAGCTGCCAATAATATAAATAGAGATGAAAATTACGCTAATTTCGGATACACACACTAAACATGGATTGATTCCAATGGGAGATCTACCGGGTGGCGATATTTTAATTCATGCCGGAGACATAATGAACTCGGGATATAATAAAAATGATATCTTAGATTTCTGTGCTTGGTTTCGTTCACTTGATCAATATGATGCTAAAATTTTTATAGCAGGTAATCATGATCGTATGTTTGAAAATCATCTTGGCGCAGTAAAAGAATTAATAAGTCTTTTCTTAGATATCGACTATCTTCAGGATAATAACTTAGTCTTATACGGGAATGGACCAAATGGGGATATGCCTGAAAATAATATCCACATTTATGGATCACCCTGGCAACCAGAATTCTATGCTTGGGCATTCAATCTTCCCAGAAATGGAATTGAATTAGCTAGTAGGTGGGAAGCAATTCCTGACAATACAGATATTCTTGTTACCCATGGCCCAGCTTTTGGAACTCTGGATACAGTAGCAGGAAGACCTTGGGATAATTTAGGATGCGAATTACTAGCACAAAGGATTGAAAGACTAAAACCAAAGATTCATATCTGCGGACATATTCATTCAGGATATGGTTATGAGTTTAAAAATGGTACGCATTTCTTCAATGCATCAGTATTGGATGAAAATTATCAGTACACTCAAAAGCCAATGACGTTTGATTGGGATCACATCACAAATGAAATAAAATTTTTATGAAACTAAAATATTTTTTAAGCGAGTTTAAATGGACGAAAGTTTATTTCTCACCTTTTAAACCACCAAAACCAAAACTATATATTGGTAAAGTATCTATTGGTACACCCTATTTTCTACCTAGAAAATGGGTTAAAGCAACCCCAGAAAGAGCTCATCAAGCTACTTTGGAGTACATAAAAAGCACTGAAGAGTTTAACAAACGTAACCCTGAATATACTCGTAGTGTAAGGCCTTATGAGGAAATGTTTGCAAATAAAATGCAAAGCGTATATGCTGTACCTAAAAAGATAGGATTTGACTTTGTACCATTAGGATGGAAGACTAAATGGAGAAGTGATGACTACAGATTTGAATGGAGTCCGATGATTTCTTTTGTATTTTTTAAATGGCAAATAGCTGTAACATTTGTAGCACCACACCTAAATCATTATTGGGAAAGCTGGTTGTACTATACAAAAGAAACAGATAAATCTGCACCAATAGCAGATAGAATAGCACAGTGTAGAAAAAAAGCACCACAGATTTGGACTAGTCATAATAGTGATGGTACAGAAGAAACTACAAATTATTATGATTTAATATTAAAGAAAAAATTTTTATAAAATAAATAGAGAAAGATTTGCTTATGTGATTTTTTTCGTATATTTAAGCATAATTAAAAACAAAAGGTTATGGAAGAAGAAGAAGTAATTTTATTAGAAAGAGCAACATTTGAATTCTCACAAGAAGCAAATTGCTTATCACATCTTGATGCGGCTGAATTTTTAACAATCGAATGTGAATCGGATTTAGGAATTGATAGGGGCGAAGGATGTTTCTATGTTTTAAAGACAGAGAAATGGTCAGTAAACGGAGAACAGGATTTAAAAAAATTATTTAATAGAATTCAAAAAGCAATTAAAAAATAAAGTTATGTTTAGAAAATTAAGAGAAAAGTTTTTTGGGTATGCACCAACAGAACAAGAACAGCAGCTTATTGATATTGTAACTAAGTTACTAAATCATCCTAAAACCTCATTAAGAATGACTCCCCTATCTAGTAGGTATTTTTTACTTAATGAAAAAAAACATTACTATGTTTTACTAAAAGATCAAGGTATACAATTAACAAATTCACATTTCTCATTTACAAAATCACTAAGTCCCAAATCTTATGAAATAATTATAGATAATATAAATAATCATATAGAAACAGACAGACAATTATTAGAGGAAAGATTATTTAAAAACGAAACTCAAATACTAAACTCAGTATTAACTAAGTTAGCCACACTTTAAATGAAAAAAGTACTAGCAGTACAGATAGTAAATAATAATGAGGTACAATTGATTGAAGAATCAGGTCTGTATTATGTTAACTGGGGAGAAGTAAATCAATCAGGTAAAACAGAAAGCAGATTAGAAACACAGGAAGGACGTAAACCCTCCCTTAATCAAGTACATAAACAATTTTTAGAAGCTTGTAAAGCCGCTGAATATATTAGATTTTTAAAATTGTAATAATGGCAGTAAAATTCAAACAAATAATATGAAAAGTCCATTAAGCGGGAGAGAAATGAAACTAATGTCGGAACCATCCACATTAGATTATAAAGGAAAGACATATAATGTTATTCATCATTATTATTTATGTGAATTAACAAACGAACAATTCACAACAATAGAGTTAGACGAACAAAATTTAAATGAATTATATAAACAAACAATAAACTAAAACAAAAATCATGAAAAAACTATTTTTAACAATTGCATTAGTATTAACATCAATACTGATGAATGGACAAACTCAGAAAATGAGTAACGAGTTTCTAAAAGGCCAATGGACTTCTAATGGAAAGGGTACCGAAATATGGTTTAATGTTTCAGACAATAATGAATTAACAATAATAGAAGTTTCCTCCTACACAGGTGAGCCTTTAACTATTTTAGAGCATAAGATAGTGGGTAATGAGTTTTATATCAAAACTTTATTTGAAAAACTGAACTTTGAATCGACCTCAAAATTTTCCATCATAAATGAAAATACTATGGCTTTGGATATTATAAGTGACTATCCGGGTGTATTACTTTATAAAAGAGTACGTTAATATAAAAAAATGAATTTACTAAAGGGTTTTATTATAGGAGTACTAGCTCAAATACTTACATTTATACAATTACAGGGACAGTTTAAATTTCCATGGATGAAAAATAACATATACCTTGTATCTTTATTAGGATTTCCAATTTCAATACTATACATACTTTCAGTTAAGTATATGGTACTGTACTTTGAAGGAAATATGTGGCCTTCCAGACTATTAGGATTCTCAATAGGGGCAATGGTATTTACATATATGTCTCATTTATGGTTTCAGGAACCATTTACCACGAAAACCGGCATCTGTTTATTTTTAGCTTTTTTAATTATGATGGTTCAATTATTTTGGAAATAAATTTGAAATCATAAAATAAAATTCGTATATTAAATAAAAACAAACATATGAATAAATTTTAAATAAAAAACTAATAAAAAATATGAAAATGAAAAAAGATTATACAAGAGGTATTCTATGGGGAACAGTAGGAGTAATTACCATTATACTATGGTCAATTATTTTAAGTTTATTATAATATTATTAATAGTAATGGGTAAAAATAGTTTGTAAACTAAATATGAAAAAATGAAAAAATCGACAATCGAGCGAATAAAAGATCTAATTATTGCAATAGGAAATAGACAGGTTGGAAACACTACATTAATGATGAAAGGTACCGAAAATTACGATAGACCCTATGGAGTGATCTCGCATAGCGAAGAATATGCTGAGGATCTAATGACGGGTGGTAAATCCGGATTGGGTAAGGGTTTCACCATTGACAATCTTGATGCAATAAAGGAGACACAGATTCCCGTACTTATTGATAATGCTGCTCTTGCGCATTTTTTGGAAAGGGTTGTGAGAGATATGGAGGATTCTATAACAAAGGAGGATGTAAATAAGCTGGTGAATCCAATAAGGGAGATGGCAGAGATTTATCAAGACCGATCCCATCAGCTGGAGGAATCGGTTCTTAATTATATGCTATGTCCGTGGTGGGCACCAGGACGTAGACGCGAGATGAAAGATGAAATGCTAGAAAAGATAAAGGGATTTCATGGCTCTAAAAAATTAAATAAGATCCTTGATAATTTTAGAAACAACCTAAACGAATAAGTTATGCTAAAGATTTTATTTTATATAATGTTGATGGGATTTATATTTGTTATATTAACCCCACTTGCGGAGAGCGTAATTAGTAAATTCACGGACGATAACCCAATTAAGAAATGGTGGAGAAGACACATCTATGATTACGAGGATGATTATATTAAGAGAAGACAAGAAACCATATCGTCCACCAAGGACTATAGATATTGGCTTAAGGTTAGAAAAACTAAGAAAAAATAAATTAATATGCAGGAGATTAAAAAACACATCCGTTCGGAGATCGTTACAGCGGGGATATATGAAATTGATTTACTAACTCATTCCTATGATGGTGATGGTGATGATGATTCAGGGACACAAAGAATGTCATTAAAGTCAGTCAGAAAAACAGTCAATCTAGAAACTTACATGATTAAATCAAAGGTAAGTAAAGAGCAGTTGCAGGACATAGAAGCACTACATAATATGGGCATGGGTAACTCACTAGATCCAAAGGCATTATTGATATCGGCTTTAGAGAATGAGAATTCACAGCATAAAGATAAACTTGTATATGACATAATGAAATTTGCAGGTGAACAAAATGCAAAATCAACATGGAGCAAGATTCAGCACAAGCTGTTCGATTGGTTTGGTTACTCTCGAAAAATCAGGATCAAAGAGGATATCGATCTGCTAAGGTTAATCTCGGTAAGATCAAATTACATTCAAGCGGTTTCCCGTATAAGAGGTGCGGATTTTATCATAGTCAATGGGGCAATGGCTTCACGGATAATGAATTTGGAGGCATTTGTTTATAATGATCCAAATCAACCCAACACCGAGCAATCGGTAGGTATGCTAAACGGGTATATCTATAAAGTTGGTGTTCTTGCTGGTAAGTTCTCTGTACTGATAAATCCTAGATTGAGATGGAATGACACCTCAATAGTTATGGGATCAGATATTTATAAAGGTCAGGAAGGAATATATCATCTCGAGATGCCAGAGGAGATGGAGGAAATGGAAGAAATCAGCCCGGATTTTAACACTAATATATTGTTATTGCTATCACAAAGGTTAGCTGTCGTGCCGACAGATAATGCTCACTTAAGATATTATACGGAGAGTATAACAACCGAATCTTATCCATTTATTAGACACATTGCTCGCGAAATTAAACTCTGGTTGAAATATACCTCAGGATTGGTTGCTAGATAAAAATATTTGATGAATAATTTTTTAAACCGCATATTTCTATTAATATTGCATAAAAATTAACAAGTGAAAGTAATAATAGCAGGAAGTAGAGGATTCTCGGATTTTCAATTATTATACGCAAAATGCGAGGAGGTTTTAGCAAATTCAACTGAGGTTGAGATTGTAAGCGGAACAGCCAAGGGAGCGGATAAGATGGGAGAGCACTATGCAAGCATCAGAGGATTTGCGGTAAAGCAATTCCCTGCCGACTGGGACGCACACGGTAAATCAGCTGGATATATTCGTAATGCTGAAATGGGTAACTATTGTGATATTGCTATAATATTTTGGGATGGTGAAAGTCGAGGTACTAAACATATGATAAACATAATGAAAGATCTAGATAAACCACATCATATTATTATGTTTTAGCTTTGCAATTATTAAAATGGTAGCGTGTCATATTAGAACCTCTCCCAACAAGATGACAATAGGGGCATTCTTTCATTATTAGATTTTTAGGTTTACGTAGTTTCTTTTTTTCAGATTCTGTTAGTTTTAAACCTTTATTCCATGCTATTTTTCCTTTTTTAGCATCTGAAATTTTTTTGGAATGCTCTGGAGTCCTTGTTTTACCCCTCATATTTTTTGTCTGCTCCTCTGATAACTTTAAGCCCTTGCACCAGGAAACGTATGTGCCATTCTCAAATCTTTTATTCGCTGTTTTTTTAGCTGCCATTAAACAACGCTCATCCCCCTTTAGACCCTTGTTCCATGATGGGATACCCTTCCGCCCTTTACTTACCCCCGGGTTAGGTATTCCCTTTCGTGATTTCCTATTTACTGAGGTTGCTCCAGAATAGGCTGCGTCAGAACTGATAGAAATATTATCAGTTTTATTTAACCATCTATCGTCACAAATAACTTTTAACCTACGTAATATAATATGTTCCGCTTTGCGGCATTCATCTATATTATTAAAAGTTTTTCTTATCTGTATAATATCAGGAATACCATGTATGGATATAAAATTTTTTACGTGCTTAGAACTAGTAAAATATGAAATAAATAATTCAGAAGGATTGCAATTTTTTGCATATCTACAGCCAAAATAGAATTTATCCATAGCTGACCATCCTATTAGATATGTATATGGTGTTCTATCATTCAATGTATGCATCAGTCTTTTATTCTATATATCAAAATAATATACAGACTTCTTAATAGATTTTCGGCAAGATAAATCAAGGTACACAACTACAACACAAACTAAAAACCCAATCTGATGATTGGGTTTTTTTATTATTTAAAATCTATTTTATTTATTATAGATCGTGCTAGTTCTTCCATTATATCCTCCTTCAATTGGACAAAGTCAAAATCAGTAACTTCCACCATCGAGCTATCCTCTATCTGGCCATCTACTGTTATTCGATCGTCATACGGTTTGCTTATATCCAGATAAACTGAAAGACCACTCGTATCTATATCAGTTATGTAGAAATCTCCATTGGATGCTATGTCATTTATCACTCTTTCTATAACATCCTTAGTAAATCTAGGTTTTTTACCGTCATCCTCATCTGATAGATTTCTAATTACGTCTCTGGCTAATGATTTATCATAATCATATGAGTAATCGGAAACATCGTCTGATATATCAGGACTTATAGTAACTTCATCTCCATTCTTATCAGAAGTAAGATTTAGATCTCCTGAAACACCGTAATATTCAGCTATATTCGATTCTATGCTATCAAGAGCATCAGAGATCTGATCCATGCTATATTTTTGAATAACAGATTCAGAAACGTTTTCAAGATATGATTTAAAATCTAATACTTTTTTATTCATTGTCTATTATTCATTGTCACCAAAATAGCTAGAAATCTTGCTTAAGAATGAGGAGCTAGAAGGATTTTGTTTAAGCTCCGTAGAGCCTGATTTTGTATTAATAAGATTACCAGCGATACCAGGTATACTTTGAACCATTGCTTTAGCTAGATTTAAAGCCTGTGATTTCATGCCGTTTATAAACTCCGGGTTAAGACCCGGAACTTCCTCCATGATGCCAACAATTTTATTTTGTAAGTAAGAAGCAGCAGCTGTAGGATCGCTCTTTGCTTGCTGTGCTATTCTTTCAGCTTCACCCGATGATAAAACTGCCTGTGCCATAAGACCAGCTATTAACTGCATAGCGTCATCGGATACTCCGGACATACTGAAATCTACCGTTCCAAATATTGGTTGTGCTGTTGGTCCTTCCGTGGGATTAACCTCCGCTTGTGGTTGGGCGTAATTGTCAAATTCTAATAAATGATTCATTTCTATTGTTTTATTTTTATTCTGAATAAGTTTTATTTAATCCTGCATATCCAGCTTGTCCCATACATTCCATAAGGTACTTACCGCATTGTGCAACATAGCCTTCATAAGTGTGCTCTGCGTCATCATCGTCGTGATATTCTGCTGCTTCCTTAGCAAGATACTCTTCGCAAATCTTTTTCATATTTGCTTTTGCTGCTTCACTCATACAAGAGCTTTCCCCCATCATGCCATGGTTTTCCTGGATGTCTTCAGATCCATAGATCTCGTAGGGTTGTAAATTTTTCATAATCTAATTTTAATTATATATTTTCTTCCGGTTTATCAGATTTGTTATCATTCTTAGCCATAAATATTTTCTCCACAACCGTTAGTCCCAGACCTCCACCGGCTATTAAAGCAAGTGAGTCGTACATAAATTCGGGGGTTACACAATTTTTAGCGCTAAGTGTAGCAACCCATGTTATAGCTATTAAATTACATAGTGAGAACAATGCAGCAAATCTTTTGCTTGATGTATAGCTTTGTCCCGATAAAAGATCTCTAATAAACTTTTTCATAGGGTTTGGTTTATTTTAGATTATATATCCAAACAATAATTAAATATATACAGAAAGAAACCCCTATATGAACAACCTATTAGAATTTAACTCGTGGATAAATGAAGATCTGAAATGGACACAGGGAGGATGGCTTATTATAAAAGGTAAACCCAATAAGGATGGTAAATATTATCTTTTTGGTGCACAGGTTAAAACAGTTAGTGAGCTGGGAAGGCAAAAAGTCGGAGGTAAAGCAGGTATTCCTGTTAATATGACAATACTATATCCGGATTTCTATGGTGTTATTATAAACAGCTCAGACAACATAACAGCAATAAAGCTAAATTCAACACCAGAATATATCGAAAAATGGGTAGGACTTAAAGGTTTAAATGTGGGACTTAATAAGAATAAGCTTATAAATTGGAGGGAAACTATAAATCAGACATCCCTTGCCAAAGTACTAAGGGATAACGAGAGTCTACTTAGAGGAAATCCAGATATAATAATACCAAGGAAATAACTATTTCTTTGGCTTAAGTAAATCATTAATAACCCACTGATCTCTCTCATCGATAGGAATTCCGCTTAGATCAGTATATGGAATTCTTTCAAGTTCCAGATAATTCTTGATTATATCATCTATTTTTATTATTGCTTCTTTTTCATGGAATCTTATACCATCAGATATGTCGTCATCGAGGAATGGCGGAACGTAATAGATCTTATGCCACTGACTAAGAGACTTTAATATCTCACGTTGTATATGATTTATTGTTGCTATGTCTTTTAGACTTAGTGTAGTTCCAAATAATCCACGAAAGTAAAAGTAGTTTAGAACCGAACTCGAATCACAGATTATCCATTCTTTAGAGCCAACATACATTCTTTCCCTTCCCAGTTGTTTATAAAAGATAACTATCTGATCTGTCGGCGTATCAGGTATTCCCCATTCGGCTATATAATCTGTAGCTGCCTCGCCAATAAAGATTGAGTTCTTTTTTCTGATCTTAAGTCCGTGATGGACTGATGTAGCTAATGTCGATTTACCTGATGCCGGTGCACCTATTATTGAAACTAGATTTGATTTATTTTCTGTTGTCATGTTATTTATATTACATTAATTAAAAATAATTCCATTTTTTTATTCCGAAACTATATTATAAATTTACCATTAAATAAAGACTATGACTATAAATACTAAAATGCTGAAAAGCGTATTTGATGCTAACCGGCACGGGCATGTAATAAAAGTTACCAGAAAGGATATATTAGAATTTCTCATAGAGGATATGGACACATTATTTATGAGAACATCAATATCCGATAATAAGGATCTTGTAATGGTAGATCCCACGGGTGGACCTTATATCACAGCAGAACATGGAGACCAGCCAGGAATGTCCATGAGTTATTTTGATCTAGATTGGGATGGATTAATTATACAAAAAATGTATTGGAATCCAGATAATAGCTTGAGTATTGAATGCTACTGTGATAAACCGGTTGAGTGGAAAAAAATTAAATAAGGAATGCTCTTTTTCTAATAGATTGATATCTATCAAGATTTGTTTCAAATTCGGATCTAGTCTGCCCTATCTCTTTAAGAAATAATTCTTTGGCATCATCCCTCATGTCAGCATATATCTTTATAAATGCATCAATGTCCTGTTTATAGATATCTGACATAACTTTACCGAAATCGACGGAGTCTTTCTCAGAATAATCAAATATTAATCCCTTTCTGCTCTTGTATCTTTTCTTAGCCCATTGTAGGATGTAAAGAAATCTCATTGTCCAGTCTTCTAGTGTTCTAATTTCAGGGAATTTCTTAAGTATATGTGGATTACCTCTACCTGACCAACCACTAACAGTTTTTCTAATAGGACCATTACCGTATATTGTGATGCATTCAGCGGGGTCATTCATGTCTAGCATGTCGTTGTACAATCTAATGTTACCGTGATTCCAAATTGCATTTGTTGATGAATCCTCAAATCCCATGGATTTTAATATACCAAATATTGGTAACGATGTAACTTGATCCTTACTATAAGAATACCCGTTAGATTCAAATAAACTAAAACTCTTTATATTTTTCATTATTGTATATATTTTTTATTCCCGTAGATGTTTTATATATTTGTAAAAAAATAAGTAATGAATAAAATATTAGAGTCATTAAAGCCCTTCTGTCAAGTAAAGAATGCTGGTACAGCATATCTAAACGGGGATCAGCCAACACCAAGAGTCAAGTTTATAATTGGACTTTTGGATGATCTTGGTATACCATATAAAATAGATGCTTTTCCATGCTTCGAGACAACACTTTATAATGTTGTTATGGCGGGAACCAGCAACAGGATGGTTATTGCTCATCACGATATAGTTAATCCTGACTCGGAGAACGCAAATGATAATTCAGCATCAGTAATAAATGCCATCTATTTAAAATCTTTAGTTCCCGAATTAAATGTGGTACTTACCGATGCGGAGGAAGTTGGATTTAGAGGTGCAGAACATCTTGGCGGACAAATTGTCGACGGTGTTTTTGGAGAAATTGAATGGGTATTAAATTTAGAGTTAAGTGGAAGTGGTGGAGTTAATTTTATGATAGGCTCACACGAGGGTAAACTTACGGAGCATATGAAGACATTATTTAACCCGCCATCGGTAAGAACACCAGGTAGTGATTGTTATGGATTGATGAGACACGGGATAGATACAAATGTAATTAATCCACTTTCATTGCTTAACGAAGGGGAAGAATCATCGATACTTAGCGAGAATGGATATCTTGACAACTCAACATGGGGATTATGTCATAGTGACGATGACACTGTCGATAAGCTTTCATTGAGAGACATGGACGATTTCGTAACAAAAGTTTTAGTACCAATAGTAACAACACCATAATGGCAACGGATAAGGAAATCTATGAATTAACACTGAATATGGACGACGATCGTTTATATTCAATCGAGGGAATACGCGGAGGTATTCTGGGTGGTGTTCATCTTAAAGGATCCGTATGGAAGAAAATAATGGCAGACGTAATAAAATTAAAAGAAGATGTTCGGAGCGATAGTAATAAAAGCGAATGATAGAGTCGAAGCTGAGAATAAGTATGGCGAGAAAGCTGTACTTGATCTATTTGAAATGCTTTCCGGGCAGCACCCAGATTCAATTAAGAACCAATTGGAGGGAGATGCCAGGGATTGTTTCTATATTTTATTTAGAAACTATTATTCCGGTGAAACGAATGGTTAATCATTAATATAACATTAGACAACTCTAAAGGTTTGGTTCAAATTAAATAACCCATGGATGTTTGTTTTGGTTCAACCAGAGTCTTTTTTTAGACTCTGGTTTTTTGTTGAATATATAAATTAAAATATTTTTGCCATGGGACTAACAACTTCGGACTTTATAGAGGAAATGCTTTATGATGCACATAAAAGAGGCGTAGCTAAAAGAGTTTTTGAATTAGCAAGAAAATACTCCTCCGAGGGTAAGTCCCAATCGGATGCCTATGAGCTTGCATATCGAGAGGCAGTTTCAGAAATAAAATTGTTACACAACGAAAAAGTCAATCTATAGATTGACTTTTTCTTTTTCCTATTATTGGTATCATCGACCTTAGGGACCTACCCGAAAGCCAAAAATATAATCCAAAGAAAAATGCTGATAGGCAATAGAAGATCCCGTCCGTAATCCAATATGATCCGGTCCACTTCATTACAAGAGCAAAGAGTGCGTCGAACCCTAGAGGGTTGAAGAAGGTCGCCAGGATCAGGATCGCCGTTTGAAGGTTCTTTTTCTTCATCTTGTTTATTACTGTCTATGTCCATAATGGAAAATTTTTGCACAAATCCATCCTTTTATTGGAAAAAATTAGTGGGATTCAAGTTATCCATTGTATATATTGGAAAAAATTCTGAAATTTTTTTTTATTTTCGAGTATAGCTATTAGATTTGTAAAATGATACCCAGGTATCTTCTCATGTTTATAGCATGCAGAAAGAGTAATCGGTTACATAGGGGTTTAAATTCCTTCCCGAGTACCACAATTTAATTAATAAAACAATAACATATGCCAGAATTTGAAGTTTCCGTTGACGTAGAGATTTATGAAATTATAGATGCCTGCTCGGAGAGAGAAAAGGCGGAACTAGTTGAAAGAGTAATTCAGGAATGCGCAGAGGATCCTGATCTAGAAAAAGTGCTAAGAACATCACTCGGGGAGAATTTTTCAGAGGATGAACTAGTATTTAGTGACACCAGTCAGCTTGCATTCGATCACGAGACATTTATAAAGTCATTAGACGCTTTAAGAAGATCGTATTACACGTTATCTAACGAAACAATAGAAAGCATTAACTCACTAGCAAGTCGCTTTAAATAAGCTTAAAACAGTTAAAAACCCATCCTATGGAAACACCTAAGTGTAGATGCGGAAACATCGCAGATAAAAAGCTTTCTCTAGAACCTGAGATTGGATTTTTTTATTTTTGTAGTCAAGAGTGCAAGGATAAGCTGGTTTCCGAAATGGAAACTGATAGAGAAATTTTGGAGAATAATGAATATAGCAAATTTATCTAGATGGCATGGAAAAAACTGTAGATCAAAATAAAATGGAGATGGATGTTTTAACTTTTTATCCAATTAAAAAGTCAGACCTTGGATTTCACGGGAATCTTTTTGGAGGTCAATTATTAAAATGGATTGATGCAGCAGCAGCTGGTTATAGTATGCAACTATGTGATACCCCCAGAATGGTGACCGTGTCAATCGATAAATGCATCTTTGAAAAACCAGCAAAAGAAAGTCAGTTGCTTAAAATATACGGACAGCCAAGTGCCTTAGGTAACACGTCGGTCACCATGTATCTAGAAGCAAGAGCTCATAGTGTTTATACGGGGAGACAAACATTAGTCCTAAAAACTCATATTAAATTTGTTCATATTGACGAGGAGGGAAATCCTATTCCTATCGGTGAAAAGGGAAGAAATAAAATAGCCAAACTAATAGCGGAAAATAATAATGGAGTACGAGATAAGGTTTAAGGATATCGATCCCGACAGTGGCGGTGTTTCACAGGACGTTCTGTTAGCAACATCTGAAAATGAAATGTATGCCCGATGGATATCACATTCATTAGAGTTTGACAATACGCGGAACAAAGAGCCGAATAGGGAATTCTACATTAGAGTAAAAGCAACTATTAATAAAAAAAATTAATCAAATGACAAAAATTAAATTACTTACTGACGTCGATGTAATATGGTGGGCAGAGACAATCCAGGGGGAAGCGGAGGTTGATGGCGAAGTGGTTACATTCAGATATCACGAAAACACAAAAGGAGTTGAACAATACATTTACGATCAGGACAGAGGATGGATTCAGGATTATGATGATAAATTCGAGGGTTTATTCGATGTCTGCGGACAGCTAGAGATTAACAAGGATTCCAAAGCAGGCGAGGAATTTGAATCGGAAGAAGAATTATAAATAAAAAAACAAATAAAAATGAGCAAAGTAAAAATTTCAACAGACAGAGGTGACATGGTTGCAGAACTATACGACCAGGAAACGCCAATCACAGCGGACAATTTTAAAAAATTAGCAGGTCAAGGATTCTATAATGGATTAAACTTCCATAGAGTTATTCCTAATTTTGTTATCCAAGGTGGATGTCCAACAGGTACGGGTCAGGGTGGACCGGGATACACTATTCCATGTGAGGTAACTGCACAAAATCAATTTCATGATAAGGGTGTTCTTTCTATGGCACATGCAGGACGTAATACTGGTGGATCCCAATTCTTTATCTGTCACAGCAGACAGAACACTGCGCACTTAGACGGTAATCATACATGCTTCGGTAAAGTAACAGAAGGACTTGAGGTGATTGATCAGATTCAACCAGGAGATAAAATTAATTCAATCGAGGTAATTTAGAAACAATATGAAAGTATCTAAAATACATACCCAAACAGCATATAGTGTTGTGTTGGAAGAAAAAAATTACAGCGTAACCGTTACGGAAGATTACGGAAATCCGGTAGACCAATGGATGATACTTGATTCTGAATTAAATGAAGTTACTGATGCTGAAATCATAGAACCGATTGTTCATTTAATAGAAGCTTTCCTGTCCGAAAAGGCACCCAGAATGTGTCAATGTAGCTAATCTAAGTAATATAAAATAATATCAAAAAAATAGTGATCTAATATTAGGTCACTATTTTTTATTAGGTAAAAGTTTTTTACCAACATCCATTTAATTATTAAATGGCGTATTTTTTAGCAATAGTTGCTAATCCTTCAAAATAAGATTTCCAGTTAGGATCTGTTTTTATTAATTCATCCTTAGTAAATACCATGCTTGATCCACTTGAGAAATTCTCGCCATTTCTTTTATAAAGAACAGCATATCCATTATAAGATCCAGAAGGAACGTTCAATACGTTAACCTTTTGTCTTGCCATATTGAGATCTCCTTTATATTCAAAGTTTAGATTTTCAGCATCATACGAAACATATGCTGCTAAATAAATTTCAGGGTTATACTTATCATTAATTTTAGAAAATTCTTTTCTGGTAGCGTAGTTCCAAACACCCGCACCTTTTTTTGGTCCTGCTGATGACCAAGAAACGTCAGCAAATTTATCCATCTCAAATGTTGCTGGTTTTACTTGTCCCCAATAAGGAACCTTAAGAAGTTTTCTGTTCCAAGTGGAAATAAGTTTAGTACAATCCTGTGTGTATGCTTTTCTTTTAGCAACATCCTTATAAAAGTCACGATCACCATCCGCATCTGTATCCGGTTCTTCTATAAAATCCTGAACCGTGTAAGCTACCGATCCTAATTCAGGGGATTCCATTACTTCGGCTGAAACTGACTCGTTAATGAATCCGTCAAAGTTTAATAATTTATTCATTTGTTTTATTATTTTTATTTGTCTCCTATATATCAATAAAATAACTAAATTATTTTTTTTACCCGTATTAGTTTCATATATTTGCATCATAATCATTAAAAAAATCAAATTATGACTTACGTTAAAAAACCGATTAACCGCTCAGCTCCATCGAACAACCAATTATGGTCGGATTCTGACACCAAAATTCTTAAAGATCTTGCAGGGAGAGGATCTTCAACATCTCAAATTGCAAAAGCACTTGGTAGAACCAAGGCATCAGTTTGGGGTCGAAAAAGTATGATGGGTATCAAGGGAAGACTTGCTTCATCAAAAGGTCAGAACATTGATGTACCTACAACTGTATCGAAAAAGGCTCGTAGAACAACAGCTAAAACTCCTGTGGTAGTTACAAAGAAAGGTGAGGTAAAGGTTATTAAAGTGACAGCTAAAGGTGCTAAAGATCAAAATGCGTTCACTAAAGCAACTTCTGATTTTGAAATGCTATCAAGATTAGCTAAACAAACAGGAGCTAAGATTGTTATTACATTTGAATAACATCACTCAAAAATAAAAAAAGCCTGGCTATAACCAGGCTTTTTTTGTGGATATATAGAGCATAAAATAAATGGATGCAATGAATATACTCACGTTCAATCAACACATAAATGAAAAATCCCCCTGCTGGAGTGGATATAAACAAGTTGGCCTTAAGAAAAAGGATGGTAAGCAAGTTCCCAACTGTGTTCCTGTTGTCGAGGAGATGGAGGAGAATGAGGGATTGGAAGAATTTTCAAAAAATAGACTGGCTGGTGCAACAAAAATAGCTAAAGCCGCAAAGGAAAAAGGTGGAGATGCTTTATTAACATACCACCACTTCTATGTTAAGCTTCCATATTATCAACAAAGTGCAGACGGAGAGTTGAATATGGAAGGGGTTAAGAAGGAATATGATAACCTATTAACAGATCTTTACGAAGCAACTAGAAACTCTATGAATATTAGCCAGATAGAATTTCAGGAGCTTGTTGGTAAAATAGAGGTTCTTGGAGAGCTTCTAATCAGAGAAGGGACTGATCAATAATTAATATATGAATAAATTCATCCGGACATTCGACGACTATGAAACACCCATGGTTCCATACACTCTGAATGTAACTAAGGAAGGCATATCAAATTTAGCGGACAGATTCCTAAAGGAGGTTGGTAAGGATTACGATCTAAGAAAAGGAAAGGAATTTGACAAGAGAAAAGGTAATGATGCTTGGTTTACTGAATTCTTCTATGAATGGTCGGAAATAAACAATATACCAGCAAAGATGATCTATTTCGATGAGACGTCAACTGCAAAAGATGCACACATAGCAATATTAATTGGTGACTTTGTTCTTGATTTCGCATATAAGCAATTCTCAAAAGATAAAGATCAGGTATATAAAATATCTAAGCTTAAAGAATATTCAAAATTGGGATACGATCCGGATAAAACAGATGTTGTTGACGAATTCCCGTCATGGATAGATGACATATATCCACTAGATAGTAAAAGATAGATATATAAACAAATAAATAAACTAAAATGTTACAAGGAAATCTTTGCTACCGATTGGTAGCCAGCACAAATTATCGACCGGGTGCAACCGGTGCAACAGCAGGACCAACCAATAGAGATGCAGGAATAACTTTGGTGTACGTGGCTCCAGGAGCAGCTACATTAGATTATTACGATACTAGGGATAATAGGAATGTCATCACAATTGGAGCAGGTAATACAGGTACATTGCTTCCAATAAGTTTAACTGCAACTGGTAGTAGCTTATCAGGTAGTATATTTGGATTCTCCCAAGGAGCAATCTACGGAAACTCCTAAAACTAAAAAATCCAGGAATTTCCTGGATTTCTAATATTAAAATCAGATCTTATGATCCGATTTTTTTATGCAATATTTTTTGCCCAATCCCCAACATTTAAAGAGGCCCAGCCAGTTGTACCTAATTGTTTCTTAAGCAATTTTATTGAGTCCTTAAGCAATTTTATTCCCGCATCGGCATTAATATAGGGATCATTCCATTTAGCACCTATTGGTGTAATTATTCCACCATAATTACTACTTGGTACTAAAGCGAAAAGTCCTTTGTATGTTGAATTACCAGAACCGGGTCTTAATCCAGATTCTATATTAGCCACAGTTATAGAGAAATCGAAAGGAACATTATACTTGGAAGATGCCGCTGATATAGCAGCCTTTACTTTGGCATAGCCGGGTTTATCTATAAGTTTCTTAGCTTCCAATTTTTTAGAAGCAAATTTAGATTTCCACATTTCTAGAAAAAGGTTAGCCGCTGTTTTTTGATCCCCTTTATCTAGCGCAGATATAATATTTTTTCTAATATTAGGTCTATCCGAAGGTATATTTTTAACAATATTGGCATATTTAACACCAGCCTTAGTTTTGACCGTGTCGCTTGCCATTTTTCCAGTTCCATTTAGAGCTCTTAGTATTCCAGCAGCTCCTGCAACTCCTTGCTGATGCTGCATATAGAGAGCAAAATCGTCATTGCCTGGGATTGCATTAAAAGCTGTTGCTGATGAGGGGGTTCCTGGTTTATATGCTGATGAAGAGCTTCCCGAGTTATATGCTGCAATAGAAGCGTCAGACGCAGCAGACGCAGCTTGTTGAGTAGCTTTGGCTGCTCTAATAGCAGCTTCCTTCGCTAACGATGATTTTTCCAACTGACCCAATGATTGAGCTATTATGCCCATTCCGACCTCCTCGTTTATAAAATTATCAAATGATTTAATCCTATCCATAGCTTTTATGTTATTGTTGATTTATATTTTTCCATTTTCGTTGGCATTGTTATTCTTTTATTTGCTATATATCAGAAGAAAGAAAGACGAGAGTAGCGAGTTCCCGTCTTTCAGTGATCGTAACCACTCCGGTCCTAAAATGGGGCAATTAAGCCCGCCGGATAAATTATATATCCTATAAAAAGAGCAGATTCGAGTCTGCTCTTTTTATTATATAATTTAGTTTTAGAATAGCATTCAAAATTTCTTAATGTCCACGTTTTGTATTCTGTCTTAGCATTACTAAATATTCGATCTACTTCTTAAAAATATCTCTTATTACAACCAGACAACACACTAAAACTACAGCAAACATAAAGTAAGCTGGCCCTACAGGATCTGCGTGTACCATTGTTATTAATATCTTCTTGCCGGCATTCTATCGTCACCTCTATCAGATCCATGAGCCTTAGCCATAACCAATCCGAATAGAAATGCGTTGAATGCTTCGTAGTGATCCGATGCGTAGATAACCACATTGTTAACCGATACACCCGATTGTCCATCGTTGGTGTGTCTTATCTCAAGACCAGGATAAAGTCTTTTAACATCCTGCTCAAGTCTAGCTCTCATTCCTTCCTGTTCTCTAGTTACTCGAGTTTCTCCTGGTACAGCTATATCAGTTCCTGGAGACGATGCTGGCATGGTAACTAGTTCACCTGCCTCGTTTAATGTTTTAATGTGTCTCATTGAGTATTTTATTTAGACTATATATCAAACAAAAAAGGTCCGATTATTAGTCGGACCTGGAGATTTTTTGAGATTATTTATTTCTTTTTAGATACCACTGACCAGATAACTCCGAATAGTGTTAGTGAGGCACCAGTGATCTCAGTCCATGTTCCATCAGCGATAAGACCTTTTGCAATAAGTATACCACCAACCGCTGTAAGTAAGTGTCGTACTACGCCTGTAATTTGTTCTTGTGTCATTGTAATAATTGTTTTTTTTAATCCTGAGATCAATCATTTCTAATTGATTTACAGTCAAATGTATATATCTATTTCCGAATTTATATTAGTTTTCGAAGATTATTATACTTGCTGAGAAGCTCATATTTTCTAATTTTGTTTTCCGGTAGATCTGGACAAAATTTATATAGAATTGGTTTCTCATCATCAGGAACATCGTTCCATTTAGTCTTAAGCGCATCGCCATAGCTCATACCATCACCTTTCCACATTTCGCTAATAAGCATGCTGAAAGTTCCCGCACTAACGGGGTTGTTTCGGAGGTTAACACTTTGATGCCCGATACCTACTCTCCTATAGGGAAGACCCTCCAGTGAAACGATCTCATTAGAATGTGCCGAATATTTATCACCAACCAGTCTTGGCCCGCCTTCCAATGAGGTGAGCTGATTATCTTCACACCAGAACACTTCACCAACATATTCAGGAGAGCCTGCTAACGAGGTGAGCTTATTATGGGAACATCTGAAGTCCTCAGTCACATCTCCAAATTCTACACCTTTGAAATCAGTAAGATCTTGAAATTGACAATTGAATGTTCCCTTCACGTCAACCTTACCTGTAGTGGGATTGTACTTCCAGCTACCCATTGTGCATTTATGAAGCCAGCTCAGCTGCTCTCTACTAAACACCTTTCTGATAGGTTCAGATTCAAAGCTCTCATATAGTAGTACGTGTTTCATTAGATCATCGATTTAATATTTGAGAATCTACTCACAGCCTTAATCTTCTTGAGATCCTCAGCATCAACCCATGTGTAAGCTGGATTGTATATAAGTGCTTTGTCTCTGAATGGAATGGTTGGCCAGACGGCTTTAACAGCCTCATGGTAGTCAGTCATAGTTCCCGAACCCACTTTATTCATTATGTCAAAGATCTTGTCCACAGTTTCCTGTGAGACAGGAGTCAGACCTTGAGCTTCAAAAACAGAATAATGGGTAACGTGCTTCATGTTCTATATATCCACCGATTACCGAAAGATATATAGAATAGTGAAGCACATCAAGTCATATAATCTATACGAGAGCAACAGCACAAAGAAGCTGGTGTCACCATCTCTATCTCCTATCACAACCTACTTCGAGACAGCTCAAGGATCTAAGTACTTGTTATCAGAAAAGGGAGAGACCAAGAGATGGAAGTCAGCACACGCCAATACAGGTGGTGAAGATTCGGGCTTAAAGGAATGGTATCCGTACAGCATGTTTGTGCCACAGGATGATCAGGATTCGGTGATGGCATATGAACATCTGCTAGATAAAGGCTACAAGGTATCACTATCCAAGACACAGAACGATAAACAGATTTGGGTCATATACAAGGAGGGCAAATGGAGTCCAGCAACCTACGGTGATGCATTCCCAACCTACAGCAGACTAAATCCTGACAAAGCCACTAAGCCACTAGCATTCAGCAGCTACACAGCACCTGCTATTGGACTTATGGCAGTAGAATACAAACAGGAGCCAAATGGGATCATAAGAAGCTTTCATCCAGGATCACCAGTATCTAAGGTGATGCCAGTCGATCAAGCAACCCCTGCTGATCTAGCCCACTTCAATATTAAACCTTAGCCCATAAAAAAAAGCAGACTGTTGCCTGCTTTTTAAGATATTTTATGTTGTGTTGTGTTATTGTTTATTAATTATAATTGTTTAAGAGAATCTAGTATTCTACTCTTATTAGCCAAAATACGCTTTATAGTTCTAACTTGAGAAGCATCAAGATGTATCAATTTTTGTTCACTCTCATCACTCATAAAATAGGATTTATTTCTTTTGTAATTCTTTAATTCAAATATGTTCCGATAGGAATAACAGTAGAATCGTGACCACGCCAGCTGTAAGCAATAACGTGATTCTTTTTCAAAGTAAGAATACAGGAGGAATCCACCGCATCCTCGTTTGGATTGTCCTCTACCCCACCTGAACTTATTAGATAAGAAATATCGGAAGCATCAAAATCTGGACCTACGAAATTAACAGATAGATCATAAGGTATTCCAGCGGTCACGAAAGCTATTCCTGGCTTACTTGAGTATTCTATTTCTTCCGTCACCAGAATACCTTTCATCAGGCTTGATTTTAAATGGTTGTACATCTTTTCAGCATACTCATCGTCTAGCAAAGCAACTTCCCATCCGTTTTCAAAATTCCAGCAAAATACGGTGTCACCTGGCTTTGAGATATCCTCCGGTTTAAATTTCATTTGTGAACCCATTGAGAAGTCTTCAAATATTTTAATGTGTTTCATGTTATTGTTTTTTTTTTATGTTCTATATATCCAAACGTAATCGCACAAAAAAAGCAGACAGCTGTCTGCTTTAATCATGATAATAAGATTTTACTTTTCTTTCTTCTGAAGTTCTTTACTGTACTCAGCAACAGGAACTGGTGTTCCGACTGGATAAGGAAATCCGATCTTAGCTGCAGTTACTGAAGTTTGCCCGTTCTTAACAGGAACCGCTACTCGTAATGGAACCGCTGCCTCATTAAGTGGACCATACACTTTAGCTAGCACTATACCGGTAGATGTGGTATCAAAAACAACACCTGGCATTGCGAACATGTTGCTCTCGGATGTTGATGGTGAATCCAAGTTGATGATAAATGATCTATTCGTTGGCGGTAATAATTCCCACTCTTTAGTTGCTGGATTAAACTGAGGAATAGTTGTTGATGGGCTGTAGTACCAGAATAGAGACCAAATTGTCTTATCCGTACCATCAGGAGTTTGGAAGTTTTCCTTCACGTTGAAATCTCCGTAAGTTCCACCTGAACCTTCCATTGCTAGGTTAGAGAGAGATGGACCTGATAGCACTGGACAGATTGCGCATCCTTCATCATACACCACGCCTTGGACAACGATCTTTTTCCCCGTTGGGATTGCTGCTGATGCACCACAAAAGGCGAAAGCACCTTCGTGAAGTTTTACGATTTTACCAGCCTTAAGATCTTCTACCGTTTCTGGTTTTGTTGATATGTTGCAGCTGAACAGTAGGTTAGCGACAACAGCGATTAAAATAAGTTTTTTCATTGTTTTGTTTTTTTGTTTATATTATTAATGGCTTTATATATCCGCACAAAAAAAGCAGACCGATTAGATCTGCTTTTTTTGATGTTCTATATTAATTACAGTTTATTCGCAAATTGGGAATTTGATACTTTACTAAAGAATCCACCAGGTTGACCAACTAATGTGAATCCAATTTCAGGAATCTCCCATAGATAACCCTCACCATTACCGGCATCCTCGATAATCTCGCCATCTTCATTAATAAAAAATTCATAATCAACATCCTTTGGTGATTTATATTGTCTAAAATCATCACCGTCGTATGTGTATGCTAATTTTTCACCATTATCTTTAAGTGGTGGGTAAACATCAACATAAGAAATTGATTTTAATTTTGATGTTAATTCTCTAAGTTCATTTTCATTACCTACATGAGAAATATTAAATCCATTATCGCTTCCAGATAATAGTATAAAGCCGGATTTTATTTCTCCTGCAGATCCTTCTGTTCTAGAAAGGATTTCATTTTCAGTACATCCAACTTCACTACAGAAATCAGCTAATGATATTCTCTTATTGGATGGTGTTGTTATTGGTCTTTCTGCATCTACTGATGGTTGGTAGAAATATAAATCTGATCCATTCTCTATTGACCATATGTTACCAGATCTAAGGTAAGTAGCTGCCACATTAGGACTGCTTAGTATAGGGAAACCAAATTCATTTGCCTTAGCTACAAGTTTGTCTGCATCCATTTTATCATAGACGGTGATTACTAAATTGGAAGAATTTTTATTTCCACCATAATTAGAAGAACTAAAGTCTTCAAATAATTTTACGTGTTTCATATTATTGTTTTTTTTGATATTCTATATATCACCAAATATACAGTTAATTGCGCGATAATAAAATTAAAACGGGTCTTTTTGGCCTTATCTCCCTAAATGTCCGGGCCTCCGGATAGCTAATTGTATTCAGTCTCCTATAGATGGAGAATATATAGTGACATGAGACACTTGCAACAATATAGAGGATTTAACAACCAGAAGGCACCGAATTTAACAAGCCAACCAAACACCAGAAGAGAAGAGGCGGTGATAAAAGAGAACATGGGTGACGCCACTGAAGGTTGGGTTACCACCGACAACTCGCTATACAAGCGATACGTTTTTGCAGACTTCAATGTTGCCATGGAGTTTATGAACCAAGTTGCAGAGGTGTGCAACCAAATGAATCACCATCCCAAATGGACCAACATCTATAAGACCGTCGAGTGCTGGCTCAGAACCCATGACGCAGAAGATGTGGTCACAGATAAGGATCACGAGCTAGCCCAAGCCATGGACAGGATAGCTTCAAGACTCCTCTAAGGAGATATAGTGAATTATAAATAACCCTTTATGTTATTGTACTTAGCCAGCGCATTGTACTTTCTCTCGTCTTCTGGTGGCAGATTAGGCATTTGTTTATACATTAGAGCTCTATCATCACTATTCATTTTAGGCCAGTGCTCTTCTAAAGCTTGCTGATAACTCTTTCCCTTCTTCATTAGTGCAAAAATAGATGCTAATGTTTCTTCAGATACCGGATTGTCGTTACAATAGAAGTCCCTCACAACGCTCTGAGGTGCACCCTCCAGACTGGTGAGGAGATTGTTCTCACAATAGAAACTCCCGCCAACGCTCTGAGGTGCACCCTCCAGACTGGTGAGGAGATTGTTACGACAATAGAAATTAATGCCAACGCTCTGAGGTGCTCCCTCCAGGCTGGTGAGCTGATTGCTCCTACAATCGAAACCCCCACCAACGCTCTGAGGTGCTCCCTCCAGACTGGTGAGGCGATTGTTACGACAATAGAAAACTCCGCTCACCTCCCCGAACTTAATCCCTTTAAGATCTGTTAGACTTTCGGACGAGCAATCGAAATCACCATCCACATCAATAAGTCTTGTAGTGGGATTAAGTTTCCAGCTTCCTGCTGTGCAGCTATTAAGCCAGTCGATCTGCTCTTGGGTAAGTGCTGCAGGTGCTGACGCACTGGCTTCAAATATCTGATATGTCTTTATATGTCTCATGCTACCCATGTTTTATGTGATCTATATATCACATTTCAAAATGGGCCTTTTTGGCCTTAGCTCCTCCTCTTTCACCAGAAGTCTCCATCTTCTTTCGATCTACTGTTGATCCGATGTTGAATATTGAGTCTTTGCTCCGTTATCGAATCTATCCTTATTCATAATTGTCGTTACTTGTTCTACTTTTCTATTCGTTTATATTACCCCCAGATACCTGATGCTATGCTAGACAGAACAGTATTTAGATGTTTGTTCTTGTCTAAGTAGTAGGAGTTGTATTCAGTAATCCATTTACTAAGTGCTTTCCTTTCCAATTCAGTTTCAGTTAACCTTGATTTTTTTATAGCTTCAGTTATGCTGGCTCCTAATGTGGAGTAGTCAAGTGTTGTTTTTATAAGATCTCTCTGTCCTGATCCTAATTTCTTGTTGGTGTACTTATCAGCAAGCTCTTTAACAAACTTTTCTTTTCCTCCAAAGAGATATAGACCTTTTATTAAAATTCTCTTGCCCTTAGCTGGACCATCAAAAATCTTCTTTACATATTGGCTAATAAGTTTGTTGACGGAGGTGTCCATGTACTTTGCAAATTCCACACCCTTCTCACCTTTAACCATATTGGGATATTGATCTGTAGCGGCTTTGGTTGTGAATTTTTTTAACTGGGTCATAAGAGGGATAAGATCGAAATCATATTCTTCCTTTAACCATTTGCCACTTTTTTCACCGCTAGTGTTTAGACTAAACTCAGTAGCTTCAAGCCAACCTGGCAAAACATTTTTGAGTGATCTTTTTGTTAAAGGCCCCAAAGGCCCCACGCCTTCGAATAGTTCATATTGCTGAATGTGTTTCATATGATGTATTAATTTAGTTTATCTATATATTCATCTCAAAACGGGCCTTTTGGACCTTAGTTCCCCAAAGGGCCCGGCCTCTAAATAGCTAATTGTATTCCGTCTCTTATAAGTAGAGAGAGTTGATAGAGAGAAGAAGCTAGAGAGTAAGCTAAGACTACACATCAAACTCAATAGACTACATGTAACGTGCTATATCATAAAAGACATCATAACACTAGACGTATTGTTATTAACTAACACACGTACGCTATTCATTACTAGATCAAACTATAGGCAGACAAGAGAGAAGCATAGAGAGAAGACTAGAGAGATTCTACTAACGAGTACAGTAGAGAGAGGTAGACCGGGTGCAGCCCAGGGAACCAAGACAACCCAGTCCTCCCCAGGGGATCTCAGTGAACCCAATCGTAGACCAAACCCTAGTCTTATATTACCCCAGAAACATAGTATAGTAGTAACATAGTGTATGGTAGCCCATGCGTGGGTAAACTACGGAAAATAGACCCATTTGGAAGCCCCTCTGGAGGCCTGAGCTACCACCCAGGGTGGGTTTACACAGATTTCTATGTTGCCCCGATTTACCCACCCATACCGGCCGGGTTCCCACGGTTCCTAGACCATGTGGGAAATCGTGGTAAATTGTGGTAAGAAGTGGTGTTTTATGGGGCTGAGACTCCACCCCGAAATCCCCCGGATCTCCCCGCCGGAAAAAGTGCCCCGTATGCACCTTTAAGGACTGGGTTTCCCTCGCCTCGCCTCGGGTACACTATGATACTATGTAGGCCGGGGTGTAACTATGTGATTCGGTCTCTCTCTAGTACTCCTATGTTCTCTTCTATCTCTATCGGATTACTCTCTAGTCTTCTCTCTATACATAGGAGACGGAACAGCATTAGATCTATTTATTTGGTGGCCGGGTCCATCTGGGATAACAGGGCTAAAACACCCCACGGTGTACTGAGATATATAAAAGAAAAAACTGCATGAAGCACGTAAAACTATACGAAGGTGATTGGTGGGACAACGACCCCAACGCACCCTGGAATCAGGAAGACACCGAACCCGGTGAGTACAGAGAAATAGACTACTCTCAGGCGCAGCAAAAGTTTGAATGTGTTGCCCTACCCCAAGGGGAGTCAGTGGCTATCCTAAGGGCTAAGCCCGGGGTGGAACCATCGGGTCTTTGGGTGCTCAACATCGAAATCGAAGGGGTTGATGACAACTATAAGCTGAGGTTAGACTATGGTGGTGATTATGATCCGGAGTACGAGCTTGATGATGTGGCCGTGGTCAACTACGCAACAGACATCTACAATGATCCTCAGGACTCCATGAGCGCCGAGGACTGGCTGAATAGTGAATCACGGTTAACTCCTCTCTCTAGTCCTGAGGTTAGAGATGAGGCTATCAGTATGCTGGAGTACTCGTTGAAACCGGGGTATGGCAGAACCCCATCACCAGATAAGAACAGGAGCGACTCAATCAGAATGACCATCCACATGTTGGAGAAGATCAAGTTCGATGATGAGGCACCGTATTAGAATTGTTAAATTGTTAATAACTTTTCTAACACCCCGGGAGCGATCTCGGGGTTTATTGTAGCCCACAACTCCCCCACCGTAAAAGTACGGAATTTTTGCGGGATAAAAAAATAAAAGGGAGGGTTTATACTATGTTGCTAAGATACTCTCTGACGGGGGCCTACCCGAAAAGATCTCTGGATTATTTTTTTAATCCGAGGAAATGAATTACATTTACATTATGAAAGATAAAAAGAAACAGGACAGAATTATAACAGTGATCATTATTATATGGTTTGCCGCTGTGACAACTCTCGCAATTAAATTCGGTTAGCAATCTACATATATAAGATATGAAAAAATCCAGAGCATGTAAGGGGAAAAGTTTTAAGGATGAAGGAAAAGTTTTCGCCGTGAGTTTAATAATTTCCTGGTTGGGCTTAGCTCTATTATCGGATGAAGCCAATCCAAGCTGCTGGCCCTCGGTATTCAAACCGATGCTGCTAATTGTTGCGATTGTCATTTTCGTTTTCGCTTCTAAGCGTCAAGCGCTCGAGTGCGATCATTATACTAAGAAAGAAAAAGAAAAAAATCTCAAATAATTTTTTTATCTGGAACAGTTTTTTTATTTTTGCTTAGTAAATAAAAAACAAAAACAAAATGGATAAAATAAAAACATTTGAATCATTTTCAGAATCAGAAAAAACTTTCACATTTTCTGAACTTCCAAAAGCCATACAGGAAAAAATAATCGAAGAAGAGAAACAACACATCTCGGAATTCAATGATGACTACTGGGCAGAGCCTATTCTTGAAGGCTTCCAAGAGGACATGGAGGCCTTAGGGTTAACCGACGTAGAAGTGGAGTACAGCGGCTTTCATAGTCAAGGCGACGGTGCCTCCTTCACAGCCAGAGTCTACAACTCAGAAAACAAGATGTTCATTACCGAGGCCTTAGGGCTTAAGGTACTGGATGAGGTTGCAGAGAATCTTCTTATCACTATTCGTCGGGAGTCAACCCGATACTCCCACCATAATACAATGATCGCACACGTAGAGGTTGATGGTGACGACGAGGTTGAAAAGGATATGGGCACAGGCATGATAATCACAATCAATGTTGAAGAGGCGTGCGGACCGATCGAGGAGGCAACAGGTAACTGGGCAAGAGACAGAGCTAAGAAACTATATGATGATCTTGAGACCGCATACAACGAACAATTTAAAGACGAGTACATTATCGACGATCTTGAAGCCAACGGTGTTGAGTTCGATGAATCAGGAAACAGAATCTAAAATCATTTTAAAATAGTTAGCAAATAATTTTTTTATCTGGACTAGAAGCTTTATCTTTACATAACAATCAAACAAACAAAGATATGAGAACAGTTGCCATTTATAATTTTAAAGAGTTAGAACCAGTCGCTAAGCTAAGAGCAATAGAGGAAGTTAGAGAGGAGCTAATGGAGAAAGAGTATTACGAAGCTGCTCTTTGGGCAGCAGACGACTGCGCTCTCTTTGAACCCGTACATGATGAGATGACCGAGTTACTCGGCAACGACTACTATGAAAAAAACGGGAATCAATTTGTTTTCAAGAACAACCGCACCAACATTGGATTTGATGACTACGAGATTCACATTAATGAAGCTCTTGAAATTACCAATGACACGATGTTTAAGAAGTGGCTGGGTATTCCCGACGTGTTATCCGGATGGATTGAATACGAGATTGAGGAAGGTGCAAGTAAAACAGAGATTGAATTCGAATGCACACTACTTAATTCAGACCCACGGTATCCAGCAGTTGCTGCAGCAATCGAAAAAGCCTCGGTGAAATTCTCAAGACACATGGCAGATATTCTTATCCGTCTAGAGAATGGTGTTGAAGACTACTTCTCGGATGACAACATCGAAGATAGGATATTAGACGGAGAATACGAATTTGATGAATCAGGATCAACTTATTAATACACATAAAATAAAAACAAAAATCATGGCAACAGCAGAAAAAACCCCACGCACATTGGAGCAATTAGTTAACGACTTCAAAGCCTCAGCAGGCCAATTCGCAGCGTTCAACGCTGGAATGAGCGCAAGAGAGAAAACACTTTTTAAAGGATGGTTATCTAAAATGAGAACAACCGAGCCAACATCAAATTAATCGACGCATCCCCGGAATTTTTCATTATTTTTGAACTAGAATAAATATAGAAAGATTCACACATGGGAGCAATAAGATTTATTTGTACAACGGACAACAAGGCTAAACATCACGATATTGTTAATCGTGTTTATCTTGCCGGCGGTGCTATAATCCGGGAGAAAGTCAGAAAGGACACAAGTTCAGATTTTGAGAGCGAGATGGAAATAGTATCCGAAGGAGGAACTTTATACCGAGAGGTAAAAGAGTTAGGACTCGGCAAAATGGTTTACATTGTTGAATAAAAAAGAGGAAAAAAATGTTTGACGAAGACGACAACGAATCATTTGGATTCGAGGATCACTTGGAGCAACAAGCTAACCAGGTTAGAAGTAAAATAAAAGCCGAAGCAAAAAAAGAATTCATCGACGGTTGTTATATGGCTTATGATATGCTTGTAGTCAAAGGTGCTGAGGCTTTAAAATCAGGGGATATGACTTCCATATGTAATGCTATTAATCGCATGATGAGTTTATTCCTTATCAGAGAAGAGTATGAAAGGTGTCAGTTTCTTAAGCAGTATGTGGATGAAAACATCCCCGGTCATGAAATTGTGCCCGACCCTATGGTTAACTTAGAACTTGGAGAGTAATGTCAGTATCAGTAAACAAATCAAAAGGTGGAAGTAAGGAGCCAAAAGGCACAAAGCACCTAAATTGTAAGCTATGTGGAACCCGCGTAGATAATGTTGATGCTAATGCAGATAAGGTTACATGTTGGAAATGTGTATCCGGATTATGCAGCGGAAGAATAAAAATAAGTAATTAAAGATGGACCAAAGAACACACGAGCTATTAAAAGTTTATCGAGGAGAGGTGGAAAAGCTAGCCCGCGGTATTTACCTGCAGACGATTGCAGTAAGGAAAGAGTTGGACAGCAGTGCTGTTAATCCGGAGGATAAGCATAGTATTCTTCTTCATTGTATAGGTATACTCGTAAATAACGAGACCAAGCAACGATGAGCATAAATGACAACGATGTTATTTATCAGGAGATCAGGTCAGAGATCCTCCGAACCGGGGGAGATTATGACGTGGCAACCATCATCGAAAATATGCAAACACTCGGTTTCTCCGTGGAGATCTCAGTTATTGAATCACGGATAAAAACATACCTAAGCAATGCTCCAAAAGATATTAAAGCGATGGTTAAGAAGGCTAAGACAGTCCCGAGGGCTTAAACGGGCTATTAAAGACCGAGGTGGAAATCCCCAGCGTGATGCTGAAAGAGTCCTCAGACAACAGGATATACTTCAAAAGAAAACAACCATTATCAATCTTATGGTTGTTAGTTGGAGACTTAAGGAGATTAGCCAACCAAGTCCGGAGGAGTATAAGTCCTTCTCTTACAATTATCCAATGACCTGGAAATATATTCTAGAAATACAAAAAAAGTATTGGGAATAAAAATATATAGAGCTATTAGCCCGATTTCCAAAAAAGGAGCAGATTCTTAGGGTCTCTCCTTTTTTAATGAAAAAAGATTGTGAATTATTTTTTTATTCAGAAATGATTCGTTACTTTTACTAAATAAAACCAAACAACCATGAAATTTTACGGAATCGCAGATGCCCACGGCATCGAATCGTTTAGAGCAGTCACATATAATGTTGACACAGGAGATCTTCAGATAGATCCACGAGAGCTTGGCATGATGAGTCTGAGAGCAAACGCCAACAGACATCGACACGCAGTTGTGTATCAGGCTGATGTTGATGCTGCTACAGCTAAGGCAGTGTTAGCCCTTATTAAAGACGGTAATTACACTGATGCTTTAACGAAACTAAAGGATGAAGCAAAGACTATAAGTCTTGCTAAATCACCAGGAGCGGAGAAAAGCTGGAGGCTTATTCCTAATGAAGATCTTGACCCATTTAGTTAACCCATTAAAAACAAATAAAATGTCAGAATTAAGAGTCGGCGACAAATTCAGAACTAACTCGCTAAGCCTAGAACCAGGAGGCTATGAGGTAACGGTAGTTTATCAAAACGGACAACGTCTCGTTTATGATAAGATTAAAAAACCTGGTTATTATATCAAAAGCATTTCTTCAAAGAATCAAAGCTATGGTGCTATCACCGAGATTCTTATCGACGGTAGAGTGGCTTGGCAACTTGGAGTAAATGACACAGAACCTTGGAACATTTAATCTATGAAAAAAGCAATCACAATATTAAAAGACCTGGCTAAGGGTAACGTGAAAGGTGTACCCATCTTCACATTAGCATTTGTAATAATTTTAGGATTCATGATGCTGGCTGCAGCACCTCTACTACTTGTATTCGGATTAAAACTAATGGGCTTGCCCGTGGTGGTTTCATTTAAGAGTTGGTTAGGCTCAGTGCTTATCATGGCATTCCTCGGAATTCGTATCGGAAAATCTAATAATGGATAATATGAGGACTCAAGAACTATACATGAACCAAGGTAAAATGGTGGACAGCCTAAAGATGCGAAGAGAGATGAGCAGTCTCGTTGAGACATTCGGACCACATGAGCTTGTTAGTATGGGAATTATACTACTGGATAAATCATGGGTTGCTGAGCAACTTGAACAGGATCTATGTTCATCCGCAATGGAAGCCCTGCTGGATGAGATCGAAAATGCGGACCACTATAAAGTTGAATCTGTCTATAACAAGTTGAAAGATGAGGGAGTTATTTAATCCACGGTGTTTCACATCTGAGAATCAACTAGAAACCGAAACAAAAACTGTCAGAGTTAATAATATATAAATCTCCTCAGTCGGATCAATTGATCTGACGTCTATATAGGAAAACCTCTGGGACGCCAAGCGACCTGGGGGTTTTTTGTGAAACATTAGTTCTGGTATTCGCTATAATATATGAACTTAAAAACAATTATTATGAAAAATGCTAAAAAAACGATGTCAGCTAAAGCATCTAAAAAAGCTATGCCAGCTAAAACTGTAAAGCCTATGGTTACTAAAACAGCTAAGCCAACTTATGAACAAAAAGTATCTGTTATCAACGAATTCCGCAGACGTGGTGATGTTGTTGCTACTGCTACTCGTACTAACTTTGCATCTAGCACCGTGAGTGAAGTGTTCTCTGGTCGTTACAGAAATGTAACCATCATTAATGCAGCATTCAAAGTTGCTAATGCTCGTAAAACAGCTGCTAGCCGCACTTCAACAAAAGGTACTAGAGCTACTGCTAAAGCATAACCTCAACCTACCAATTTAAAAGGTCCGAGGTTTCTCGGGCCTTTTTATTTTTTATCCCGGTTGTATTTCATATATTTGCCACGCAACCAAATAACAAATCAATATATGGCTAAGAAAATAAAAGAGGTAAAGAAAATGTGTGGCTCGTGTTACAATGATTTTCCAGCTGAACAGATAAAAATGGTGACACTTCATGTTAATCCCGGTGTGGAAAAAAACGGACGGTACATGAGAGATCTCTGTGATAAATGTGCAAAAACAGGTTATTATGCAAATCGGATACTAGACGTGCAAACACCCCGGAAGCTAAATTAATGAGTAATTATTTTTTTATCTCGCGATATTTTATTATCTTTACTCTATGGAAAAGACTATATGTATGAAAAAGGCCTCGCATCTAGAAGAATATGTCAAAGCACTTAATGTGCTAAGCTCTTGTGAAACACCAACACATGTAAAAGGTGCCAGAAGATACTTCGATTTATATTTAAACAAGTGGGGGTATTTGTTTACCCGCCAGGTCGTAGAGAATATGTCAATCGATTTTAAAATTCTAGTTGCTAAAAAATTAAGCACATTAATCCCTGAATAATATGAGTAAGATAATTGCGATTTTATTACTATTGGTTTCTGTTGTTTCTTGCACTACACAAGTGGAGGAGAAAAAAACAATTACTATTAGTGGGGACAAATTCGATTTAGTTCAGACCAAAGCGGTTGTAGGTGAATGTGAGAAGATAGCATCTGTTTCTGTTCATGATGATATAAACCCGAGGTATCGAATCGTAACTGTCGATAGCATGGAATTCAAATCATCACGAAAATTCTTTGTCGGTGATACTATTGATGTAAGAGTTTATAAAAAAAGAAAATGAAAACTGTTAGATTAGCAACTGTTATTGGTGAAGATGAAGACTATGATAAAATCTTCTATGATTATCTCGAGGTGTATGGCATCTCTCATAGAGTAGTTAAAGAATCTGATAAGAGTAATAAATATCCAGAAATTGAATACACGGGAAACGAAACTGAAATAAAGCATATGCTTACCGAGAAATTTGGCTTCAGTAGGGAAGACTTTGAATCACTCTATCCCGACCTACTATAAAACACCACAAAAAAGACTGAGTTTATCTCAGTCTTTTTTTTTGTTTAGATGTTTGCGTCTGCTGCAAAATACCGTGGGTTTATCTTAGAGCCTTAATTGCTGCTTTAACATCATCGACACTTAATTCTCTTATACCTTCGCCATCTCCTCTTAAGGATGCTGCTATACCACCGAATAAGCTACTGACGAAACTCCTATCAATCTCGTTATTGGGGGTTGGAGTTGCTGTAGCTAATGGAGTTGGAGTTGCTGTAGCTAACGGACCCGTAGTTGCTGTAGCTAACGGACCTCCACCAATCTCATTATCTGATGGTGCACCGTTGATCGGCGATGCTGGTATTCCTTTACCTGTAATTGCTTTTGCAATATCAGCTTCAAAGCCTGGTGTTCTGCTGGCCTTAAAATAATCAAGATAACCGAAGAATGAAGTGTCACCTATTCTTCTTGTGTTAATACTAACTTTATCACCACTATTACCCTCAATTGTTACAAACGTTCCCTTCTCAGGATTAACACCGACAATTATACCGGTGTGTCCAAGTGCCTTAGAACCTCTACCCTGCATAAAGATCTGACCTGGTTTTAATAATTTGGGATTTTTTCTGACCTCTGCTGCTGTGATCTTTACATCCGCTGGAGCTGTTGCCCAGTGGTTGCGGACACCACCAGTCTTAGTAAGTGGATTAGCTATACCTAGTTTCTTAGATACCTGATCGAATATGTAGTAAACGAAAGCTGCACACCAGGGAAACCCCGGTCCTAGTCCAACGCTCTTAAGATAAGCGTTTACTTCGGTACTTTTATTGCTTCCCTTTGGTGTTTCTTTAGCATTTAGGTTAGCTACTAAAACACCAGATAGCGCGTCACCAGCGGTGTCCGGATTCGACAAATTCATTTGTGCTTCATTTATGAATGACTCGAACGATTTAATTTTATTCATTTACTTTTCTTTTATTTATTGTACACTATATATCTTAAAAAAATTCACTAATTATTTTTTTATCCGGTTGGAGTTTATTATATTTGCTTAGTAATCAAAAAAAAACACATGGCACAAAAAGAAACCCACATTTTAATAGCTGTTCGGGGATACCTTGATGATGAGGTGCGAGTAGAAAAGATAGTTATTGACGAGAACGAGATCGGAGTTGAATTTGATGACTTCGAAGAGTATGCTGATTATATACTCGAGGTAGCTGCTGATAAATATGAACAGGGATTCTCTGAAGTTCTAATCATTCAGGAATCCCAATTACCCAAATTGCTAGAAGAGTTAGTAAGAATACAAAGAGTAACCAATTAAAAATTTAATATATGTTTTTACTAGTAAATTGTAATGTTGACGGGGACACTTACCAAATCTTTAATGATGCTACTGAAGCTAAATCAGCATTTGATAAAGAATGTGAAGGAATATTCACTGAACGTGTTATTCTATTGGAACCGAATAAGAATGGGGAAAGATTTGGATTTGGCTCCCGTGGTGATATCTTTGGAGCTGAAGTGGTATTAGAATTTGAAAATGATATGTTAGATTAACCTGGACCACATCAAACAAAAACGGATTCTTTACGGTGCTGTGTTTTTTATTTATTATATTATAAAAAATTCATCGATTATTTTTTTATCCGGAAATGAAGTCTTATATTTGCTTTATCAATAACCAAATAAACCAAAACATATGGCACACAGAGAACCCACAGGGTTAAGAAAACCAATGAGCGACGAGGCTAAGTCCCGTATCGCTGATGCAGTTAGAGCAGCGGCAGCTAAGAAGAGGGAGGAGCAAGGCTTACCACCTCTAAGTCAGGGTAATGTACCCGCACCGGATTATATGGAAAAGCCACTAGAGCTGGTGCGTATGAAAAATCAGCAATTTCCTGATGACCTATTTGTACCAATGGCAACGGGTAAACCCGTCGATTTGTTATTCACCAATGACGGTGGCTTACCCAAGGCTTGTAACTTCATGCTTATCGGTGACCCCGGTGTAGGTAAGTCCACAGTTTCGTTGGATATTCTTTCGGATCTAGCTCTGAAAGGATTTAAGGTGCTATTCATTTCTGCTGAAATGACTCGTATCGACTTATATGGGTATGTTAAACGCTTTCCAAAGTTTGGTGAAGTCGATATACTATTCATCGGCGAATACTGCGACAGCAACCCTAAAACGGTTATCGAGCAAGCTCTATCCCCAGGTTACGATATCGTACTTATTGACTCGTTCGCCGAGGTGCAGGAGGATATCAAGGAGGCTTTAAGGCTAACCTCTACTGGATCTGAAAAGTGGTTAATCGACCTTATGATTAGTCACAACCTTGGTAACAACACGATTAAGAAAAACACAACCTTCATCGCTATACAGCAGGTGACCAAAGGAGGAGTTTTCGTCGGCTCTAATAAGCTTAAGCACAATACAACAGGTATGCTTGAGCTAAGGTTAGATCAGGAGAGTGGCAGCTCTTATATGGTCTTTGCAAAAAACCGTCGAGGTAGTGTGGGTAAGCGTATGTTTTATTCTCTATCAGCTTCAGGAGATGTCGAGTATGATTTAAAACGTTTTAGTAATGATGAGGATGCAAGAGTTGCTCTGAACCACGAACGAACTCTACTAGATCATGAGGAGGGTGCATTTGATGAGTTATTCCAGATAGGCACGGAAAATCATGAAAATGATGGCTTATAATTTTTTTATCTTGAGAAATAGTCTTATATTTGTAAAATAATTAAACCAAACAACTATGGCAAAATTTGAAACAATTTCACAATCGCTATTCGATAGCAGAGCTAAAGAAGCGATATTAAGAACTCCACTTAGGAAGGAGGTTAATCTAAAGGACGTTGAGATCATTAAGAACAACGTGCTTAGATTGGGTGACAAACAAATCAAAATGACACCCGATGCCTTTAAAGGTATCTGTAAGATCGTTGGTCTTCCGGTTGGTTTTGATAAAACCTTCTCCTCCGCGTTTGGGGATAAGGCTAGACAGGCTTTAGTCAATAGGCTAAAGGTGGCAGTTCAGGCTAAAGGAGCAACAACCCTTTCATTAGTTGTTAACCCTGAGACAAGGGAGATTATTGGTATTCAGAAAGATCCACGAGATCTGATTAGCAATCAAACGTTCTTGGATACAACCTCATCAATCATTAATAAATATGGGTTGGAGGTTAACAACTTCTCAGTTGGATCAAATGGAGGTGTGGTTATTAATGCTGCATCACCAAAGAACTCCTGGGGTATTCAAGGGTTAGCCGATGAGGACTTCTACGGTGGTATTTCATTCATCAACAATCCGGATACCAGCTTTAGAGTTTCACCTTTCTTACATCGGCTGGCCTGCGCCAACGGTATGATTGGCACTGCGTTTCAAGAAACACTTGCTCTTGGTCAAATGGATGCACGTTCAATGGAGAACTTCTGGGCTCAGTTAAACTCTCTAGCCGAAAGAGGTTTCAAACCTAGCATGTTCGACGATAAGGTAAGGTTGGCTATGAACACCAACGCATCACTATTTGAATTGGAGTCAGCACACGACAACTTGAAGTTTATGTCTGACGCCGACCACAGGGAGCTTGAAGCTTGGACTCCGTTGCATACAACCCGTGCTGCATTCCATAATGCTAAGATTGACACTATCCTTCTATCTCCTGCTCAGAAGAAGTGTGCTAAGACAGGTACAAGCATTTGGGAATTGGTCAACGGTATCACACACTTCGCTACACACGACAATAGTTTCAAGATTAATGACTATGACCGTCGTCGACTTCAGGTACAAGCTTCGCAGTTGTTAATGAAGAATTACGATATGGCAAACATCGTTGCAAGCCCATTCTAAGGAATGGGCCTAGCGGCCTTATATAGTATGTTGCTAACATACTCCCGTTCTCGCATGCGAATTGGTTTATGTATTATTTTTTTATCCAAACAACTATTCATATATTAGCGAAGTAAAAAAACCCATATGAAAAAATCTGAGTACAATAAAATGCAAAAGAGGTTAGCACTTCTTATCGATAGAGATCAAGCACTTAAGTCTGTAATAGAATCAAGTGATATGAGTGATGATGCTCTTGCACATCTTGTAGCAATTGTTGCAGAGACCAGATCTGAAATTTACGATGCAGCTAGACTACTGGAGTCAAAGAGAGAGTACCTATTTAACTTCACCAGCGGTGGATGGAACTCGGAGTACGCATTTTATGAAGAGCAGGCAATCAAGCAGGCAATCAAAAAATATGGAAAGGAAGTAAAAGGAGTACTGGATGTTGATGTTAAGAGTTTCCGTGTATCCACATCTGCTGATTATCAGGCTCTGATGTCGATGTTTTACTAATCACCAGCATAACAATTTAAAAGAGACTTCGGTCTCTTTTTTTGTGGGTTAAGAATTCGTAGCTCTGTATCCGAAAACCGTTGCCGACGGTGGAATCAGCGGAGTATCCGTGTTTACAGTTTACCATAAATAGTAAATAGTCAACCAATTATTTTTTTATCTGGGAATTAAGTGTTACATTTACATTAACCAATTAAATTACAGCAAGATGGCAAACAAAAAGATTGCAGAAACAAAATCAGAATGGTGGGCTTTAACGAGAGAAGCATTATCCCAATGGAATTTAAAAGCACATCCTGAGGACAGAATGAGCTTACCAGATTGGGTGGGTGAAATAGGTGTATCCTATGGATGGAGACCATTCACAGATCAATATGGAGACTGGGACATCGAAAGAGTATAAACAATTATTAATATAAAACAGCCAAATGAAAGAAACAACATTATTCGACATGTTTAAGGAAGTGCATTCTAAAATTCCCTGCGGGTCTTCAGTTGTGAAGGCCAAATCATCTAATATAACAATTAGATCCAATAAAGATTTCTTTGACCTTGTAAGCAGATGGGTCAGCGGTGAATATGATTCAAATCCGGCGGGAATGCTGGAAGAGTTAAAAAAGTTCCTGTAGTATTTTTTTATCTGAGAATGATTTCTTATCTTTGCATTAACCAAATAAAACAAATCAATCATGGGACGTTACTATCAAGGAGACATAGAAGGAAAATTCTGGTTCGGCATACAAAGCTCGGACGATGCTAATTATTTCGGTGGTTCTGAAATCGAATTACAGGACGATGAGACAGGGTATGTTTACGAGTTAGAATACTTCTTTGCTAAAGAAGATCTTGAAACAATCAACGAGGGTATCCAAACTTGTATTACCGACTTAGGTGAGTTCAAAGAAAAGTTGGATGAATTCTTCAAAGACTCTACCGGTTACAATTCAGACGAGCTTGCTAAGCATCTTGGTGTTGATGTAATTGAGTATAGAGAACTCATGGTAAGTTACGCAAGGTTACATCTTGGGGAGAAGATTAAAAAATGCGTTGGTGAGAAAGGTGAATGCAGATTCACTGCGGAATTATAAGAATTTATTTTTTTATCTGTGAATGATTTCTTATCTTTGTATTGTAATCAAAACAAATAACATGAAAAAATTATCACTTTATGATCTTATGCAAGAGATCAGATCATTCACTCCTATCGATTCAGTATCTTTAGAGAGAGCAAAACAATCGGGTATTAATACTAGTAATAGTAAGCAGTTAAAAAGTCTATTAAATGGATGGGTAAGTGGAGTGTATGATGAGGATCCTCAATACTTAGCTCAGGAGTTAGAATGTTTGGTTAACTAAAAGTAGTCATCATGAAAAGGGAAATGAAGGTCTTAGAAGCAAAAATAAAAGAGTTGAGAAGAGTAATGGAATTGTTTGATCTACTCCAACAAGATGATGAAGTAGGATTAGCACTTCAAGAAGTAGAACAGGAGTTGGATAAATTTCGCTTTAAGTAAAAAATAACTAAAAAAATAGTTGCTAGTTACAATTATAATTCTTATATTTAGGTATCAATAATTAAAACAAATAAAAGTTATGGTAGCAGAATTTAACATTCATTCAAGAGATTTTCGTGATAACACTATTGAGTTTGACGTAAAGAGTCCTAACCTCGAAGGAGTTTCGGAAGAATTATATGAACATGAATACATCACAGGAGCTTTTACTAATTCCTATGGTGATCGATTATTTGCAGAATTAAATTACAGTTGGCTTAAAGATTGGAGTTTTGCAGGAAGAAGTAACGGCTGGTTTGTCTTACTGACTGATAAGGATATAAATACAATTCCTCAGAGAACCTTAGGTAGAATAGAAAAAATAGTAGGTAAGTATTTCTCAAACTACAGGAAAGAGCTACTATATTATTATGGAATAAATGAAAAAAAAGTTGTTTCGTATTAATTTATTTCGTATATTTAGGTATCAATAACCAAAACATATAATGCATGAAGACAATTAAAGTTAGATTTAATTTAGGAGCGGGTAAGAACTTCAAGAAGTGGAAGATTGAAAGACCCAACGGTGGCGGAATCTCCTATCACTCCCCTGATGAGGTACAACTTATAATGAGAGGGTGTTTGCTGAAGAATCAGGAAACAACAGCACTCAAGATATTCGAAGGAGCAAATAAAACTGTTTGCTCCTGGATACTGTGCGAGAGTATAGAAATTGTAGCCAACGGTGTTTCTCCACAGCTACCGGATTCGGAAATGGTTTCTTATAATCCAAGGGTTTCCCCTAATTGGATATACCGCGGTTCAATTGCCGATGGCATGAGATTTAATAAACTGGTAAGTTCGGGTAATAAAGTTTATCCCAAATAATTTTTTTATCTGAACATGATTAATTATATTTGCTCTGTAACCAATTAAAAATAATAATTATGTCAGAATTAGAAAAACAAACAAAACAATTAGAAGAGGCTATCAATAAAGAGGGAAGACTTTTAATAGCAATGGTTCATCCAAACTTATATGGCCCATTAAGAGGATTAAACTTTATTCTAAAGAATCCCAAAGCAAAAGAGGTTGATGAGTATCTATTAAACGGGTGTGAGAAAATAAGCACATTCACTTGGGGAAAAACAATGATGGCAGTAAGGCCAATGGTATTGCCTCTTGAACTTTTATCAAAGTTGGAAACCCCAGCAATCGAGGTTAGCACTTTAGCTGAAGGTGAAGCTCATATTAGAAAAATTTTAGAATCTTCTGTTGCAGCTGATCCATGGTATTTTAGAACGGGGATACTTTAATCCCCATTTTATTTTTTTATCTGGAATAGATTTATTACTTTTACTTCATAATCAAAAACACTTAAAAATATGGCAACACGTTCAAGAATCGCAATCGAAGACCAAGATGGTACAGTTCGTTCAATTTACTGTCATTGGGATGGCTACCCGGAATACAACGGTGTGGTCCTTCAGGAAAATTATCAAACCCAAGAGAAGGTGGAACAACTAATTGCTCTTGGTTCAATCTCATCATTAAATCCTCTGGTTGCTCCACCAGAAGGTGTTACACACAAATTCGATGACCCATTTGATAATGTAACGGTAGCTTATTGTCGGGACCGAGGTGAAGAGCTATCAATCAAATCTCACAAAAATGTTAAAGAATTTTCCGAGTCTGACATTGAGGAGTATGGATATGTTTTTACCGCAGCGGGAGAATGGTTATTCATTGACGGATACCCAGAAAATAGAGAAATTGTATTGCTTGAATCAGCTCTCTCGAATAACAAAATAGAGTAATTGGTTTGTTTGGTTAAAAAGGTCTGGGTAACTCCAGGCCTTTTTTGTGTGTTGTGAATTCGTGAATCCACGCATCTGCGGGGAAACACCGTCGGCACATACTATGTTGGTAACATACTCTGCACGTGTGCGATAAAAAAGATTGCTAATTATTTTTTTATCTCATTAGGATTAATTACATTTGCTCTGTAACCAATAAGAACAACTATGAACGTACTTAAATTAAAGAACAACCTATTCAGAGATGGCAACGATATTATCAGTTATGAAACTGTTGTTGCTCGTATAGAAGGCTCAGACCTAATAGAGCTAGGTAAGTTTACTAAAACCACTGCTAAGCACATACACTATGTTGCTGAGTTGTACAATCTTAATCTGATTAGAGCAGACAAAAAGAATCGTCCGGACTTCTATGAATTCTGCTATGGTGTTAAATGTACTGTACCTGGAGCGTTATCAAAAGAAACATCAACGGTGTTATCCACTCTGATGCAGAATCAGGATTTAACATATATTCAGGCTTTGGCCTCGCTCGATAAGGTTCCAGCAAGAGACCAAAAGCTTATCAACCAGTATTTGGCTGACAACGGTGTTCCGATGGAGAACTTTGAAAAGTTAAAAAAATGGTACGCAAGAAAAAGTTTAGTAGCTTAATTTTTTTATCTCGGCGGGATTAATTACATTTGCTTTATAACCAAAACAAAAGCTATGGAAGGAGACATTAAATTTGAGATCGGGTTAACCGTTTATAAGCTGGACGGAAGTAAAGAATGGTCAATCGCAGGAAATGCTAAGAGAGAGTTAACTGTTAAGGAGTTTGACAGTGCATATGACTTTGAAGATTTCATCAAGAGCAAGATTAACTGCAACGGTGTGGAGTTTGATTCTGAGTTTTGTCAGTTCTTTGCTTACACCAAGACCAAAGCAAGAGCTATCAAGTTTGCAACAGACATTGAAAAGCATTTTGAAAAGATTAGAAAATTGCTTGAATAATTTTTTTATCCGGAATGGATTTCTTATATTTACATGTAATTTAAAACTATTAATATGAAACTAGAAAAAGTATTTGTCGTATCGCACCACCACCCTGACGGCGTTGAATTGTCTATATTCAAGAAAAATGAGTCCGCTGTTGCTTATCTAAAGGAACTTGCTGGAGAGAATGATTTTGAACTTGACGATGACGACTACCCCAATGAAGCATATAGCGATGAAGGAGACTTTGTAGAAATTAGAGAATGTGACATAGCAGACTAAATATTTACATGAAATTTAAAACCCCCAAATATATGTTAATTTACCCAGCAGACCCAGTAAAGTTAAGAGAAGTTAAAAGCATAGAGCATTCATTGAAATTTCTATTTAAAAAGGTGGATACCTACACACCAATGGATCTCATAATTGCTAGAAATCTCACAGAGAAATACAAAAAACTAATGGACTGGGATAATCAATTAATGTCACGTCCAAAAAGTCCAATTTATCCAACATCATAAAACATCCATCATGTCAACATTAGGGATGGAATAATTTTTTTATCTGGTTGGGAAGTCATATATTTGCTCTGTAACCAATTAAAAAAACATAGTTATGAAACAAACATCTCAATCGGCAAACGGAACAAGTTTCCACAACGACACGTTCAACGCATCGGTATCAGATCTTCGCCAAATATTAGGTGAACCAGTCGATGCTAATAATTCAGGGGAAGATAAGGTCAACTTCGAATGGAACATGGAAACCGAAGCAGGTGACATATTCACGGTGTATGACTGGAAAGAATACAGAAAACTGGATGAGCATGAAATTATTGAATGGCACGTTGGTGGTCATTCAGGGTCCGTAACAGACCAAGCAGTTAATGAAATTGCTGGAGCTTTAAACGAATTGGACTAAAGATCGTCCCAAGTGGACTTCCCGGCCGGGTAAACATCAGAGTCTAGGCTCAACGATTGAATATGTGCCGCCACCTTGAAATGGATAAGAAAAAGGCCTTCGGGTCTTTTTTTGTGGATTATGAATTCGTGAATCTTGCAATGATGCGTGGAAACACCGTCGCCAACGGTGAAAGCACTTATACAATTAAGGTGTTAAGGTGTTGCAATAGTTTTTTCTACATTACCTACAGTATATCCTCCACCCTTAGCTATTAAAGTTACCTTCAAAATAAATCTGGGACGATCTTTACTTTTAAGAATCCAGGTGAGATTCTCTGCATAGGTTATACTATCAATGAACATCATTTCCATTTTACCCGCAATATCATCACTTGCTAATATAGCATTCATTTGGCTTACACTATCATAAAAAGGAGCTACACCCGCTGCCTCGTTTATTTTTTGGTTAGCGAAATCTTCGAAAGAATTAAAATTTTTCATTAGTTTTTAGTTTTTTATTTTTTACTAATCTATATATCAAGCATAGGATTATTTTTCATTCCGTCCTATACATGGTATAGTGCTAAGCTACCTGCAGGTAAATGCATAGGCAGATGTGAAACACCGTCGCCAACGGTGAATCACCTGTCTACATCTGTTAAACATCTTGACACCTTTTCTGACATCTGGTCAACATCTTTTTCACCGCGGATGTATATATAGTGGAAATAAAAGCGAGAAATGGATAACATTAAAGATTACAAGTCATTCAACTCTTCCAATGTAAGTGAGAGTTTTTGGAATAGCATCTTCGGTAAGCCAACGGTAAGTGATGCAGCACATGATTCATTAAGAGGAAGCGGTTTTAGTTTTAGGGGTAAAGATAGTGAAAGATCTGAAGACAACTATATTATGTTTGATGGTCAGAAGTTTTACCCAGACCAAATTGAATATGATGATTACCAATCAACAAAGAAGATACCAAGAGTAGAGAATGGTAAGCTTATTGTTGCTAATCCTGGTTGGAGTCTCTAGGGAAACACCTCGGACGACGGTATACAAATCCACAGATTCTGTGGATTTTTTTTGTGCTTTATTTTTTTATCCAGTGTTCATGTCATATATTTGGGATATAAAACAAATCGCTATGTACGTACTTAAAACACCCTATGAAACATATAATGTTTCTCTAGAGACAGGCAAATACACTGATGGAAGAACATTCCTACAGTTAATAGATACTGAGGACGGTGCACCTATCATGATGGCCACGGTGAATATTCCTGCAGTTGTTTTGGAAAAGGATGAGATCATCATCAAGAACTATTCAGAGAATGAAGGTGTGCTGGAATTCCTAATTGAAAATGGAATAGTAAGCAAACCATTGCGATGGGCAGCATCAGGCTGGGTAACTTGTCCGATTGTGAAGTTATGGAATAATAAGAGAACACCTTCGATGGGCAGCGTCGGGATAGGCAACTTGTCCGATTGTGAAGCTTCCGAAATAACTGTCAAATAATTTTTTTATCTGGACGGTAAGTAATATATTTGCTCCGTAACCAATTAAAAATCCAATCATGAAAAGACTTATCATTTACAGATTATTCGATCCAACTTACGGACCACAGGGAAATCCAAAAACTTTATCCGTATTATTACGTGACGACAACACATTCACCTACAGTTTCTACGGTGGTTGGCAAGAGAGCGGAATGGGATTCAGTATTTCAAATATCCAACTCCAACAGCCACTTCCTATCGGGGCACGTAATTTCAGAAAGGTTGAAGATTTGGACAAAGAGATTCAATCAATACTAGCAACTGGAGTTGGTTCAAGAAGAATTAGTTCATTTGAAATTCTAAATGATTTGTAATTTTATTTTTTTATCACGATCTAATTTCTTATCTTTGACTTAACCAATTAAAGCTAAAAACATGACAACAAGAGAAATTAGAGCGGAAGCCGTCGAATTAATTAATGGCGGTATGTTAAACGTTCCTAAGATTGTTAAATTCTTTAAGACACATCGGCCAACTGCTGATATACGTACAGTCACAGAAGAAGCAAAGGAACTTGTTGCTGAAGTGAAGCTTCCAAAATAACTGTCAAATAATTTTTTTATCTGGACGGTAAGTAATATATTTGCTCTGTAACCAATTAAAACTAGAAAACATGACAGACGAACAAAGGGAAATCTTCAGAAAAGTCCTAGACACTAACTGGGAGGTTAAAGAGTTAATGGAAGGAGCCAAAAAGACAGGCAAATTCGATAAAGTTCTGGCTAAGGCCAAAGAACACCGTGAAGCTGTTGATGAGTTAAAAGAATCAATGGGTGAGAGAGAATA
>Ga0304730_1000177_pt1 | contig 58015 bp, 52 predicted proteins | sample M_130628_MF_Meta_FD_190474 | JGI IMG/M metagenome (GOLD analysis project Ga0304730, IMG submission 190474) | Freshwater microbial communities from Lake Montjoie, Canada to study carbon cycling - M_130628_MF_MetaG (v2) (version 2) | ecosystem: Environmental > Aquatic > Freshwater > Lake | place... | reverse complement strand
ATTTTGAAAAAAGTAACTGTACACAAAGAAATTAAATAATCATGGCAAAAGCAGCTTCTAAAAACGCGAAAATCAAGGATCTTAAGGCTTCTGCTGAAGCAAAAAACTGGACTAAAGTAATTAAAGCGGTACGTAGCCCTAAAACAGGTGCGTATACTTTTAAAGAGTCTATCGTTTACAAAGACAACGTTAAAGAGTTCTTAGCAGCTAAATAATAACTGCTATTGATATTCTTGATCAATAAGATTCAAAAACCTTCATTCATTCTGAAGGTTTTTTTATGTCCCTAATATACAGGTATTGGATTAAGTGTAGGGGGATTATTATTGTTTATGATGCTGTAATTGATTAATTTTGATACCTATGAGTTTTTTAGGAAAATTATTTGGGAAGAAAGAACAGGAGTCACTAGACCAGGGCTTGGAAAAGACCAAACAAGGCTTTTTTGAGCGTATTTCTAAAGTGATTGTAGGTAAGACCTCGGTGGATGAGGATGTCTTAGACCAATTAGAAGAAGCATTGATTGGAGCAGATGTTGGGGTGGATACCACTTTAGCCATTATCGAACGTATTCAAGATAGGGTGAAAAAGGACAAATATGTTTCTACCTCCGAATTAAACCAAATTTTATACGACGAAATTGCAAATTTATTAATAGATACCCCACAAGATCTCGCTGGTTTTCAAGTACCTGAAGCAAAAAAACCTTTTATTACCCTTGTTGTTGGGGTGAATGGCGTTGGCAAGACTACGACCATTGGCAAATTAGCCCATCATTTTAAAGCTGCAGGGAACGAGGTCTTATTAGGTGCTGCAGATACTTTTAGGGCTGCTGCTGTAGACCAATTGACTATTTGGAGTGAAAGGGTGGGCGTGCCCATTGTTAAGCAAAATATGGGCGCTGATCCAAGTTCTGTGGCTTTTGATACCGTACAGTCCGCCATTGCAAGAAAATCTGACATCGTTTTCATAGATACTGCCGGACGTCTACATAATAAAGCGCATTTAATGGACGAGTTGAATAAAATCAATCGTGTCATTCAAAAACAAATTCCTGATGCGCCGCACGAAGTTTTATTGGTATTAGATGGTTCAACTGGTCAAAATGCTTTAGAACAAGCAAAACAATTTATGGCGGTGACCAATGTGACTGCACTTGCCATTACTAAATTAGATGGAACTGCAAAAGGGGGCGTCTTATTAGCTATTGCACATCAGTGTAAAATACCAGTAAAATATATTGGTGTAGGGGAACAATTAGACGACTTAATTTTGTTTGATAAAGTTGCTTTTGTACAAAGCTTATTTAAGGGTGTAGCGAATGCCTAATCCAGCCCATCCACTTTCAAAATAACTAGAACCAACAAAATTAAAAGAAGGCTGCCAGTCTATACTTAGGTTCAATGGTGCATTTTTTATCTTGTAATCCAGTCCTAAAATACCATCCACACCCACTGCGATACCCGCTTTATGGCTAGGGTTATTCTTTTTCCATTCTTCACTCCAGATGCCTAAATGCCCACCATAACCAATATACCAGCTTAACTGTTCTGTGTTGGCAAAGGCACTGTATTTCTCTATCATGATCGTCGTTCTAAAGCCGTCTAATGTAAAATAACCTAGCACTTCAATCGCTTTAGTATTCGTCATGAAAGATTTATAGGAGATGGCGCTTGGGTACATTTTGACACCAATTGCTTTTTTATAACCAGTTGTAAATGGACCAGTTTTTTGGACTGGTTCTAAACTATAAGCCTGAGCGGTCGCTTGTGAATTGAAAAGTCCAAGAAACAGAATAAGTAAAAGGGGGATTATTCGCATAATAAAAGCTGATTGAAAGCTACAAATTTAGTGTTCAAGGTACAAACTACTGTTTAAAAAATGGTAAAATTTGGGTAAGTTTGTGACATGCATCCTTTTCAAGAACTGATCGAAAAATTCAATCAAGATTTCGATACATCACATTTTCCTGCAGAACCGGCAACATTGTATGAGCCGAGTGCCTATTTTTTAAAAATAGGTGGGAAACGTATCCGTCCTGTTTTATGTCTTTTAGGCAATGAATTATTCAGTGAATTACATCCAGATGCTTTTTTAGCTGCTAAAGCAGTCGAGCTTTTTCATAATTTTTCTTTAGTGCATGATGACATGATGGACGAGGCCAGTTTAAGAAGAGGCCAGCCCACTGTGCACACAAAATATGACTCAAATACAGCTTTACTAGTAGGCGATATCATGGTGATTAGAGCCTACGAATATATCCAGCCAATTCAATCCAACCATTTATCTAAAATTCTTGGACTCTTTAATCAAACCGCAAGAGAAGTTTGTGAAGGGCAACAATTGGATATGGATTATGCAAAAAGAGCAACAGTTTCAATGGAGGAATACATCCACATGATTACCTTAAAGACCTCTGTTTTATTAGCAGCTAGTTTACAGATGGGTGCGATCATTGGTGGTGCAGGTGAACATAATTGTTCTCATTTATATGAATTCGGAAAAAAATTAGGGATTGCATTTCAAATACAAGACGATTATTTAGATGCTTTTGGGGATGCAGTTGTATTTGGTAAGGATGCAGGAGGAGATATCAAGCAAAACAAAAAAACATTCTTATTGATTCGTGCATTAGAAACAGCCAATCCGGAACAATTGAAAATATTAAATGCTTTATTGTCTTCTGATCCTGCAGATAAAGTGGATCAAGTGTTGGCTATTTTTAAAGCTTGTAAAGTGGATGCATGGGCAGCCGCTTTAAAACAGCAATACATGCAAGAAGCATTAGCACATTTAGAAGCAATTGCTGTGGTGGAAGCAAGAAAAAAGCCATTGATAGATTTGGCGAATTATTTAATGAACAGAAATAAATAAATAAAACCCAATTAGTATGAATCTTTTCAGAAAAAAATCAATCGATAAAATTTTACAAGATGCTGCATTGGGTATGACGGATGGACACGATTCAAGTGGTTTAAAAAAAGAATTAGGAGTTAAAGATTTAACTTTTATGGGTATTGCAGCTGTAGTTGGAGCTGGTATTTTTTCAACCATTGGTACAGCAGCATTTCACGGTGGCCCTGGAATTTCTATTTTATTTGTGATCACTGCGGTGACTTGTGGTTTTAGTGCTCTTTGTTATGCAGAATTTGCAAGTCGGGTGCCGATTGCTGGAAGTGCTTATACTTATGCATATGTTACTTTTGGAGAACTAGTTGCATGGATTATTGGATGGGCATTGATCTTAGAATATGCCATTGGTAATATTGTAGTCGCTATTAGTTGGAGTGGCTATTTTGTAAATCTATTAGAGGGGCTTCATATACATTTACCAGGTTGGTTGTCTACCAATTTTGAAACAGCTCAGCAAGGTTATGAAGAAGCTATGAAGCATTTAAATTCAGGTGGAACTAAGGGAACTTTTAGCAAGTTGGCAAGAGTAGGATATGATGCAATTACCAATGCACCAATGATTGGAAGTTGGAAAGTAATTTTAAATATACCTGCTGCAATTATTGTAGCGTTAATCACCGCTTTGGTGTACAGAGGAATTAAAGAAAGCAAAAAGAGCACTAATGCAATGGTTATTTTTAAGATTTGCATTATTGTAGGTGTAATTATATTGGGTTTCTTTTATGTAGATACCGATAACTGGACGCCATTTATGCCAAATGGTTTTAAAGGTGTCTTAGCGGGTGTATCGGCAGTATTTTTTGCTTTTATTGGTTTTGATGCCATTTCAACGACTGCCGAGGAGTGTAAGAATCCACAACGTGATTTACCAAGAGGCATGATTTACTCCTTGATTATCTGTACTGTTTTATACATTTTAATTTCATTGGTTTTAACTGGTATGGTGAGTTATACTCAATTAAAAGTAGACGATCCATTGGCCTTTGTGTTTGAAAGAATTGGGATGCATAAAATCGGTTACCTTATTTCGGTGAGTGCAGTTGTGGCAACAACAAGTGTGTTGTTAGTTTTTCAATTGGGACAACCTAGAATTTGGATGAGTATGAGTAGAGATGGCTTATTGCCAAAGAAATTTTCCAAAGTTCATCCCAAGTTTGGTACCCCCACATTTGCTACGATTGTTACAGGACTTTTTGTGGGCATTCCTTCCTTATTTATGTCTATTAGTATGGTGACCGACCTTACCAGTATTGGCACTTTATTCGCCTTTGTTTTGGTTTGTTTTGGCGTATTGGTCTTACCAAGACTATCGGCTAACACTCCAGGTCAATCCTTTAGATTGCCCTACATCAATGGACAGTTCATTATTCCAATGATAGCCATTCTATTTATTTATTTTGGACAAGATCGAATCAAAACTGCTTTTACAGCAGTTGGGCAAGAAGGGTATCAAGAAATATTATTTTTAGTTTTTGTATTTATTTTAAGCATCGTTGCATTATTTAGTTTCCTACATAAATATTCTGTGATACCAGTTGTAGGGGCTTTATGCTGTTTATACTTAATGATAGAAATTCCTGCTGTTAGTTGGTTATGGTTTTTTGCTTGGATGGGGATTGGTTTGGTATTTTATGCACTATATGGCAGCAAAAAATCCAAATTAAATGAAAACAGCGCGCAAAGATAATTTTATATGAAGTATCAAGTGGGTGATGAAATATTGGTACTGCACAGCAATGAGGAGGGGCATATCATTGAAATCATGAACAATGAAATGGTGATGATTGAAGTAAGAGGTGTGAAGTTCCCTGCCTATATGGATCAGATTGACTTCCCTTATTTTAAACGATTTACCCAGAAAAAATTATTTCCAGAAAAAAAAGCTCCTCAAAAGCTTTTTGTAGATCAAATCCCAAAGGAGAAAATTCAAAAGAACGCAAGTAAAGAAGATGCTGGAGTTTGGTTGAATTTAATTCCAAAGTTTAGTTTAGATGATTTCAATGATGAAGTAGTAGAAACACTCAAAATTTTCTTATCCAATAAAACTAGAATCGAATATAATTTTGTATACGAGCAATCGACACAAGGAGCCGTGGACTTTTCTATAGTCTCTACCATTGCACCATTTACCGATTTTTATATTCATGATATTCCATTTGCAACAGTGAATGATAGTCCCCAATTTTCATTTGATTTTTCTTTAACGGAACAGCATAAGAAAAAAGCAGATCATTTTGAATCTGTTGTAAAGATTAAGCCAAAACAAATTTTTCAAAAAATTGAAACCTTAAAAGAAGACAATAAAGTGAGCTTGGACTATGTATTGTTTAACACTTATCCAGATAAAGCCGAAGATAACCATATTGCGATTGATATTTTAAGAAACGCAGGTTATAAAGTGTACGATGCTTCTAAAATTAAAGAACATATTCCTGCTGCAAGGTCTGTGATTGATCTGCATATTGAAAAACTAATGGATCAACATAGCCATCTAACCAATGCCGAAATCATCCATTTTCAATTGGAAGCTTTTGAAAAATGGTTTGAACTTGCGCAATTAAATCATTTGCCTTCTATGATCATCATTCATGGAGTTGGATCTGGGAAACTTAAAAATGAAGTCCACGATTTACTAAAAGTAAAGAAGGGCGTCAAAAGCTTTATCAACCAATACTCCGAATTCTATGGATATGGCGCCACAGAAGTCTTTTTTGAGTATTAAGCACATCCACTTTATTTTACTACCTTTGACCCGACTACAATCCCGAGCTATCGTGGTAAGCAATTACCAAGGAAAGTCCGGACAGCATAGGGTAACCCACCGGTCAATAGCCGGCATCTCAGCAATGAGATAGAGAAAGTGCCACAGAAAATAACTACCTCGCAAGAGGAAAAGGTGAAAACGTGCGGTAAGAGCGCACGAATAAGACAAGTAATTGTTTTATAGGGTAAACCTTGGGTGCTGTAATGCCATGTATAGGGACGTTTGAGAACGACTCGTTCGAGTCCCAGGGTAGGCAGCAAGACTTTAGCAGTAATGTTAAGGCTAGATAAATGATAGTTTAGAAACAGAATCCGGCTTATGAGGTTTGTAGTTACTTTTTTAATTGAACATAAAATGAATTCATATGACCATTGAGCAGATTAAGCGTATGAAGGACCAAGTGAGTGTCCTGAGGAGGTTTCTTTGACGTTGAAAACCGTTTACAAAAAATACATTTAGATAAACAACTTTCTTTATCTCCAGGTTTTTGGGATGACAATAAGCGTGCAACCGCCACGATGAAGGAGATTAAATTAAACGAATATTGGACAGGCTTGTATCAACACGTTGAAACAAGTGTCGAAGACTTTGTGGTGCTTTTTGAATTTTGGAAAGCAGGTGATGCCACAGAAGAAGAAACAAAAGCTGCTTATGATATTGCCCTTGTTGCCATTGAAGAGGCAGAGTTTAAAAGCACACTCAATCAACCAGAAGATGAATTACCTGCCATCTTACAAATCAATCCTGGTGCAGGTGGCACAGAGAGTCAGGATTGGGCAGAAATGCTTTTAAGAATGTACACCATGTATGGTGAGAAGCAAGGTTGGACAGTAAGCTCATTAGATTATCAAGAAGGAGATGGCGCTGGAATAAAATCTGCCACTATTCAGTTTGATGGCCCATTTGCTTTTGGCTTTTTGAAGGCAGAATCAGGGGTGCATCGTTTAGTTAGAATTTCACCCTTTGATAGCAATGCAAGACGTCATACGAGTTTTGCATCTGTATACGTATATCCATTAATAGATGATACCATCGAAATCATTGTCAATCCTGCAGATATTGAATGGGAATTTTACCGTAGTGGTGGAAAGGGTGGACAGAACGTCAATAAAGTAGAAACGGCTGTGCGATTAAAACATGCTTCTGGCATCATTGTGGAATGTCAGCAATCAAGAACACAGGGTGAGAATAGAGAAATTGCAATGAAGATGTTAAAGAGTAGATTGTATGAGGCCGAAATGCGTAAAAAGCAAGAAGCTTTAAATGCATCCAATGCCAATAAGAAAAAAATAGAATGGGGTAGTCAAATTCGCTCTTATGTATTTCATCCATATAAAATGATCAAAGATCATCGAACAGATTTTGAAGTTGGAAATGTAGGGCCTGTGATGGATGGTGAAATAGATGGGTTTATAAAAGCCTACCTTATGTATGAAAAAAACGATCCTTCTTAATTATAAATCTAAACTTATTAGTTGCCCTTAGGAGAGAGGATATCAAATTTAGAGATTGGTTTTAGATCAACCTGCCATTTAAAATTATTCAATTTTAACTCCGATTTAGGTAGGTCAAACAAAGGGGTCATTTTACCCGTTAATTGGTTGATGAATACAATTTTAACTGGTTCGTCATTGTTAAAATCAATTGTAATCATTTGTGCATTGGAATGGTTGACTCCAATAAATTTTTCTTCATTATCGGTAGTGAAATAGATATTTTCTGCGCTTCCTTTAGTTTGCATTTGGTGTATTTTCCCATCTATAAAATCGACGATAATTGAATTGCCTTTTAGTTGATTAAAATAGTCTGTACTATCAACAGGACTTATAGCCATTGCATTGTTTAAAATTCTGAGTTGTTCTGCCTTTTTATTATTCAAATGCATATAGATGGTGTCACCTGTTATTTGATTTTGATTGACCCAGAGTATAGGTTGATTGTGTAAACGAATAGTTGAATCTGCAAGACTATAAAATAAACTATCTGCAACACCTTGCATAGAATCCGAATAAATTTTCACATGATGAAAAGCTTCAAAATATTTATTCAAACTTGAATCTTGAAGCACCCCTTCTTTAACGCGTGCTTTTGGTATTTTTCTTCTTAGATCACTCAATCTACCACTATACAAAGTGTCTGCACTTACATACAAAGTGTCGTTAGGTTGTTTGATCATTAGGATAGGCAATTCTGTAGCCAATAAAATATCTTTATTACGATTTGTTTTAATATTGTTTGCCAATAAATCAAAACTTAAACTATCCTTAGACTTGTACAAAGCATTCCCTTTAAATTCACCTAAACCAAGTGAGTCGTCAATGGCCATATCGTCTGCTATGAAAAAATAACTACTATCGTCAATGGAGGAACGTTCATATAGATACCCTTTTCTTGTGCCTAAATTATAATTGCCATTCTTTGTTTTGATGATCCTTGAACCACTTATAATTTTAGAGGGGCTTATGAAATTGGCTAATTGAGAATAGGTATTGTATTCTAATGTATCTGTGAAGATGCTATTATCAGGATCAATTAAAGACACTTTATTTCTAAATAGCACATCTCTTGTAATGCCATAATAAACACCTTCTGTACTTTTTAAAATTGTTATATTACGAACTAATTTCCCGCCTTTTTTATACACGCCTATTTTTATTGAAACATCATAATCCAATGAATCAGTGGTTAAGGTGCCACGACCATCTGTTAATTTTACATGCTTTCTTAATTTGGCTTTCTTGGAATTGCCATCATAGATTAAGTAATCGGCATAAGTATGAACAGAATCTGCGTCATTGATATGTACTTTTCCAAATCCTTCTAAACTATTTTTTGTTGTATTCACAATAATGCTATCTCCAAATAACAAAGTGTTACCCTGTTTAATTTTCACATGTCCAACAAGGATCAGAAAATCCTGACTATCTACTTTTTTGATATTATAAGATTCGGCAGATAAAAACTCAATTAATTTGCCACTGTTCTTGACGACTGTTGTGGTATCTTGACTATTGGCATGAAAAGACACAAGTATAACTAAACAGAATATAATATAACGCACATATTTATTCATGATCCAATGTATCCGATAATGGTTTAGTCAAAGGTGTTTTTTTGTCCTTTTTGCCAAATACAGATAGGCTGATATAACGTTTAGGGTGCACTTTAATGTCATCTACTAAAGTATTGACGCTTTTAATTGTGCTCTGAAGCTGATTGTACATTGATGGATCACTTAATAATTTTGCACCAGTCCCATTGCCATTGTTTAACTTATCGATGGTTGTATTTAAAGCGACTAAAGTAGCTTGAATAGTCTTGATTGTCTTATTTAAATCAGCGTCATTGATTGCTTTTGTCGTACTGTCTAAATTGGACAAAATATTGCTAATTTTTTGATTGTTCTGATTTAAATTAGCTGTGAAAGTATTTAAATTATCTGCTGTTTTTGCAATAGATCCGTTTTGCTGACTAACCATCCCTTCTACAGATGCTAAAGATTTATTTAAAAGAAGTGTCGTACTTGAAAGATTTTCAAGAATAGTTTTAAAATTTTGTCTATTTCCATCATCCAATGTTTTATTCACATTGCCCAGTACTTTTTCTAATTCGGAGATGGTGCTTTTAATTTGTGCTCCAAGTGGAGACAGGGTATTCATGATTTCACCTAATAAACTTGTTGCTGGAGCTGTTTGAATCGTATCGCCACTCATAATCATATTGGCACTTGTTCCTGGGGTAATATTGATAGCATTTGTACCTAATGGATTCTCTTGTATCGTAGCAACCGAATTCTTAGGTAATTTATACAATTGATTCAACTTAATACAAACGACCAATTCTGATAAATTGTCATTTATGTTTTCAATTTCAAAAACAGTGCCTACTTGAAAGCCATTCACAAAAACTGGGTTAGACACAATCAATCCCTTTGTATCTGAATACTTTGCATATAAAAAAGTTCCAGATTTAAAAAAGGTTTTTCCTTTGAGAAAATTAAATCCAAATATAATTAAGGATACTGCAATTACAGTTAAAGCACCTACTTTAGTTTCATTTGATACACGCATAGTATTCCATTACTTGATTACGGTACAAATTTAGCTAAAAATTAGGCTAATTCGAATTTCCTTTCTGCTGATTCTCTAAAGAATTCTTATATCGTTGTAATGCCTTAGTGATGGCTTCGCAGAGTTCGTTTTGGCCTAATTCACTATTTAAGTACTCCTCTTCCTCTGGATTGGAAATAAAACCTGTCTCTATCAATACAGCAGGCATGGCAACTGCTTGTAATACCCAAATACCAGTTGGTCTTTGTTTTGCCTCACGACTGACTCTTCCCGATGCCTTGAATTCTTCTTCGATGGTTAAAGCCAAACTTGCAGCTCTTTGAAAATATTGTTGTGCTAAGATACTCGCCATCATTTTTTTAGTGGGATCAATTTCTGATTCGTATTCTTTAATTTGTTTCAAGGACACTGAGTCTAACTGCTCAACCACCTCATCTACCATTTCGCTTGCCACTTCTTTTCTAAGGTCGGACTTGCCAATATTGTAAATATAAGTTTCTGTACCTATGGCAGTACTAGGGATATAGGTGGTTTTGTAGATAGGCACATCTCTTGTTACTTTTCTTTTTTTACCTTTTTTCTTTACGGTATAGGTTTTCTTGGTGTATCCAACCACTTCTCTTACTGCCTTTCCTCTTGCTGAATTGGTATGGATACAAACAAATAAGTCTCCTTTTGCAGCATTAGCGATTTTAGCTTTTTCAACAACGGAATGGTAGATATCGGTCGTTCTTGTCATGACCACTTCGACATCTGGCATGGCTTGCTTTATGTATTCCTCTAATTTGGTGGCTATTGCTAGTGAAACCGCAGCTTCAGTTGAATATTTACCTTTTGAACCAGGATCAGTACCACCATGACCCGGATCGATTACAATACGAGTTAATGATTTTGATGTGTTTTGGGCCTGAAGATGTAGCCCAAGACTACAAAAAAGGGCAATTAGACTAAAACTAAATGCTAAAATCATTCTATTTTGCTTCATAATCAGTTCCTTAACATTGTTTTACTTTATTTTTGTAGGAGTGAACCTAGCAGGATACAAAAATAACGCAAAAACAACCCTTTCTATTGTTAAAATGCTCATTTTAACGATATTAATTTCTGCTATTCATTCCAATTTATTTGCTCAAACGGATAGTTTGGCTAAGAAAAAGATACAACTTTCTAAAGATAGTGTAGATGCTGTAATTAGTTACAATGCTGCTGATTCAGGTGTAATGTTACTAAAAGCAAAGACCTTCTTTTTGTATGGCAATGCAAAAACAACCTATAAAACAGCTCAATTAGAGGCTGGAAAGATCATATTTGACCAGGAAACGCAAAATATCACAGCCTACGGTGCTAAGGATACTTCTGGGAATCTTAAAAGCAAACCAAAGTTCATTGAGGGGGATTTAAATTCCATCAATGACTCCATTTTCTTTAATCTGCAATCTGGTAAAGGGTTAACCAAGAATAGCAATTTTCAACAAGGCGAGATATTTGTTCAAGCAGCCGCCATGAAAAAAATAAATCCTACAGATGCTTTTGCGTGGAAAGCAAGATTCACTACCTGTAATTTAGATGAACCACATTTTGCATTTAGAACCAATCGACTCAAAATTGTGACCAATAAAATTGGAGTATCTGGACCTGCATTTCCTGAATTTGAGGGCGTACCAATGCCCATTGGAATTCCATTTGGCATCTTCCCATTAAATAAATCTGGCGGTCAATCAGGCTTAATGGCGCCAGCATTTACATCGAGCGAAGATTTTGGACTTGGATTTGAAGGAATAGGTTACTATAAAGTCATCAACCAACACATGGATGCTACAGTAAGAGCCAATATTTATTCCTATGGTGGTTGGAATATCAATATGAATAGTAAGTATATTCAGCGTTATAAATATTTAGGCAACTTCAATTTAAGCTTACAAAATACAAGGGCACTCAATAGAAATAATACCATTGCAGATGAATTTACAGGTGGTAGAACCTATATGTTAAACTGGTCTCATTCCATGGATCCTAAAGCAAGGCCGGGGACTAGTTTCACTGCCAATGTCAATTTTGGTAGTACAAAGTACAATCGAAATTTATTAAACAATGCTACTCAGAATTTTCAGAACCAGATTAGTTCATCCGTTTCTTATAGTAAGTCATGGAATAATAAATACAATTTATCGGTCAACTTAACACATAACCAAAACAACAATCTTGGATTGGTGAATATGAGTTTACCAAATATCAATTTTAATGCAATCACAGTATATCCGTTTCAGTCTAAAGACCAAATTGGAGCAGGAAAATGGTATGAGAAAATTGGAATAGGGTACAATGGAAGTATGCAAAATCAATTGTCTTTTTATGATTCGGCATTCAGCATTCAAAGAATTTTAGACACCATGCAATGGGGTGCAAATCATAGTATTCCAATTACCTTATCACTGCCTTCGCTTGGCCCTATCACCGTAGCTCCAAGTATTTCATTGGAAGAAAAATGGTTTGGACAACAAAATATCAAATCTTGGAATAGTCAATTACAAAAGGTAGACACAACTATTAATAGAGGTTTTTATAGAGCAACTCAAATGAGTTTTGGATTAGGCACGTCCACTAGAATTTTTGGTACCTATAAATTTAAACGTGGGAATCTAAAAGCGATTCGTCATGAAATTAGACCATCCCTTTCGATCAACTATAAACCAGACATGGCAAAGGCCTATCATTATAGTACACAAGTAGATGCGAGTGGAAGAACCTATCGTTTTTCAAAATATGATGGAAATGGCTTAGGTGGCGCTTTTAGTGAAGGCCAATTTGGTGGGATGGGTTTTGGGGTAGATAATTTCTTAGAGATGAAAGTCAAAGATAAAGCTGACACTAGTTCTGATGCTTTTAAGAAATTTAAATTAATAGAAGGCTTTGGGTTTAATTCTAGTTATAATTTCTTGGCTGATAGTTTTGCTTTGGGGGGATTTAGTTTCTATGCAAGAACAACCTTATTTGAAAAATTAAATATCACAACCTCTTTTAGTTTAGATCCTTATGCTACAGATGCGAAAGGATTTAGGGTAAATAAAATAGTACTTGACCCTAGCCGTTTAAAATTTGGAAGTATTACAAATGGTGGGGTTTCATTTTCCACCTCATTTGCTAGTAAATCAAAAGACAAAAATAAAGATGCCAAAAAAGCAATACCACTCGATCCTTTTATGACTCCAGATGAACAACAAAGACAGTTATTATATGTCAGGTCAAATCCTGCTGAATTCACTGATTTTAATACCCCTTGGACTTTAAACTTATCATACTCTTTTCAGTTTTCTAAGACAATGAAACCAGATTATTCAGGTTTTAAATTACAAACCTATTCTACTTTAAACTTAACGGGTGACTTTAGTGTATCACCAAAATGGAAAGTAGGAGGTAGTAGTTATGTCGATTTATCTCAATTTTCTGTACAACAATTGAGTATGTTTATTACAAGAGAAATGCATTGTTGGCAATTGGCTATTAATGTGATGCCAATTGGTATTTACAGGTCATTTAGCATTACTGTAAATCCAAAATCGGGTATCTTAAGAGACCTTAAAATCAATCGAAGCAGGACATTTTCTAATTCAACTTATTAAGTAGGATTATTCATTTTGTAATGTTCAGACATGATATCAAAAGCAGTCTGCTTTAAAGATTGTGCAGTATGACCTTCACTAGGGATAGGTGCTAAAATATCCATCTGAATTTTACCTGGTTTAAAACACATGATGGGATAGGCAGGTAATATTTTTTTAGTGTTGAGCAAAACAACTGGAATGATTGGTTTTTGGGTTTCAATGGCTAATTTAAATGCACCATCATAAAATGATTTCAATGGCTCACTTGTTTTATTCCTAGTACCTTCTGGATAAATCAACATATCTAAGCCGCTATCTAAAACACGCTTCATTTTTTCAAAACTTGTTCTTCGGCTTTGATCATTTTTTCGATCTACAATCACAGAGCCAAATTGATAGATCCATCCAAATAAGGGTACATAAATAAAACTCTTTTTAGCAATTGTTTTATTGGCTCTAGGTAAAAAAGGGGTACTCACAGGTACGTCAATTAAACTATTGTGATTGCAAATAACGATAGCCGGTCCTACATTGTTAAAATGCTGTTTACCTGTGACTGAAAATCTCAATCCTGATAAAGTTAAAAAAAGGCGCATCCAAATTCTTGAAATTGTTCTGTGCCATTTAGTTTTATTTGGTTCTTGTAAAACAAAACAGGGTAGGTAAAACCAAATAAATAAAAACATAGTAGATGCAAAAACGAGTAATGCCCATAATGCCAATATTCTACCTATGTATAAATTGATTTTTTGTTTCATTTTAAATAGACCAATCTATAGGGTCTTTTTTTACTTGCGTTAGATATTGATTTGTTGTGCTAAAATGTTTGCATCCAAAAAAACCATTGTAGGCACTTAAGGGTGAAGGATGTGCTGCTTTTAAAATTTTGTGTTTTGTAGCGTCAATCAATATTTGTTTTTGACTAGCAAAATTACCCCATAAAATAAAAACTAGGTCTTTCTTTTCATTGGATAATAATTTAATCACATCATCTGTAAATGCAGTCCAACCAATTTTACTATGACTTGCTGGTTCATCTGCCCTAACTGTCAAGACTGAATTAAGTAATAAGACCCCTTGCTTTGCCCAATGTGTTAAATCACCATTTGTAGGAATTGGCATACCAATGTCTTTATTCAATTCTTTGTAAATATTCAATAAGGAGGGCGGAATCTTACAGTCAGCTGTTACAGAAAAACTTAAACCCATAGCTTGTCCTGGCTGATGATAAGGATCCTGACCTAGTATAACGACTTTAACTTGATCATATGGCGTTTGATTGAATGCATTAAAGATCATCATTCCTTTTGGGAAAATGGTTCTTTTAAGTGCTTTCTCGGTTTTGAGGTGTGCGGTGATTTGTGTAAAATAGGGACGCTCAAAAAGGGGCGCCAATGCTTTTTTCCAACTCTCTTCTATTATAACATCCATAATCACTAAATTACACTTTTTAGTGATAAAACAACTCGTTCATGATGAAAAAGGGTGGCTTAGTTTTTTTATGTTTTATTTTTTCTATGCTTCTATACGCAGCGCCTGTATTGGATGACTCCACTTATTTTAAAAAGAGGATTCAATTATTACAACGCATTGAACAATTACAAGTAAAGGAAGATCAAAGTGTATTGAAAGGTGCCTTTCCTTCATTCAGAAAATATTATTATAGTAGAAAATTGAAAGAAGAAGATAATGTTTTTTTTACTGCACTCATTTTATGGAATTTAGGTCAGTTTAAAGCACAAATGTCGTCCCAAGAAATGGACTATTTGGAAAAATTCAAATTCAATGCAAGACCATATATCGAAAGATTTAAAAACCAAAACAACCAATTAACATATAATTTTTGGCCAAGAAATCCACCACAAATTTTTCCGAATGGGGGTTGGCTCAATAGGTTAAATGAAAAATTTGCTTTGGCAGATGATATTGATGATGGGGCTATTACATTATTGTCTTTAGGTGCTAATGATTCGCTAGCAAAATCTATGCAATCCAAATTTGGTGCTTATAGAGTTGGCTTAATCAAAGCTAATAAAAGTTTTTATAAAGAATTTAAAGACAGACCAGTTTATAGTACATGGCTTGGAAACAAAATGCCTAAAGATGTAGACTTGTCTGTACTCACGAATGTTTTATTGATGCATACAATTGCTAAAATTCCTTTAAATGCAACAGATTCAGCAAGCCTTGATTTAATTGTGGATTTAATCAAATCAAAAAAACATTTAACGGATCCTAGATATGTTTCTCAACATTATGCGCATACTGCAACTATTCTATACCATGTTTCAAGATTAATGTCTTATTCGGATTACCCTGCCTTGTTGGCATTGAAACCAATCTTATTGGAACAATCTTTGCAATTATCAAAACAAGCTCAATTTCCTTTAGAACAACTATTATTGAATACAAGTATTTTAAGACTAGGAGGGAAGATTGATTTGCCAATGGATGTGAATGAAGCGTCTTTGACTGCTAATAATTATCCCTATTTCGTTGCGAATATTGCTTCTGTTTTAAATAATCCATTTAAAAGGATTGTTAATAGGACAAATATTGTTCGATTTGACTATTATTCCTATACGTTTAATTTGTCCTTATTGTATGAGAATTGGATGTTGAGAGGGGAGTAGTAATGTGCTATTATGTTTTCAATTTATATACTTAATATTGTACCTAATTTATATCCTTTATGGAAACAATTGAAATTTCAGGCATATTTGGAATGATTGCAGCCGTTGTATTGACCCTCAATATTTGTATGGGTATTTTAATGAGCACGAACTATAGAAAGTTACCAATTTGGAAGAAGATTCCTCAAAAATATCAAATTTTTAAAATGGTTGATTTACATGAATATACCAGTTATGCTGTTTTATTCATTGTGTTTTTACATATCATCCTATTACCCCTTGATCCGGCTTCTGGTTTTAGTTATTCAAGTATTCTATGGCCAGCTTCCAATAAACATCAGCCAATTTTTGTATGGTTGGGATATAGTTCATTGGTTGCTTTATTGTTAGTAGTTATCACTTCTCAGAATCCAATAAGGAAAGCATTGGGATTTAGTCTTTGGAAAAATATCCACGTTATTTCTTATCTAACTTCTGTGCTATTTATTGTTCATGCGATTGTGATGGATCCCTTGTTAAAAGATAGATCAGTTGACTTTATTGACGCAGAGAAAGTATTTATGGAATTGTGTGGACTTGTTTTACTGTGTGCGTTTTATTGGAGGTATAGTTTTAAGAGAAAATCTATTAAATCTGTGAAATAGGAGATACCCTAAAGCCTTTCAAAAGAGATTGTCGTCGTTTCACTCCGACATCCCTTTTGGTGGCTTTCATCAAAGCCTTTCAAAAGTAAGCAAGGCGTACTTTTTGCTTTTTTAATACTCGCTAGCTTACTCAAGCACTCGCTTCGCTCGTTATGGTCTAAGTGTCGTCTTTGTTTTGAAGCAAGCTTCAACCAAATCCTCCTCTTATCCCATCCACTTCGTGGCATGCTTTTAACGCTGCTCGCATTAAAAAAGCCTCTCACTTTCGTGAGAGGCTTTGTGATTCGGATTGGATTCGAACCAATGGCCCTCATCTTAGAAGGATGACGCTCTATCCAGCTGAGCTACCGAACCATCTTTCCCAAGTCTAAAACATTGCCTTGGGGTTGCAAAATAAAGATAATTTGAGCGTTTTTCAAAGAAAATTTGACCCAAATTGGTCTAGATCAATCCTTTACCATCAAATCTTGAATCACAACACTGGCCACAGTACAGCCAAAAATAGCAGGCATATAGCTCAGTGTGCCAATAATTGATTTTTTAGGAAAGGCTTTTTCTGTCACGATGATTTTATCCTGATCTGCTTTCTCTGGGCTAAATACCACTTTTAAACCTTTTTTAATACCCATTGATTGTAATCTTTTTCTAACATATTTTGCAAGGTTACAAATATAAGTTTTGGAGATATCCGTGACTTTGATTTGACTTGGATCCACTTTACCACCAGCCCCCATCGAACTTACAATTGGTAAATTTCGGTCAATGCATCCTTTGATTAAGAATGTTTTAGCAGATAAAGTGTCAATACAATCTACCACATAATCCCATTTTGTGCTATCCAATAATTCTTTAGTTAATTCCTCTTTAATAAAGATTTCTAAAATGGTTAAGTCTAATTCAGGATTGATGTCTTTTAATCTAGCACCTAAAACTTGAGCTTTTGATTGACCAGCTGTAGAATGTAAAGCGGGTATTTGTCTATTGATATTACTTAAGTCAATGTTGTCATTATCAATAATAGTCATTTTACCAACTCCAGCTCTTACAATCATTTCCGCACAAATGCCTCCAACGCCACCGAGTCCAATAATTAATACATTTTTACCCATCAAGGCGCTTACATTTTCTTGTCCCAGCATTAGTTCAGTTCTACTCATCCAATAAGGTATCATATTGTATCTTTATCTTGCAAAAATCATAAAACCATGTCTATTTCAAAAATCTTTTTTATCTGTGCTTTATTCATCTGTTCGGGTTTGTCTGCACAATATCAAATCAAGGAATTAACAGCACAAAAAGGGGTGAGTATTAGAGCACTATCAGTACCGTCTGAAAAAGTAATTTGGGCTAGTGGATCAAAAGGGATGGTGGCAAAATCTACCAATGAGGGTGCATCTTTTGAATGGATGCAAGTAAAAGGATATGAAAAAAGAGACTTTAGAGCAATGCATGCTTGGAATGATCAAGAAGCAATCATTGTTGCGGTAGCATCTCCAGCCATCATTTTAAAAACCTTTGATGGTGGTGCTTCTTGGGATAAAGTGTATGAAAATAATGATACATCCATGTTCCTAGATGCCATACATTTTAGTGATATAAATAATGGAACAGTCATTGGGGATCCAATTGGGGGGCATTTATTTATTTTGTCCACAAATAATAAGGGTGCTACATGGGCTAAACTGCCTAAGACCTATTTTAAATCGACCTTAAATAATGGGGAAGCATTTTTTGCTTCTAGTAATTCAAATTTAATTAATATTGGAAAAGAACTCGTTTTTGTGACTGGAGGTTTGAGTAGTAGACTATGGAAAAATGGGGTAGCAGAAGCATTGCCAATGCTTCAAGGAACAAGTTCTACTGGTGCAAATAGTATTGCCATCGCACCAAATGGAAGTAGGATAATTATTGTGGGAGGTGATTTTTCAAATGATAAATTAGTAACACAAAATATAGTTGGCTATGATTTATATAAAGCTCCAAAAAATAAAAATTTGTCAAATAAAAAACGTACTTGGAAACAAATAGAATTATCAAATCCGAATGGGTATAAATCATCGGTTGAATTTATGGATAATAATCGTTTAATTACTTGTGGTACCTCTGGGGTAGATGTTTCAAATGACAATGGTGCTTCATGGGAAACAATCAGTAAAGAATCTTTTCATATTGCCAAAAAACATCCAACAAAAAGAGGTGCCTATTTAGCTGGATCCGGAGGAAGGATCAGTTTTGTTGAATTATAATTGATTAGAGATAACTTAGTTTAGACATAAAGAAATTTATAAGAAAAAGAAAGATGGATGTAATTGTAAATACAAGAATTTTTGTAATTTAGATTAGGATGAAAAAATATCAAGCAATCATATCTTTTGACATGGACGAAGAATTTATGTCCTTGGTGCCTCCTCATAGAACTTATATCAACTATCTATTAAATAAAGGTGTTATAGAAACCTATACGGTAAGTATGGAGACGCAGCAATCTTGGATTGTTATGAACGCCAATTCTAAGGTGGATGTAGAGCAAATATTGAAATCTTCTCCTTTACATAAATACTGGAGTATGGAAATTGTAGAGTTATTTGTCTATGATAGCCAGTCCAATAGGCTTCCAGCGGTACAATTAAATTAGTTTACCTTTTTTTTGGGAATTTGATCATACCCCCTTATTTTTGCACCCCTTAGGGAGCATAGCTCAGTTGGTTTAGAGCATCTCGTTTACACCGAGAGGGTCCGCGGTTCGAGCCCGTGTGCTCCCACAAAGAATCCTCAACACATCCTCTAGATTGTTGGGGATTTTTGCTTTAAGGCCTTTCGTCATTTTTGAACTATTTTTATATTATGCAAGTATTCTCCACTCGAAATAAAATCATCATTACCTGTAATAAATGGTTGGCCCCAGCTTTAAGGTCCGAAGTCATTGGTTTGGGTTTTGATGTTGACCGTGTATTTCAAACTGGTGTGGAATTAACAGGTACCGTGAACGATTGTATCCGTTTAAATTTAAACTTGCGTTGTGCAAGTCAGGTGATGTATTCTTTAAAGACATTCATTTGTAATAACCCTGATGAGCTTCATCAAAATCTAGTGACTATTCCTTGGGAAACAATGATCAAACCTGATGGTTATTTTTCGGTGATTAGTAATGTTTTTAACGATACAATTTCTACCAATTTATTTGCCAACCTTAGAGTGAAAGATGCGGTGGTAGATAGAATGCGTGAAGTAAGTGGAAAGCGTCCGTCCACCGGTGCAGAATTAGCTGGAGCAGTGGTGTATTTATTTTGGAAAAATGATGAAGCAGAAATTTTCTTAGATACTTCTGGTGATTCTCTTGCGCGTCATGGCTATCGAAAATTGCCTGGCAGAGCACCTATGTTAGAAGCATTGGCAGCTGCAACTATTTTGTCTACTAAATGGAATAAGTTTGGCGCATTTGTCAATCCAATGTGCGGTTCTGGCACTTTAGCGATTGAAGCTGCATTAATTGCTACCAAAAGAGCCCCTGGTTTATTTAGAAATAATTATGCTTTTATGCATATCATCGGGTATGATAAAATGGTGTATGAAAAAGAGCGAATCATCATAGAAGAACAAGTAAGGCATTTGCCTAATTTAGTCATCATTGCTTCTGATATCAGTAAAGACGCTATTAAGATTGCTAAAATCAATGCATCTGTAGCAGGCGTAGAAGACTTAATTGATTTTCAGGTATGTGATTTTGAAGCGACTGAAATGCCTGAACCAGAAGAAGGTGCGATTCTAATGATTAATCCTGAATACGGTGATAGACTAGGAGAAGAAGTAGAATTGGAAGCCACTTATGCACGTATGGGTGATTACATGAAGAACAAATGCAAAGGCATGACAGGGTATATATTTACTGGTAATTTAGAATTAGCTAAAAAAATACGTTTAAAGCCTAGTCGTCGAATAGAATTTTTCAATGCTACAATTGATTGTAGATTATTAGAGTACGAATTATACGCAGGTACAAAGAGAACAGATAAAGCGATTGATGCAAATCCTGTATAGTTTTTTACAAATTGGAATTGTTTATACGTATACCAAAAATGGGGTGATCGTATGAGTCCAATTACGTACTTTAATTATTTTAATACAATTTTGCAGCCATTCTTTTAGAGGTAGTTCAAATAATTGTTCCGCATCTTGAATCCCTAATAACAAGGATAAATGATTTTCTCCACTTGGATTTGCATTGGTTGGATAAGGCATCCATTTAAAATCATTTGGATGTAAATCTTTAATCAATTTCAATAAAAGTAATCCATTCATCACAGCTGGATAATGATATGGATCTTTTACTTTTATTCGAATACCTTTAAAGGTGGATGTTTCATTCTTAATTTGAATTCCTATGTTGATGGGTTCAAATTTATAATCTTCCCCAAGCATAGTATGCGCCATCATCATGAGCTCTTTTTGTTTTAACCAAGGGGCACCAATCCATTCAAAAGAATAGGAGGTACCTCTACCAACCGACAAATTGGTGGCTTCAAAGAAACATAAACCAGGATATAAAATGGTTGCTTCAATATTTTGTAAAGCGGGTGAAGGATTGACCCATTTTTGATTCCAATCAAAAAATAATTGTGTTCTATCCCAACCTGTACATTGTATAACTGTAAGATTTGCATTCCAATGTTGAACCTTATTAAAATAAAGCGCCAATTCGCCAAGGGTGCATTGGTGCTTAACTGGAATATTAAATCGTCCAATAAAACTAGTGATGGATTCATCCAACATGGGGCCTTCACTTAATGCTAGATTTCCACCTAAAGGATTGGGCCTGTCTAAAATAATGACTTGTTTATTGTATTTTGCTGCTGCTTCTATCCAATAAGTCAACGACCATAAATAGGTATAAAACCTGGTACCAGCATCGGGTACATCAAATAATAGGATATCAATATCCTTCAAGTCATCTGCAGAAGGCATATATTTTTCACCATATAGGCTTATGATGGGAAGCCCAGTTAAATCATCCAGTCCATCTTGCATCAAGGCGCCATCTTCACCAATTGTTTGGATACCATGTTCTGGTGAAAAGATAGTTGTTAAATTAAATCCAGCTTCTTTTAATGCCAATCTGCTTATTACATCTTTTTTTGTTCTTGCTGCATCATTCGTCAACATCGCAATACGATCCTTTTTCCAAATTGGGTCATTAAGTAATAGGATATCAATTCCAAATTGCAATGCCATACTATGAATTTGAAAATTAGGAACTTGGTGGTTTAAATCCTGCATCTACTTTTAAAGTTTCCATCACATTAAAAATAATAGGGCATCGATCATAGTGCATATAGGTAGTAAACAACCTTTTTTTGAAATCAGGTACATGAAATGCTGGGAATTCTTTGCATCCTGCAAAACGGTGCGAATAGACACTACAGCTATTGCCCACTAAAAAATGGCAGGGGATGGCATTGATCACCATTCTGCCAGATTCACCCTTGTCTAGGTATTTTTGGTCAAATTCGGCCCTGGTCTGTCCTAAATGTGCAGATAAATGGTTGGCTTCATTGTCATCGATATTGACCATCAAGCTTTTACAGCAATTGCCACAGTCAGTGCATTCGATTTTTGGAGAAATAGCTTCAGATAGCTCAAAAACGGCTTTATCAAGGCTTAAACTATCAACATTCCTTAAAAATTCCTGGAATTGCAGGTTTTCTGCTTCAAGTTCAACGGCCTTGTTTTTAATAAAATCAAGATCAGTGATAGGATATGTTGCTTCTTTTTTGATGGGATAAAGATAATGCTTTAATCCTTTTATCCACATTTGGTCAGTTTTGCAAATATTTAGATTGCAAAACTTACTTGTAGTATTAGATTTGCAGCTTGATTAGGGCATTTATTGCTCATAAAGTATTGATAATTATGGCAGAAGCAAAAATTGGTGCAGAATATAATGAAGACTCCATTAGGTCATTAGATTGGAAGGAGCATATACGTCTGCGTCCAGGAATGTATATTGGTAAGTTGGGTGATGGATCTGCCCCAGATGATGGTATTTATGTATTAATGAAGGAGGTGATTGATAACTGTATCGATGAGCACACCATGGGGTATGGTAAACAAGTGGAAATTGCTATTGAAGATAAAACCGTAACCATTCGCGACTTTGGTAGAGGGATTCCTCTTGGTAAGATTGTGGATGTAGTGAGTAAAATTAATACTGGAGCAAAATACGATAGCAAAGCATTCCAGAAATCAGTTGGATTAAATGGTGTAGGTACAAAAGCAGTCAATGCTTTAAGTGAAGACTTTTTAGTTACTGCATATAGAGAGGGCAAACAAAAATCGGCCAGTTTTAAAAGAGGGCTTTTGATTGAAGAAACCAAGGAATCAAAAACTAGCGAAGCAAATGGAACCTTGGTAGTATTTACACCTGATGCAAGCATCTTCAAGAATTACCACTACATCTATGAATATATTGAGAGTCAGTTATGGAATTATTGTTATTTAAATGCAGGTTTAGTTATTCATTTTAACGATAAAAAATACATCAGTAAAAATGGGTTACTTGATTTATTAGAGCGTAAAACCAACCCAGATGAATTAAGGTATCCCATCATGCACTTAAAAGGAGAAGATATCGAAGTCGCCATTTCTCATAACAATGATTATGGCGAGGATATTTTTTCATTTGTGAATGGACAATTTACGACGCAAGGTGGGACACACCAACAAGCATTTAGAGAAGCCTATGTAAAAGTGATTCGTGATTTTTATAAGAAAGATTATGAAGCATCGGATATCAGAACAAGTATTGTGGCGGCAGTTTCTGTTAGAGTGCAAGAGCCGGTCTTTGAAAGTCAAACTAAAACAAAGCTAGGCTCTCAGAATGTAGCAGATGGTGGCCCTAGTATGAAAAATTTCATCACTGAATTTTTGGCAAAAGAATTGGATAACTTTTTACATAGAAATCCAACAGTTGCAGAAGCTTTAAAAAAGAGAATTGAACAAAATGAACGTGAAAGAAAAGAATTAGCGGGAATCAAAAAACTAGCTAATGAGCGAGCTAAAAAAGCCAATTTACACAATAAGAAGTTGAGAGATTGTAGAGTACATTTAAATGACGAACTACCTACAAAAAATAAAGAAATTTTTATTTCAACGCAGCAAAATAGTACCTTATTTATTACGGAGGGTGATTCTGCAAGTGGTAGTATCACAAAATCTAGGAATGTAGATACACAAGCTGTATTTAGTTTAAGAGGTAAACCATTGAATGCTTTTGGTTTAACAAAGAAGGTAGTGTATGAGAATGAGGAATTTAATTTATTGCAGCATGCTTTAAATATTGAGGATGGATTAGATGGGTTACGCTATAACAATATTGTGATTGCAACAGATGCCGATGTGGATGGCATGCATATTAGATTGTTGATGCTTACTTTCTTTTTACAGTTCTTCCCTGATTTAGTGAAGAGAGGCCATGTTTTTGTTTTAGAAACGCCATTGTTCCGTGTTAGAAACAAACAAAAGACGATCTACTGTTATGATGAATCAGAAAAGCAAAAAGCAATTAGCGAATTAGGCAATAAACCTGAAATCACTCGATTTAAAGGATTGGGTGAAATTAGTCCAGATGAATTTGGAAAATTTATCAATGCTGATATTAAATTAGCCCCAGTTATTTTAGAACAAGGCGATCATATTCAACATTTGTTAGAATATTATATGGGGAAAAATACCCCAGAAAGACAAGATTTTATTATCAATAATTTAAAAGTTGAATTAGACAAAGTAAATGATACACATAGTATTTAATACCGCAGATATAGCTGCTTTAGAATCGGCTATTGAATTAGATGATTCCTTATCTGGAAAGATCATAGAGATAAAGGACGACTATGCAGTTGGCCCTTTAATGGATATCTATGAAACAGAGGGGTATCAAGCCAGAAGAGAATGGTGGAAAGCGGTCTTAGCCTATTCTCCATATGAAGATCAAGTAGATATAGTGGATGATACATTAACAATACATCAGTTAATTAATTCATTGAACCATGATGAAAATGAATTGATTTGGATATGGATGGGACAAAATGCGCATGATGTATCTGGCTATTATTGGTTAATGAGTCAATTCAAAGAATACCAAAGCAGAATTCATGTATTGTATTTAAATAACCTGCCTTTTTTAAATGAAAAAGGTCAATTATTTTATCCAACACATTTAAGTCAAATAGAACCTAAAGAGTTTTTAAAAGCCAAAAAATTAGCTAGACCAATTACTTTAAGTGAATTTGAATTGGATCCAGATGAGTGGAAAAAGTTATGTCAAGAAAATGAGGGAGTAAGATTCTTAGAAGGGGGTAAGAAATTAGTAAGTATGCATATTGGTTGTTATGATAAAGAAATTACATCTTTACTTACAAAGAATGCACAAAAACTTCCTAGTGCTTTATCCAATATCATGGCTAAATTAAAAGTTAAATTGGGCGATGCTTTTATCGTATCTCGTTTAAAAGCTTTAGAAGAAGCTGGTAAATTAGTCATTGCTGGTGACTGGTCTAAAGGTTGGAAAGATATGGTCGTTCAAATGCCTGAAGCCTAAATAAGTAAACATGTCTGTACAAGTTCAACCAATAGATATAAAAGCAGTTGATGAGCGTGGGGCGCTTCATTATTTTAGTACAGACAGAACAGGTGAATTTTTATTGGTGTACAGAAATGCTGGGACAATAAGTGGACAACATTATCATAAGGGGATTTCGGCAGGTAAAAATCCAGAGGACATGCTTTTAGTGCAAGGAAAAGCAAATTTACATTGGAAGGATCTAGCAACAAATGAAGAAAACACAATCCAATTGATTGCGCCAACAAGGGTTCAAATTTCTGCGCATATTTGGCATGAATTAACTGCAATCACGGATATTGTTTTTATTGAATTAAATAGTTTAAGTGACGGAAGTGAAGATACCTTTCGGATCTAGTCGTTACGAATTAGAATAGTTATGGCAAAAGAAAAAAATTTAAGTAGGGTAACAGAGAACGTTTCGGGCGTACAAGGACAGTATAAAAACTGGTTCTTAGATTATGCTTCTTATGTTATATTAGAAAGGGCAGTTCCCGCAATTGAAGATGGCTTAAAGCCTGTTCAAAGAAGAATCCTTCATGCCATGAAAGAGATGGATGATGGCAGATTCAATAAAGTGGCTAATATCATTGGACAAAGTATGCAGTACCATCCACATGGTGATGCTAGTATTGGAGATGCATTGGTGAATATTGGACAAAAAAATTTATTGGTCGAAACACAAGGAAACTGGGGAGATGTAAGAACAGGTGATTCTGCTGCTGCTTCTCGTTATATTGAAGCGAGATTAAGCAAGTTTGCGCTCGAGGTGGCATTTAACGGAAAAACAACGGATTGGTCACTGAGTTATGACGGGCGAAAAAATGAACCTGTCACTTTACCTATGAAGTTTCCTTTATTATTAGCACAAGGTGCTGATGGTATTGCGGTTGGTTTATCCACTAAGATATTGCCACATAATTTTAATGAACTATTAGATGCTTCTGTCAAATATTTGAGAGGACGTAAATTTGAATTATTACCAGATTTTCAAACTTGGGGTATGGTAGATGCATCTGCTTATAATGATGGTAAAAGAGGAGGTAAAGTAAGGGTAAGGGCTCATATCGAAGAATTAGATAAGAAAACCTTAGTCATTAAAGATGTACCCTATGGTGTGACCACCACCCAATTGATGGAAAGTATTACTAAGGCAAATGACCAAGGTAAAATCAAAATCAAAAAAGTGATTGATGTGACAGCGGCTGAAGTTGAAATTCAGATTGATTTAGCGACCGGTATTTCTCCAGACATTACTATTGATGCTTTGTATGCTTTTACAGATTGTGAAATCAGCTTATCACCCAATGTATGCGTGATTGTGAATCAACGTCCACAATTTTTAGGGGCAAGTGATTTATTAAGATATTCAGTAGACCATACAAAAGCTTTATTAAAAGCAGAATTAGAAATCCATTTACAAGAGTTATTGGATAAATGGCATTTCACTAGTTTAGAAAAAATATTTTTCGAAGAAAAAATCTACCAAGAACTTGAAAAAAAACACCTTAACTGGGAAAAAGTAATTGATGCGATTGATAAAGCATTTGAACCATTTAAGAAGAAATTCAAAAAGCCCATTGAGCGAGCAGATTTATTGAAATTAACAGACAAGCCAGTAAGAAGAATATACAAACTAGATATTGAAGATTTAATTGCACAAATCAAATCGATTGAAGCAGAGATTAAGGAAGTGAAAAATAATCTTGAAAATTTAGTTGATTATGCAGTAAGTTATTATGAAAACTTACAAAAAAAATACGGTAAAGGGAAAGAACGTAAAACTGAACTAAAGGAGTTTGATACTATACAAGTTAAACAAGTGGCTATTGCCAATACGAAACTTTATATCAATAGATCAGAAGGGTTCATTGGTACAAGTTTAAAGAAAGATGAATTTTTATGCGACTGTACTGATTATGATGACATCATTGCATTTACCAAAGGTGGTACAATGAAAGTGGTGAAAGTATCTGATAAAATTTTTATAGGAAAAGATATTTTACATGCCGCTGTATTCCAGAAAAATGATGAACGTACTACCTATAATATGATCTATGTAGATGGTACTTCTGGAATAAGTTATGCAAAACGTTTTAATGTGACTGGTATCACTAGAGATAAAGAATACGTTTTAGCTAAAAATTTAGAAAAATCTAAAGTGCATTATTTATCCATTAACGCAAATGGTGAAGCGGAGTCGGTAAAAATTGTATTGAGTCCAAACTGTAGTGCAAGAATTAAAGAGTTTGATTTCTTTTTTGAAACCTTAGAAGTAAAAGGACGAACCAGTGTGGGCAATCAGGTAACAAAGTATCCTATTAAAGCAGTTAAGTTAAAAGAAGCTGGTAAAAGTACTTTATCAGGCAGAAAATTATGGTTTGATGATAAGTTTGGAAGATTGAATACAGAGGAGAAGGGACTGTACTTAGGCACTTTTGAAGACGAAAAATTAATTGTTATTGATAAAGATGGTCTATACGAAGTGACAGATACAGAATTGACACAAAGATTTGATCCAGAGAAAGTTATTTTTATAGAGAAATTCAATCCCTTAAAAGTGATCACGGCGGTATATTTAGATAAAGAGAAATTACAATTCAATATTAAGCGTTTTAAAATCGAAACCTCCACCTTAAAAACACCATTTTCATTTATTAAAGAAGGCAATGGTAATTATGTGGCTGCAGTTACGACCCATATTGAACCTGTCTTAGTGGTGGTTTCTGGTAAAGGGGCACAGGTAAGAAAAGCCAAGTTTAAAGTGAGTAAAATGGTGGATGTAATGGGGTCTAAAGCGGTAGGTACCAAATTGGTTGATTTTAGTAAATCAATCGAAATGGGATGGGAAACTAAAGTAGTCATTAAAGATCCTAACGACGAACAACCAGAATTGTTCTAATTTTGTAAAAACCAAGTACCATGTCAACCATCAATGTCGGTCAATTTAATTTAATGCGTGTAGACCGAAAGGTGGATTTTGGTTTTTATATGGATGATGGTGCAGAAGGGGTATTATTACCTAAACGTTTTGTGCCATCAGGATTACAAGTGGGTGATACCATTAGCGTATTTGTATACCATGACTCTGATAATAGATTAATTGCCACCACACAAGAACCTTTTGCTGTTGTGGGTGATATTGCTGCTTTAAAAGTGGTTGACATTACGGGTCAAGGTGCATTTTTAGATTGGGGCTTAATGAAGGATTTATTTGTTCCAGTATCCCAACAATTATCAAGTATGCGACTGGGTGGAAAGTATTTAGTTAAACTTTATTTAGATAAACAAACTGGAAGGGTTGCTGCTACAGAAAAAATTGATAACCAAATTAGCAATGATATTCTGACTGTAAAAGAAGGAGAGAAAGTTAAATTACAAGTATATCGTGAATCGGATATTGGTTATGTTGTGATTGTGAACCAAGTACACCAAGGACTAGTCTATAAAAATGAAGTGTTTACCCATTTGCATATTGGTCAAATGATAGAGGAAGGATTTGTTAAAAAAATTAGAGAAGATAATAAATTAGATATTGGTATTGGGAAACAAGGGGTTGAGAAGCTAGATGACGATCAACTTAAATTGATGCAGTTATTAAAATTGCATAAAGGTTTTTTACCGTATCATGACAAATCCACTCCAGAAGATATTTATGCATTTTTTGGTATCAGTAAGAAAGCATTTAAAATGAATGTGGGCATCTTGTATAAGGCCAAAAAAATTACAATAGAAGATGGAGGAATACGATTGATTCCAGAAGTGCAAGAAAAACCAGCAACTCCAGCGTCTCCAGAAGTTTAAAAAACTATATATAAACACCCTAATTATTTACAATTAATTATTTACTATGTCTAGAGAAGTATTTATCGTAGCCGCAGTTAGAACCCCAATTGGATCTTTTGGAGGGTCTTTAAAAAATTGTACTGCAACAAAATTAGGCGCTATTGCTATTAAGGGCGCTTTGGATAAAATACATTTAGATACCAATTTAGTAGACGAAGTGTATATGGGCGCTGTTATTCAGGCTGGTCTAGGTCAAGCACCTGCCAGACAAGCAGCAAAACTCGCTGGATTGCCTGATAAAGTCATTTGCACAACTATCAATAAAGTATGTGCTAGTGGTATGAAATCTATCGCATTGGCTGCTCAAAATATTTTATTAGGAGATGCGGAGATTGTGGTGGCTGGTGGAATGGAAAGTATGAGCAATGTCCCATTTTATAATATGCATCAGCGTTGGGGAAATAAATATGGTGATACCTCCTTATTAGATGGATTGGCAAAAGATGGTTTAGTAGATGTATATGACCAAGTTGCCATGGGCAATTTTGCTGACCTATGTGCTTCTGAAAACCAAATTTCAAGAGCAGAACAAGACGAATTTGCGATAGGTAGCTATACTAAATCTCAGGCTGCTGTTGAAAATGGATTATTTGTGAATGAAATTATTCCTGTAGTGATTCCTCAAAGAAAAGGGGATCCTATCACAATCGATAAAGATGAAGAACCATTCAATGTTAAATTTGATAAGATTGCAAGCTTAAATCCTGCTTTTACAAAGGAGGGTACTGTCACAGCAGCGAATGCTAGTACAATGAATGATGGTGCTGCTGCTCTTATTTTAATGAGTGGTGAAAGAATGAAAGCACTAGGTTTAAAGCCTTTAGCTAAAATCACGAGTTATGCAGATGCAGCACATGATCCTAAATACTTTACTACTGCACCATCTTTAGCTTTACCAAAAGCATTAAAAAAAGCCAATTTAACCTCAGCTGATATCGATTTTTTTGAATTCAATGAAGCATTTTCTGTTGTAGGGATTGTCAATACCAAATTATTAAAGCTAGATGCTTCAAAAGTGAATACAAGGGGAGGTGCTGTAGCACTTGGTCATCCACTTGGATGTAGTGGTGCAAGAATCATTGTGACCCTAACACATATTTTACAAGACAATCAAGCGAAATATGGTGCTGCTGCTATCTGTAATGGTGGTGGAGGTGCTAGTGCAATGATTATAGAAAGGATGTAAGTTCGTCCATCATGATGCCATAATGGCTTTCATCATAAATACATTCTCCGTTTTTAATTAAAATGACTTGTGGAGATTCATGGTGCACTTGAAAAAAAGTGGCTATTTCATTAGATAGTGTCCTAAAATTCAGTAGGTCTAAATAATGAAAATCAACCTTTTCTGGGGTTGCAGCACGTTCGAATCTATCCAAAGCCATCCTGCTAATACTGCAAGTTGTACTATGTTTAAAGATCACTTGTGGGGTGATAAAGGATGCTGCTTTAATTTGTTCTAATTGATCTATAGAGTTGATTGGATGCCAATTCATTGAATAAGATTTAAGTTGTAAAATTACACCATTCTTTTGAAGTATTATAGCCTGAATCTGTTATTTAGTATGGCAGATTGATTAACTTTGTTATATAATACAATATATGCGATTACAACTTTCCCAACCTATCTGTTTCATTGATTTAGAAACCACTGGTGTCAATGTCAGCTCAGATAAAATTGTGGAAATTGCCATTGTAAAAATCATGCCTGATGGATCTAAAATCGTCAAACGTAAATTAATCCATCCAGAAATGCCTATTCCGGCTGTGACTACTGCTGTTCATGGTATTACAGATGAAATGGTCAAAGACGCGCCTACCTTTAAGCAAGTAGCCAATGAGATTAAGCAATTTTTAGAAGGCGCTGATTTAGCTGGTTACAATAGCAATCGATTTGATATTCCCATGTTAAACGAAGAATTTTTAAGAGCAGGCATCTCAGTTGATATTGAAAATAGAAAATTATTGGATGTACAGAAAGTATTTCATATGATGGAGCAAAGAACTTTAACTGCAGCTTATAAATTTTATTGTAATAAAAGTTTGGAAGATGCCCATACAGCCGAAGCCGATGCAACAGCTACCTGGGAGGTATTGGAAGCACAATTAGAACGCTATCCAGCAATTGGTAATACGGTAGAGTCTGTTGTAAAATTTACTGGTGAGGATCAAATTGTAGATTTTGCACGCCGATTTATAATGGAACAGGGTGTTGAAATTTTTAATTTTGGTAAGCACAAAGGCAAGCCTGTTTCTCAGGTTTTAAAAGAGGAACCGCAATATTATGATTGGATGATGAAGGGTGACTTTGCTTTACACACCAAACAGAAGCTAACTGAGATTTTAAATAGGACTATATTAAATAAATAATTTATATTTATATCTAATAAAAAACCAATTGAATACTTTATCCCCCCAATAGAAAGTGAAGAAAATTGTTATCATACCAACCTACAATGAAAAGGAAAATATTGCAAAAATCATACTTGCAGTCCTTGTCTTAGGAAATCAATACCATGTTTTAGTGGTGGATGATGGTTCTCCAGATGGCACAGCTTCAATTGTTAAAGAATTAATGCAGGCCCATCCTGAAAAAATATTTATTCAAGAAAGGAAAGGTAAGCTTGGCTTAGGTACTGCCTATATTCACGGATTTAAATGGGCTTTAGCCAATCAATATGACTATATTTTTGAGATGGATGCCGATTTTTCTCATAATCCTTTAGATTTAGATAAATTATTAGCAGCTTGTGAAAGTGGCGCAGATGTAGCTATTGGGAGCAGGTACGTTCAAGGAGGTGCGACAGAAAATTGGCCCTTAGATAGATTAATCTATTCAAAGGGTGGCTCACTTTACACAAGAATTATCACAGGGATGCCTGTAAAAGATCCCACTGCAGGATTCATGTGCTATAAAAACAAAGTATTAGCAGCGATGCAATTGGATCATATTCGTTTCATAGGATACGCTTTTCAAATTGAAATGAAATTTGCTTCTTGGCGATTAGGCTTCAAATTAAAAGAAGTGCCTATCACTTTTATTGACAGAAAAATTGGGGTGAGTAAAATGTCAAAAGGAATTATCAAAGAAGCGGTACTTGGAGTAATCAGTATGCAATGGCAATCTTTCACGGGACGCTTTATCAAACAGATCAAGCGTGAGCAGCTTTAAGCGATCTTTAATACAATTACATGTATTTGTCTTTTTAGCCGGATTGACAGCACCAATTGGAAATTTAATTCAATTGAATGGTTTATACCTGGTGTTTTACAGAATGTTATTAACTGTTCTAGCTTTATTTCCAATCTACTTATTGCATCAACAGCCTGCTAAAGTTCCATTAAAAGATAAAGGGAAATTGATGTTGATTGGTGTTCTGATTGCTATCCACTGGGTTTGTTTTTATGGCAGCATCAAATTGGCGAATGTATCTATTGCATTGGTTTGTATTTCTAGTGTAGGTCTTTTTACAGCAGTACTTGAGCCATTTTTCTTTAAAACAAAATTCATTTGGAACGATATTTTTATCGGTTTACTAAGCCTGATTGGGATTTTATGTATTTTTCAATTTGATATCCATTTTAGAACGGGTATTTTGGTAGGTTTGGTTTCAGCATTTTTTGCTTCCATTTTTACCATAATCAATAAAAGATTAACAGATCAATATTCCACGCAGACCATACAAACCTTTGAGATGATTGGTGGACTAGGCTTCCTTACAATTGTGATTCTAGGCATTGGTTTGTTTCAGCAGACTGCTTTTATCATGCCTTCTAAAAATGATTGGTTCTGGCTCATTATTTTGTCCTTGGTTTGTACTGTATTAGCCAATCATTTGATGCTCAGTGCACTAAAAAAAATCAGTGCTTTTACCCTGAACGTTTCCCTTAATCTAGAGCCCGTGTATGGGATCATCATTGCAATTGTGTTTTTCCAAGAACACAAACAAATGGGAATGGGTTTTTATATAGGCATGAGTTTGATTGCTATTTCTGTAATGCTTCAGATGATTCGTGTTTTGCGTCAGCAAAAGTCATAATCGTTGATCATAAATCTAAACCTCAATTGTTGTTTTTTATATAAAACTTATCGTAAATTGATCATTCAATTTATCCCTATATGAAGCGTATTTTATGTTCTTGCTTGTTATTGTTATCTATTACAGTTCAAGCCCAAAAAAAACCATTAGATCATACCGTATATGACCAATGGCAGTCAATCAAGGATGTGGTATTATCCAATGATGGCAATTGGATGTCTTATACTGTTGCTCCACAAGAAGGTGACGCAACTTTGTATGTTAGACATCTTAAAACAAATCAAATATTTAAAATTGATCGTGGCACTCAATCAAAATTTACTGAAAATAATGCCTATTTAATTGCGAAGATTAAGCCAAGTTTCGAAGAAACAAGAAAAGCTAAGATTGACAAGAAGAAGCCAGAAGAAATGCCAAAAGATAGTTTGGCAATTTTAACCTTAACCAATGGCAATGTCAAAAGTATCCCAGCTGTAAAAAGCTATCAAGTTCCTGAATTTGGAAGTGATGTAATTGCCTATTTGAATGATCCAAAGATGGACATCAAAAAAGAAGGCGCACAACTTTATTTTAGAGATTTAAATACTGGTCAAGAAAGGGTGTTTAATAATATTTGTGAATATGCCATACATCCAAAAGGGGAAGGCGTCATGCTATATCAAGTTAAAACAAAATTAAATGAAGCAAAAATTCTTTTAGCCTCCATTGCAGATACTAATTTAAAAACCATCAATAGTCGTTTTTATACTGCAACTAATTTCACCTGGGATAAAGAAGGTAAGCAATTAGCCTATTTGATTGAAAAAGATAGCACTAATAAAGCTTTACAAAAAAATTATGTTCTTGCATATTATAAGCATGAAATGGATTCGGCACAATTTGTTTTTAACAAAACATCACTTGTAATGCCAAATCAATATACCATTGGAGAGGATAAAAAATTGAATTTTAGTAAATCTGGTGCTTTATTGAGTTTTGGTATTCAACCCATCTTGCCAGTGAAAGATACTAGTTTGCCTGAATTTGATAGAGTCAGTGTAGATATCTGGAATTACAATGATGCCAATCTTCAGTCTACTCAATTAAAAAGTCTTGAGACAAGTTTAAAAGGTACAGAGGGCATCATCTATAGACCTGCAAGTAATCAATTTACTTATTTAGGAAAAATAAATGATCGTCAAATTCAACTGACAATGGAAGGCGATGGTCAAGTGGCGATTGCAAATATTGATTCTAATTTCACCATTGCTAGTCAATGGGAGGGTTATGGCAAAAGAGATTTATATACATTGAATACCATGACAGGTCAAAAGCAACTCATACAAAAAGGATTAAAGAGCAGTTTGGTAACCCCTTCATACGATGGAAGCTTAGTTGTTTTTTATGATGAAATATTAAAACAATTTAAGTCATACAATACGACCACATTGCAGACAAAACAAATTGCCAAAGACATTCAATTCCCTCTGTATGACGAGGACAATGACGTGCCTGATGAGCCTAATGCATATGGTATAGCGATGTGGATGGAGAATCATAAAAGTTTCATATTGTATGATCGCTATGACCTTTGGTTGGTAGATGCAACTGGACAAACTGCTTCACAACTTTTAACCAAAGGTCGTTTGTCTAAAAATGAATACCGTTTTGTGAATTTGAATGCAGATAAAAAAATGATTGGGTTTAAAGATCAAATTTTACTAAAGGTCTACAACGAAATCAATAAAAACGAAGGCCTTGCTGTTTTAGATTTATCGAATAAATCTTTGTTTACTATTACTGATATTCCAATGCATTTAACCACCATCGTTGGTGCAAAAAAATCGAATCAATTGATTGTAATGCAAGAAGATGAAAAAAATGCAGCAAATATTTTTTCTTATACTATGATTCAAGAAAAGCAAACGCCCATTGCATTAACTGCTATCAATCCACAACAAGCTAATTACAATTGGATGCAATCTCAATTGGTAAAATGGAAAGCCTATACAGGCAGAACTACAGAAGGTATCCTATACTTGCCAGAAGATTTTGATGCCAAAAAGAAGTATCCAATGATTGTTTATTTTTATGAAAGAAGCAACGAAACCTTTCATAATTATTTAGCGCCTTCTCCAACACCATCTAGATTAAATATTCCATTCTTTGTGAGTCGCGGCTATGTGGTATTTGTACCAGATATTTGGTATAAAAAAGGCTATCCAGGTCAGGGGGCATACGATTATATTGTGAGTGGTACTAGGGCAATGGTACAAAAAGGTTTTATTGATAGCACTAGAATTGGACTACAAGGTCAAAGCTGGGGCGGTTATCAAATTGCCTATTTAATAACTAAAACCAATTTATATGCTGCAGCTTGGGCGGGTGCTCCAGTTGTGAATATGACGAGTGCTTATGGAGGCATTCGATGGGGTGCAGGAATTAACAGACAATTTCAATATGAAAAAACACAAAGTAGAATAGGTGCAAATTTATGGGAGCGTCCAGATTTATACATAAAGAATTCTCCTTTATTTGAATTGAATAAAGTTAAAACACCCATTGTGATTATGAGTAATGATGCAGATGATGCTGTGCCTTGGTATCAAGGAATTGAAATGTTCACTGCTATGCGTAGATTAGCAAAACCAATTTGGATGCTAGTCTACAATAACGAAGCACATAATTTAGTAGAAAGAAAAAATAGAAAAGATATACAAATTAGAGAACAACAGTTTTTTGATCATTATTTAAAAGGTGCTCCAATGCCAATATGGATGTCTAAAGGTGTTCCAGCAATCATGAAAGGAAGAGACTTGGGATTAGGATTATAATCACATGATTTTAATACCTACTAATTACAAAAAAACAAAGCCCCAATTTGGGGCTTTGTTTTTTATAGGAAATAGTTTATTTACACATATTGAAACCATAGTCTATTTTGATCCCATTGTTCAAATGCTTTTGCGACTGCTGATAAGAAACTAGAACCCATCGCACCATCTACAATTCTATGATCATAGCTCATAGATAAGTACATCATATGACGAACAAGAATAGCATCACCCGAAGGGGTTTCTATCACTACTGGGCGTTTTTTAATGGCACCTAAAGCAAGTATAGCAACTTGTGGTTGTGGAATAATAGGCGTACCCATAATGGATCCAAATGTACCTACATTGGTTACTGTAAATGTACCACCTTGTGTATCCTGAGGTTTTAGTTGATTGTTTCTAGCTGCATTTGCTAAATTATTAACGGCTTTACTCAATCCAACAATACTCAATTGATTTGCGCCTTTAATCACTGGAACAATTAAGTTGCCTGAAGGTAGGGCAGTGGCCATACCAATATTGATGTCTTTCTTTAAAATGATATTATCCCCTTGTAAACTACAATTGATGTAAGGGAATTGCTCTAACACTTTTGCAATACACTCCATAAATATTGGCGTAAAAGTTAATTTAGTACCTTCTCTTTTTTCAAAGAGTTGTTTTACTTTTTCTCTCCATACAACCATATTGGTTACATCCGCTTCTACAAATGAAGTCACATGCGGACTTGTTTGAACACTTTCAACCATATGCTTTGCAATGAGCTTTCGCATACGATCCATTTCAATGATTTCTGTATTCCCAGTAATAATCACTTCATCTAGGTTAGCAAATTTAGCGGCACCATTTGAAGCGCTAAATCCATGATCTGCCGGTGGAAAAGTATTGGAAATAGTTGAATTGTTTGTATGCACTGGGGACGAAGTAGAAACAGCACTCATAGCTGGCTGAGCAACTATTGTTGGCTGCACATGTCCTGCTTTTTTCTGAGCTACATAATTTAAAATATCTTTTTTAGAAACACGACCTTGACTTCCAGTACCAGGAATTTGTTGCAATTCATTTAAATTGATCCCTTCGTTTTGAGCAATATTTAAAACCAATGGAGAAAAGAAACGAACGTCATTGGAATTTTCTTGCTGTATTTCAATAGTTGAAGTAGAAGGAATAAAGGGTACTTCTTCTTCAACAATTGGTTCTGGAATAGGCGCAATAGTTGCAGGTTCCTGAATCTTATCAATTGGTGTTGGAGCGATACTACCACTTGTTTGTATTCTTGCAATTACTGTTCCAATAGGCACAACAGCATTCACTTCAAATAAAATTTCTATAACGGTGCCTGCAGTACTTGAGGGTATTTCGCTATCTACTTTATCTGTTGCGATATCAAGTAATGTTTCATCTAATTGGATGGTATCTCCTACAGCTTTATGCCATTTTAAGATGGTTGCTTCCATGATACTTTCACCCAATTTTGGCAAAATCAAGTCAACTACAGACATAGGGAATTATTTTAGCAAAAATAAGACTAAATCTTATTGATTATGAGTAACCTAAGTAAATTTATAGCTTGATTGGCGGTCACTTCGATATTCTTTTGTCTATCAAATCTTAGGTAAAAGACTTTTGATACCACTTTTTCTTTATTAGCCACCCCAATCCATACCATTCCAAGGGGTTTTTCGTCAGTTTGGCCTGATGGTCCCATGATACCACTCACCGAAATTCCATAATCAGTGTTCATTTTAGCCCTTATTGCTATCGCCATTTGTTCCACTGCTTCCTTACTAACAGCCCCTACGGTCTTTAAGATACTGGTTGGAACGTCTAAAAATTCCGTTTTTATACGATTGTCATAACTTACGATACTGCCAGTAAAGAAGGTCGATGAACCTGCATGCTTGGATAAAAGATGTCCAATATAGCCACCAGTGCAACTTTCCGCAGTAGAAACAGTCTGATTTTGGTCTTTTAAAAGACGACCAACTACCACTTCGATAGGTTCATCTTTATCTGTAACTAAATGTTCTTTTACATACGCCTTTAATGCTTCAAATAAGGTATCTAATTGATGATTCAAACTAGTTGCATCATCACTTTTTCCTGTTAATCTTAACCTTACCATGCCATAAGAAGGGAGGTAGGCTAATTTGATCGTTTCTGGAAGATTTTTTTCAAATTCTAAGATGGATTCTGCTAAAAAGGACTCCCCAACTCCAGCAGTTAATAAAGTCCTATGTGCAATGACGCCTAATTTGAATCTTTCAAGTATAATGGGCACTACTTTTTCACTAGTTAACCATTGCATTTCATAAGGTACGCCTGGTAATGAAAAAATCAAACTGTCATTTTTCTTAAAAAGCATACCAGGTGCAGTGCCTGATTGATTGAATAAGACTTCGCATACATCTGGCACTTCTGCTTGTTTACGATTGCGTTCAATCATTGGTTTTTTATGAATCTGCTCAAAGATATAGGTGATATGGTCTAATGTAGGTTGATCTACAATCATTTTGCCACCAAAATAGCTATTCAATAAGGGTTTAGTGAGGTCATCTGCAGTGGGGCCTAATCCTCCAGTGAGTATTACAATTTGGCTTTTTTCAATGGCTGTATCTAAAGCATTGGTAATAGATTCAGTATCATCCCCAACAGCAATTCTTTGTTGAACTGCAACTCCAATTGCATTTAACTTTTGAGCAATATAAGCACTATTGGTATCTATTACTTGACCGATTAATAACTCGTCCCCAATCGTGATAATAGTTGCCTGAATTTGATCCCTCATAAAATGCTTCAATTAGGTTGCAAAGTAAACCAAAAAAAGGTGGTTTAACTAAAATAGACACTGAGTTTTTCCTTCATGGTAGAAGGCATTTCAACTCTATTGTTCATAGTTGTATCCATAAAATAGAGTTTAACCTGTCCAATGGTCAAAAGCTTACCAGATTCATTATACACTTCTTGGTCAAATACAATTTTATGGTCGGTTGGCAAGGTCTTAATTTGTGTCTTGATGGTTATTAGATCATCATATTTAGCGGGTCTTAAATACTTAATATTCAATTCAACAACAGGGAGTATAATGCCCATATCTTCTATGTCTTTGTAGGATACACCAAGGTGTCGGATGGCTTCTACTCGACCAATCTCAAAATACATGGCATAATTCCCATAATAAACCACATCCATTCTATCTGTTTCTGCATACCTAACCCTAACTGTTGTCGAATGTTCGTACATATTTATTGTATTTGTGAACAAATTTAAGGATTGTATCTGTTTTTCCACAATAAGCTTATTTAACGAAGCGTTTTATAATCATAGCGTATTTTTATAATACTATCCTAAATACAGGCTCCTATGTTAAAAACCATCACAAAGGCAAGTACAATCCTATTGCTTTTATGCTTTACACTGCTTTTCTGTGCTCCAGTATCGAGTCAGTTAATGAAATTTGATGCACCACTTCATCAATTAGATCAAAACGGGCTTAAATCACTCTATCAAGGGGATAGTTTAGCAGCGTATCAAAAAATCCAATCAGCTCATATTTTTGAACCAACTAATGTAGATATTGCTTTTCATTATCATTTATTGTCTGTGGCATTGGACAAAGTAAATGCCATTCCACTTGCCGAAGATTGGTTGAAAAAAAATACAAATAAGATTTATCATTCAAGATTAAATTTTGAATTGGCAAAATATTATTTTAAAATCCAACAAGTAGAATTGGCCGTTCAAGCTTATAAAAAAATTAGTATAGATGATCTTGAAAACGAAGAATTGGCTTTAATGCAATTTCAATTGGGTTATTTATACTTCAAAAAAGGGGATTGGGACGAATCCACCAATTATTTATTGAGTATTAGACAGGTTCAATCAAGTCCGTTTTACACAGATGCGAATTATTATGCAGGCTTTGTGGCTTTACAAAAAAAGGATTTCAAATTGGCTTTGAATTGTTTTAAGATTGCAGAGCAAAGCAATGCGTATAAAACTTTAACCCCATTTTACATTAGCCAATTGTATTATTTTTTAGGGGATATCAATGCAGCACTTAGAAATACAGAACAAGCATTACAAACTAAAGGACAGTTTTACACCGACCAATTAGCGCAACTAATGGGGCACTTGTTGTTTGAACAAAAACAATATGAAAAAGCCTTACCTTATTTAGCAAATTTTGTACAATCACAAAAAGAAGTTGAATCGCAGGATCTATACCAGTTATCCTTTTGTTATTTTCAATCACAACAATGGGACAAGGCCATTCAGGGCTTTAAAAAGTTAGCAAACGTGGAAGATTCATTAGGTCAAAATAGTATGTACTTATTGGCTACATCCTATTTGAAAGTCAATAATAAAATAGGTGCAAAAAATGCTTTTTTACTATGTGCTACTAAAAGCCAAAATTTATCCCAAAAAGAAATTGCCTTATTCAATTATGCAAAGTTATCGATTGAGTTAAAAGAATATAGTGTTGCCATTCAATCGATAGAAAAATTCAACCAATTATATCCTAATAGTAGCTATTTTAATGAATCTAAAAGTTTATACGTGACATCATTGGCCTACAGCAATGACTTTAATAAGGCCTATGATGCGTATCAAAAAATGGATACCTTAAATGAAGCACTTTTAAAAATATATCCTAATATTTTATATGGCAAAGCAGCACTTTTGATCAATGATGGTCAAAATGAAAAAGCCTATGAGCTTTTTAACCAAGTTAAAAATTTACCTTATAATGATAGAGTTTTAGCACAAACACATTTTTGGATAGGGGAGCTCGCCTATAAAATGGGAAGAATTGATGAGGCAATCGAACAACTAGAAAAATATTTATTAGACCCATTCGAAATTGGTGAAATCTCAAAAAAACATTCCTACTATACTTTAGGTTATTGTTATTTAAAAAACAATAATTATACAAAAGCATTGCAATTATTTACAATTGCAGCAGATTTTAATCCTTATGGCGAATCTTCACCATATCAAAAAGATGCATTAGTGCGTTTATCTGATTGTCAATTCATGACAAAACAATATAAACAAGCGCTTAAATCATACCAAAAAATCATTGATTTAGGCTGGAATTTTGAAGACTATGCCAACTTGCAAAAAGCTATTATCTATGGCGCGCTGGGTTTAAATAAAGAAAAACTTAAAATATTAAATGACTACGAAAAAGATTTTAGTCAATCAATTTATTTAAGTGATGCAAGAATGGAACTAGCAGATACCTATACTAGTAAAGAACAATTTAAAGAGGCTATTAGTCCATTATCAAAAGTATTGTCAGACAATAAGGCCACAGAGTTCTATCCAATGGCTTTTTATAAATTAGGTATTGTATACTTTAATTTGAATCAAAATCAAGAAGCTTTACAAAATTTTAAATCATTATTTAGTGCCTATCCAAACGCAGAGGAAAGCAACAATGCATTAGAATACATCCGTAATATCTATATAGAAGAGCAACAACCAGAAGCGTATGTTCAATTTATGAATGATTTTGGGAAATCATTGTCTTATAATGAACAAGATTCATTGATCTACAGAGCAGCGATCATTCAATATGAAGACAAAAAATTAAGTAACGCTACCATCGCATTCAAAAAGTACTTAGCGCTTTATCCCGAAGGCAAATACCAATTAAATGCAATGAATTTCTTAGCTGAAATGGCTTATGCATTGGAACAATATGATTCTGCTGCTATTTATTTTGGAAATATAGCAATGAAAGCACCTAATCAATTTGCCGAAAGAGCTGCGATTGTTGCAGCAAGGTTGCATTATTTTAATTTGAAAGATTACTTTGGAGCAGAAAAATATTTTAATATAGTATTACAGTATGCTACCCAACAAGAACAAAAAAATGAAGCCATCAAAGGTTTGTTAAGATGCCAATACAAAGCCGAGCATTGGGCGGAAGCCTCCAAGACTGCCGTACTTATTTTAGCAGAAAAAAATAGTGCTTCTGATGATATTTTAATGGCCAATATGGCATTATACCATCAAACTATTGCTCAACAGGATACCGTAAAAGCGATACAAATATTGAATACGGTTTTAAAATCAAATAGTTCATTGTATACAGCCGAGGCACATTATTTAATAGCTGTGATATATTATAATCAACAAAAGTACAATCTTGCTGAAAAAACAGCCTTTGATGTCATTAAAAAGCAAGCTTCCTATGAGTTTTGGGTGACTAAAACTTATATTTTACTAGGTGATATCTATGTAGCACAAAATGATTCGTTTAATGCCATCGCAACCTATAAGAGCATTGCTGAAAATGCAACCATTCCTTCCTTACAACAAATTGCTTCGGATAAACTTAAAGCAATCAATGAAACAATTAAAGCACAATAATATGATCAAATCAATAATAAGACTCGGTGTATTTACCATCGCTTTAATTTGTTTTAGCAATATGGCAATGGCTCAAAAAAAGAACAAAAAGAAAGCCAAAACGACAATAAGTTCTAAGAAAAAGAAGCAGTCTATTAAAAAAACCGTTTCAAAAAAGAATAAAACAAACTCTAAAAAGAAAAAAATAGTTCAAAAAAGACCTACAGTAGGTACCTATATCATTCCTGAATACAAAATTGCTAAAACAATTAACCAAATAGTTCCAATAACTAATTTACCTCTCAGGAATTATGTAATGGATAGTGTACCAGAAAAAGTAGTTACGATTGTTTCTGCTTTTAGACCACAATTAAAAAATGTGGCAAAAATAGGATTCGTAAATGCTACCGCAATTGTTGATACCAATTCAGTGTCATTGTCTTATCAAGTGCCAAGTCAGAATCTAAGTTTTCAATATCAGCCAATTGCATTAGTTCCTAGGGCAATTAAAATTGATCCAAGTTTAAAAATAACTAGATCAGTCAATGTTAAAATTGGAATGGGGAATTATTTTAATCAATTGATTCAATTAGAAGGTAGTTTTGTAGATCTCAAAGACCAAGAACATCTAATACGTATTCTGAATGAAACCATTACAGGAGCGCATCCTATTCAAAAATGGAATACGACTGGTTTCAATTATACTGGGGCCTTATCATTGAATAAAAACAAGCAATTACATACTCAATTATTCGTAAATCAATCCAATAGATACCGCTATGGCTTAGTTCCAGATACAACTAATTTACCAATCAAAAATTTTGAACAAAAATTTACAGTCATTGGTGCTCACTTTTCACTTTCCAATAAAAATGTTTCAACAAAGCCGTTTAGTTATACCCCAATTTTAAAGTTAAATCATAGTCATCTATTGGATCAAGCTAAAAATATAGCTATTGATTTGAACAGTCCAATACAGTATAGATTCGATAATAATATCAAATTACATGCTGATTTCAATTTTAGTTACAATCAATATCTTCCAACTAATAGTCCATCCATACAAAATACAATCCTTCAATTAGACCCTTCATTCGAAATCAATAAAGCACAATTTCTGCTTAATGTGGGTATAAGACCAACATTAGCAAATGGCGAACTTGCTTTTTATCCTAAGCTTGAATTGACTAAGCAATTAAAAGATACCAATTATGTATTACATGCTGGATGGCTTACTAGTATCACAAACAATCAGTTGATTCAATTAATGGGACAAAATCATTGGTTATCGGCTCCAAATACTTTGCCAATTAGTGCTATTGAAAAGAAATACATCAACTTGCTTGTGACAGTCAATAAGCGATTAAATTATGGATTCAACATGGCTTTAAATGATTACCGCGAACTGCCTTTTTTTAACCAAACTAAATTAATGAATAAGCCAATACAAGAGGGTTTAAAATTTGATGTAATTTTTGAAAAAAGAGCCATTGCAATTGAATTAAATGGGGATCTCAGATATCAATTGAGTGACAAACTATTATGGAAGAATCATTTTAAGTATATTCAATTTAATTTAATTCGTGAAAATACACAGGCATGGGGCGTATTGCCTTTTGAATTGAATTCACAGTTCAATTGGTTGTTTAATAAAAAAATGCAATTGGATGCCTCTGGACAATTTTGGACTGGTGCTAAAACCAGTGCAGGTTTAGGGAATGCATACCAATTAAACAATACCTTTGTCCTCAATGCAGGAATGCAATATGCCATTTCAGACCATTGGACTTTCTGGGCTAAAGGGGAGAATTTGTTAAACCAACAATACCAACGCTGGGCTAATTATCCTTCACTAGGGGTTCAATTTGTTGCAGGAGTTCAATATAAATTTAGACAATAATGATATTACCAATTTTAGAAAAATATTTTTTAGCCAACGGGCAATTGGTTTTACCAGGTATTGGTCAATTAAATTTAAGCCAAACAGATTCTATTCATTCGAATGGTGCATTTCAGCCACCTTTACATCAAATCATTTTTGATGCTATGATAGAACCAACTACTAAACCAAGTAAGTTATTTTATATTTATTTATCAGATCATTTAGATTGTACCATTGAACAAGCCATCATCGATTATACAGCATTTTTTACCAATCAATTAGCAGTAGCTAGTCACATAGATTTAGGTAATTTAGGTCAATTAACTATTTCTAATGAAGCCTATACCTTTAAGTCCAATTTTGATAGCGCTCATTATTTTCAAACCATCCATTTAGAAAAAGTACAATTAGAAAATCAATCTCAAAATAAATTCAATACCACATCAAAACAATGGTGGATTTTGCCTTTGATAATTGCCATCTGCGCCATTCTTGCAATCTTTTTAAAATAAAAAGTATGAATTGTCCAGTTTGTAATCATTCCAATCCAAAAATCGTATTAGAAAGTCAAGACTTTTCATTAACACAAACAGTCTTTTCAATTGCACATTGTTCAAAATGTACGCTACGATTTACCTCACCTGTTCCAAGTCAAGAGGAAGTAGGACAATACTATAAATTCAAAGAATATATCTCTCATTCTGATGTAAAGGATGGATGGATGAATCAATTGTACCATTTTGTAAGAACTAAAACCTTAGCACAAAAAACTAAATGGGTTCAATCGCTCTTCACAGGACATAAGGGACATTTATTAGATATTGGAGCTGGAACTGGTGCTTTTGCGCATGCTATGCAGCAAAAAGCTTGGAAGGTAACTGGTTTAGAACCAGATGCAGTGACAAGGAAAAAGGCTTTAGAAATTCATAAATTGAATTTAAAATCTACAGATACCATCTTTGATTTACCTGAGAATGAGTATGAAATCATTACCATGTGGCATGTTTTAGAGCATGTACATACATTAAAACCATATCTCCATCAATGTTTTAAAAGTTTGAAACACAATGGTAGATTAATCATTGCAGTACCTAACTATACCAGTTTTGATGCTAAATACTATCAAAAATATTGGGCTGCTTATGATTTACCAAGACATTTATACCATTTTTCTCCCAAAGCAATGACAACTTTATTAAATGAAATGGGATTTGATATTGTTTCTATGAGACCAATGTGGTACGATAGCTTTTATGTAAGCTTACTGAGTGAAAAGTATAAACAATCTGGAAAATTAGGCATGCTAGTAGCAGGTATAATAGGGATACTGTCGAATCTATATGCCTTGAAGGATGCTTCGAAAGGAAGCAGTATCATTTACGAATTTAAAAAGCAAACCAATTCAAGTAACAATTAGTTTCATTTATTCAATTTCACTTCGACCATAATTGGCCAACATTTTCCTGTTAAAAAATAGGTATCGGTTGATTTCCTATAAGCAATCCCATTTAATACAAAACCAGCATCTATCGTTAAAGGATTGTAACTCACTTTTGCTTGAGCTAATAAATTACTGCAATCTATTGTGTTGGTAATTTTTCCAGTAATTGGATCAATCACAACAATATTATTTTGACCATAAATATTAGCAAAGATCTTTCCATCTACATATTCTAATTCATTGAGCATACTTTGGTAACCATATTCATTAAAAACACCTAGTGTTTTTTGAATTGAAAAATCAGTTGGATTCACAAAATAGATGTTACTACCGCCAGTAGAGACGATTAAAGCAGTATCGTTATGGGTTAGGCCCCATCCTTCATAAGGCCAGTTGAGTGTTTTGATCTTTTTCAATGTGGTTGCATCATATACAAAAACAGCATGCTCCTCCCAAGTTAATTGATAAATTTTACCATCAAATACGGTAATACCTTCGCCAAAATAGGGGGGCTTTAACTTGATCTTTTTACCAGATGGTTTAAATTGATCGTCCATTTGATACATAAGACTTTTACCTCTTAATCCTGTGCCTTCAATCAATTTATTATTATGCCAAACTAAACCTTGTGTATAGGCAGTCGTATCGTGTGTATATACTTTTTGAATTGTGTAATTTAATATTGTTGGTGCAGCAATAGCAGTATTCCCAGCAGCAACATCATTGCTATTAGGGTTGTCAGTATTGTCTGCATTTGTACAAGCAAATACAAACAAACTAATGAATACGGCTAGGTTCTTTTTCATATTTTATTAAACATTAAATCTAAAATGCATTACATCTCCATCTTTTACAATATATTCCTTTCCTTCTATTCTTAATTTACCATTGTCTCTACAAGCAGCTTCACTTTTTAATTTAATATAATCGTCAAAAGCAATGACTTCGGCTTTGATGAAACCTTTTTCAAAATCTGTGTGAATCACACTTGCTGCTTGTGGCGCTTTCCAACCAGAACCAATTGTCCAAGCACGCACTTCTTGTACACCCGCTGTGAAATAAGTTTCTAATTTCAATAATTTATAGGCTGTTTGAATCAATCTATTCAATGCAGGCTCTTTCATTTGGTATTCTTCCATAAATAAAGCCTTATCATCTGGATCTTCCATTTCAGAAATCTGTGCCTCAATATTATTACACATCACAATCACTTCTGATCCTTCTTGTTTTGCCATTGCCACCAATTGTTCAGAATAGGCATTGCCCGTATGCATGGATGCTTCATCTACATTGGCCACATACATGACTGGTTTAGCAGTTAATAAAAAGATATCTGCAATGGCAGTATGATCTTCTTTAGATAAATCTAAAGAACGGATACTTTTCCCAGCTTCTAAATGGGTTCTACATTTTTGTAAAACTTCTAATTCTACTTTAGCTTTAGGATCTGTTTTAGCCATTTTCTCTGAACGTTGCATCTTTTTCTCCACACTATCTAAGTCCTTTAATTGCAATTCGGTTTCAATGATGTCTTTATCACCAATGGGATTGATTTTCCCTTCTTCTCTTAATACATTTTCATCTTCAAAACAACGGATCACATGAATTATGGCACTGACTTCTCTAATATTGGCCAAAAACTTATTACCTAATCCTTCGCCCTTGCTTGCACCTTTCACTAAACCAGCAATATCCACAATTTCTAATTGGGTTGGTACCACTCTTGTTGGATTAATCAATGCTGCTAGTTGGCCAATACGGATATCTGGCACATCTACTAAGCCTACATTTGGCTCGATGGTGCAAAAACGATAATTACTTGCTTGTGCTTTTGCACTATTACTCACTGCGTTAAATAAGGTTGATTTGCCCACGTTTGGTAAACCTACTATGCCTGCCTGTAAAGCCATGTTATTTTAGATTGTTATAGTTGCAAAAATACAAATCTAATCGCAAAATGGGCTATATTAGTACCATAAACAATTAGATATGGCATTGAATATCATCTGGATAGCATTTTTTGTAATCGCTTTTGTAGTGGCACTCTTTAAATTGATCTTTTTAGGAGATACAGAGATTTTTAAGCTACTAGCAGATGGTTTATTTGATTCTGCAAAATCTTCCGTGATTGATGTGGCTTTTCCCTTAGCAGGCACCATGGTCTTCTTTTTAGGATTGATGAATATTGCTGAAAAAGCAGGGGCAATTCAAAAACTGGCTAAATGGATGAATCCATTCTTATGTCGTTTATTCCCAGAAGTACCACAGAACCATCCTGCAATGGGGCAAATGGTGATGAATTTTAGCGCCAATATGTTAGGTTTAGACAATGCAGCCACGCCATTTGGTTTAAAAGCCATGGAAAGCCTACAAACTTTAAATCCTGAGAAAGAAAAAGCCACCAATGCGCAGATCATGTTTTTAGTCTTGCATACCAGTGGCCTAACTATTATCCCATTGACAATTATATCCTATCGGTTGGCTGCAGGTTCACAAGATGCAGCAAGCATTTTTATCCCTTGTGTTTTAGCAACCATTGGTACCACTTTAGCGTCTATCATTGTGGTTGGAACCTACCAAAAATTAAAATGGGATAGGGTATTAATCAGTTGGTTAGCTGGATTAGTAATTTTGATGGGCACAGTCTTATTTGCAGTGAATAGCCTTTCGCCTGTTCAAAAAGAATTATTTTCAAAAATTGCTGGATCGAGTATCTTAATAGGAATTGTTGTTGCTATAATTTTAGGAGGAGCCTATAAAAAAGTATCTGTTTTTGATGCGTTTATTGAAGGTGCAAAAAACGGATTTGATGTGATTGTGAAGATTATTCCATACTTAGTGGCCATGTTAGTTGCTATTCGTGTATTTAGAGATAGCGGTGCCATGATTTATGTATTAAATGGAATTAGTTTTTTGATTCAACTTACTGGAATGAATACGGATTTTGTTGGCGCATTACCTGTTGCCATCATGAAACCTTTAAGCGGGAGTGGTGCTAGGGGAATGATGCTTGATATTTTTCAAACACAAGGACCAGATTCTTTTGTAGGTAAATTAGCCTCTATCTTTCAAGGCTCTGCTGATACTACTTTTTATATCATTGCTTTGTATTTTGGAAGCGTTGGTATTAAGAAAGTGCGGTATGCAGTTTGGGCAGGATTATTTGCAGATTTAATAGGGGTGGTGATTGCCATCTTTATTGGCTATTCCTTTTTTCAGTAAGAACTAAGATCAGTAAATGATCTTTTTAAAGAGATTATTTTCCTAAGCTCATCTTCATCACTTCTTCCCATTCAGCATCCGTAACAGGTTGTACGGATAACCTGCCTAATCTTACTAAAGCCATATCTTTTAAATTAGTATTGGCTTTCACATCCGCTAATGTCACTGGATGTTTTAATTTTTTATATGGTGCAAAATCAACTGCCAACCATGCTGTTTCTTCGGTAGTAGGATCTTGATAAGATTCCTTAACCACTTTTGCAATACCCACTATTTCCATGCCTTCGTTGCTATGGTACCAAAATGCTAGATCTCCTTTTTTCATGGATCTTAAATTATTTCTTGCACTATAGTTTCTTACGCCATCCCAAAAAGTACGTTTGTCTTTATTGAATTGATCCCAAGAGTATTTAAAAGGTTCCGATTTGATTAGCCAATAAGCCATAGTAAAATGTATTATTTAATTAATATCCACTTGCAAGTATATCCGCTAAATGAATGACTTTAATTTGTTGACCATTATGGTTGATACGTCCATCTAAATGCATTAAGCAACTCATATCGGTACTAATAATATATTCCGCATCTGTGGCGATTGCATTGTCAATTTTTTGATCTGCCATAGCCACACTGATGGTGTCATACTTAACTGCAAAGCTACCTCCAAATCCACAACAGGTTTCGGTGTCATTCATTTCAACTATTTCAAGACCTTCTACTTGACTGAGTAATGCTCTTGGTTCTGCTTTTATATTGCATTCTCTTAATCCAGCGCAACTATCGTGGAAAGTGGCTTTACCACTAAAGCAAGCTCCTAGATCTGTAATACCTAAAATCTTGACTAAGAATTCAGATAACTCAAAAATTTGTGATGATACTTTTTTAGCTGGACTTTGAAAAGCATTGTTTTCAAAAAGTTTACCATAATTATTTCTAATAAATCCAGCACAACTTGCACTTGGACTTACTATATAATCTACGCCATCAAAATCTTGCACAAATTTTGTACAAACATCTTTTGATTCACCCCAAAATCCTGCATTGAAAGCGGGTTGCCCACAACATGTTTGTTGCGTATTATACACCACTGTACATCCCGCTTTCTCTAATATTTTAACCGTATTAAATGCAACTTGAGGGTACAATTGATCTATAAAACAAGGAATAAAGAGTTGAACTTTCATAGTCTAAATTAAGGATTTCTTTGCAAAAAAATAAAAAGGCATCCTTTTAAAAAAGAATGCCTTTTTATTTTTTTATCAACCAGACTAGGGTTGAACTTGAAGTCTTGAGATATATTTATCAATACTAAATCCTTTTTCAGACTTTGGATAATCTTTTTTGATTTGCTTATAGATTTCTAAAGCAGCATCGTTTTTGCCATTTAACTCTAAGAATGAAGCAGCACGGAATAAATATTCAGACGAAATAGCTTCATCTTCTGGAAAAAGTGTTCCAGCTTTTTTATAGTATTCTATTGCTTCGTCATTTTTCTTTAATTCAGAATAAGCATCCCCAATAGAACCATAGGCAACAGCTTGTACTTGTTTAGCATTCGATGAAAAATCTTTTAAATACTCGATGGCCTTATTGTAATCCTTTAATCTGTAGTAGCTCATACCTGCATAGTATTTTGCAAGATTCGCCGCTTTTGTACCACTAAATTCTTTGATGATATATAAAACACCCTTACTTGTGCCATCACCATTCAATACTAATTCTGATGAATCATTCGCAAAATATTTTTCTGCAACATACATTGCATCTGCCGCTTTTGCTTCTAAAGGTTTTTGGTATAATTCAGTATAGCCAAAAAAACCTGCAACAGCAATAATTGCTCCAGCAAATAAATAAATGATTAGTTGTTTGTTCTTTAAAGCAGATGGTGCTTTTTCTTGTTGTACTTCGCTCATATTGGTTTGTTAAAATAATTAGTCTACAATAAATGGATAATTTTGATCAATATACACATCCTTCAATACTTCGCTATCATCAGGCCAAGGACTATCCTCAGCAAATTTTACAGATGCTTCCACAATACCATTGATTTTTTCATCAATCTCTTGTAAGGTTGCTTCTGTTGCAAAATTATTTCCTAAAATGGTCTTTCTAACTTTAATGATTGGATCTTGATCCTTGTATTCTTCTACCTCGTCTTTAGATCTATATTTTTGAGGATCAGATACAGAGTGGCCTCTGTAACGATAGGTCTTCATTTCTAATAAAGTAGGGCCTTCGCCATCTCTAGCACGCTTAACTGCTCTAGCCACACCTTCATGTACTATTTCTGGGGTCATACCATCTAATTTATCAGAAGGCATTTCATAGGCGTCCGCTAATTTATAGATATCAATGACATTGCTTGTTCTTTCAATAGAAGTACCCATTGCGTAGTTATTGTTTTCACAGATAAATACAACAGGTAATTTCCATAACATGGCAAGGTTAAACACTTCGTGTAGCATACCTTGTCTTGCGGCTCCGTCTCCAAAGAAACACAATACCACATTTTTAGACCCTCTATATTGTTCTGCAAAAGCTAAACCAGCACCTGTGCCTATTTGAGCTCCAACAATCCCATGTCCACCAAAAAAATAGTTTGCTTTATCAAAAAGGTGCATACTTCCACCTTTACCTTTTGAACACCCAGTTGCTTTGCCATATAATTCGGCCATCGCACTATTGGGACTCATGCCTTTAGCAAGTGCTAATCCGTGGTCACGGTAACCAGTAATAAAAGGATCTTCATGATTCGTTGCAGTCATACAACCTGCAGCAATTGCTTCCTGGCCATTGTAAACGTGGAAAAATCCACGGATTTTACCCGCCATTTTATACATTTCCTCTGATTTGGATTCAAATTGACGGATTAATTGCATCAATTCGTACCAATATATATAAGTTTCTTTAGAAAATTTTTGCGCCACAGTCCTTGTTTTTTGAGTAGCAAATATAGTATTTTAAGACTATAATTTGGCCTTATGCTTCGTTTAAAAATGGATACTTATAATCGGTTGGTGGATTAAAAGTTTCTTTGATTGTTCTAGCACTTAACCAACGGTATAAATTCAAAGCACTTCCAGCTTTATCATTTGTACCAGAACCTCTAGCTCCACCAAATGGTTGTTGTCCAACAACGGCACCTGTTGGCTTATCATTGATATAGAAATTTCCAGCAGCATGACGTAATACATTGGTAGCTAATTCAATAGAAGCTCTATCTTGAGAAATAATTGAACCTGTTAAAGCATACTTAGACGTACTATCCAATACCTTTAAGGTCTTCTCGAACTGTCCAGCTGGGTAAGTGTAAATGGTTAAAACTGGACCAAATATCTCTTCACACATCGTCAGGGATTTTGCGTTCTTAGTATCAATTACAGTAGGCTCCACAAACCAACCATTTGATTTATTTAAATTGCCTCCAACTAAAATCTTTGATTGCTTGTCCTTCTTCACAGCTGCAATGTACTTTGAGATATTATTATATGACTTTTCATCAATGACAGCATTTATAAAATTGCTAAAGTCTTCAACAGTACCCATTTTCATGGTCTGTACTGTTTTAACCAATTTCGCTTTGACAGCAGCTGCTATATTACTAGGTAAATAAGCTCTTGATGCAGCAGAACATTTTTGACCTTGGTATTCAAATGCACCTCTTGCAAGTGCTGTTACCACTGTATCTACATCCGCACTTGGATGCACCATCACAAAATCCTTTCCACCTGTTTCACCTACAATTCTTGGATAATATTTATAGTTAGGAATGTTCTCTCCAATCTGCTTCCACATATTGTTAAAGACACCAGTTGATCCTGTAAAGTGCACCCCTGCAAAGTCCGGATGTTTAAAACAAACCTCACCCACAGTTGGGCCACTTGTGTAAACAATATTGATTACCCCATCTGGTAATCCTGCTTCCTTTAAAATACGCATGAACAATTGTGCAGAATAGATCTGTGTATTGGCAGGTTTCCATACCACTACATTTCCACACATGGCAGCTGAAGCTGGTAAATTACCGCCAATCGCTGTAAAATTAAACGGGGTAATAGCCAATACAAATCCTTCTAAACCTCTCCATTCCATTCTATTATGAATTCCTGGAGAAGAGATAGGTTGTTGCTGATAGATTTGACTTAAAAAATGCACATTGAATCTTAAGAAATCAATTAATTCACATGCAGCATCAATTTCGGCTTGATAGGCATTTTTACTTTGTCCTAACATCGTTGATGCATTCATCTCGAACCTATATTTAGTAGCCAACAATTCTGCCGCTTTTAAAAAGATATGTGCTCTAGATTCCCAGGTCATGTTTGACCAATTTTCACGCACTTTCAAAGCGGATTCAATTGCTTTTTCTACATGCACTTTAGTTCCAATATGAAATTGTCCAAGTACATGCTTGGTTTCATGAGGTGGATGAATAGACATTGTTTTACCTGTTCTCACTGCTTTTCCATTGATATACATAGGTATGTCCAATGTTTTTTTCTTCAGAGAAGCCAATGCTGCTTTTAATGCTTTTCTTTCTGGAGAACCTGGTGCATAATTTAAAACAGGCTCGTTGACTGGTAAGGGATAATTAAAATAACCTAGTTGCATAGTGTAATGATTAGATTACAAAAATAAGCATTAAATTAACATGCGTTAGGAACTTATCTGTTTTGATTTTGACTTTAACGTATTTTTGTTCCTAAATCATCTTTTATGCAATTTGTCTTAGTTGACCTGCCTGATCGGGTTCATTTTTACCCATTCAGCTTAACTAGAAGTTTGACTGAAATTAGGGTGGGCATATTTACCATAAAAGAGCGTTGGGATGCCTTATTATCTGCCGAAACGCAAGTGTTTACAAGTCCCTATTTACAAGCTTTATATGAAGCACCTTTTTTAGACAATGCAGATGCCGTTTTATATATTAATGCCACTTGCATACCTAATGAAGCAATTAAAAAGGCACTCCTGAATTTAAAAGAAGGAGAAAGCTTAATAGATGAAGATGGTAAATGGATTGCTTCCAATACAAAAGAAAGGGCGATTGGTCATATCTTATTAGGAGACCCCAACTCAAAAAAGACCCTACATGCCAATTTCATTAAAAACGCAATGCATTTATTACAATTAAATGCATCCATAATTCAATCAGATTTTAATCAAGTTGTAGCGAATGGAAGTTCTTTAATGGTTGACGCTAGCAATCGTTTAATTCGTCCAGAAAATATTTTTATTGAACCAGGAGCGGATTTATCAGGTGTGAGTTTAAATGCAAAGGAAGGCCCAATTTATATTGGTAAAAACGCATTGTTAATGGAAGGTGCAGCCATCAGAGGTCCCTTTGTATTGGGAGAAAAATCGGTGGTTAAAATGAATGCAAGTATTTATGGAGCAACTTCTGTTGGGCCGCATTGTACTATTGGAGGAGAAATCAAAAATAGTATCCTCATGGGCTATTCCAATAAGGCACATGAAGGCTATCTTGGAGATAGTATCATTGGACAATGGTGTAATGTTGGCGCAGGTACCAGTAATAGTAATGTAAAAAATACAGCAGGCCCAATTCAGATTTGGAATCAACATCTAAAATCATGGGATACGATAGGAAATAAAATGGGCATGTTGGTGGGAGATTATGCCAGATTTGCAATTCAATCGAGTATCAACACTGGTTCTTATATTGGGGTATCGTCCAATATTTACGGAAATGGTCTGCTTCCAAAAATGATCCCAAATTTTAGTTGGGGCGTTATAAAAGGATATGTTTTGGAGAAAGCAATCGAAGACATCCAAAACTGGAAAAAAATGAAAGGATTTCAAATCACTGCTGCCGAAAAGGAGGTCTTATCGGCCTTGTTTCATATGGAATAGCGCCTATTTTTTATTACCTTTGTGCCTTCAAAATGATATTTATGAGAAAACAAATAGCTGCAGCAAATTGGAAGATGAATTTAAGCCATCAAGAAGCTGACAGCTTATTAGATCAATTATTAGCAACTGAACATCATTTATCCACTAACCAAGCAGTCATTTTTGCTGTACCAGCTATTTATATTCCTCTAGCAGTTCAGAAATTAAAAGGCAAAGCAAATATTTTTGTAGCAGCTCAAAATTGTCATCAAAAAACAAATGGTGCTTACACAGGTGAAATTGCAGCATCCATGTATGCGTCTGCAGGAGTAAAACATATTGTGTTAGGACATTCTGAAAGACGTGAATATTTTAATGAAACAGATGCTTTATTAGCAGAAAAAACTGAAGCTGTTTTAGCCATTGGAAGCACACCAATATTTTGTTGTGGTGAACCATTAGCAATTAGAGAAGCTGGCACACAAAATAGTTTTGTGGAAGCTCAATTAAAAAATGCCTTATTTCAATTATCAGCCGAACAAATTATAAAAGTGGTGATTGCTTATGAACCAATTTGGGCTATCGGAACTGGCAAAACTGCAACAAGTGAACAAGCACAAGAAATTCATGCCTACATCAGGTCTGTATTTGCTGCAAAGTATGGTCAAAACATTGCGGATCAGATTTCAATATTATATGGAGGTAGTGTAAAAGCTGCGAATGCAAAAGAAATTTTTTCACAACCAGACGTAGATGGTGGATTGGTTGGTGGTGCTTCATTAATTGCAACTGAATTTGCAGCCATCATCAACGCACTTAAATAGATAAAAAAAGAACACTCATTATTACATGAAGCACATAAGAAATTTTTGTATCATCGCCCATATTGATCACGGTAAAAGTACCTTGGCAGATCGTTTATTAGAACATACTAAGACGATTACAGAACGTGAGATGATGAATCAGGTCTTGGATGATATGGATTTAGAGCGAGAGAAAGGTATTACCATCAAGAGCCACGCAATACAGATCAATTATATACACAAAGGAGAAACGTATACGCTTAATTTAATTGATACGCCTGGTCACGTTGACTTTAGTTATGAAGTGAGTCGTGCATTGGCTGCTTGTGAAGGCGCATTATTATTAGTTGATGCATCACAAGGAATACAAGCACAAACCATAAGTAATTTGTATCTAGCATTAGACAATAATTTAGAAATCATCCCGGTGATCAATAAAATCGACATGGATGGTGCTAAGATTCCAGAAGTGACGGATCAAATTATTGACCTCATTGGATGCAAACAAGAAGATATTTTATTGGCAAGTGGACGATCTGGAATTGGTATCGAAGAAATTTTACAAGCGATTGTAGAAAGAATTCCAGCACCAAAAGGAGATACAGAAGCACCTTTACAAGCATTGATTTTTGATAGTGTTTTTAATAATTTTAGAGGAATCATCGTCTACTATAGAATTATGAATGGTGTCTTGAAAAAGAACGATAGAATTCAATTCGTTGCATCTGGTAGAGAATATATTGCGGATGAAGTAGGTGTTTTGAAATTAGCGATGACACCAAAGGCCGAAGTAAGGGCAGGAGATGTAGGATACATTATTACTGGTATTAAAGTGGCCAAGGAAGTTAAAGTGGGTGATACCATAACCTTGGCAAATAATCCTGGCCCAATGATTCATGGTTTTGAAGAAGTAAAACCAATGGTCTTCTCTGGTATTTATCCAGTCAACACAGATGAATTTGAGGAGTTAAGAGAATGCATGGATAAATTACAATTGAATGACGCCTCATTAACTTTTGAATTAGAAACTTCTCAAGCTTTAGGTTTTGGATTCCGTTGTGGATTCCTTGGACTATTGCATATGGAGATTGTACAAGAACGTTTAGAGCGTGAGTTCAATCAAACAGTAATCACGACGGTGCCTAACGTAAGTTTTATTGCATATACTACAAGAGACGAAAAAGTTATTGTCAATAATCCAACCGAAATGCCAGATCCAGTAAAGATAAAGCGTATCGAAGAACCATTTATTAGAGCACAAATTATTACTACCCCAGACTATATTGGTAATATCATTACATTATGTTTAAGTAAAAGAGGGATGTTGATTAATCAAAGTTATTTAACTCCAACAAGGGTAGAATTGATTTTCGAAATGCCTTTGACAGAGATTGTATTTGATTTCTATGATAAATTAAAGAGTCAAACAAGAGGTTATGCTTCTTTTGATTATACGCAGATTGGTTTTAGAGATGCAGATATTGTGAAGATGGATATCTTATTGAACAATGAAAAAGTGGATGCCTTGAGTGCTTTAATTCACCGAGGTAAATCAGCTGAATTTGGACGTAAACTTTGTGAAAAATTAAAAGAGTTATTGACCAAGCAACAATTCCAAATTGCCATACAAGCTGCTATTGGCGCTAAAGTAGTTGCAAGAGAGAATATCTCTGCCATGCGTAAGGATGTCACTGCAAAATGTTATGGTGGTGATATCAGCCGTAAACGTAAATTATTAGAGAAGCAAAAAGAAGGTAAAAAGAGAATGCGTCAAATTGGTAATGTAGAAATCCCACAAGAAGCTTTCTTAGCAGTTTTAAAATTAGATTAAATCCCTAGTTGTAGAAATTGACTGCTTTTGGGACTGTTAAATTAAATAGAATTATTAAAAAAAGGGTTTTATAAAGCTTGAGCAAACTGTAATAGATGATCATATCGGTCATCTATTTTAGTATCTGGGAAAGGCGCTTCCGGATGTGTGGTGGCCAAGTAGACTGTATGCATGCCTACATTACGTCCGAATTCCATGTCTGACATTCGATTACCCACTATGATTGACTTTGTAAAATTGATCGAAGGGAATTTTTCCTTGGCTTGAAAAGCCATACCAGGTTGTGGTTTTCTATTGTATGATGCATTATCTATATCCGAACAATAAAATATAGCGTCTATTCTGCCACCTAATTCAATAATATACTGTGTCATATTATGATGAATCAAGGCTAAATCCGCATCGGTCATCCATCCTTTACCAATGCCTTTTTGATTGGTTGTGATAATAATTTTAGAAAATTTTTGAGCGAGTAAGGGCAATGCATCTAAGCTTTCTATATAAAATTTAAATTCAGACCATTTCCGAATATAGTCCCCTTTTTTTTCATGATTGATCACGCCATCACGATCCAGAAACAAAGTCCAATCTTTTGTAATATGTAAATTCCCCAACATCTATTTGCCAAAAATATTTTCTTCAACCAATTCGCAAATAATATGACCTACTAAAATATGCGACTCC
>Ga0304730_1000176_pt1 | contig 58023 bp, 44 predicted proteins | sample M_130628_MF_Meta_FD_190474 | JGI IMG/M metagenome (GOLD analysis project Ga0304730, IMG submission 190474) | Freshwater microbial communities from Lake Montjoie, Canada to study carbon cycling - M_130628_MF_MetaG (v2) (version 2) | ecosystem: Environmental > Aquatic > Freshwater > Lake | place... | reverse complement strand
ACCACGCGTAAGGGTCCGGACAGCATCCGCAGGGCGTGTGCATCGACAGTCCTGCGAAATTTTTTCGAAAAAAATCCTGAACATCTCTTGACAGTTTTCGCTGTCATCCTTCACAACACCGTTCGCAGCGCGATGAAGCGTTGCCATGCACCGTGTCAAAAGCGGTGTTTGGCTCGCCTCGACGCGAAGCGAAACGTCGACTGTTCCCTCCAACAGAGCACCCGGGGGAATGGTCGTGTAACAGTGCGGGTGCTCGTGGCAAGGAGCCATCACAATGGCGAAGAAGAAGAAGAAGGCTGCCAAGAAGGTCGCCAAGAAGAAGAAGGGCCACGGCTGAACAGGTGGTTGATTGAGTTCTTTCGGGAGCTCTTTCAACCGGGCGAAACATCGTTTCGCCAGCCAGTTCCAGTCCCCTTTTCCGCGTTCAGACGAGAAAGGCCGGCCCGGGCCCTTGGGCGCCCGGGCCGGCCTGATTTTTTGAATGTACGATTGCGGCATGCAGCGCACGTCATCTGAAAGCCATAGCTCCGGTCACGAAGGGCCCTCGCACCAGCATCCACAGGCGACCCCCGCCCCCGCCGTGCGGGGAACGTTTCTCTTGGCGACGTGCCAGGGTGGTGCCGAGGCCAGCCTCGTCCGTCGGCAGGAGATGATTCTGCCGGAGGTGGCAAAAGCGGCCTGGCGGCGGGGCGTGGTGACGTTCCGGCTGGGGAGCAGCGATCCTCCCGATCACTTTTTCCCCGATCTGGTTTTTGCGCGGGCGGTGATCCGCTCGCTCGGTCAGGTATCGGGAGCGTCTGATCCGGAACGCATCGCGGCGATGCGGTCGCTTATGCCCCACACCGCGTGGGACACCATCCACGTCTGGCACCGCGATCGGCGGTTGGAATCGGAGGTCGATTCGCAGTCTGTCCGTGCCGCCCTGCTGTCGGCATACGACAAGCCGGCTGGGCTCTCGGCAACTGCCCGCCCGGGCGACCTCGTGCTCGACTGCCTGATCGATACGGCCGACCGCTGGTGGGTGGGCTGGCATCGGGCCGCCACACCCACGAGTTGCATACCGGGCGGCATGCACCAGAAAGACCTCCCGGCAGACAAGGTATCGCGGGCGTGGCTCAAACTCGATGAGGCGATCGCGACCTTTGGTGTGGATCTGCGGCCTGGCCAGCGGGCCGTCGAACTCGGCGCCTCGCCCGGAGGCGCCTGCCAGCGACTGCTTGAAGCCGGGCTCACGGTCGTCGGCATCGATCCAGCACTCGTCGATGAGCAGGTGGCGTCGCACGCCAACTTCGAACAGTGGCGGATGCGGGCCCGTGACGTGAAGGTGAAGAGCTTTCGTGGCTTTGATTGGATCGTCGCCGACATGAACATCGACCCTCGGAGCACGCTCGAAAGTCTCGGCAGGATCGTCACCGCCGCCGGCGTGAAGCCCGTTGGCATCATCGCCACGCTCAAGCTGCCCGACTGGTCGCGGGCGGAGGAACTCCCGGGCTGGCTCGATCAATTCCGCGGCTGGGGCTTCGTCCCCAGGGCCCGCCAGGTCTCCACCGGCGGCCGCGAGGTCTGTGTGGTGGCACTCCGGTCTCGCCGCACGTGATGGTCTTCAGTCTCCCCGCCAGACGTCAGCGGGATGGGTGAGGCTGCCAGAGGTCACGTGCAGACGGCCACCGGGTGTGTCGAGTACGAGCGTGCCGTCGGCCGCGATCCCTCGGCAGATGCCGGTCAGCCGTTCGTCTCCGGAAAAGACTGTGACGGGCTGGCCATCGAGGCCGCATCGCGCCCGGTAGCGCGGCACAAACGCCTCGGGATCATCGGCGGTCGCCGCCAGCAGTAGGAACAGTCGGGGCAGAAACTCCGCGAGCAGTGATTCCCGTGGCAGGATGGAGCCGGTCAGGTCGGGCAGCGTGACGATCTTTTTATCGAGCGGCGGCGGCACCTCGTGGCTGGAGCCGGTGGTGTTCACGCCGATGCCGAAGATGGCCCGACCGCCAGGTGTCGTCTCGACCAGGATGCCGGCCAGCTTCCGTCCGTTGACTTCGACGTCGTTGGGCCACCGCAGCAGCGGTTCAATCATCGGGACGAGCACCGCGAGCGACTCGGCCAACGCCACGCCGCAGGCCAGCGACCAGACAGCCGGGGGCGATGCCTGTGATGGTGCCGAGGCATCCACCACCACGCTCACCGCGAGACTGCCGGGAGCCTGCCACCAGCGGGCACCCCGTTGGCCACGGCCGAGCGTCTGCAGATCGGCAACCACCGCTGCTGGCAGCGGACAGGCCGGAAGCGATGCCAACTCCCGGGCACGCTCCATCGTCGAGCCGATGGTGGCATGGTGCTCGAAGGTGGCCAGCCCGGTCTGGGCCACCAGCGCAGCCGGATCAATCGGGTCGGGGAAGTCGAATGTCTCGTTCATCGTTTCCATGTGACTGACGATAGACGTGCGACCGGCGAGTATGGGAAAGACCGGTACCATAGCTGTTTTGGCGAGCATGGAACCGCTGTCCAGGGAGTTCGGGCAAGGGCGGCACTCTGGCGCTGGTTTGAGGCCGGTCGGCAGACCGCTCGGCCTTGACCCTCCCGCGGCACGCGCGGTACCCCCCACTCCGGTCGGCCGTACTGCAGTGCGGCACTGTGTTCTTTTCCGGCGGCTCATCCCCGCCCGGAGTGGCGTGGGCTGTGCGCTCCAAGCTCTTTTTCTTGTTGACGCTGCTGGTGACGGGCACGTTCGCAGCGTGCTGGTGTCGGCCTGCCGCTGCGCAGACTGCCGCCCTGCCACCACCCGCTGCCTCCTCACTCGATCGGATCGCGCAGGCAGCGCCCTATGGCACGCCCCTGCCGCCACCGCCAGCCTGGGATCCCTACGCGCCACAGGCGGGTCAGGTGTTTCCCACGCCCGCCGCGGGCTCGCCCACCCCGTCGACTTGGGCGCCCTCGGCGATCAACGGACAGCCCGGCTATCCCGGCTACTCGACCGCCGCGCCGTCACTCACTCCCACGCAGGGGCCGCCGAACATGAGCGGCTCCCTCTTTCCGCCCGGCTATCCCACACAGAACTCCACATTTCAGGAAACGATGCGGGTCTATCAGGGCGCCCGCGGGAGCTGGGCCTATCTCTTCGGGGACGGGCAGGGCACGAGTGTCGGCGTCAATGAGCTCGACACCACGGCCACGTTCGCCGTGCCGTTCTTCCACAACTCGCAGGCCAACCTAAACCACGCGCCGCTGCTGATCACACCCGGCTTCGGTCTGCAGCTCTGGGACGGTCCGCAGACGACCCCCTCGATGACCGCCGATCTGCCGGCGAGCACCTACGACGTGTTCGTCGACGCCGCCTGGAACCCACGGTTCACGCCCCTCTTCGGCGCCGAACTGGGCGTGCGAGTGGGCATCTACACCAACTGGGACGTCTTCGTCTGGCAGAGCTGGCGACTCATGGGACGCGCCGTCGGTACGCTCCAGCTCACGCCGACGGTGCAGGGCAAGGCCGGCATCGTCTACCTCGACCGCAACCTCGTGAAGCTGCTCCCCGTGATCGGCGTGACCTGGACGCCCGACGCTGACACCCGCTACGACATTCTCTTCCCGACACCGCGGGTCACGCGGCGGCTGACGACGATGGGAAAGCGCAACGTCTGGGGCTATCTCGCCGGCGAGTACGGCGGCGGTGCATGGACCTTCCGCCGCTCAACCTACAACCCCAACGGCGACAGCATCTCCCCCTTCGACTACAACGACGTCCGTGTGACGCTCGGCACGGAGTTTGTGCCGGTCGCCGGCCACGGAATCACCGGCAACATGGAAGTTGGATACGTCTTCGCGCGACAACTCTTCTACGTCGACGGCCCGCCACAGGGCCAGTACCAGGATCTTCCGTCCACGCTGATGCTCCGGGTCGGCCTTGCCTATTAGCTTCGCGCGGAGCGTCGCATCCGTGCGACGCAGTCGGCTTCCGACACAGACCGTCACCACCATGAACACAACCACCCCCCGGGCGCCGCCACTGGGTGCCCGTCTGCGTCACAATTACCTCGCGAGCCTCCGCGCGCTGGTGCTGATGACCTTGGTGGCCTGCTCCGCCAACGCTGACGACAGCGTCATCACGCCGCTGCCACCAGTGGAGCCTGCGCTCGAGCAGCCGGTAGAGCAGCCGGCGGAGCAGAAAGAAACACAGCCCACACCCACGATCTTCGACCGCATCCGGCTGGCGGCGCTCGGCGACCCGCAGGATCTCACCGAGCCGCTTCTGCCCGACGACCTCGCGCCACCGGGTCAGCCCCGGCAGGAGTTCGAACCGCCGGCAGGCCGCAAACTGCCGCCCGGCGCCAAGCCCGGCATCCTGCAGCAGGCGATCTACCAAGTCACGGAACTGCCGAAGCTCGACGCCGGCGGCCTCGGCCTGACGTCGCTGGAGAAGACGATCACGCTGGGCATGCCCTGCCCGACGATCGAATCGCCGCTGTTGGTCACCCCCGGATTCGTCGGCACGCTCACCGACGCTGCGCCAAGCGTCGACATGCCGGGTGAGCTCTTCGAGGGCTACATCCAGGCGCGGTGGCTCAAGAAAGTGAGCGAACGGCTGGGGGTCGATCTGGCCGTCTCGCCCGGCTGGTACAGCGACTTCAAGAACGACTCGTCGCAGGCGCTCCGCGTCACCGGCCACGGCTTCGGCGCCTGGGAGGCCAACGAGGACCTGCGGGTGGTGGCGGGCGTGATCTACCTCGACCGCTACGACATCAACCTGCTGCCGGCCGGCGGTCTGCTTTGGACTCCCGCCGACGACAAGCGGTTCGAGTTGATCTTCCCGCGGCCGCGGCTGGCCTGGCGGATCGCGGAACGGCCACGGGCGAGCCACTGGCTCTATCTGGCCGCGGAGTTCGGCGGCAACCAGTGGGCCACGCAGTCGACGACGGGCCCGACGCAGGGCCAGGATCAGATCATGGTGATCCGCGACTACCGACTCCTGGCGGGCTGGGAGCGAAGGCCTGCCAATCTGGGTCTGTCCTGGAAGTTCGAGGCTGGCTGGGTGACGGGCCGTTCGGTGGAATACTACCAATCAAACCAGCCGTGGTTTTATCCCAGCGACACGTTCCTCGCCCGCGCTGCCATCTGGTATTAGCGGACTGAGGATACACTGACCCGGACTGCGAACCACGGCTTGCAGCGGTTCGTTTTCGGCCGATCCTTCGGGAAACATCTCATGTCAGGCACGCCTCTTGAAATCGACGCCAGCGAGGCCAAGCGACTGCTGTGGGAGGCACACCCCGGCGAGATGCTGCTGCTCGACTGCCGCACACCCGAGGAACATGCGACGGCGCGGATCGCCGGATCGCTTCTCCTGCCGATGCAGGAACTGCCAGAACGCATCGGCGAACTGGAGTCGTGGCGGACGCGTCCGATCATCGTCCATTGCCATCACGGCGTCCGTAGCCTCCGGGTGACGCACTGGCTCCGCGAACGCGGCTTCGCCGCCGTCTCGAGCATGTGCGGCGGTATCGACGCCTGGAGCACGGCTGTCGATCCGAGCGTGCCGCGATACTGACTCCTCACGACGGCTCCGGCCGCTCTCACCTCATGACCAGCCCCAGTCACTCCCGCAAGACCTTCGCCATCTGGTTTTGGGTCTACGGGATGATCCTCTTGATTGCGACGCATGCGCCCGCCAAAGACGTGCAGTTTCTGGCCCGCGCCGTCGACTACGGCCTGCTCGACCCGGACAAGCTGCTGCACCTCGCGGCGTACGGCGTGCTGGGCCTGCTGGCTGGTCTGGCGTATGGCGATCGGTGGCGGAAGCCGGCCAGCGCCGCGGTCTGGTTGTTTGTCCTGTTGGCCGCGTGGGGCATGCTTGACGAGTTGACGCAGCCTCTCTTCGGTCGGCTGGCCGACGTCAGCGACCTGATCTGCGACATCCTGGGCAACGGGATCGGCCTCGCGGCCGGAATCTTCGCGTCCCGCTGGCTGAGCAGGCCGGGGCTACCATGATGCATTGCCGGAGGCGATGACTGTCGGCCTTGGGAATCCTCAGCGTTTCCACCGACAGCGACCGCGGGTTCTAGAGCGCGTCTTCCGTTCGCAGCGTCACCTCGATCAGCCGCTCCAGGGCCTGAGCCGGGGATTCGTGCGGAAAATTGCTGAGCACCACTTCCTTGGCGTAGAGCTTGCCGATGTACCGCCGGTGCTTGCCAACCGATGCTTTGCTGGAAAGGAAGTCGCGGTGTGACGAGTTGATGATGATCTCGTTGGCTCGTGCATCGTACCGCGACCGCCACGGCTGGCCTTGCTCCGGCTCTAGACGATACGACGGCAGCCCCCGGCTGCCCGGATCGTTGCCATCGGCCGCCCCGTCCTCGAGGAATTTCACCGCCACCCGATCCGAGATTTCGCAACTTGCTCGCTCGCCCGTGTCCCCAGCGCTGGCAACGGCACCCCAAGCGTCCGCAACCACTCCAGCGTGCCGCACGGTGGCTTCCGAGGCGACCACCTCAACCGTCACCATCCCGACTCCCTCTGCCGTCACCCGACAGGTCGCCGCATCAGGATCGCCGTCCAGCTGGCCGGCCCCCTCGACCACCCGCCACGCATACTGCACACCATCTGCGATCACCAGGCCCAGGGCATCGCGGGCCACCGCCGTGAGCTGGCACTCGCCACCCGGCAGCCGCCGCGGCTGCCGGGGCGTGATCCGCACCGTATGCAGCGGACCCGGATCGAGCGGCAGGAGCGGCGCCGAAGCGTTCGAAGGGCTTGTGCCGGCTGCGCGGATGACGCTCTCCGGATCACCGGGCAGCGGCTCACCGCGGAGACTGCCGCGGTGCTCCAGACCTGGCGCCGCCTTGGGGATGTCGAAAAAGATGTATTCGGCCGATGGCAGACCGGCCAACGCCGTCACGAACGCCTTGTGCACCTGCTTGAGAATCTGCTTGCTGGCCCGGTCGGTCTCCGCCTGCTCTCGCTGCTCGAGCGCCGCGAGAATCTCTGGTTCGATCGCCGCGGCGGCCACGATCAGATCATCGAAAGCCTCGTCGGCGACGATGCCCGAACGGGTACCGGGGGCGAGTGTGAGCGGCTCGAAGTCGAGCAGGCCTTCAAGCCGTCCGTCATTCCAGGGCGCGTGCTGGAAGGGGAGCAGTTCCCCGATATCGCGAAGCACCCGCGTGCCATCCTTGCAGAGGCTGATCCCCGCATCGGGCTGGCTCGAATCGCAGCGGAGATAGAGTTCGATCTGGAGGTCGCCCCGTGGAGTCTGGCACCGCCGCGGAAGCTCGAGACGCTCGCCGTCAAACTCCCGAGGCGTCACCACCTGCTCGCTCCTCGAGACACGGTCGACCACATGGATCTTCACGCCAGTCGTGCGGATCCGATCGCGGAGTTCGGCGGAGAGGTAGCGGGCCACCTTCTCCCCGGTGACGAGCTTCTTGGTGGCCTCGAGCAGGGGGCCGACGACCACCCGCGTGCCGCCGGTGGGCAACTGGCCGCGGACCGGACGGATCGTGTAGGTGCGGCCGCCCCGCGTCAGTTCCAGTTCGTGGAGCGACCCCCCGGGCCCACCGGCGATCATCTTGAGCCCCGTGCCGAGGCTCCAGAAGCTCAGGAGTCCAATGCCGAATTCACCGTGCACACCCACCCGTTCTCTGGCGTCGAGATGACGCTTCATCGAGTCGCACAGATGGGTCGCGATCCGCAGGAAGTCTGGGTTGCCCGCGTCGTCCGGCCGCACGCCCCGGCCATTGTCAGTGACCTCGAGATAGACATCGCCCTTGTGGCGGCGCCGCAGGATGTGGACCTGCGTGGCGCCCGCATCGATGGCATTTTCAGTGAGTTCGCAGATCGCCTTGAGCGGATGGGTCTGCGAATGCGCGATGATGTTGATCGCATTCCACTGATCGCCGATCTGGAGAGTGCCGGTAGTCGTCTGCGAGGGTAAACCGGAAGAACGGGCCATAGGGGCATGCGGACGGTTAGAGCGTGAGGCGGCTACCGTGGAAACCACATCCTCGCCCCACACCGACGGCATCGCAAGGGCCGACCACGAAGCGGCCCGCTGCCCCGCGGTCGGTAGGATCATCTCGTGGTCGCTCTCCTGGTCACTCGTAATGGTCGTTGGCAAAGGTATTCTCATGGGCAATGGCCCCCCGCCACAGAGCCAGCACGTCAGGCCGCCGCCCCGCTTCCCTCCGGAACGAACCCATGAGTCCGCTCGACTGGACGCTGCTCTCCCTGCACCTGGCGGCGATGCTCTTCGTCGCGCTCGCGCTGGGCCAGGCTGCCCGCCGGATCGGAATCCCAGCGGTGGTTGGTGAAATCGCCGGGGGACTCCTGCTCGGGCCGACGGTGCTGGGACGCATCGCCCCAGACTCCTTCGCCTGGCTCTTTCCGCCGTCGGGGCCGATCACGGGCGGGCGGACCGCACTGGCTCGGGTCGGCATGCTCTTCTTCATTGTCACGATCGGCCTGGACATCAGCGTCGGTGAATTCCGTCGCATCGGCCACAAGGCACTCTCGGTTGGCGTCATCGGCACGCTGGTCCCGCTCGTGCTCGGATTCCTGATGTGTTACGTCTTCCCCCATGTGATCGGCGTGACACCGAAGGATCAGTTCTCGACGGCGCTCTTCATGGGATCGATCCTGTCGCTTTCAGCCAATCCGGTGATCGCCCGGATCCTCATGGACATGGGACTGTTCAAGAGCGAGATCGGCCGGACGATCATGTCGGCGACCCTCGTCGACGACCTCGTGGGCTGGGGCTTGTTCGCGGTGATTCTCGCCGAGTTCGGCCCGCACGCGACCGGGCAAGGGCAGGGAGCCGCTATCTTCGCGATGGTCTTTGTCTTCATCGGCGGGATTCTTCTGTTGGGCCGGTTCGTGCTGCCGCGGGTCATGGAATGGGTCCGTCACAACCTGCCGCAGCCTGCCGGATCGATCTCATGCATTGTCCTGTTCGCCCTCCTGGGCGCGGCAGGCTCGGAGTATCTCGGACTCCATTCTTTCCTTGGCGCCTTCGTGGTCGGCATCGCGCTGGCAGAGGTCTATCAGGTGCATCCCAAGCCCTTCGAAATCATCGGCGACTTCTCCTACGCGGTCTTCACGCCGATCTTCTTCGTCTCGATGGCCATCGCAGCCGACTTCGTCGAGGGTTTTGACCTCTGGCTCGTCGTCCTGATCACGGTCGTCGCCTTCATCGGCAAGATCTGCGGCGTCTTCATCGGCGGCAGACTGGCCGGCATGGACAACCGGCAGTCGCTGGCGGTGGGCTGCGGCCTCAATGCCCGAGGTATCCTCGGCATCGTGATGGCGGCCGCAGCCTACGAGGCGGAACTGATCGATCTCCGCCTCTTCGTGGCCTGCGTGCTGATGTGCGTGATCACGACGATGGCCGCCGGACCGGCGCTGCATGTCATCCTAGGACGACGTGACAGCCAGACCGTTGCCACGTGACGGAGCGTCAGACGGTGCCGTCTCGGCAGCCTCGTGAAACTCCGACGGGTGTTCGTCCCCCGCGTCGCCGTAGATGTCGTGCATGCCGGCGATCGCGGCCAGATACTCTTGGAAATGCGCGTCCATGCTGAAACCCTCCTTGGTTGTAGGGATATACGGAGCATCCCGTGGGATGGTTCGCCGGCTTATTCGAGCCACGGTGAGCCGATGGCCAAGGCCGGCGGGGAAAGGCTCTCTCGTGCCGCGATTTCTGCCGCGGCAGGCCTGCGCACTGCTCGGATGACTTTTTGGGGCATTTGACTCCGGGAGCCCGCCGCGCTTTTACCACCACCACGACGAACGCTATCGTGGGGAACGTGTTGGTCCATCACGGAATCACTCTCTCACCTCGACGGTCTCCGATGCCCTTCTGCGACGATTCGTTCCTGCTCTCCTGCGATGCCGCCGCCGTCCTCTATCACGACGTTGCCGCCCAGCAGCCGATCATCGATTACCACTGCCACCTGAGCCCGCGCGACATCGCGGAGGACCGGCGGTTCGAAAACCTTCACGCCATCTGGCTCGACGGCGACCACTACAAGTGGCGGGCCATGAGGGCCAATGGGATCGCCGAGGAGCGGATCACCGGCACTGCCTCCCCGCGAGAGAAATTCCAGGCCTGGGCTGAGACGGTGCCGCACACGCTCCGCAATCCGCTCTTCCACTGGACACACCTCGAGCTCCGCCGCCACTTTCAGATCAACGACCTCTTGGACGAAACAACTGCGCAGGGCATCTGGGACGAGGCCAACCGGCAGTTGGCCTCGGGCGACCTCACCGCGCGGGGCATTCTCACGCGGATGCAGGTCGAGGTGGTGGGCACGACCGACGATCCGGCCGACAGTCTCCAGTGGCACGAGCGAATCGCCCGTGACACCTTCACGACGAAGGTCGTGCCCACGTTCCGGCCCGATGCGGCTGTCAGGGTGCACGAACCCAAGCGAGTGCAGGCCTGGGCCCGCCGGCTCTCCGACACAGCAGGCGTGGCCGCCGACACATTCGCCGGTCTCATCGCGGCGATCGACCGTCGGCATGCCGACTTCGCCGCGGCCGGCTGCCGCGCCACCGACCACGGCCTCGCCCGCCTGCCCGACACCGACTGCACGGAGGCCGAGGCCGCGACGATCTGGAACCGGGCCATGGCCGGCACAGCCGCCACGCCGCACGAAGCAGAACAGTTCGCCCTCTTCCTGCTGCTTCATGTCGCCCGGCTCAACCACGCCAGGGGGTTTTGCCTGCAACTGCACCTCGGTCCGTTTCGTGATCCGAACCCCCGGCTGGCGGCGACGCTTGGTGGCGATGCCGGCTGTGACACGATCGGCGACGCCAGACAAGGGCCGGGCCTGGTCCGCTTCCTCGGCACGCTCGCGGCCGAGAACACGCTGCCGCGGACGATCCTCTACAACATCAATCCGGCTGACAATGCCCTCTTCGCCGCTCTGCCGGGCTCCTTCCAAGATGGCATGCTCCCAGGCAAGGTGCAGTGGGGCAGTGCCTGGTGGTTCATGGATCAGGAACGCGGCATGCGGGACCAGCTCAACATGCTCTCCGACCTCGGGCTGCTCTCCCGCTTTGTCGGCATGGTGACCGATTCACGGTCGTTCCTCTCCTATCCAAGGCACGAATACTTCCGACGGATCCTCTGCGACCTGCTCGGTGCCGACATCGCCAGCGGCAGGCTACCCGATGATCCAGCCTGGCGACGTGACCGAATCGTGCCGCTGGTCGAAGGTGTCTGCGTTGCCAATGCCCGTCGGTATTTCGGATTCAATCACAGCTGACTGAAGGCCATGCCCACACCATCGCGACACCTGTCCTTGACGCGGCAACTGGTGATGCCGGTCGTGGGCCTCGTGCTGGCGGCCGTGTTGGCCAACGTGGGCTTCTCGGCATGGCTGGCCGCGCGGCGGTCGGCCGAGGCGACGCGGGCATCGCAGCAGCAGGTGGCCGATGCCCTCCGGGCGTCGCGGATGTCGCTCTCAGCCGCCGTCCTCGACGCTCTGCACCGGCTCACCGGCAATCACTTCGTCGTCTGGAACGAATCGTCCCGGAGCACCGGCCTGGCGACGCTGCCGGCGGAAACACTCACATCGCTCGATGGCGACGCGGTGGCCGCAGCCCTGCGATCGGGCAGCGGCACGTTCGGGGGGCGTCGCTACCGGCTGGGCGCGGTACGCAGCGAGGGCGTGCGGCCGGAGACGGTGCTCGTGCTCACGCCGGCGCGGTCGTTTCTCGCGACAACCCTGGAGGCGGTCTGGCCGGTGTTGGCTGTGGCCGCCGGGACGCTCGCGGTGCTCGTTCCCCTGGGCTTGCGGACCACGCGCCATCTTGCCGCGCGGATCACCGCCGTCGAGCGGCATGTCGCACGGATCGCGGACGGGGAGTTTGGTCAGACACTTGCCGCCGATCGCGAGCCGCGAGCCAACGACGAGATCGGTCGGCTCGTGGACGGCGTCAACCACATGAGCGTGCAGCTCGGCGCGCTGCGGAGTTCGCTCGTCGCCGGCGAACGACAGCGACTGCTCGGCCAGCTGGCGGCGGGATTTGCGCACGAGCTGCGGAACGCGATCACCGGCGCCCGGCTGGCGATCGACCTGCACCGCCGCCGCTGCCCGGCAGGAGCAGGAGGTGGTTCGCCGCCGGACGAGAGTCTCACCGTGGCGGCCCGGCAGCTCGACATCCTCGAGGAGGAGGTCCGCGGACTGCTCGCCCTGGGGAAGCCACCGGCACGGAACCAGCCGGCGACGCAGTCGATCTCCGTCGATCGGCTGTTCGAAGAGGTCCGTGACCTGACCGCACCGCGGTGCGATCATGCCGGCGTGCGGATGATCTGCACACTGCCCACAGGGCTCTCGACCATCGGCCGCCACGACAGCCTGCGGGCGGCCTTGGTGAATCTCACCCTCAACGGCATCGACGCCGCCGGTCGTGACGGCACCGTCTGGCTCTCCGCCGTTCAGGCTGGGCCGCAGATCATGCTGGCCATCGACGACTCAGGTGCGGGTCCTCCGGAGAGCATGCGGGAATCCTTGCACGAACCCTTCGTCACGTCGAAGCCGGAGGGGATCGGCCTGGGACTCGCCGTCGCCCAAGCCGTGGCCGAGGAGCACGGGGGCACACTTGCCTGGGAGCATACCGACGGCCGCACGCGATTTGCGATTTCGCTACCAGCACCGACACTGACACGAGCCGAAACACAGGATGCCGCAGCCCCCACTGGCAGCGACACGCCCGCCCAACCCGTACCGGCCTGAGGCCCCACGAGCCGACTCATGAGCCGCATCCTCATCATCGACGACGAGCCCGCCATCGGCTGGAGCCTGCGCGAGATACTCTCCGACGAGGGTCACACCGTGGAAGTGGCGGCGAGTGTCGAGGCCGGACTTGAGTCCTGTGCCCGCTTCATGCCCGAAGCCATGTTGCTCGACGTCCGACTGCCGGGACACGACGGCATCTCCGCGATCCCTGAGTTGCGGAGCATCGTGCCGGAAGCGCCGGTCGTGGTGATGACGGCCTTCGGCGACCTCGACACGGCCGTCCGCGCCGTGAACAGCGGTGCCTTCGACTATCTCGTGAAGCCGTTCGATCTGGAGAGCGTGTCGCGGATCATCACACGGGCACTGACCAGACGGTCGCAGCGGGAGACGACCGGGACAGAACGGACGGCGAATGTCGCGGAGGGCGTGCTCTTGGTCGGTGCATCGCCGCCGATGCAGGAGGTCTTCAAACAGATCTCGCTGGTCGCCCCGACCAATCTCCCCGTGCTGATCACTGGCGAGACCGGTACCGGCAAGGATCTGGCGGCCCGCGCGATCCACATGCATAGCCCACGGCGCGGCGGGCCGTTCGTGGCCACCAGTCTCGGGGCGCTCGCTCCAAGCGTGATCGAGAGTGAACTCTTCGGCCATGTTCGCGGCGCGTTCACCGGCGCCGCGTCGGATCGACCCGGGCTGTTTGCCATGGCCGCCGGCGGCACGCTCTTTCTCGACGAGATCGGCGAGACACCCCTCGACATGCAGGTGAAACTACTGCGGGCACTTGAGAATCAGGAGGTGACGCCCGTGGGCGCGGCCACCCCGCGGCCGCTGGATGTCCGCGTGATCGCGGCCACCAACCGCGACCTCGAGGAGGCGATTAGAGCCGGAACGTTTCGCGACGATCTCTACCATCGGCTCCGCGTCTTCCCCATTGCCATGCCTCCCCTGGTCGCCCGCGGTGACGACATCGAGACCCTGGCGATGCACTTTCTCGCACGGCAGGCTGCCGGCCGGCCGGTCCCAGCCCTCTCTCCGGAGTTTCTCGCTGCCATTCGTGGCCACGGCTGGCCGGGCAACGTCCGCGAACTCAAGCATGCGGTCGAATATGCCGCCGTCGTGGCCCGCGGGGGTATGCTGGGACCCGAACATCTGCCTCCGCCACCGGCTGCGTGCAGTCAGCCTGCCCGCGGCGTGGCCAGCGACGAGCAGGTGATGGTGGCCGTGCGGGACTGGGTCGACGCCGCCCTCGCTGCCGGAGGCGCAGAGGCCCGTGACCTGCATGCCACGCTCCTTTCGCTTGTCGAAACCACGCTCGCGGAGAAGGTCGTCGAGGCCGCGGACGGCAACCGTACCGCTGCCGCCAAGCTGCTCGGCCTCGACCGGGCCACGCTCCGCTCCAAACTCAACCGGTGACTCTTTCACCGCGCGGTGAAAGAATCACCTTCCAGGCCCCGGCGGCTGGGAAAAACAGCGGCACTGGCCCTGGCAGGGCTCGGCACGGCGTTTGCATCGTCTTCCCGGTGTGAAAACTATTCACCGGAGCCAACCGATGCCTCGCCACACGCTGCGACCCCAAACCGGGTTCACGCTGGTGGAATTGCTCGTCGTCATTGCCATCATCGGCACGCTCGTCGGCCTGCTCTTGCCGGCCGTGCAGAGTGCCCGCGAGGCGGCGCGGCGGATGTCCTGCAGCAACAACCTGCGGCAACTCGCGCTCGCGTTTCAGAATTATGAGACCGCCCGAAAGTACCTGCCGCCCCTGAAGCGAACGAGCAACTGCACCGCTTCGCCCAACAACGAGGCGACGATGGCGCAGCGGAGTTGGGCGTGCGACGCGCTGCCCTACGTCGAGGAAGCAAACCTGCTCCAGGGCTACAACCTATCGCAGGACTGGTGGGTGAACGCAGACGGCACCGCCCCCGGCGGCGGTACGGCCGGAACCCTCGACACGCCCGTGACGGGCAACCGCGGCCTCGTCAGGACCCAGCTCAAACTGCTGCAATGTCCGTCGGCCCCGATACCCGATCGGATTCAGGACAAGATCGCAACTCCTCGCAAGAATGGCGCGTGCACCGATTACTTCGCCGTCGGCGGTGTGGGGGCGAACTTCAACACGGCAGCCGGGCTGGCAGCGGGCACCGTGACCGCTGGGCCTGGACCCACGGAAGCGTGGTCCAACTGCGGTGCCACCGCCGTTCGGCCAAAAAGCGCGATGGCCAAGATCGCCGACGGCAGCACCAAAACGATCCTGCTCGCGGAATGCGCCGGCCGCGAGGATGTCTGGCGCGAGCGTGTGCGCTCCCCTGCCGACGCCAACGACGTTTCTGCAAACACAAACTGTGCCCGTGCCCGGGGCGGCGCCTGGGCGACCAACGACAACCCTTACGCCTTCGGCGAGAGTCTCGTCAGCGGTTGCACCACCGCGAGCAGTCCAACCGCAGGCACCATTCCGAAGTCGCTCATGAGAGTGAACGGATCCAACGAGTGGGGCTGGCTCATCTATGGCTTCCACCCCGTCGGCGCGAACATCGCCATGGCCGATGGCTCGGTTCAATTCGTGGCCGACAACACATCGGTGCAGGTCCTCGGTCAACTCGCGACTCGTGACGGTGGTGAGGTGGTCATCGCCGAGTGATCACTTAGAAAATAGGGACGGGAGTGAATTTTCTGGAGGAACGTGGCAAGAGATGCTGGCGAAGGCCTCGTCGACTTCGGCAACCGGAAATTCGCTCCCGTCCCCATTTTCCTGTAGGGTAAAGGGCCCTACGGTTTCCGGCTCGGCGGCATGCCAGCGGCTCTCTCAGCCGCGTGCCCGATGGCGGACACTGGCCGCAGGTAGTTCTTCCCTTTTGGAGGCGTGTCGATGGATATTCTCGGCGAGATTCTGAAGCAGGTGCTCGAGGGTGCCGCGCAACAGCAGCAGGCTCCGGCTCCGCAGCAGCGGGCGCCCCAGCCGCAGCAACGTGCCCCGCAGCCCCAGGGTGGCGGACAGGGTGGCCCGCAGGGCATGCCCTCTGCCAACGATCTGCAGGACATCTTCACGCAGATCTTCGGTGGCGGCCAGGCCCAGAAACTCCCCGAGGTCGTCAAGCAGTTTGAGGAAAAGGGACTGCGCGACGAGGTCGATTCTTGGGTCCGCACCGGCCCCAACAAGCCGGTCGATCGGAAGCAGATCGAGGACGTCTTCGGCCGACGCGAACTCGATGAAATCGCCGGCCGGAACAAAATCGACCGCGACCAACTGGCTGAGGTGCTCAGCCGGTACATCCCCAAGATCATCGACGAACTGACTCCGAGCGGCCAGATGCAGGCCCGCCGCTAGTCAGCATCTTCCACACCCGGGCCCGCTGCGCATTCGTCGCGGCGGGCCCGTGGTCTGGCGGGCCTGGGGTCGCATCGAAGGGTATACTCTGTTCATGGCGATCCTCTCTGCCTTCATCCCCAACGCGGCAGCCCCGTGGCGGCAGCTGCCGCGATCCGTGCTGGCCTTGCCTTTGCTGATCTGTTCGGTCGCCACCGCGGACACGAGTGCGCTCGAGATGATCCTGCCTCCGCACGTGGTCGTGGTCTGGCGAGAGGATCCCCGGCCGGCAGCCGACACGCCTGCGGGCGTGGAGGTGCCACAGGGTCGTCGCGTCTCCCGCCGGGCCCAACGCCGCACCACGCGGCGGCGACCGCCGCTCGACGAGATGCCCAACGAGTCGGTGCCAGCACGCCCGCCACTGCGAAGTTCTTCGCCCGCTACGGAGTTTTTCCCATCGCCGGCTTCGAGCCAGAGCACGGCACCACCGATGCAGGCCGACACCACACTGGCGTCCCCGGCGCGTTCCGCTGGTGCCGATGCCACCGGAGTCACGACGCATCGCGACCAGCCGTATGGCCATCTCGCGACAGGCCGACCTCAACACGGCCGGCAGCGGTTCGATCTCTATCTTCCCTCCGGCTGCAACGCCGGTGGCATGCCGCTGGTCGTTTGGATCCACGGCGACTCCTGGCGGGACGGCTCCAAAGCAGATTGCCCGATCGCCTGGCTGGCGAGCGAAGGCTACGCGGTAGCGAGCATCGGCTACCGTCTCAGCGATACGGCGGTGTTTCCGGCGCAACTCGATGACTGCCGCGCAGCCATTGCCGAGATCGAGCGGAATTTCGAAGTCTGGGGGATCGATCCCAAGCGGGTCGCCGTGGTCGGCAGCGGTGCCGGTGGCCACCTCGCAGCCCTGGTCGGCCTCACCAGCCAGACAGCGATTGCCCGCTCGGGCCCGACCGACGCCGAGGACGATGCCGTGCGGCCCCGTGTGGCGGCGGTTTGTGCCGTGGCGGCGCCGTCAAGCCTCACGACGCTTGGCCCAGCACAGGACCGCGCCGGTTCCGCGGCGAGCCGACTGGTCGGCGGGCCACTGCCCGAGTTTCGTGAAGCGGCCCAACAGGCGAGCCCGGTCACGCATATCTCAGCCGATGATCCGCCGGTGCTTTTGCTACACGGCGGTGACGACATCGTCGTGCCGGTACAACAGTCCGTAGAGTTCGCGGCGGCACTCAAAACCGCTGGCGTCGACAGCACACTCGTGGTCCTCCCCAGCATCGGCCACAAGCCGAGCCTCGATCGAGGAGCAGCTGGCGGCCAGGCCCTCCTCTCCTTCCTCGACCGCGTGCTCGGGCCAGGCATTCGCCCCGACAGCGGCCAGAACCCATGAGGCCGGCGCAGGGCACCGCCGGGCCATCACCGGCCGTGGATACGCGGCGGACGCTGCCCGGAGACCCTCCGCAGCGCATGCACCGCCGCCGACTCCTCGGAGCAGCTGGACTGGCAGCAGCCGTGGTGCCTCTCGGGGCCGCAATTGACGGCGTCTGCATCACACCTCGTCGGCTCGTGACGAGCGACCATACCTTCGGCCCGGCAGCCGCGGGCAAGCGGCTGCGAATCCTCCAGGTCAGCGATCTCCACGTGCACGGCATCGGCCCCCTTGAACAACAGCTCATCGAGCAGGTGCATGAATTGCATGCCGATCTCATCGTGCTCACCGGCGATGCGATTGACCGGGCCGCAGGCCTGCCCGCGCTCGACACGCTCCTGGCGGAATTCCCCACGTCGCCGCGTCGGATCGCCATTCTGGGCAACTGGGAATACCGCTGCGGTATCGGCCTCCGCGATCTGGAGAGAACCTACGAACGCCACGGAGTCGAACTGCTTGTCAATCGCTCGGTCGAATTTGACCATCAGGGCCGGATCATCAGGATCACAGGCCTCGACGACATCGTGGAGGGCAGGCCCGACACCGCTACGGCACTGGCTGACGTCCGGCCACTCGACGACCATCTTGTGCTCGCCCACTGTCCGATCACACGAGACTCACTCCGCATGCCGCCCGGCCACATCGCATCGCTGGTGTTGAGCGGCCACACGCACGGCGGTCAGGTGGCGCCGTTTGGGATGGCCACGATTCTGCCCCGTGGCTGCGGCCGTTATGTCGCTGGGTGGTATCGCGACGATGGGCCACCGATGTACGTCTCGCGCGGCATCGGCACCTCGCTGTTGCCGGTCCGCATCGGCGCGACCCCGGAACTGGTGGTCATCGACTGGCGTGTGTAAGCCACGCCCGTCGGTCGGTCAGGTCCGGCAATGCAGGGGACCGCGGCGCACACGCACGACCGGCACGACCGGCGGCACCGCTGCGACCGCTGTGCGGCACCCTTCCTGCCTTCCTTGTGCAGACCGCGGTGACGAGCGTCGATAGCTTCTTTACAGCGATGTCGATCCGGCTTGTGCGCGATCCATGGGGACTGCGAACGGACTCGGCCGCCCCTCCTTTTACCTTCGAGATCCCCGCATTACGGGGAAGGCCACCACCGCCCATGCCATCGCCATCTCGTCGCAGCAAGCCCGCTCCGTCTGCCGTTCAGAATCCCCTCGAGACCTACCTCCGCGACATCAATGCCACCTCGCTCCTCACGGCTGAGGACGAGCGACGGCTGGCCACCGCCATCGGTCGTGGCGACGCCGAGGCGCGGGACCACATGGTCCGCGCCAATCTGCGGCTGGTGGTCAACATCGCCCGGGGCTACGGCAACCGCGGTCTGGCCCTGCCCGACCTCATCGAGGAGGGAAACCTCGGGCTGCTGCGGGCAGTCGAAGGGTTCGATCCGACGATGGGCACGCGGTTCAGCACCTACGCCAGCTACTGGATCAAGCAGTCGATCAAGCGGGCCCTGATCAACTCCGGAAAGACGATCCGAATTCCGGCCTACATGGTGGAACTGCTCTCGAAGTGGCGCCGCGCGACGGCCCGCCTGAGCGACAGCCTCGGCCGCACGCCCACCCCCGAGGAAGTGGCTCGGATGCTCGGGCTGGCACGGAAGAAGCTGCCAATCATCAAGAAGGCGATCCACGTTCACCAGAATGCACCGCAGACGGAACAGGCGGAGGGCGGCTGGTCGCTTGGCGAACTCGTCCGCGATGAAAATGCGAAGTGTCCTGCGGAGGTGCTGCTCGATCACGACACGCTGCGTCACGTGCTGAAGCGAATCGACCATCTCGATGAACGGGCCGCCAAGATCATCCGGCTCCGTTTCGGGTTGGGCGGCGTCGAGCCGATGACCCTCAAGGAAATCGGCTCGGTGCTCGGTCTGACGCGGGAACGGGTGCGGCAGATCGAGTCGGAAACGCTCGCCAACCTGGCCATGGCGATCGACGGCACCCCTCGGGCCACGATCCGGCTACGGCACGGGGCCTGACGGCGGAGTCCGCATGGGGTAGGCTGTCGGGCATGGACCTCACCGCCTTCATCCGCCCCGTGCCCGACTTTCCCAAGCCAGGCATCCTCTTTCGGGACATTACGCCGCTGTTGGCCAACGCAGCCGCTCTGGCGGAAGCGATCGAGCAGCTCGCCGCACCCTGGCGGACCGCGAAGCTCGATGCCATCGCGGCGGTGGAAGCGCGGGGCTTCCTGTTCGCCACGCCGCTGGCCTTGGCCCTGGGCCTGGGTGTGATTCCCGTGCGCAAACCCGGCAAACTGCCGGCCGACACGCTCGAGCACGAGTACGACCTCGAGTATGGCCGCGACCGGCTCCAGATGCACCGCGGCGTGCTCGCCCCCGGGGCCCGCGTCCTCGTCGTCGATGACGTGCTGGCCACCGGTGGCACCGCAGCGGCCTGCATGCGGCTCATCGAGGCGGGCGGTGGCGAGGTGGCAGGCGCCGCATTCCTGATCGAGATCGAGCCGCTCGGAGGCCGCGAACGGCTGGCCCCGCACCGCGTCGAGGCGACGCTGGTCTACTAGCACTTCTCCTGAATATCTGAAGCGACGCCTGGCATACCAAGGGACGTAGGCGAGGGGGTCGGCGGAAGCTCGAGGAGCGTTGGGCCGCCCCGGCACCCGCGACGAGACTTTTGCCGCCCCCGAAGCCGGCGATCACTACACCGACGTCAGATGCACTCGACAGGGAGCGACAGGTCAACCCCCATGCCACGCGTCGTAGTCGCCATGTCGGGCGGGGTCGATTCGAGCGTGGCCGCGAGCCTGCTCGTCGAGGCGGGGTATGACTGCGTGGGTGTGTTCATGCGGCACGGTCGACCGGCACTGCCACCGGCGACGCAGTCGTCGGGCGGTTCGTCTGATCCGCTGGCGATCCTGCCATCTGCGCAGGACGGCAGCACCGGCCATCAGGGCTGCTGCAGCGTCGCCGACGCCCTCGACGCGCGGCGGGTTGCCGACCGGCTGGGGATGCCGCTGTTCGCGCTCGACATGACCGACGACTTCACTCAGATCATCGACTACTTCGCCACAGAGTATGGCCGCGGCCGCACCCCCAATCCCTGCGTGCGGTGCAACTCCTGGATCAAGTTCGGCCGGCTCTTCGACCATGCCGATGCCATCGGGGCCACGCATGTCGCCACCGGCCACTATGCCCGGCTGTCTCAGGCCGCCGACGGACGGCCACACCTCTCCCGCGGACTCGATGCCGCCCGTGACCAATCCTACGTGCTCTTCGACGTGCCGCCCGAGCGGCTTCGACGCATGCTCCTGCCCGTGGGCGGCATGGCCAAGGATGACGTCCGCAGCCGGGCGGCGACGCTCGGACTCGTCACCGCAGACAAGCCCGACAGCCAGGAGATCTGCTTCGTCGCCTCCGGAGAACATGCGCGGCTGGTCGGCCACCGGCTGGGAGGCACCCGCGCCGGCGAGATCGTCACTCGCGACGGACGCGTGCTCGGGCGGCACACGGGGATCGAACATTTCACAGTCGGCCAGCGGCACGGCCTGCGGTTGGCCGTGGGCCGGCCGCTCTACGTCGTGCGGATCGAGCCCGACTCCTGCCGGGTCATCGTGGGCGGCCGCGAGGAGGTGCCCGAGACGGAACTGGTGGCGGGGCAGGCCACCTGGCTCGAGCCGGTGTCCGACGGGCCGTTTGAATGTCTGGTCCAGTGCCGGGCCCAGCGGGGGCCGGCACCGGCGGTGGTCACGCCGCTTGGGCAGGGCCGGTTTGCCGCCCGGTTCACCGGCGGACCCGAACGCTCCCCAGGTCCGATTTCTCCGGGACAGCCGGCCGTCTGCTATGCCGGTGACCGACTGCTCGGTGGCGGCTGGATCGAGGGCTAGCACCATTTTTTCTCGACCGGTGGCGAGGGGCGTGGTCCCGAACTAGTCTGGCACGAACGGCTGCCGAACCTCAGTGGCCGTCCATCCCACGATCAGTGAGACTCCCTTGAACGAACTGCCTGCTGCTCTCCCGCTGCCGATCCTGTTGGGAGTGGGCCTTGTGCTGGGCCTGTTGGCCCTGACGATGCTGCTGCTGATCTTCAACTATGGGCAGCTCTGGTTTCAGGCGTATTGGTCGAAGGCGCCCGTCCGGTTTCTGGAACTGCTCGGCATGAGCCTGCGGAAGGTCAACGCGCGGACGATCGTCCAGGCGCGGATCATGGCCACGCAGGCGGGCCTCGGACCCGACTTCACGGCGCGGCGTCTGGAAGCACACTACCTCGCCGGCGGTGACGTGCCCCGCGTGATTCGGGCCCTGATCGTGGCCCACCGCGCCGACCTCGATCTCGACTTCGACCGCGCCTGCGCGATCGATCTTGCTGGCCGCGATGTGCTCGACGCCGTGCAGACGAGCGTCAACCCCAAGGTGATCGACTGCCCCGATACGGCCAGCGGCAAGTCGACGCTGTCGGCCGTTGCCAAGAACGGTGTCGAACTCAAGATCCGGGCCCGCGTGACGGTGCGGACGAATCTCCAGCAACTCATCGGCGGTGCCACCGAGGAAACAATCATCGCGCGGGTGGGCGAGGGCATCATCACCTCCATCGGTTCGGCCACCAGCCACTTCGAGGTCATGGAGCATCCGGACACGATCTCGAAGGCGGTGCTGCAGCGTGGGCTCGATGCACAGACGGCGTTTCAGATCGTGTCGATCGACATCGCCGATATCGAGGTCGGAGAAAACATCGGCGCCCGTCTGCAGGCGGATCAGGCCGAGGCCGACACCCGGGTGGCTCGGGCGAAGGCCGAGGAACGCCGGAGCGTCGCCATCGCACGTGAACAGGAGATGAAGGCATCGACGGCGGAGAACCGTGCCCGTCTGTTTCAGGCGGAAGCGCTCGTTCCCCAATCGATCGGCGACGCCTTCCGCGCCGGTCGCGTCCAGACCCAAAACCCCACGGTCGGTCCCCGACCAGCCTGACGCCATCCCCCCAGACCACCTGAACGAACGCTGTTCCCGGTCGATTCCTCATAGTCCGGGGAATTCGGCCAAACTTTGCCGGCCTGTCGGGCCGATACCTTCTCTTGGTGGCGAGCGCGTCAGGATGACGCGGGGCCTTGATGGCCCGATCACCACCGCCAAGAGCCGCCTGTCGGCACCTGCGTTCCAGCCAGTAAGGGAGTATGCGATATGGCCATGCGTCGTCTCCGCGTCTATTCGGGCCCCGATCTGAACCAGCCAAATGTCGCGCCGCGGGAGCCGTCCAGCGAAACGGCCGTCCGCATCACGTTGGGAGAGGTTCTGCCGCTCTTGGCCGACGCCGTGGTGAGCAACCGGACCTGGCTCACCGATTTCAAGGACGACGAAATCTCGATCTCGTCCGACCTTCATGACGTGCTGATGGCCTACCGCCACTTCCGTCGGCCTGTGGCCTGAACGAACGGCCACACCAGACGGTGCGGTCACGAGACGATGCAGGGGGCTTTCCGCCAACACCCCCCTTGCGAGCGTATAACCCGTGGAGCATACTTGCCCGGGTTTTACAACTCGCCTGACTCGCACCTCATGATGAACTCTGTCAACATTGCCGATCTGGGAAGGCGTGCCCGCGCCGCCCGGCTCGCCCGTCGACTCACGCTTGAAGAGGTTGTCTCGCGGGCACAGTTCACGGTCAGTTGGCTTTCCAAACTGGAGAACGGCCAACTCACTCCGTCGCTGGAGGGCCTCGTCAAACTGGCCCAAGTGCTTGAATGCGGCGTTGACGCCCTCGTCCAGGGCTTGTCGATCCCGCCACAGTATGTCGTCGTCAAGCAGGGTGAGGGGCGGATCGAGCCGTCCCGCGACGGGCGGAACGGATACGTGACCGAGAGTCTTGCCGACCAGTGGCGAGACCGCGCCATGAACCCCGTGATCGTGCACCTCTCGGGTGTGGGCAACCGCCACCATCCCGATAACCACAACGGCGAACGGTTTCTACTTGTGCTCGAAGGTGAGTTGACTCTCGAATACGGCGATGAACTGATCTCCCTCGGGAAGGGCGACAGCGTCTACATCTACGCTGCCATTCCCCATGTGCTTGCACCGGTTGGCCGCGGGACGGCCAAGGTGCTGAGCGTGTCGTATGATCCCAAGCCCACGGCCGCACAGAGCAGCCACGGCCGACCCAGCACGGGCCGTCCCCGCAAGGACACCGAGACACCCAAGAAGCGTTCCCCGCCGGCCAGCCGGCGGAAGCGTTCCTGACGATCTCGCCTTGCCCGCCTGACATGTGGTCATGGCCCGCGGTTGGGACCGGATAGCCGGTGCGGTACACTCCAGAGCGAGCGATGCCGTGCGGCCTTTTGCGTGCGGCTTGGAGCCATGCCCGGTGCCTCACTCCACTCTTCAACTTTTGGGGGTCCGATCGATGCCGCTGTCTCGCCGTCATTTCGTGGAAACCGCACTCACCCTCACGGCCACTGCACTGGCTGGCCTGCCCTCCTCCAGAGCCAATGGGGCTGAGCAAGAGTCCTCAGGGCCGGCCCGGCCAAACAGCACACTTGAAAAACTCCGGGTTGCCGTGATCGGAGTCAACGGTCAGGGCTCGGCCCATGTCGCCCAGTGGCTGGCCACTCCCGAGTGCGATCTGGTGGCGATCTGCGACTGCGACCCTGCCGCCTACGTGCGGCTGTGCGAGAAGCATTTCAAGGACGCGCTGCACCCGCCGGCCTATGTGCAGGACGTCCGTCGCCTCCTCGACCGAAAGGATATCGACGCCGTCTCGATCGCCACCCCCAACCACTGGCATGCCGTGATGGCCGTCTGGGCGATGCAGTCGGGTAAGGATGTCTATGTCGAAAAGCCCTGCAGCCACAACGTCGACGAGGGCCGCGTGCTGACGCAGTGGGCGAGGAAGCTGGGAAGAATGTGCCAGATGGGCGTGCAGAGCCGCAGCATGACGGGGATGCGGGAAACTCTCGACTTCGTGAAGAGCGGCCGGCTCGGCGATGTGAAGGTGGCCCGCGCCATCTGTTACCGCAACCGTCCGAGCATCGGCCTGATCGACACGCCCGCGCCACTACCGCCTGGCCTCGACTTCGACCTCTGGGCAGGCCCAGCCCCGGCGGTGGTGCCAACCCGACAGCGGCTGCACTACGACTGGCACTGGAACCAGATCACCGGCAACGGCGATCTCGGCAATCAGAATCCGCATGAACTCGACAAGGCCCGCTGGGGCCTCGGCAAGCAGGAACTGCCCAAGCGGGTGGTCAGTGTCGGCGGCCGGCTTGGCTACATCGATAATGGCGATGTCGCCAACAGCCAGGTGACGATCTACCAGTGGGACGACGCCCTGCTCATCTCCGATGTCCGCGGGCTGCCGATCAAGTCTCCTGTTACGTTCGGCCTGAAGAACGGCGGGCCGTTCATCAAGGCATGCAACATCTGGTATGGCACGAAGGGCTTCGCCGTCGGGCCAAGCTACGCCTCCGGCGCCGCCTTCGACTACGACGGCAATGAACTGGGCGCATGGTCGGGGGGTAAATACCAGCATCACTTCGCCAATTTCGTCAAGGCGATCAGGAGCCGCAACTACAAAGATCTCCATCTCGACATCGAAGACGGCCATCTTTCGAGCGCGCTTGCGCACCTGGGCAACGTCTCATGGGCGCTCGGCAAGACGGTGCCTCCCGGCACGCGACCAACGCTTGCGGCGAATGACCAGCATGTGGTCGACACGTGGGATAGCTTCGAAGCCTATTCCCGTGAGAATGACGTCGACTTCGCCACCACGAAGCTCACGCTTGGTCGTGAACTCACAATCGATCCCAAGACGGAGCGGTCGACCGACGCCGAAGCCAACCGTCTCTTTACCCGAGACTACCGCAAGGGCTTTGAGCTGCCGCGGGTGTAGGAGGAAGGGCCGTCGGCAGGAGCAATTGCCAGAACTCCACGTCGAGCCAACGGCCGAACTTGAATCCCGCCTCGCGGAGAGTGCCGCTGTGGGTGAAGCCGCGTTGCCTGTGGAGCCCGATGCTCGCGGCGTTCGTAGCGTCGATCACCCCCACCATCATGTGCAGGTCCCGTGCCGTAGCCTCCTCGACCAAGGCCGCCAACAGCGTGCGGCCCATGCCGTGGCCGCGAAACCGTGAGTCGACGTAGACCGAATGTTCGACGGAATGCTGGTAGGCGGGAAACGCCCGAAACGGCCCCCAGGTGGCAAACGCGACAAGCCCACCCGACCCTGCCTCGATGCCGAGCACCGGCAGGCCCGCAGACTGCTTGGCGGCCCACCAGGCGGCCATCGTCTCGGCACTTCGCGGCTCATATTCGTAGAGCGCGGTCGTGTGCAGGATCTCGTGATTGTAGATGCCGCGAATCGCCTCCAGGTGCTCCGGGCCGCAACGGATCACCGCATACCTTCGGCCTCCAGTATCTGGTTCAGCCATGGCGGCGCACCGCTTTGGGTGGTGTGAGCAGCGATACGACGACGAGCACCAGAAATCCCAGCGGAATCGTCACGAGCCCCGGCTGGCTGAAGGGCACGATCGACGTCTCGCGGCTCCAGCCGTAGACCTTCTCGAACGTGTCGGCCGAGAGCAGGATCCACGCCAACGATGAGACCATGCCCACCGTCACCGCCGCGACGATCCCCTGCTTGGTCGTCCGCGGCCAGAAGAGCAGCATGACGAGCGCGGGGAGGTTGGCGCTGGCGGCGATGTTGAAGGCCCAGCCCACCAGGAAGCTGACGTTGAAACTGTGAAACAGCACCCCCAGCACCATCGCGATGATCCCCAGCCCCACCGCCGCGATCTTGCCACACCGCACCTTCTCGTGATCGGTCAGCGGAATCCCACAGACATTTTCCACGAGATCATGCGCCACCGCACCGCTGCCGGCCATGATCAGCCCACTCACCGTGCCGAGCACCGTCGTGAAGGCGATCGCCGAGATGATGGCGAAGAGCGTGGTGCTGAACGACTTCGCCAAGAGCGGCGCGGCCATGTTGGTGCTCGTGGGATCGAGGGCGGCGCTCGTCATCGCGCCCAGACCCAGATAGAGCGTGAGCACGTAGAAGGCGCCGATCGCTGCGATCCCCACGACCGTGCTCTTGCGGGCCGCGGCAGCGTCCTTCACGGTGTAGTATCGGATGAGGATGTGCGGCAACGACGCCGTGCCGCAGAAGAGCGCGAGCATCAGGCTGGCAAAATCGAGTCGGTCGGCGAGCTTTCCGGTAGTGAGCCCACGAAAATAGCCGCCCGGCTTGAGCAGGTCGGAACCCTTCCGCTCGACCGGCGTGAACGTGGTGTGCGTGCCGGCATCGTCAGTGTGCTTTGCGCTCGACCAAGTGACGATCGTCGAGTCTTCGAGCACGCTCAAGTATTCCAGGGGTCGGAGCGGCCCCGTGGCATTTTTTCCGGCGTAGCGTTCGGGAAGCGCCTTGAGCGTGCCGACCGGCCGGAGATCATGATCTTTCGACTGACGGACGCCATCGATGAGCACGGTGCCGTCCCGGGTGACGGTGCGAACCTGCGGCGTGAGATTCGCGGCGGGCCCGCTGCCGACCACGAGTCCGCGGTTGAGGATCATCGCCGCGAGAATGCCACAGAACACCACCAGCAACGAGCCCTTGATGAACTGCACCCAGGTCGTGGAGACCATGCCCGCCGTGACCACGATCATCGTCACGGCCACTCCCACCAGGATCACGCCCGCGGTGTGTGGCAATCCCAACAGCGGCACGATCAGGTCGCCGGCTCCGACCATCTGCGGAATGAGATAGAAAATGCTCACGACCAGGGTCGAGATTGCCACCGCCAGCTTGATGCCCCGGCTGTTGAACCGGCTGTCGAGGGCGTCGGCAAAGGTGAACTTCCCGAGTGCCTTGATCGGTTCTGCGATCACAAAGAGCGCCACGATCCAGCCGGCCAGGAAGCCGATCGAGTAGAGAAAACCGTCATAGCCATTGAAGGCGATCATCCCGCAGATGCCGAGGAACGATGCCGCCGAGAGATAATCGCCGGCAAAGGCGATGCCATTGACGAACCAGTGGATCTCGCCGTGGGCGGCATAATAGCCCTGGGCGGACTGGCCCTTACGGCCCAGGTAGAACGACAGGCCGATGACGCTGAGGACGAAGGCGGCGAAGATCGCGATCGCAACGGGGGACGATTCGTAGAGCATCGGTCGAGATTCCTTTCCGCACGCACAGGTGCCGGTGTCTATCAGGTGCGGGGCGGACCGGGGCGTTCGACTACCCGGCAGGCGGCCATGTAGATGATGGCCAGCACGAATGCCCCTGCGATCAGCCCCATCCCGTAGGCGATGGCCAGATTGACGCCGCCGAAGGGCCGCCGCGAGAGCAGGTCGGGCCGGAAGAGAACCAGCCCGATGAAACCGCCATAGAGCAGCACGTAGATCCAGAAGAGCGCCAGGCCGATCCGGCTGCTGGCCGTGACGGCGGGGCCCTGTGATTCAGATCGTGCCATGCCGCGCCCTCCCCGCTGATGATTTCGCACGCTTTCCGTGCGGCGGAGAGTCTAACATCCTCACGGCCGACGTGGTGACCGGCCCGACAAGAGCCGCACGGAGTCAGCGTCCGCCGACGAGCGTCGAGATCAGCGAGTCTTCCACCGTCGCATGCTCGACGTGGGCCGCGCCGGGATAGACCAGTTCGCAGCGCACGCCCGCTTCATCGAGCCGCTCCTTGAGCTTCACGCCGAAGTTGGCCGAGTGCGTCGGATCCTTCTGATGCTGCCCGAGTGCCGGCCGAGCTTTGTAGAAGAGGTAGATCGGCGGATCGTCCGCTGACACGAGTGCATACGGGGAATACTGGTTGATCACCGGCAGTAGACGGTCGCGGGCCGCGAGAAACTCGGCGAACTGCGTGTCGCGCTCCTTGGGGCTCTTCATGAAACCGAAGGCATGCCCGCCGTAGCGGCTGTTGGGGGTCCACTCCTGCATCTGCGCCGGATCGAGCGTGGTCTGGGCGCCGGTCACCGCGGCGGCCATGAGCCGGGTCGACTCCCGCCCCACCGGATCGTTGCTGGTGGGATCGGCCATGTCGTCGTGGAATGCCAGCCACAGGCTCGAACAGGCACCAGCCGAACCGCCGCTGGCGACGATGCGGGTCTTGTCAAACTGCCACTCGGCGGCCTTCCTGCGGACGGTCTGCAGGGCCCGAGCCGCATCCGTGAGTGGTGCCTTCACCGGCGGGTCGATCTGCTCCGCCATCGCCTCGCTGATGAACCGGTATTCTATCGATACCACGGAAACTCCGGCCGCGAGCAGGGTCGGCAGCATGTCCGTCAAACCATGCATCCGGTCCAGCCCCTGCCAGCCGCCGCCATGGATGAAGAAGAGCAGGGGCGCCGGCGCCGCGGCCGTGGCCCGTGGCGACTTCCAAAAATGAAGCACCTGCTTGGGGTGTGGGCCGTACGAGACGTCGGACAAGGTCGGCGGCGGGTTGAACTGCCGCTCATAGGCCACCTTGAACGGATTCTCAGCAGGTCCGTCGATGTTTTCATTGATCAGATCGGGCTGCACACCCTGCCACCAGCGGTCGTATTCGGCCGCCAGGCGAGCCACGACGTCCGGATGCCGTTTCGCGAGATCGTTCGCCTCGCCAGGATCGGCGGAGATGTCATAGAGCTCCCAGCCGGTGGCCGTGTTCTTTTCGTTCACCAGACTCCATGTCCCCATGCGGATCCGGCACTGGCGATAGGCGCTGCCGGCCGCCTGCCCCTTGTCCCAGCGGCCCACATGCGTGAACAGCGGCCGTTCGGGCCACGCGGCTGGTCCATTCCGCAGCAGTGGCACGAGGCTTCTGCCTTCGACCTTGGCGGCGACATCGGCAGGGATCTCGACGCCAGCCACTTCACAGAGCGTCGGCAACACATCGATGTGTGCCGTGACGGCCGGCACGTCGACGCCCGCCGGCAGCGTGCCCGGCCACCGCCAGAAACTGGGGGTCCGGGTGCCTCCACGATACGGCGTCCCCTTCATTCCTCGCATGCCGGCAGTGAAGATCGGCGCGCCGGTGGCCGTGCCGTTGTCGGTCGTGAAGACTACGAGCGTGTCGTTGGCCAAGCCCCACTCGTCGAGCTTCTCGAGGAGCTTGCCGATGTTCGTGTCGATGTTCTCGATCATGCCGTAGAACTTTGCGATATTCGCCCGCTGCTTGGGATCGGTGCTTCCAGCGGCCTCGAGCTTCTCGAGATACGGCGTGTCGGAACCGGGCGGGCAGTCGAGCGGCCCGTGGGGAGCATTCGGCGTGACATAGCAGAAGAACGGCTTGCCCTCCTTCCGGCAGTGGTCGATCCAGTCGAGTGCGGCATCGAAGAAGACGTCGGTGCAGTAGCCCTTGGTCTTCACGAACGTACCGTCGCTGCGGATCACGGGGTTGGAGTACGTGTTGCCGGGCGCATCGCCACAGCTCCCCGGGAAGCTCTGCCCGATGCCGCCACCGCCGTGGATGAAGACGCGGTCGAAGCCACGCTTGCCCGGCTGATAGGCATCCTCGTCGCCCAGGTGCCACTTGCCGAAGATGCCACTGGCATAGCCGGCCGTCTTCAAAAGCTGCGGCAGTGTCGTGGCCGAGAGGGCCAGCCGCTCGCGTTCGTGGATCGTGTGCGTGACGCCGGAGCGAAACTCGTGCCGGCCGGTCATGAGAGCGGCCCGCGTGGGGGAGCAGGTGGGGCTCGCATGAAACTCGGTCAGCCGCACGCTCTGCGCATGCAGTCGGTCGAGGTTTGGCGTGCTGATGATGGCGTTGCCGTGGGCCGCGATGTCACCGTAGCCCTGGTCGTCGGTCATCACGTAGATGATGTTTGGCCGCCTCGTGGCAGGCACGGCCGCCGCCGCAGGCCGTTCCTGTGCGGCTGGAGCGTCGCTGGTGGCCAGCGTCCGACACTCGGCAGTAATGCGCTGCCAGGTCGACTCCAGTTCCGCCACGCAGACCAGCTCGGTGGCGGCGAGGTTCGTCGTCTCGCAGCGGTCGACGGCCAGATCGTAGAGCTCCCAGGGTGTGTTCTTGGCCGCGACGAGCTTCCAGTCGCCGACACGGACCGCACGGTTCCCCTCATGGCACCACCAGAGGGCGTCGTGAGCCGGTGCCGCCGAGGGATCGACGAGCGGCTTCAAGAAACTACGCCCCTGCATGGGCGGCACGGGCTTGCCGGCATGCTCGGTGGGCGGCGCGACGCCCGCAATTTCGAGCACCGTCGGCGGGACGTCGATCACATGCACCGGCTGCGTCCGGAGTTCGCCGCGTGCCGAACACCCCCGCGGCCAATGCACGATCCAGGGCGTCGCGATGCCCCCCTCGTGCACCCAGGTCTTGTGGCGGCGAAAGGGGGTGTTGGCGCAGCTCGACCAGCCCGGGCCGAGGCAGAGAAACGACTTTCGCGATCCGGGCGGAGCGAGCGGATCGTGCCCCTCGCCGCGGACCATGATCTCGGCCGACGCGCCGTTGTCGCTGACAAAGAGCACGAGCGTGTCGTCAAAGGCGCCCATCGCTTTGAGCTGCCCGAGAATCCTGCCGACCTGCTCGTCCATGCTCTCGATCATCGCCGCATGGATCGCCATTTTTTCAGACTGAAAATCCCGCTGGACGGCTGTGAGTTCCGTCCACGGTACGGGTCGGTCGATCTCCCCCTCTCCGAGAATTTTCAGTGCATCGGGGAAGGCATACGGTGGTCCTATTTCTCGTTCCATCGCCGCCGGCGGGGTCGTCAGGATGCCGAGCGCTTTCAGCCGCTCGACCCGCGCCTTCTGCACGGCATCCCAACCTGCCCGGTAGCGATCGCGGTATTTCGCGATCAATTCCGGCGGCGCGTGCAGTGGGAAGTGCGGCGCCGTGAAGGAGATGTCATGAAAGAACGGCTTTGCCGCGTAGTTCCGCGCATGGTCGGCCAGACACTCGACCGCATGGTCGCCGATGGCGGTCGTCGCATAGAAATCGGCCGTGACCGGCACTTGGTTGCCATCCTCGACGACGCCCGTAGCAGAGAAAAAGTTGTTGTCGCCTCCGGTCGCGTCGAGCGACCGATCGAAGCCCTGCGACCGCGGGTCGCCGTCGACGTGCCACTTGCCGGAGTGATAGCTCCGGTAGCCCACCGGCTTGAGCAGCTCCGGCAGGAGCCGCGCCCAGTCGGGACGCTTCTGCTGGCTGCCGCCAGTCCCTCCCGGCAACGCATCGCGGCGGATCGCCTGTGGGTAGTAGCCGGTGAGGATCGCGCTGCGGGTCGGCCAGCAGCGGGCGGTGCTATAGCCCTGTGTGAACCGCAGGCCGCCGGATGCGAGGCTGTCGAGGTGGGGCGTGTCGATCTCGCTCCCGTAACAGCCAAGATCGGAATAGCCAAGATCATCGGCCAGGATCACGACCACGTTGGGCGGCGCCGAAACGGTGGGAGCCGCAGCCATGGCGGCCGCGCCGCCGGCCACGGCCAGTGCCGTCGCGAGAGCTAATGAGGCGACACGACACAATCGCGCGAGCAGCATCATGGCACGGCACTCGACAGGGGCATGAACCACCGCATTTCGGCGTCGAGGGCCTGCACCGTGGCGGCATGATCGGGTAGGTCCGCGAGGTTCTTGAGTTCGTGGGGATCGCTGTTGTGGTCATACAGCTGCCGGCCGGCTTCGCCGCCATTCCAGACGGTGTACCGCCAGCGGCCGCTCCTCATGCTCACGCCACGGATGGCGTTATGCTGCACCTCAGTGAAGGCCGGCCGCGCGGTCCATGCACCTGAATCATCGCCGCCGGCCCGCAGGAGCGGCGCGAGGCTACGGCCGTCGACCCGGCCTGGCAGCGGCACGCCGGCAAGATCGCAGAGTGTCGGCATGACGTCGACGAGTTCCACCGTCTGCGGGGCCACCTCGCCAGTCCGGCCGCCCGGCACCGTGACGACCAGCGGCACACGGCTGCTTTCCTCGAACAGGCTGCGCTTCTGCCAGAGTCCATGCTCGCCACGGTGGTAGCCGTGGTCGCTCGTGAACACCACGATCGTGTTGTTGCTCAGCCCCAGTCGCTCGACGGCATCGAGCACGATCCCCACCTGCGCGTCGACAAACGACACACTCGCCCGGTAGGCCTGCACCGCCTCACGGCCAAGGTCGCCGGTGAGCCTGCTCTCCTCCGGCTTGCGACTGGCGAGCGCCGGTGGCGGCACGCCAGCATCGTGATCCGGCGGCACCTCTGACAACTGCACGCCGGCGAGCGGGTGCTTCTCATACCAGGGCTTCGGCGCGACGTAGGGCGTGTGCGGCCGATAGAAGCCGACGGCAAGAAAGAAGGGGGTCTGCTGCCGCGCATATCCCTCGAGCAGTGCGACGGCCCGGGCCGCGGCGATGCCGTCGGTCTGCTCTGCATCGGTGCCATCCGCCGCCAGCCAACTCACCGTGCCGCCAAAGTTGCCCGGCTCCAGCGAAAAGATTTTCGGCTCATCGGCGACGTCGCGGCCCTTGGGATTGAAGACGGCATCCCAACTCGGCGGGTCGTCGAGGCCGCTGGTGCCGATCTGGCCGGGCACGCCGTAGTGGTAGAGCTTGCCGATCCGCTCGCTTCGCCAGCCCGCCTGTTTGAAAGCCTGCGGCAGCGTGACGACCGTTGGATCGATCTCGCGAAAGTGCGTCTTGTTGTCGCGGATGGTCGTGCGGGCTGGCCTGCGGCCCGTGAGCAGGCTCGACCGGCTGGGATTACAGAGGGGAAACTGGCAGTAGGCCCGCTCGAACCGCACGCCCCGTGCGGCGAGCCGGTCGATGTTGGGCGACACCGCCCCGGGATCGCCGTAACAGGAGAGACCGCAGCAGAGGTCGTCGCAGACCACAAACAGGACGTTCGGCCGCGGCGACGGTTCGCCACCCCTCGCCGACGATGCCCCCATGGCGATCGCAACGCACGCCGACGCCACCAGTATCGACCGCCGCATCATGGCACGACTCGCTTCTTACTCGATGGCCGCCAGCACCTTCGCATACGCCTCAGCACGCTCGTCAGTCTTGAGTTCACGGAGCTCCATGAGCAGCGGCCGCAGGCCTTTCGCCCACGACGGATCGCGGCTGACTTTGCTCTCGACCTTCGCCAGCAGGTCATCGGCGTTCTTGCCGGTGGCCGCGGCCGCGGCGGCGATCACGCTGCGGAGATATTCCGCCGCCTGCACGTCGGGATTCGGCGTCGCATCGGCGTCAAACCGCTTGAGCGACCAGGCGATGCCCTCGGCGATGTGCTGCTGAAACATCGGCTCCTTCCAGGTGAAGTCGTTGTGGCCAAAGTTCGTGTAGAACACGCGGCCAGCCCCGTAGTCGCGGACCCACGACACCGGCACGTGCCACGGCTCTCTGGGCGAACTGCCCTGCATCTCCAGACTGACGAGCACCCGAAGGTTCTCGGGCTTATACCTTTGGTCGTATTGATAGATCTCGTCCTGCCAGCGAAACCGCGCGGGAAACATCGCCGCGACCCGGTGGCCCGGGTCATGGACGACGAAGGCGTGCTGGCCGCTGCCATTCCACGGATGTCCAGCGAAGTGGCCGCCGATCATGTCGCAGTAGGCGTCGGAACTCTTGAGCGTGTCGGTGGCGGCATGAAACCCGATGAAGGCCTTGCCCGACTTGATCCAGTCGAGGAATGCCCCAAGGTCCGGAATCGGCAGTTCACCCGTCGTGCTCGCGAAGATGACACCGTCGAACTGGGCCAGCGAAGCCGGCGCAAACGCCTTCGCAAACTGCTCCTTGAGGCCCTGCTGCCAGACCGCGTCGGCGGCGCGAAACTGTTCCTCTGCGGCCTTGAAGGCCGCCTCCTGCTGCTGCCAATCGGCGTCGCTGACACCCTCGGCCCGCTTGGGTGCCTTCGGCTGCGACGGCCGTCCTTCCGGCATCCGCAGGTAGTCGAGATGGTAGAGACCCCGCTCACGACCGAGTTGCTCGAGCACCGGTTCGGCCGTGTTGATCGAAGCATGCCGAAAGCCGGTGGTGACCGTCACCACCAGAAGCCGTGCCGGCTTTCCTGCGTCGGCGGCCCGCGCCACATCGTGGCCGGCGACGACCGCCAAGCCCAGAAGCACCACCGTGAGCCGTGTCAGCCGAGTCATCGCCGCGATCATTGCCGTCGTCATTCTTTGTCTCCAAGGCACCAGAGTGAATCATGCGTTCGCACCAAAATCCGACCGTCGACACAGACCGGCGTGGCCACGGTCATCTCGTCGACGACACCCTGCCCGAGCAGTGTGAAGGTCTCCGCGGCCGCGGCCGGCCAGGCAAGCACGCTCGACTCGCCGTCCTCGCGGGTCACGATGATCCGGCCGTCGACGATCACCGGCGAGGCGCTGTAGGCGTTCCGGTTCTTGGGCAGTTCGGTCGTGGTCAAGGTCGTGCCGGTGGCGGCATCGAGACAGACCACCTTCCCCTTGTCGGTGCAGACGACCAGCCGGCCGTCCTTGACGGCCGGCGTCGGCACGTCGGCGCCCAGATCGGTACGGGCCCAGGCCACATGCGACGCTGTCACGTTTCCAGTGCCGCCGCGGCGGATGGCGGTGAGTGATTCGCCACGCGCATAGGGCGCGATGACCAGGTCACCGGCCACCACAGGCGAGGCGATTGAACGAAAATAGGTGTTGCCCGTCGGATTCAGTCCCCCCACCCGCCAGAGTTCCCGGCCGGTGGCCGCATCGTGCGCCGTCACGTGGTCAGCGCCCAGCACGAAGAGCACCTCGTCCGGCTCCCCCTTGGCGGCGTCGCCAGCGATCACCAGCGGCGTTGAATAACTCTGCGCCGCCTCCTCTGGAGCATCGAGCATCCGGTCCTGCTTCCAGAGCAGTTCGCCGCTGGTGCGATCGAAGGCCGCCAGATAGCTCGGGCCGGTCTGCATGACGGCGACGATCACGGCCCGCTTCGAAAGCACGGGCGATGTGCCCAAATCCCACCAGAGCGTGTCGTCTCCAAACTTCTCCTGCAGGTTGGTCTGCCACACGACCGTGCCGTCGGCCAGGTTGAGGGCCGCCAGATCGCCGCTCTTATAGTAGACCCATACATGTTTACCATCGGTGACGGGCGACGGGTTGCAGCCGGTCGCCTTCTTGTGTTTCCCAGGCTTCTCCGTGCCGACTTCCCGCCGCCAGATCTCCTTGCCGTTGCGATCGAGACAGAGCACGGCGTCTTTGCCGTCCACCGCACAGGTCACGACGACACGATCTCCCCAGACCGCAGGAGTGCTCGCACCGAGCCCGGGGAGTTTCACCCGCCAGAGCACATGCTCGGTCGGGCTCCAGGAAGAGACATAGCCGCTGCCCGCGGCCACGCCGTCGACCGCCGGTCCCCGCCAGTTGGGCCAGTTGTCAGCCCCGGCAGGCAGCGCCGCGAGGGCCGCCCACGCAAACACCAGCCTGGCGAGTGATCGACCATGAACTGTCATGCATCCGCTCCCGCGTGGAGATTGAAGAGTCCTGTGAGGAGTCCCAAAGCCTACGCGATCGGCCGGTCCGCGGCGATATCCCAGGCCATCGGCCCACGGCTGGCGGGGACGCCCCCCCACCCCGCCGCGAAACGCAGCCGGCTGTGACGCTTCCGGGCAGGCCCGCCTCGCCCCTTGGCCACGCACTACTTCTTGAATCGGCTGTCGTTGCGATTGCCGCGGGAGAGCGTGTAGGCCAAGAGATCGAGCACCTCCGACTCACTGAGCGGATTGAGCAGTCCCTTGGGCATCAGCGACTCGCTCGCCGGCACGATCTCCTCGATATCTGACCGTTTGATCTCGAGGAACTTCGTCGCATCCTCCGGGTCGGTCACCAGCACGATGCGTTCGGCATTCTCGCTGACGATCCGGCCGACGAAGGCCTTGCCGTCGGCAGTCTGCACGACGCTCCCCTTGTATTGGTCGGAGACCACCTTGCTCGGCAGGACGATCGCCTCGATCAGATCCTTCAGCTGAAATCGCCCCGCCGCCTGCGTCAGATCGGGGCCGGTGGCGCCTCCATCATCGCCGTAGCGGTGGCAGACGATGCAGCGGGCGGCGGCAAACGTCCGCTTGCCCCGTTCAAAGTCGCGCTCTCCATTCCCCATGTGGGCATCGGCGGTGGCCAGCACCTCATCGACCGTCCACTCCTTGCCGGGCCCCTCAGGCTTGGGCAGCGGGGGCGGTGTGTAGCCCTTGCGGGCACCGAGTGTTTCCAGCGCCAGTTTGTCGTTCTCAGAGAGGCCGACCAGGCTGTCGTTCTCGATATTGGTGAGGAACTTCTGGAAGCTGGCACCGCCGGCCCAGGCTCTGGCTCGGCCAAACCATTCATAGAAACCCTTGCGGTCGGCGATCGTCCAGGCATCCTTCTCGTTCACCGTGCGAAGCACATAGGCATAGTGCACCTGCAGCAGGTCGGACCGCTTCTCGAGCGACTCCCGCACGGCGCTGCCATAGCCGGAATTGCGGGTGATCAGCTTCTTCAGCGCGTCCTCGTTGGGCGCGATGTTGATCGCCTGCCCCGAGGCACTCGCAGCTGCAAGCATGCCGACGAGTTTGGTCACGATACCAGGCGCCCGCACTGCCACCAGCAGGCTTGAGAGTTCGCGGTCAAGGTCGAAGGCCCCGGAGGGAAACAGAGGCTTAAACCGCTCGGCGATCCGCGCGGCCACGGCCGGCTCCGGCGCCCCCAGACGGATCAGCGCCAGCTGGTAGGCCCGCACCAGATCAATTTTCGTGGCGGTGTCGAGCGATTTCAGATCGATGCCGTCAAGCGCCGCAAGCACGGCGGGCTGGGCCGTTGGCTCGGCCTGGTGGGCGACGCCGATGGCGGCTTCGATCCGGCCACGCGGACTCGCCACGGCGAGCGCCTGCTGCTGCCAGCGATCAGTCGGCTGGTGTTCCAGGGCCACGCGAGCGGCATATCGCATGAAACGATCAGGACTGGAAAGCTGCGGGAGCGCCGCGGCGATCGCTTTCTGCGTGTCGGCACCCTTGACGTGAAATTGCTCGAGGGCCTGGCGAGCCTTGCGGGCCTCAGCACCGGCCGTGTCGCGGGCCGTCGCCGGAGCGGTCGACTCAGGACCGGCGTAGGTGACGCGATAGAGTTCGCCCTGGCCGCCACGGCCACCCACCGCGAAATAGAGGGCGCCGTCCTTGCCGACGGTCACGTCGGTCAGGGGCAGCGGTGTCCGCGAGACGAACTCCTCCTTCACAGCCTTGTAGCTGGAGCCTTCGGGCTCGAGATGAATGGCACACATCGTGCCGAACGTCCAGTCGCAGATGTAGAGTGCATGCTGGTATTTGGCGGGGAACTTCGTGCCGTAGCCGAATGCCACGCCGACCGGCGAACCGGGGCCGATGTCGGCCAGCGCCGGCAGGCTGTCGGGGAAGCTGGCGGGCCACTTGCCAGCGCCGCTCCGCCAGCCGAGTTCGCTGCCGCTGGTGGCATGATTGACACGCGTGGGCCGATACCACGGCGTGCCGAAATCCCACTCCATGTCGGCGTCGTAGACAAACATCTCGCCGTCGGCATTGAAGGCGAAGTCGTATGGATTGCGATAGCCACCGGTCCAGACCTCCCACGATTTTCCATCCGGATCGGTGCTGACGACATAGCCACCTGGAGCGAGAATGCCGACGGCATGGCCGTTGGCATCCCAGAGCCGCGTAATGAGCAGGTCTTCGTCCCAGTTGGCAGGCAGCCGACTGGTCGCCTCGGAGGGCAGTTCCACGCGGCGCTGGTTCACCCGCATGCCGCCGAGCGTCTGCGGCTCGGTGATGTTTTTCATCTCAAACGGCACCTGCGTGTGGTTGCCGCAGATGATGAACAGCTTCTTCCCGTCGGGGGAGAGCTGGATGTTGTGCGGTCCATGTTCACCCCCGCCCTTGAACTCGCGAAGCTTCTCGACGCTGTCGAGCGTGTCGTCGTTATTGGTGTCGCGGACACGGTAGAGGCCGCTTCCCGGCCCGCCGTTGCAGACGACATAGAGCGAGTCAAACGCCCACAGCAGCCCCTGGGCTGACGAGAGCGGCACGGGGATTTTTTCCACGACCGTCGGCTTTGAACCGTCGAGCGGTGCAGGGGTGATCCGCACCAGTCCCTTGTTCTCCTGATCGCTGGCGATCAGCCGGCCCTTGGGGTCGGTGGTGAGGCAGACCCAAGAGCCAAGCTCCTCCTTGGGCACTACGAAGAGCCGCTCCACCTCAAACCCTGGCGGGACAGCAAAAGGGGCTGACTGCCGGGAGTCCGACCGGCCACCGTCCAGTGCATCACCCCAGGGACCTTCCCCAGCCTTGGCCACGACCTTCGTCGCCACCGGCTTGGCCGGGTTGGCGGCTTCCACGGCGGTCCAGTCCTTGCTGCTGGCCACCGTCCGCTTGGTGCCATCGGCGGCGATGAGCACGAGACGGCAGGAGAAGCCGGCAGCACTTCCCTCGTTGGCCACCACGGCGGCCAGTTCGTTGTCGCCGTCGCGGAGCAGCTTCGTGATGTCGACCGAGACCGGATTCTGCCAGGACGTGCTCTCGGCGACCTGCGTGCCGTTGACCGTGACGGTCATCGAGTTGTCAGCGGTGGCGACGAGGATGGCCGACGTGGCCCCTCCCTGAAATTCTGTGCTGAGCCGGTAGCTGCGATCCTCTTCAGGACCCCAGATCCACGGCGCGAGCTTGGTGTGCGTGGGGGTTTCTGGCGAGACAAGAGCCGCGTCGGCACCACCTATGGGCATTTTTTCCGCAGCCTGCTGCCAGGTCGTGGCCGGTTCATCGCCGGCAGACACGCCGCTGAGAACAATCCCACCGAACACGAGCAGACACAACCGCTGGACAGCGAAGCGACGCATGCACAACCTCAAGGAGAGCGATGATGGTGGGGCGGCAATCCTGGTCCGTGCCAGACGCCGTATCGCTGCTGGAGAGAAACGGTGGCATCGCCTCCGCCGTCCTGCAGCGACCTACAGGATAGCCCGATCCAACCGGGACGTAAAACGCTGGTGACGGCCTTCACGGACGATTCCGTCGCCCGCTCACCGACGCCCAGGCACACCTTCCGGCCCGAACGGCTCGACGGGCTCGGGGTTCACCGTGGGCATCGCGGCCCCGATTCCCTTCCGCCACGCCGCCAACCGCTGCTGGAGCGCGGCGGCGCGTCGCGGGTGAACCGCAGCCAAGTCATGACGCTCGCCGGGGTCGCTCGTCAGATCAAAGAGTTCCACGCGACCATCCTCAAAATGCTCGATCAGTTTCTCGCTGCCCGAGACCTGGCCGTCGCCGGCGAGGATGGCGGCCGCGGGCCTGCCCCCTTGATTGGCATAGTGTGGATAGTGCCAGACCAGATCGCGGTCTGGCAGCACGCCGCCGGTGAGCACCGGTCGCAGGCTCGCACCGTCGAGCACGACCTGCTCCGGTCGCGCTGTGGCACCAAGATCAAGCAGCGTGGCAGCGATGTCGAGCGTCGTAACCGGCACATCGCTCATCACGCCGGGCATCACAACCCCAGGCCAGCGCACGATGAGCGGCACGCGAATGCCACCCTCATAAAGAAAACCCTTGCCGGCGCGGAGTGGGAGGTTCGAGGTGGGCGACCCCTCGGCGGTTGCAAGGCCGCCGTTGTCACTCGTGAAGATCACAACGGTGTTGTTCGTCTGACCGGCCGCTTCAACCGCTGCCAGCACGGTGGCGACTGTCTCGTCCAGTTCGCGGATCATGCCCGCATAGACAGGGTGATCCTGAACCGTACGGGACTGATGATCCCCCTCGGCGACCTCGCGGGGTCCGGCCGGCGGCGGCAGGACGGCCGCCCGCGCCTGTTCCTCGACCAGCAGTTCTGGACGTGTCGTGAGCGGCACATGCACCGAGTGCATCGGCACATAGCAGAAGAAAGGTCGGTCTTGGTGAGCGGCGATGAATGCCGCCGCCTGCGACGCGATCGCCTGCGCGTGGTGCGGGTCGCCCGGCGGACCCTGGCCGGGGCCGACCGTGGTGGACCCCTGAGTGTCGAAACCGTGGGACGAAATATCCCCCGGCGGACCGAGATGCCATTTGCCGAAGATGCCGGTGGCATAGCCCGCGTCGCGGAGCAGCTCCGGCACGGTCACCTCGTTCTCTGGAAGCGCATGGCGATAGTCCGCAGGCGTGAGCGACCCGCGGCGGTTGCCGCCGATAAAGTTCGTGATCTTCACGCGGGCCGCGTGCCGGCCGGTCACCAGCGCCGCGCGGGTCGGCGAGCAGACCGGGCCGGCGGCGTACGCCCGGGTGAATCGCATGCCCGCAGCCGCCAGCCGGTCGATGGCCGGCGTGCGATAGAAGCTGCTGCCGGTGCAGCCGAGGTCGTGGGCCCCGAGATCGTCGGCCAGAAAGACCAGCAGATTCGGCGGTCGTTTCTGGGGCTGTCCTGGCGTGGGTGCCGCACCAGCGGCTGCGGCGGGCCGGGCTTTCGTATCTTCTGCGTCCTCTGGAGTCAGCGGCGTCCACCAGGCATCGAGGCTCTGCCGCAGGGCATGCACGAGTTCTGGATGCGCCGCCGCGACGTTCTTCGTTTCGTCGGGGTCTTGGAGCACGTCGAAGAGTTCGACCTCACCACGGTCATACCGCGTCTGGGAGTCCGGATCGACGAGGCGGGCTTCGTGCTTGGGAGCGCGATCGGGGGCGTCGGCCGTCGCTGGCACGATCAGCTTCCACTGGTCACGCACGGTCCACCGCCAGAGCAGGCTCCTGGCAGGATCGTCCAGATCGACGAGTGTGTGCGTGAAGCACTCCCCAAAGACCTGCTTTCGCGCAGACACTGCCGCGGCATCGAGCAGATTGACGCCGGGGAGGCCGGCCGGGGGTTTGATGCCGACGGCCGCCATCACCGTCGGCATGATATCGATCGCACTGGCCAGTGCCTCGCTCATCCGTGGCGCGATCGTCCCCGGTTGGCGAAACATGATCGGCGTCCGCAGGCCGCCTTCGTAGGGGGAGAGCTTCGACCGCGGGGCGAACCGGGGACTGTCGGGGCGTTGAATCCAGCCGTTATCGGTCACGTACACGACCAACGTCTGTTCAGAGAGCTGTTCGCGATCGAGGTGGTCGAGCAGGTCGCCGACGGTGCGATCGAAACGCTCCACGTTGCCCCAGTATCTCGCCACGTGGAGGCTGTCGGTCTTCGTCGCATAGTGATCGATGAGTTCCTGCGCCGGATCGTGCGGATCATGCGGCAGCATCGGGGCATACCAGACCATGAACGGCTTTCCTGCCTCCCGGCACCGCGTGATGAAGTCGTGAACCGGCTGCATCGTCTTCCGGCCGATCGCCAGCCCGTCGTCGCCGTGCCGCGCCCCCTTCGTCATGCCCTCGGTGAAACCACCCCGAGAAAAATCCCCCTGCCACCATTTTCCGGTCTGCAAGGACTCATAGCCGTGCTCGCCCAGCAGGCGGGGGAGCGTCGGCCACGCTTCCAGGTGCCGGTTCATCCGTTCGCGGCCGGCCGCAAAGGCGGCCTTGGCCTGCGAACTGCCCTGCGGCAACCGCGGTTCCTCCGGTGGATCGTTGCCCACGATCCGGTGCTCATGCGGATAGCGGCCGGTGATGATCGACGCCAGGCTCGGGCAGCAGAGGCTGCTGGTCACGTAGCCCCGCGTGTAGACAAGGCTCTCACGCGCGAGCCGGTCGAGATGCGGCGTCTGCAGGTGAGCGTGGCCCATGAATGCATAGTCACGCCAGTGCTGGTCGTCGGAGATGATGCAGACGACATTTCGTGGGGCTGCAGTCGGCGCTACCGGCGTCTCAGCCGCCAGTGGGCCACGGCACCAGCCCGCCAGCGTGGCGATGAGCGAGAGACACCACGCCCAGCCAGGCAACATTCGTGGTCGTGATGCATCCGGCACCATGCGAATCTCCTGCCTCGTGCCTGCGGACTCCGGCTGGCGACGCCGGGCTGGTAAGGAGTGTGGCACAGGCTGGTTCAGCCCACCAGCGAGTAAACCACGACGCTCTCCACGGGCTGTTATGTGAGCGACACCCGCACCAGGCGTGCGCCCGCCGCCGGCCGCGTCGTGAACATCGCACAGTCGCGACCCGTGCCCTGCCGATAGCCTCGCGCCACCGCCGCCTTCACGGCATCTGCCCGGTCGGCCTCGACCAGCGTGACGGTGCAGCCGCCAAACCCACCGCCGGTCATTCGCGCACCAATCACGCCGGGCTGGGCGGCGGCCAGTTCGACAAGCAGGTCGAGTTCCGGGCAGCTCACGGCGTAGTCATCGCGGAGCGACGCGTGGCTCGCGGCCATCAGTTCGCCCAGTTCGTCCCAGCCGTCACACGCCATTGCCGCCGCCGTATCCAGAGTCCGCGCGATCTCCGTGACCACATGCCGCGCTCGGCGGAAGCCGATGTCGCCCAACACATCACGGGAGGCCTCCACCTCCGCGAGCGTCGCCTCCCGCAGGGAGGGCACGCCGAGGATGGCGGTGGCTCGCTGACAGTCGGCCCGCCGCGCAGCATAGCCGCCGTCGTTCAGCGCGTGCCGCACGTTGCTATTGGTGACGAGCACGACCAGATCGGGCCGCTGGAAGGGCACCTGCACGACCGCGAGCGACCGGCAGTCGAGCAGCAGCAGGTGATCCCGGATGCAGAGGACGCTGGCACACTGATCCATCACGCCGCAGGGCACGCCCGCGAACTCGTGTTCCGCCCGCTGGCAGAGCAGTGCCATTTCCAGAGGTCCGATCGCATGGCCCGCCATCGCCGCCACGAGCGTCGCCATCGCCACCTCGAGGCTGGCGCTACTGGAGAGTCCGCCCCCGATGGGCACGGTCGAATCAACGACGGCATCGAAGGCTGGAATCGTCGCCCCCCGATCGAGGAAGCCCGCGATCACGCCGGCCAGATAGCGAGACCAGCCGGGAGGACCCGCGGGTGGAGCAGCGTTGGGAGTGAGCGGCAGTTCAACCGTCTCCGCAAAGGCCGTCGAATGCAGGCGGGCGACCGGTTCGCCGCCCGCCACCGAACGCGGCGCCGCCACGATCACGGTCTCTCGCTCGATCGCCATCGGGAGCACGAAGCCGTCGCAGTAATCGACATGCTCGCCGATCAGGTTCACCCGGCCGGGCGCCGCGGCGGCAAGGAGCGGCGGCCTGCCAAACAATTCACGAAAGACCGCATCTGCCCGCCGCTGCTGGTCTGTCATGGTCGCCTCCGTCACAATTTTCTTTTTTATCCCGTCCAGTTTTTGGCGGGCTGGCTGCATGGGCCGGCGATGACAGACGGCTATGACAGACTGTCTCCGCGCGACAACGGCTGGTGGCGAGGGTACAACAACAGTATGTCTGCATCATCCCTCGAAAACGCGTTTTACGACTGCCCCGACCGCCGCGGCACCGGCTCCGAGAAATGGGACCGCTGGGCGGGTCGCGACATTCTGCCGCTCTGGGTGGCGGACATGGATTTCCGCGCACCCGAGGTGGTGCTCGATGCTCTGCATGCCCGTGTCGATCACGGCGTGTTTGGCTACACAGCCGACCCACCCGGATTCGCCCCGGCCCTCGTCGCTCACCTTGACGCGCTGCATGGCTGGCGCCCGGATCCCGGCTGGATCGTCGGCACGCCCGGCGTGGTCACCGGCCTGGCCATCACGGCCCGCCTGCTCGCCAAAGAAGACGACGAGATCCTCACGTTCACGCCGGTCTATCCGCCGTTCCTGACGCTGCCCGGCCTGGCCGGCCGCCGCTCGATCCGCGTGCCGCTGGCCCAGTCGGCCGCGGCCTGGACGATCGACTGGGATCGTCTCGAGTCGTCGGTCACGCAGAGGTCAAAACTCTTCTGGCTCTGCCATCCGCACAATCCAACAGGCACGGTCTTCAGCCGGGAGGAACTCCTACGGCTGGCTGACTTCACCGAGCGGCATGGGATCACCATGATCTCGGACGAGATCTGGTCCGACCTGCTGCTCGATGACCTGCCGCACATTCCGTTCGCCAGTCTCGACCATCCGGCCGCGCGGCGGGCGATCACGCTCACAGCGCCCTCCAAAACATGGAACCTGGCCGGTCTGGGCTGCGCCGCGGCGATCGTGCCCGACGCAGACCTCCGCCGCCGCTGGCGGCCCTCCGGCGGAGGGCTCGTGCCGATGGTCAATCCCTTGGGCTATGCCGCGGCCGAGGCCGCCTGGCAGCACGGCGACCCCTGGCGCCGGCAACTGATCGGGCTCCTCCAGCACCATCGCGAACTGGTGCTGGGGGCCGTTGCCCAGATCCCCGGGCTGACCTGCGTGCCGCCGGCGGCCACCTACCTGCTCTGGATCGACTGCCGTGGCACGGGGGTCGCCGACCCCCAGGCTGCCTGCGAATCGGTCGGCCTCGGCCCCTCCGATGGCCGGGATTTTGGGTTTCCGGGCTTCATTCGGCTCAACACCGCCTGCCCCACGGCGCGGCTGGAAGAGGCCCTGCGACGGCTGCACCGTGCGTTTCAGACCGCCTAGTCAGGCGGAATCGACCGACAGAAAATGGCCCGAAACCTTTTGCCCCCCCTGCCGTTGAAGGTTTGGCAGCGCTAGGATTCCAGCGGTATCGGGCTCTCGTATCGGGCTCTCTGGGTGCTGCGCAGATACCCGCCCGCCAGCCTCCATCTACCTACAAAGGATTCTCATGCGGATCAACGCTTGGACCTTGTTTCTCTCGGTTGTGACTGTCGCCAGCCTCGACTCCATCGCCTGTGCCGCGCCGAGCAAGGCTGCCGATCCGCAGAAGAACTTCACCAAGAAGGATACCAACAGCGACGGCTTCCTGACGCTCGATGAATACAAAACGGGGCTGAAGGACAAGCAGCTGAAAAATGCCGAAAAGAGGTTCAAGAAGAGTGACACCAGCGGCGACGGCAAGCTGTCGTTCGACGAGTTCAAGGCAGGCATGCCAAAGCCCAAGGAGTGATTCCACCCTGCGGACAGGCTCGACTCCGATGCATTTACCGACTGTCCTCAAAGCCATGCCGCGGGTGATCACGTGCCTGCTCGTGGTGGCAGCGGCGCTGGCCGTTGAGGCCGCGCCGGCGGCCAAGGCGGCGCGGGCCGAGAAGCGGGCGGGAAAAAACTCTGGGCAGCCCGGAGCGAGGCTGCCGGCGGCGGTGCTCGAAGCACCAACTGGTCCCGTCATGCAGGTGGCATCTGTCGACCGCGCACGGCGGCCAGCTGTGGAGGCAGCCGCCCGGCAGATCGACAGCCTCCTCGAGCAGCACTGGCACGAGCACGGCGTCGCCGGCAGCGAGCCGCTAACCGACCCGCAGTTTGTCCGCCGCATCCATCTCGAACTCGCCGGTCAGATTCCGACCTTCGACACCACGATGCGGTTTCTTGATTCGAAGTCGTCCTCCAAGCGGGCTGATCTCATCGACGAGCTTCTCGAGAGCCCCGATTACGTCAGCCACACCTACAATTTCTGGGCCGACATCCTCCGCCTCTGCGAGCGTCCTCAAAAGGATCTCTTTTTCGAGCCCTATCTCGACTGGGTGAAGCGATCAATCGCCGACAACCGCCCTTACGACCAGTGGGTCCACGAGCTGCTCACGGCCGATGGCAAGGTCTGGGAGAATCCGGCCGTCGGCTTCCAGCTCCGCGACAAGGGGATGCCGCTCCCGTATGTCGACAACACAGTCCGCGTGTTCCTCGGCACGCAGATCGGCTGCGCTCAGTGCCACGACCATCCATTCGACTCCTGGACCCAGCACCAGTTCTACGAACTCGCCGCCCTCACATCGGGCACGCGGATGCGGCTCGAGGGTGCTGCTGGAAAGACGAAGGGGCTCTCGAAGGCGGAGGCGAGAGAAGCGGCGCTGGCGGCACGGCAGGCCAATGCCGAGACCTTTCGCCAGATCCGCGAGATCGTGGTGGCAGCCAACGAGCAGATCCGCGACAAGAAGGTCGATCAGGGACTGCGGCTATTCATCAACGCCAATCTCACGAGCGTCCACTACCGCGACGCCAAGCTGCTCCTGCCGCATGACTATCGCTATGACGACGACCAACCGCTGGCCGCTGTCTCCCCGCGGGTGCTGTGGGGCGAGATTCCCAGTGCCGCCGCCGGCGAGGATGGGCGGGAGCAGTTCGCCGCCTGGCTGACTTCCAGGGAGAACCGGCAGTTTGCCCGCACGATCGCCAACCGCATGTGGCGGAAGGTGATGGGAGTTGGGCTCGTCGAGCCGGTCGACGATTTCCGCGAGGAAAACCCTGCCTCGAATCCGGAACTACTCGAGCACCTCACCGATCTGATGCTCTCGCTCGACTTCGATCTCCGCGAGTTTGTCCGCGTTCTCGTCTCGACGACCGCCTACCAGCGGCGGGCCGTGCTCTACGACCCGACCTCGGTGACCCCCTTCCGCTTCACGGGGCCGGCGCTCAAGCGGATGACGGCCGAGCAGCTCTGGGACTCGATCCTCGTGCTGGTCGCCCACAACGAGTGGGCGTTTCAGCGGCCGACCGTCGAGGCCTACGCCGCGCGGGCGGAAGGCCACCTGGCGACGCCTGGCACCAGTTACAACGACGTGGAACAGGCCTATGAACGGTTTAACCAAGCCTTCAGTAAACGTCGCTATTTGACCAAGCTGCATAAAACCTACGGCTACCAGGGGCAGGTGCTCGTGCGGGCCAGCGAGCTGCCGACACCGCTGCCTTTGGGCCACTTCCTCCGACAGTTTGGCCAGAGTGACCGGGAATCGATCGAAGGGGGTCGGACGATCGCCACCGTGCCGCAGATCCTGTCGATGTTCAATGGCCCGATCACGCACAGCATGCTGGTGCCAGGCTCAGCGCTCCACGACGAGGTGATGTCGCACGATTCCCAGCAGGCGGTCGACGTCGTCTTCCTCTCGATCCTCTCCCACCATCCCTCGGCCGAGGATCGTTCCTTCGCCATCCAGGAGATCCGGTCGGCCGAGACGCCGACGGCGGGCGTCGGCAACCTCGTCTGGGCACTGCTCAACACCCGGGAATTCATCTTCATCCAATAGGAAACCGACGGGGTCGATGGAAGCCGAAGCGAGTAGGCGCATCCTCGCCCCGAGTCGGAGGCTTTCACCGACACCGGCTCCCCGAACGCGATTCGTTGTCGTTCACATCAGGGGCATCACGATCATGAAACACCAACGCCACTGGCTCGACACGCTCTCCCGCCGCGAGGCCTTTGCCCACATTGCCCGGGCGACGCTCGGTGTCGGGCTCATGCCGGCGCTCTCGCGGCAGCTCGACGCGGCCGCGGCCGAAACACCGGCCCGCGCCAAAAACATCATCTACGTGATGATGAAAGGGGCGATGAGCCACCTCGACACCTTCGATCCCAAGCCCGGCCGGGAGGAGCAGGGGGAGACGAAGCCGATCCAGACGAAGACGCCGGGCATTCTCTTCGGGCACACGCTCGAGAAGCTGGCGGGCCTTTCCGACCGGCTGGCCATGATCCGCTCGCTCTCCACGGAGACTGGCGCCCACGAGCAGGGGCAGTACCTGATGCGGACGAGCTACCCGATGATCAACAGCATCCGACACCCCGCCTTTGGCGCGTGGGCAGTGCATGGCATGGGAAAGATCAGCCGGGATCTGCCCGGCTACGTGCTCGTCGGCAACGGCAACGACCATCCAGGCGCTGGCTTCCTCGATCCCGCGCTCACGCCCGTGCCGGTGGCCGATCCGCTCAAGGGCCTCGAAAACACCACGCGACCCCGCTATCTCTCGGAAGAGAACTTCGATCGCCGGCTAACGCTTGCCGACCGCATCGACCGCGACTTCAAGCAGCGGTACGCCGGCCAGCAACTCGATGCCTACAACCAGCTCTACAAAGACGCGATCCGGCTGATGGGCTCGGTCGATCTCCAGGCCTTCGACATCGCGAAGGAAAAGCCTGAGGTCCGCGAGCGATACGGCGACTCGCAAGTGGGACTGGGCTGCCTGCTGGCACGGCGGCTGGTCGAATCGGGCGTGCGGTGCGTGGAGGTGGAATTCGGCGGCTGGGACATGCATCGCGACGTGTTCGAGGAGATGGACGAGAAGGGCCGCCAACTCGACCGGGCAGTCGGCACACTCCTCGAGGATCTTCTAGACCGCGGGCTGCTTGCCTCGACGCTCGTCGTGCTGGCCACAGAGTTTGGTCGGACCCCGCGGATCAATGAGAACGCCGGCCGAGACCACCATCCGGGCGTCTTTTCCTGCGTGCTGGCCGGCGCCGGCGTGCAGGGGGGCGCGGTGTTTGGTGCAAGCGACGAGCGTGGCTTCCGCCCCGACAAAGATCCGGTCTCCGTCGCCGACTTCAACACTACGATCGCCGCAGCCTGCGGCCTGCCGTTCGCCAAGGAGTTTCATGCTCCCAATGGACGGCCCTTCAAGATCGGCGGCGGCGGCACGCCCATCGCGGCTGTGCTGGCGTAAAGCTGCGAAGAGCTTCCAGCCACGCTCGCCCGTCGCTCCTGGGCAGGCTGGGGGATTTCTGCGTGCGACGGAACCCGTGCCGCCGCTAGGGCGGCGGGCTCATTCCCGACTGCCAGGCCCGCCGATACCACCACTCGGGTGTGGCACAGAGTTCATCGTCAGGAGCAGATCATGGCACGCAAACGATCGTCCAAGGAAACCTATGCCCAGAAGGTGGTCGGTCTGGCCACGGTCGGCCTCCCCGCACCGGTGCAGACGGTGGCGAAGTCCCGCTGGGGATCGCGGATCCTGCTGCTGCTGATTCCGGTGCTCGTCGCCACGGGCGTCGTCACGATTTCGTGGTCGGGCGGCCTGCCGAGCATCACGGTGAACAAGGACCGGGCCGCCGTCGTCGGCCAAGAAGTGAGGCAGGAGGCGATCATGGCAGCCGAGCGGGTCAAGCAGTACGGCGACAGCAACTATCGCTGAGCCGCAGCGTGTCTTCGTGTTTCGCTCGCATGGCGGGCGAGCTGCCCGCGGCGTTTGTCCGGCGGCTGACAAGACGACCTGGCCGGTAGTGTAGGATCGGGGTTTCCTGCGGAGCCTCCCCATGCGCCACGCGCCGATCCAGCCGTCCCTGTTTGTCTCCCACCGCCGGCAGCTCACGGCTCTCCTGCCGCCTCAGAGCCTTGTGGTCGTGCACGCAGCCGATCGGCTGCCCACCACCGGCGATGGCACGCTACGTCTTCATCCAGCGAGCGACCTCTTCTGGCTGACGGGGATCGAGCAGGAGGAGAGCGTGCTCGTGCTCGCGCCCGATGCCACCGACCCGTCGCAGCGGGAAATGCTCTTCGTCCGACAGCCGAACGAGCTGCTCACGACCTGGGAGGGCCACAAGCTCTCGAAGGACCAGGCGAGGGAGATCTCGGGCGTGGCGAAGGTCCGCTGGCTGGCCGACCTTCCCGGCGTCCTGCACGCGCTGCTCTGTGAAAGTGAGCGGGTCTACCTCAACGCCAACGAGCACGAGCGTGCCGACGCCGAGGTGGAGTCCCGCGATCTACGGCTCGCCCGCCAGCTGATCGCCCGGTATCCGCTCCATCGCTACGAACGGCTCGCGCCGCTCCTGCGGCAACTGCGGGCGGTCAAGAGCCCCGCCGAGGTCGCGCTGATCCGGCAGGCGGTCGACATCACCGACCACGGACTGCGCCGCGTGCTGTCGGTGCTCCGGCCGGGCGTGATGGAATTCGAACTGGAGGGCGAACTGGTCGGCGAGTTCACGCGTCGGCGGGGCCGGATGGCCTACGAACCGATCATCGCCGCCGGGAAAAATGCCTGCGTGCTCCATTACAATGACAACGATCAGGAATGCCGCGACGGCGACCTGGTCCTGATCGACGTCGGCGCCTCCTCCGCCAACTACGCCGCCGATCTCACCCGCACCTATCCGGTGAATGGAACATTCTCGCCGCGGCAGCGGGCGGTCTACGAGGCGGTGCTGCGGGTCTTGCAGCATTCGATCGCCCGGACGACCGCCGGCACGCATCTCCGCGACTGGAAACGAGCGGCCCAACTCGAGATGAACGAGGAGCTTCTGAAGCTCGGCCTGCTCACCACCGAGCAGGTGGCCAAGGACACTCCAGAGGAGCCTGCCTGCCGGAAATACTTCATGCACGGCCTGGGCCATTCGCTCGGTCTGGGGGTGCACGACCTCGCGCCGACCAACGGACCGTTCGTGCCCGGCTGGGTCGTGACGGTCGAGCCTGGCATCTACATCCCCGAGGAGGGGATCGGCATCCGGCTTGAGAACGACATCCTCGTCACTGAAGAGGGGCCCGTGGATCTCTGCGCGGCGGTGCCGATCCTGCCGGACGAGATTGAATCGCTCCTGGCGCGGTAGCGAGACGCGACGACACTCCGGTGCCTCGACGAACCCCGCTGGCCACCCGCGCACGGCCAAAGCCGTGCGCGGGGCCGGCGACGTGGCGTTCAGCCGTTGGCCGCCGTCACCCGCCTGGGCACGAGCCTTCCTGTGGTGTCGGTGAGATGCGCCCCGCGGTCACCAGCCTCGTGATACTCGGCATCCTGATTGACGTTCCAAACGTCGTAAAGACGCTCATTCGCCAGGATGTTCCGCGCCGTCAGCATCGCGGTCATCATCGCGTGGTCTTGGTTGTTGTATTTGTGCATGCCGTTGCGGCCCACGAGATGCAGCCCGGGATAATGGGCGTCTATCTCGCGGCGGATCGTCTCCACGTGCCGGGCATAGTCGTCGTCGTAGACCGGATAGGCCTTCGGCTGGCGGACCACATGGCCGTCGAGCACATCGCCCGCAGCCACCAGTCCAAGCGACTCCAGTTCCCGTGAGGCGAGTTTGACCAGGTCGGCGTCGGAACTCGACCAGAGCCCATCCCCCTCGAAACAGAAATATTCCAATCCGTAGCACGCGAGTTTCGCGTCCGGGACCATCTCCGGCGACCAACTGGCAAAGTTCTGAACACGCCCCACCTGCACGCCCGGCTCGTGGATGTAGATCCAGTTGTCGTCAAACCGGTTGGTGGGCCGGACGATCAGGGCCACGGTGAGAAAGTCGCGATAGCGGAGTTTCGCCGCGGCCTCGAGCACGGCTGGCGGCATGGCCGGCGTGATGCTCGCAGCCAGCTCCCGCATCGGCGCCGAGGAAATCACATGATCCGCCTCGATCCATTCACGGCTGCCGCCGGCGGTTTCAAACCCTACCCGCCAGCGACCTGTCTCTTGGACCCGCTCGAGGGCCCTCACGTCTGCCCCCATCCGAATCTCGCCACCCTGCTTGCGGGTGCGGTCGGCCGCCGCCTCCCACATCATGCCCGGGCCCTTCCTGGGATAGCGGAAGGTGTCGATGAGTGTCTTGATCGTCTGCGACCGGTCCGCCGGTTTCTTCTTCCGCTTGGGAAGGATTGCCGCCAGGATCGCGCTCGACAGAGAGAGACCCTTGATCCGCTGGGCCGCCCAGTCGGCGGAAATCTCCTTGCAACTCATGCCCCAGACCTTTTCGGTGTAGGTCTTGAAGAAGATGCCGAAGAGCCGCTTGCCGAATTGGTTCGAGACCCAGTCCTCGAAGGTCCGCGGGTTCTGGACCGGGAAAACGCGGGCCTTGGCATACGATGCCACACAACGGACCGACTCAAGGATGCCCAGGTTTTTGAGCGCCTCGCCCGCCTTGAGCGGGTAGGCGTAGAACTTGCCACCGTAATAAATCCGCGAGGACCTTGGGCGATGGAGCAGGTCATCGCCCAACAGTTCTGTCCACAGGTCCTCGACTTCCTGTGATTTCGAGAAGAACCGGTGCCCACCGATGTCGAACCGGAAGCCGTGGTATTCCACGGTCCGCGAGATCCCGCCGACATACTGGGGATCGCGTTCCAGCACGGTGACAGCCACGCCCTCCCGGGTGAGCAGGTAGGCCGCCGTCAGGCCGGCCGGGCCTGCGCCGATGATCGCGACATGTTGGGGCGTCGCTTTGGAAGGCATCATGTTTCTGTGTTTTCGTGGTGCAGGCTGGCCTGATCCGACGCCAGCCAGTGTATGCCGTCATCCGCAGCCACTCTACGCTGCCAGACCCTCGGGACTGGACCTCAAAACGAGACGCTCAAAACCAGAAGCCCAAAAATCGAAGACCAAAATCTAAGCATAGACCCCCTCGGCCGGGACGGGAGATCAAAACCCCCTCAGCGTCGGAGCAGCGGGGCAAGTCGCTCGACGGCCTGGTCGATCTCGGCGTCGGTCGTGGTCCGTCCAACGCTCAGCCGCACTGCACTTCGGACCACGTCCGGCGGCAATCCCATCGCGACGAGCGCCGGCGCCGGCTCGCTCGACCCGCTCGCACAGGCGGTGCCTGTCGCCAGGCAGACGCCCGCCAGATCGGCCGCCATCGCCAGCGTCTGCCGATCGAGGCCGGGGAACGCCACCGTGCAGATGTGCTGGCAGCGGGCGACACCGGCGGCGATCGCCACCGCCGGAATGCCTGCCCCCCGTGCTGTGGCGAGCAGCCGTGCCTCGAGCCGATCGCGCAGGCCGCCCACGCGGCGGGCGACCTCATCGCGGTCAGCAGCAGCCAGTTCCAGGGCGCGGGCGAATCCCACCGCCAGCGGCACCGTTTCGGTCCCACCCCGCAGACCCTGCTCCTGCGTGCCGGCCTGCACCGGATCGATGGGCACCCCGCAGCGGACGAGCAAGCCCCCGATGCCGCGTGGACCGGCGAACTTATGCGGAGCAAGAGTGAGCGTGGCGGCAGGGCTCGTCTGGAATTCAATCGGCATGAAACCGGCCGCCTGGGTGGCATCCACATGGAGCAGGGCTTTCCCTTGGCCGCTCGGTCGGCTGACAAGACCCGCGAGCAACTCCATATCTTCCAGCGAACCGGTCTGACCGCAGCCGAGCGTCAGCGACGCGATCCGCGTCCCATGCGTTTCCGTCGTTGCACTTGCCGACACCAAAGCAGCCGCAGCAGTGCCCTCGCGGGAAGCAAGACCCAGTTCGCAGAGCCGCCACCCCTGGCGACCAGCGGCCAGGGCAGCGTTCACGCTGCTCGGGTGATCACGGCGGGACCACCAGATCTCGCCCGGCCCGACTGCGCCGGCAGCCATGCCCAGAATTGCCAATTGGTTGGCCTCGCTGGCACCGGATGTAAATACCAGTCGGTCGCGGTGGATGCCAGACACTCGACCGCCAAGGATCGCCACGATCCGATCCCGTGCATCCTCGAGCAGGCGGCGTGCAGCCCGACCGAGGGCGTGCTGGCTCGATGGATTCGCATGGGCGACTGCCTGGGCCTCCGCGATCGCCGCCGCCACGTCGGGGTCGAGAGGGGTGGCAGCGGCATGATCAAGATAGATGGTCGCAGGCGTGGCCATTCCCACAGTGTAGGGCCACATCTCACCGCCGCACGAGCGTCTCGATCAACCCATCAATCTCGGCGGCAAGTCCGGCATCCAGTGATCGCCGCAGTTCCGTGACACGGATGCCGTGCAACACGGTCGTATGGTCACGGCCACCGAAGGCAGAACCGATCGATTGCAGACTCTGTGATGTCAGCCGTCTGGCCAGATACATTGCCAGACCACGGGCGTGCGACACCTGCCGGCAGCGGGACGGGCCGACAAGATCGGCTGGCAAAAGCCCCTGCTGCCGGGCAGTCGCGCCAATCACGCGGCGGATGGTGATTTTCCGCCGGTGTTCCGCAGCGTCGGATTCTCCCTGGCACCTCGTGGTGGCGGCCGGCGGCATGGCGACCACCAAACCTCCCGCGAGCCGTGATGCCAGCGACGGTTCCAGGCTTGTGCAGGCGATCGGGTGGATTCTCAACGTCGCGACGAAGGTCGTGCCGGCGGCGGTTGCCGCGTCGAAGAGGTGGGCGAGGACTCGCTGTGCATCCCAAGCGGAGATCTGTTCGACACCGTCGATGATGATCAATTGAGACGAGACAAAACGTTCATGCAGTCTGTCAATCGTCGTCTGCGACAGGGCCGATGTGAGATCACGACCGAGCGACCGACCGTCCCACATGATCGCAGCCGCTGGCGTCCGGCGATCCGCTGCGGCCCGGCTGTGCTGGACGAACCATTCTGCAAGCAGCCGGGATTTTCCCGATCCCGCAGGTCCCACAATCACGAGCGGACTGTAGCCAACACCGCCGCTGTTCCCCAACCCGGCGGCCACAGTTGCCAGGGCGTGGTGCACCAAACGGTGCGATACCGGAAAGCGGGCATGGAGTGCCAACTGGGGCAGTTCGTGCGTAGCGACCGCAGACACTGGCAACGTCCCGGTAGGGAACGCGGCCTCCATGCCGACGTACGGATAAACACACAATGCGACTCACTGTGTTTGCGTCGATTAGGCTACCTCAACGGGGGTGCTCGAAAAAGGGTCCCCAAAACCGTCCGCCAAAGCAGGGGACACCGACGCTTTGCCACCACAGGTGACTGTTAGCTCCGTGTTGGTTTGGTATCGAAAACCATGCCGATCGGCAGCCAACATTTTCAGAGACAGTCAGCCAGCAGCCGACGGGCATCAGGCTGTCAGCCCACCGACGGTCCGACAGCAGTGAGATCTCACAGTTTTAACGCCGGCACGACTCTGAACCCACCGTTCACCAACAGGGAAGCGTCAGTTTTTCCACAACCAAGATGCTGGCGGTCACTCCCAAAAAACGCTGTTCTGAACGGGGAAAACGGGGTTCGCAGGGCGTCACCCTCTGCTCGTACCGCCTTTGTTAGAAAATATATTCGGCTCGCCGCTACTCATCATTCTTTCTCCTTTCTCATTCATATCTATCCAAAGAGAACAAAGAGAAGGAGCTGACCAAAACCCAGCGAAAAACCGACTCTGCAGGGGCATGCCAGTCAGCCCGCTGTCGGGTACACTGACAGTCTTCAAACCCGCCGTGCCATCGCCATGCCCTGTCCGTCCCGCAGACGTGCCTGGGCCAGCTCCGCCCGAGGAAAGGACTGCCGTTTTTCGATGAAAGTGCGTCTGAACCGAGAGCCGCTCCTCGCCGCCCTCCAGAGTGCGTCGGCCGTGGTGCCGGCACGCTCGCCCAAACCTGTGCTCACGAACGTCAAACTCGAGGTGCACGGGACATCGGCCGTGCTTTCAGCCACGGATCTCGAGGTGGGCATCCGCATTGACCTGGAGAGTGTCGAGCCGGGGGCGCCCGGTGCTGTGCTGTTGCCGAGTGGTCGACTGATGGCGATCGTCCGAGAGAGCCAGCCCGGAACAGTCTTCGACATTTCATCCGATGGCACGGCCGCCGTCGTGAAGGCTCCCCGCAGCGAGTTCCGCTTGCCTGCTGAGGATCCGCTGGAGTTTCCTTCGGTGGCCACGTTTCCGGCAGATGCCTGTTTCGAACTCTCCCAGCCGCTCGTTCGTGAATTGGTCAGGCGCACGGTCTTCTCCACCGATAACGAATCGAGTCGCTACGCGCTGGGTGGTGTGCTTCTGGAACTCAGCACGCAGTCATCACCGGCCAGTGTGATCGCTGTCGGCACCGACGGCCGCAGGTTGGCCAAGATGGAGGGCCCTGCCACGGCCAAAGATGGCAGCCCATCCGATGCACAGCCGATTGTGCCGGCCCGGGCGATGCAGCTCATGGAGCGGTGTTTGAGCGACGCCAGCATGCCGGTGCAGATAGCAGTGCGGACCAGTGAGATTCTTGTGAAGACGGGACCGACGACAATTTCGGCCCGGCTGGTGGAGGGGCGGTTTCCGCGGTGGCGAGATGTGTTTCCCGATCGCCCAGACGCCTCGCAGGTGAAGATCGTGGCCGGGCCGCTGCTCGCGGCGGTGCGGCAGGCAGCGATCGTGACCAGCGAGCAGTCGAAGGGAGTCGATTTTTCGTTTGAGCCCGGGCAACTCGTACTCTCGGGCCGGTCGGCGGAAAGTGGTGAAAGCCGTATCGAACTCCCCATCGAACACGCCGGACCAGTGGTCAAAATCAAGCTCGACCCGCGGTTTTTGAGCGAATTTCTCCGGGTTCTCGATGGCGCAGCCACCGTCACGCTGGAACTGACCGACGCCCAGAGTGCCTGTGTCTGTCGCACCGACGACGGCTACGGCTACGTGATCATGCCCCTGGCGGCTGATTGATGCCGGCAGGTGTATTCATCCTGGTGCGTTCCTGAAATGAGAGAGATGTGCTCGTAATGCTCCCCAGCCAGAAACCTTCCGCCGCCGGACCCCGCCCGATTGGCAGTGTCATGTCTCGGCTTTTGGCGAGAACAGGCTACGACCAAGAACATGGCGCCGATGGTCTGGCGGCCGCCTGGCAGGCGGTGGCACCGGCAAGCCTGCGGGGCAGTTCGCAGGCGGGGCTGGTTCGTCGCGGTATCCTCGATGTGTTCGTGAGCCACTCGGCGCTCGTGCAGGAGATGGGATTCCACAAGCGGGAGGTGCTGGCCAGACTGAGCGAGCTCGTGCCTTCAGAGGGGATCACCGACATCCGCTGCCGCGTGCTGATCGATGCGGGACGTGGCGATGCCGACTGATCGCTGGTGTTTGGAGTTCTGGTTTTTGAACTGTTTCCGGTGAATTGTTTGGGTTTTTTTGGGAGATTTCCGCCATGTCCGATGAATCACAGCAGGCTGACTACACCTCTGCCGACTTGAAGCACCTCTCCGACCGGGAGCACGTCCGTGAACGCTTCGGCATGTACATCGGCGACAATACCTCCCGCGGACTGCACCACCTCGTCTACGAGGTGGTCGACAACTCGATCGATGAATGCATGGCGGGCCACGCCAAGCACGTGAGCGTGATCGTGAACGTCGACGGCAGCGTGACTGTCGAGGACGACGGCCGCGGCATTCCGACGGACCGTCACCCACAACTCTCCGAGGAGATGGACCGGGAGGTTTCCACGCTGGAAGGCGTGATGACCGTGCTCAAGTTCGGAGGCAAGTTCGAAAAGGGTGCCTACCAGACCTCCGGCGGTCTCCACGGCGTGGGCGTCACAGTCGTCAACTTTCTTTCCGAATGGTGTGAGGTCGAGGTCTCGCGCGACGGGCACGTGTGGCAGCAGGAGTACCAGCGTGGCGAGCCGACGGGCCCGGTGCGCAAGATGGGCACGACCACCCGCACAGGCACGAAAACGACGTTCAAACCCGATCCACAGATTTTTCCGCAGACGAAGTTTTCCTGGGACATCCTCGCCCGTCGCCTGCAGGAATTGGCGTTCTTGAACTCGGGCGTGAGGATCACCTTTTCCGACGCTGTCAGCGGTCAAAAAGAGGAGTATCACTACGAGCGAGGCGTGGTGGAGTTCATCGAATGGCTGAACCGGTCGAGCGACCCCGTCCACTCCGACGTGATCTCGATCCGGGGCGAGGCCGAGGGGGTGTCGTGGGACATCGCGCTGCAGTACACGACCGAATACACGGAAAATGTCCACAGCTACGTCAACAACATCACGACCACCGAGGGGGGCACGCACGTCTCAGGTTTCCGGTCGGCGCTCACCCGCACGCTCAACGCCTACGGCAAGAAGAGCGGCATCTACAAGGACCTGGTGCCCACCGGGGACGATGTTCGCGAGGGTCTGACGACCGTGATCAGCGTACGGGTGCCGCATCCGCAGTTCGAGGGCCAGACGAAGACGAAACTCGGCAACGGCGAGGTGGAAGGGATCATCAATTCCGCAGTCGGCGATTACCTCTCGAAGTATCTCGAAGAGAATCCCAAGAGTGCCAAGTCAATCGTGCAGAAGGGTGTGTTGGCTGCCGAGGCACGAACTGCGGCGCTCAAGGCGAAGGCGTTGTTGCGGGAGCGAAAGGGCG
>Ga0304730_1000173_pt1 | contig 58439 bp, 80 predicted proteins | sample M_130628_MF_Meta_FD_190474 | JGI IMG/M metagenome (GOLD analysis project Ga0304730, IMG submission 190474) | Freshwater microbial communities from Lake Montjoie, Canada to study carbon cycling - M_130628_MF_MetaG (v2) (version 2) | ecosystem: Environmental > Aquatic > Freshwater > Lake | place... | reverse complement strand
CTAAAGACAAGACTTGCAAGGTAGAAGCCAAGGCAACGCCTGTCAAAAGTGAAGCACCTGCTGCCAAGGTCGAAACAAAAACAACTGAGCCTGCAAAGAAGTAATCCAGACGAAATAGACGACGGCGACGATGATGGATATAACGATATTGATCTTCATGTGGCATATCGTCGTCCCAGTCTAATACCGTGCAATGATCAATGTCATGACCACGATCAAGATGAATTGTCTGATCATGTATTAGTTAGATTAGCCATTGCTCGTGCAAAGGCTATGGATCGTTATCGTGAGATAAAAACTTAGGAAAAAGGCTATTAACTTAGCCTTTTTTCTTGACCTCTGTCTAAAAGAGATATATAATATAGTATGGTCAATTGGCTATATAAAACTTAAGGAAATTTAAATATGAAAAAAATCGCAATCTCTGCGTTATTAATCGGTCTTATGGGATTCGCCCAGGCTGATGTATCCGTTTACGGAATGGCACGTGTCTATCAAGAATCATCCACCGTTGGCACAGCAGCATCTGTAACATCTCTAACCAATGACAAAAGTCGTATTGGTTTCAAAGCATCCGACGCTGTCGGCAATGGTTTAACAGCATTTGCTATTGTTGAAACTAATGTTGGTGTAGATGCTCCAGCAGCCAGCACCCTTGGTGATCGTAATGCTATCGTTGGACTATCACACAAGATGGGATCAATTGGTTTTGGTCGTGACAAAACTGCTCTAACTAGATCATTGGATTCGTTTGATGCCATGGGCGGTGATGTGTTTGGTTCTAGCGCAGCCGCTATCCATTCATATCATGGAGCACGTTTAAGCAATGCAGTATTTGCATCTGCTACGCTTGTTCAAGGACTTACAGGTAATTATGTAATGGCTAATAGCGAAGTTGCTGGAACACCAAATCCACAAACTTTTAGCCTAGTATATTCTACTGGACCTATTGGTGCTACATATGCTCGCTTTGACAATGGTTCAACCAGCGTAAGCGATGCAGTTGGTGCTAAGTTTGATATTGCTAAAACCGGTACAACTGTTTTTGGTCTATATTCTGACAACAAAGTAGTTAATGTAACTAGTCAGGGTAAGAGCATGGGTGTTACTCAAACTTTAACTCCAACTCTATCCGCAATGGCCAGTTATGGTGTAAATGGTGATCGTACCGCTTACAACCTAGGTGCTAACTATGCTCTGGGAAAAAGTGCTAAAGTATTGGCTCGTTACTTGAAAGAGACAGCAGCCACAGACACTACACGTTATGGTGTTGGTCTAGAATACAATTTCTAATCCAAATTAGATTTGTAAGTAAGGCCCTTCGGGGCCTTTCTCTTTGGTAAAATTTAATCTTGACAAACTGGTAAAAAGTCGTTATAATAGTATATAGGAGATTAACTTATGAATTATGCCGAAACTACTCTACTTAACGTAAAACAATATTGTTTATCTGATTCCAAAGATTTTCAAATTTGGACTAACAAAGGTACTACCTATCACTGGAACCGTGGCAAAGATACTGCTAGTGGTTTAATTAATGGTGTAGTTCGTAAACTAGCAGGTATTGATCCTAGCGGTCACCAAATCTGGGTTGTTGCTGGATCTCTTAAGATTAGTCCTAATGGAACAATTCTCCGTTGGACTGGTATGCCTCGCAAACTACAGGTTATGTTTGGATCTGTTAATTCAATTATTTTTGATAAAGAGATAGCATAATGTCCATGCATCTATGTGGGCCTGCCCTTACCACGACTGGAAAGAAAAAAGGAAAGATTAAATTCCGTAATGCCGCCGAGGCTCAACGTGCTCGTGAACTTGATTCAGCATGGAAAGAACTTCTTAAACGACAAGGTGTTGAACAAGAAGAACGAAAAAGAAAACGTGCTATGTCTGCTGAGCCGTTGATCTATAAACTTGAGACACCAGTAGGTCGTACTAACACCAAACATATACCAAGTCTTAATACATTTGGTGGGGTAGCAACCTTAGCACCTGCTAAAGTATATACCGGTACCAAAGTTAAAGGTATTGCTACCATGCATAAGAGTAATGCTGTGCCTGTTTTTAGTGATGAAGAGGCAATTGACATTTCCAAGATGCGTCGATAAATATTCTTATGAAACCCACATTAAATGAAAAATTCATAGCATATCTTGCACTACTCAGCGGACTAAGTATTTCAGCGGTTGCTGTTTACTATAGTGTGGTAGGCCTTACTGCTATATTTGCCGCCGCAGTTGTTCCCATCATTATTATGGGAACCACATTAGAGATTAGTAAATTAGTTGCTACTGTATGGCTTAAACAAAATTGGAAGACTGCTCCACTACTGATTAAAACATATCTCTTTATTGCTATTGTAGTATTGATGATTATTACTAGTTTGGGTATCTTTGGATTCTTAAGCAAGGCACATAGTGATCAAAATCTAGTCAGTGGTGATGTTACTAGTAAGATTGCTGTATATGATGAAAAGATCAAAACCGAGAAAGAGAATATTGAAGCAAACCGTAAGGCACTTAAACAGATGGATGAGGGAGTGGACCAAGTACTGGGCCGCTCAACAGATGAAAAGGGTGCCGACAAGGCTGTGGCTCTGCGTAAAGCCCAGCAGAAAGAACGTGTTAGACTTCAAGATGAAATATCACAGTCGCAGAAGTCTATCGCGGGACTTAACAATGAACGTGCGCCTATTGCCGCCGAGGTTAGAAAAGTGGAGGCAGAGGTTGGACCGATAAAATATATAGCGGCCTTCTTCTATGGTAGCACTGATGAAACTATTTTAGAGAAAGCAGTTACCTGGGTTATTATTACACTAATTGTTGTATTTGATCCATTAGCAGTTATACTATTGTTAGCAAGCCAAATAAGTTTTCAAGAGTTTAGAGAGCGTAATGGTGATAAAAAAGAAGAAGGTGTAATTCGAGATAGTGACGGCACAATCATTGGATTGAAAAGTAATAAAAAAAGTACAGAACCGTTTCCATATGCATTTACTGATGTACCAATATATGATTCTTATGATGATGTTCCACCTAATACAAAAGTAAAAGAAGAACCAATTGAAGAGTATATTAAATGGCCAGGAGGACAGTCTCCTCTTTTCTGTAACAAATGCGGGACTGAATTAGTCGATGCTCCGGGTATTGGATTAGTCTGTCCTAATCTAGAATGTGGTGTAATCAAAGAACTCGATGAACACATATCGGAACCAGTAGTAGACGGTTATGTTCAAAATGAAGAACAAAAAGAAAGCAATGTTTGGACTAATACAATTACACAAACTGAATATAACGAAGTTAGTGAAACTGTTGAACATAGGAGTGAGGTGATTATAAATCAATGGGCAAATCTTATAAGAACACGACAGGCTAAAATGACTGATGTTCCACAACATTTAATATTAGCAGTAAGGTCTAGAGTATGATGGAAGGTAAACTCACACTAATCACGCCGCCTGACATTTTTGAAAATGAATCATACAGTATATTGTTTGTTCATTTAAGTAATGAAGATCAAGAAAAAGTTAGTCAATGGTTTGCTAATTCAACTTTAAAAGAAAATATAAACATTTATTTTTATTCAGGTGAAATTGATATTCCTTGGTTTTTTCATGCCATGGCAAACTCTGAATATAAGTACATTGACTTGGATAATTTGAATAATATAACCTCGGCATTAAGTGGTTATATGTTAGGTAAAAAAAATACCTATTATAAAACAACTGACGAAAATATATCAGCCGTATTCCATTATATAAATCAGAACAGAATAATGAATATAGAAAACTTTTTACAGAAAGCATTCAATGACAAAAACTAATGATACGCACGTTTGTGACTTTTGCGGAAAAAGCAAAGAGGACGTAGAAAAACTCATTGTAGGGGAGAATGCAGCCGTGTGTAACGATTGCGTTGAACTATGTGTTGACATTTTAAAAGATGAAAAAATAAAACATTTCCCTAAGGAAGCCAAATTATTAAACCCTGTTAAAATAAAAGAATATTTAGATTCATATGTTATAGGACAAGATAGTGCTAAAATTGCATTAAGTGTAGCGGTTAGCCAACATTTTAAACGTATTAATAATCCCACTGATGAATTAGAAATTGAAAAAACTAATGTATTAATGCTGGGTCCAACTGGTTGCGGCAAAACTATGATGGCACGTAAAATTGCTGATTATCTAGATCTTCCCTTTGCTATCTGCGATGCTACTGGTATTACTGAAGCAGGATATGTAGGTGATGATGTAGAAAGCATACTTACACGTTTAATTAACGAAGCAGATGGTGATTTAGAAAAAGCCAGCAGGGGTATTGTTTACATTGATGAAATTGATAAGATTGCCCGTAAAGGTGAAAGTGCCAGTATCACTAGAGATGTAAGCGGTGAGGGTGTGCAGCAGGCATTGTTAAAAATGATTGAAGGGAGTATCATGCGTATTCCTGCTACCAGCAAACGTAAACATCCCGGTAGTGAAATGCAAGAAATAGATACACGCGGTATTTTGTTTATATGTGGTGGGGCATTTGTTGGTATTGATAAAATTATTAAACAACGTACAGATGCTAGATCAGTTGGATTTCATGCTAATGTAGAAAATGATACAGATACAAATAAAGTATATCAAGACCTTACTACTAAAGATCTAATTAAATTTGGTTTAATACCTGAGTTTGTAGGACGTTTTGGATTATGCATCAATGTTGAAGAACTAACAGTTACTCAATTAGTCAGTGTTCTTAAAGAACCAAAGAATAGTTTGATTAAACAATATCAATACCTTTTTGAATTAGATGGTATTAAACTTGAGTTTGATAATGAGTCATTAAATGAGGTTGCAGTACGAGCCAAGGAACTTAAAACTAATGCTCGCGGTTTAAAAAACATTATAGAAAAAGCACTACTACCTTATCAATTTGATGCTGTCGATCTCGTAGAACGCGGTTTAAAATCAATACGGATAAGTAAAGATACTATATGCGGTAAACCTGCCGTAATGATTTTTGATAAAAAGAAAAATGAGCAAAAACAATAAAGTATTTGGAAATAAGATCATAGTTGGAGATCTTCCGTTAGCAGTAGCACTTCGTAAGTTTAAACAAAAAGTAGAAGATTCTGGACTGCTTGAAGATGTCAAAGCCAAAATGTTTTACGAAAAACCCACTACAACCCGTAAACGTGCCAAAGGTGCAGCTAAAGCCCGTTGGAAGAAAAAACTCCAAGATCAGCAATTACCTAAAAAAATGTATTGACAAAAGCATAAATTTCCTGTATAATTAATCTTGTTAGCGTGGTGCTAATGAATTTTTAACTTTTGGATAAGGAAATTTATGATAGAAGAAAATATTGATACTTGCAATATAACTATATTGGATGGACAGGCTGCTATGCTATCCACAAATAGTTATCCTAATACCGGATATCCCGATATTATTAAACAAAAATTTGGAGACAATTTAGAATTGGTATTTGGCCCAAAAAACAAAAGGGTTAACTACAAAAATCTAAGTCAGGCTGAAATTGCCGAGCGTCTTGAAAAGATTCCAGAAAAATTATTTGTTCCGCAAACACGAGGCGGAATGTTAAGTATATTAGATAGTTGGATACTTGCCCTTGATCAACTTGCAGACAGTAAGGCATTATGGGGAGTAGATCTTCCATCGCATAGTTTTATGCCTATGGAAGGTACTAAACGTCATGCTGTAGAAAATCTATGGATAAATTATGGTAGCCAGCGTATTTTATACCTCCGTCATTGTATAGAAATTGTATTTAAATTTGACCCTTGGTCGGTATTCAATGCTATTGGACGTAGAGATAGTTTTGGAAAGGTATATATAAATGACGGACAACACCGTACTATGGCATGTTTATTTTTTGGTATGCGTTATATGGCTGTCCAATTTAGAAATAGTGACGACACTACTGTAGATATTGATCAATTTTGTGCATGTAATGTAGACAATCTCCCAAGTGAACCTTACGATAATTATCGTAATCGCTCAAGCCGTGCTGAAATTTATATCAGTAATGGTAAAAAACCATTCCGTGAAGATCAAGAAATGCTTAATATTAAACAATGGGCATCTCGTTGGAAAATTAGGATTTGTCGTGCAAATGATCCCAATGCTAGTTCTAATAGAGGAATTAGTCACATGGGAGATATTATAAAATCTGCAAGAATGGGTATCGACAATATGGATATTGCAGCCGCTATACATATTCGATGCTATGATGATCAAACTATTAAATCAGCAAACCTGTTGGGATTAACCAATTTAATTAGTCAACAAAATCAAAACTGGACTATCCCCGATCTAAAAACAAGTTTTAGTAAAGGAAGTTTAACAAATTCATTTTTAGAAGATTTGTCAGAAGTTATTCTAGATCAATTCGGAACTGGTAGTGAAAGTTTACATGCAACTTGTAAAAAAGCAGTTAATGACGAATATGGAAAAGGAAATGGTATTGGTCCGGAAATTAAAGTTGGACATGCATTGTATCATGTATACAAGACTTTTGGAAAATACAAAAATTCTATGACTGCTCCAAAAAATAAATATGATGAAACTATTAAGGTTCACTCATGGCTTCTAAACTAAGTGTTAAAGAAATAAATTCTTTGATCTTAGATAACGAATCTAATCCATATAAATTGCCAGATGGTAGCACCTATATAAACGGTGATTATCATCTAGCAATTATGGAACAAAGAATAGATTTAAAAATGCTCCGTTGTATTGTATGGAGCAGGAATCCAGAATATGATGCTAGTCCGGAAGAACTATATTCTATTTCTCCGGACTATTTTGGAGATAGAAAAATTTGTTATGGGATGGGTAAAAATAAAATAACAAACGATCATTTATATTTGCCCAGCCCAGATCACAAAATTCCACTAGTTCACGGAGGTGCAAAGACTATTGATAATTTAGTTATTGTTCCTCTTAAGTACAATATATGGAAACGAGATATCTTAAAAGAAGATTGGATAAATTTTAGAGAATTTATGAATTCACATCTTGACTGTAAATGATTGACAATATTAAATAATGATAGTATAATATATACTTAAACAATACAGAAAGAGCAAAATGACTGCTGCTAAAGTTGCCAAATATAATAAATCTAATGTAAACTGGAACAAGTTTTTCTCTGCTGTTGCTACAGTCGGTAATACTATGAATAGCCAAAAGGATCGTTTTGATAAAAGCGATCTTATTGAGAAAGCACTTGCCCATTATAGTAACGGAGCAATTGAATATACTAATTTAGACGGAGTCGATCATATCCTTACCAATTTAAATAATACCACACAGGAATTTAAATTTGTCAGTAGCGTATTTTATGGAATGCGTGTTACGCAACGTAAAACTAAAACTCGTCCACAGATTAAAGAATTAAACAAATTAGGCAATCCTGTAACTGTTAAACTGACTAATTCACACGGTGGAAATAAACGCACAGCATTGCCTGCTACCTATGCCAAATATCTAATGGTGGCGGATAACTATAGTGCCTATGTAATTGCTGTAGAAGACCTTACACCTTATCTTGCGATTGGTGGAGATGGTATTGAAGCAAAGAATGTACCAGCAAACTTATTTACTGAAGTTGTTAACCCAGATGAGTATACTGTTACATCACACATATCAAACTACAAAGAAAAGAAAAATAAGATGCAGGAAGATTTTCTAAATCAATTTTAATATGACTCATAGAGTTTATAATCAATCTTGTATTGAAGGCATGCGTGAGCATGTAACAGACGACTCTGTTGATTTGATATTTACAGATCCCCCTTATGGTATTGAAGGTGACACATTGGATGTACTGTATCATAGAGATGAAGGTAATGTAGTTCCGGGATATATAGATGTACCATTAAAAAATTATGCACAGTTCAGTAAAGATTGGATTAACGAATGTGCCCGAGTGTTGCGTCCAGGCGGCAGTTTATATATTGTTAGTGGATATACCAATCTGCATCATGTATTAAATGCATTACATTCAACCGAACTGGAAGAAGTAAACCACATTATTGCAAAATATACATTTGGAGTAAATGCAACAAAGAAATGGGTCAGTAGTCACTATCATGTATTGTTTTGGGAAAAGCCTGCTATGGGAAAACAGAAACGTACATTCAATAATTCATACAAATACACAGACAACAAGGATAGTTACAATGACAGACTCAGTGTTCAGGACATGCCTAGGGATTATAAACCAGGGCAGATTAAAAATAAAAATCAACTTTCAGAAGACTTTATTGAAAAGTTTATTAGGTACAGTTCCAACCGTGGAGACACTGTCCTTGATTGTTTTGGTGGTGGGCTTACTACTGGCCGCACTGCTCTTCGTTGGGGCCGCAACTTCATCGGATTCGAACTTAACACTCATGCATATGATGCTTTCCTCCCCACGTTAGATGCGGTTGTTGGAGTGCCAGATCCTGCTCCTATTTCACCTGATGCTCGAGAATTAGCCAAAAGAGAAAAGATGCGTGAAGGTTGGCGTAACGATCGTCTAAAGAAAAAATTAGCAAACAAACCTTAATAGAAAGAAAGAATATATGGCCAAACATTGTATGATAGATTTGGAAACAATGGCAGTAACACCTAGTGCTGTTGTCCTTACACTAGGCGCAGTACATTTTAATCCCTATGGAACAGGCTATTCAGACAAACTGTATTTCCGTATAAGCATCGATGATCAGGATGTTTTGAATAGAGAAGTAGATCCAAATACCTTAACTTGGTGGAGTTCTCAGTCTCCTGAAATTATGGAAGAAGCATTCAGCCCAGACGATCGTGTTCCTCTGGCAGATGCTATTGATCAGTTCCATAAGTTTGCTTGGGGCTGTAGTGCCTTTTGGAGTCATGGTAGTGTGTTTGATATTGTTATATTAGAAAACATCTATCGCCAATTAGGTAAGCCGGTTTCTTGGCAATATTGGCAAATCCGTGATACTCGTACATTGTTTGATCTAGGATTTGATCCAGATATGCCAACTGGATCTAAACATAATGCATTAGAAGATGCTATCCGTCAAGCAGCAGGGGTACAAAATATGTATCGTAAACTTAACGTAAGAGAAAGGTAATATGAAAGTCGAACATGTTAATGCTCGTGATTCCCTACATGCCTATCAGGTCGCGCAGGCACAACTTACTAAACAACGTGAGTTTGATTACCAAAAATTTCTTGAAAAAAAGAAGCACGATATTGAAGTACAGGAAACTAGAACTGAACGTGCTAAACGTTTAGACCTAAATAAAGGTCGTAATGTGGATGTTGAATGTTAATTATGAAATATATTACTAACAAATATGGCAGTGTTATATTGCCAAATGAGCCAGGTATGCTGGAATGGCTAAATGAGAATTATCCATTTAGTCAATATCGTATTATAGAAAGGTAAATCATGAGCAAGTATAAAACCGTATATACCGAGGTAGAAGTTGAGGTCGATCTTACAGATTTTGAAACAGAGGATCTGATTGAAGAATTAGAAGATCGTGGACAGAGCATGGGCAATGGTACTGGTCCATATGATATTAATAAACTAGTGGAGCAAATTTGGATGAGACGCAGAAACGGTCAAGATTATAATTATCCATTGGATCAATTGATCTATGCTGTGACTGGTCGTATTATTTAAACCATCCTAGTTTTTGGCCAGCCTCTTTCCTGCGTTCTGCTTCTTCTAGACTGCCGGGCAAACGACTTGCCCAAAGTATAATCAATGCAAAGAATATGCCCATACCCATTGTGGCTTTCCAATTCTGCGTGGCAAACCAAAAGATAACTAAACTAACATCCATACTGATAAACATAAACCATTTGCCCCTGGTTGGAAATACGCTACCCGCTTGCCAATCTCGGATGAATGGTCCAAATAATTTATGGTTCATCATGTAGTCATGAAACTTCTTACTGCTACGGGCAAAGCAGTAGGTTGCAATCAAACTAGGTGTTGACCATGGAATTCCGGGCACAATTATCCCAATATATGCTATTCCCAAAAATAAAATACCAGCGGTAAACCAAAGTGCTTTTTTAATCTTTTCCATAATCAATCCTTTTGACTATTTAATGGAGTTATAACTACTTGACAAATTTACCAGTTTAGTGTATAATATCAGTATGGCAACGAAAAACGCATTCATCTTTAGTTGGGATAATTTGGGTATTGAATCCATTATTCCTATCTCCCAATATGAGTTTCACGAGCAAGAAAATACCATACGGTTGTTAAGGGATCAAAAAAGAATTAATAATCCACTTAACGGTGTTGTGCGTAGTTTGTTGTTGAGGGCTAGATTTAATCCACAACGTCATTATGAAATCTATGCTATCGATTGCACTAAAGAAATGAATGAAGAATTTTGGAGAGAGCAGTGGGAAGAATATCCACAGGCTACAGCAGAATTGATTAGAGAGCGCGGACATAAATTATATAGTGATCGAGTAGAAACACACAAGGTAAAAATAACATGAAAGTCAGTTTAGTATCAGATTTACATTTAGAATTCGGCTACCAAGAATTACCCGGTGGCGAAGTACTGATCTTGGCTGGAGATATCGCCGAAGCACGTAGCATCCGCAAGCATCACCACAGTACTAAACTCATACAAGATACCCCGGATACGTTCTATCGTTGTTCAGAGTTCTTCAAATGGGAATGTGAAAAGTATGACCAAGTGTTTATGGTGCTTGGGAATCATGAACATTTTCACTCAAAATTTAATAAGACCTATGATGAACTAAAAAGCATCCTACCTAAGAATGTCGCCTTGTTAGAAAACGAGGTTGTTAATTACAAGGGTGTTATGTTTATGGGTGCTACGCTATGGACCGACCTTAACAAAGGTGACAGCATTACCGCATTTACTCTCAAGCAGTTTATGAATGATTACAAACTTATAACTAATCATTATCCTGCTAAAGATGTGTATCATAAACTAACACCTGAGCATACTGCTGGAGTACATTTTAAGACTAAACAATACTTTAAAACCGTATTGGAAATGAATCGTGACAAACCCTTTGTTGTCATTACTCACCACGGTCCTAGTTATGCAAGTATCAATGAAAAATATAAGCATGATCAAACTATGAATGGGGGATACACCAGTGACCTAAGTGAATTGATTTTAGATTTTCCTAACATCAAAACTTGGGTACATGGCCATATGCATGATCCAGTTGATTATATGATTGGTGATACCCGTGTGGTTAGTAATCCACGCGGCTATGTTGGTCATGAGGATACTAGCGGATTTAAACCTGACTTTTACTTTGAAGTGTGATATGGTAACACAAACTGATCAGTTTCTGCAAAGAGATAAAGGATTGCCCAAGCCTAAGTACAACTATGGGGATAGAGTTTTTGCTCGATTAAACAAAGTCCCCGTAGTTGGAATGGTTATAAGACAAGTTGACGATACTGTACTTGTACATTCAGACCTACCTATTAGAGTAGAAGAACAAATTAGATATATTGTGTCAGTACCGATAAAAGGTATGACCCGTTTAGTGGATATGAATGGGTCTTGCCATTGTGGTCGTACTTTAGATCCAAATGGAGATTGTGATACTAGCCATTCATTAACTGAAGAGCAATATCAAAAAATGCTTAAACGTAGGAAAATAAAATGACTTGGGATTTATTTTTTGGATTTTTAATTGGATATATTGTAGGAGTATTATATATGTGTTATCGCTCTAATGAAGATTCTAGGAGGTATATAGAATGAACAACCGAATCAAACAACTCGAACCCCAATGTTGGGAACACAATGAATTTGGCCTTAATTTTAATTACCAAAAGTTCGCCGAGTTGATTGTGAAGGAATGTGCCGAGATTGCTGATACTGCGGAACCATTCCTTGCTTCGGATTTGATTAAACAACATTTTGGAGTTGAATAATGTCAAGTACCGTACGCATATCATGGAGTCGTGAGTTTGATGATCAACAACGTTGGAACGATGTATGTGCCTGGGCCATTGAACGCTTTGGCTTGCCCGGAGATAGATTCCAAAGCCATGCCAATGTCAACTATATGGACTTTGTTTTCAAAAGTAATAAAGATGCACTTCTTATGGCCCTGATGTGGAATGCTCCGATTGTGCCCAACGATGATCTTGCTGTAGAACACGTCGGGCGGATGTTCAATGCTTAAGAAACGTGCTATGGCTGCGGGTAGACAATTGGGTAAGACTGATATATCCGACATGGCAAAACAATGGATCAATGAAATCAACGTGAAACGCCTTGAAACTGGTTACGCCGACAATCAACCTAAATGGCCCCATTGGGTTCGACCATACAACTATGATATCGGAGAGTGGCAGGATATGAATCAGTGGATGTTTAACACAATGGGTGATAATAATTGGCTTACAGAAAATGCTCGTTGGGTGGGCAGTAATTCAAAGTACTGGTTCCGTGACGAACGTGACCGCACTATGTTTATTTTAAAATGGTCATGATGAAAACTCCATTTTATAAATTAAATGATCTTCCAAGGCTGGAAAGGCAATTAGCACCATTTGTTTATAAAATGATGGAATTACCAGCAGAGGATCGAAGAGCAGAATCACATAAAATATTGGATAAATTTAATATATCAGTTGATAATGACATGGAATGGTGCATTTGGAAAACTGATAAAGATTATACAATGTTTGTTTTGAAGTGGTTATGAGTAATATAGAAGATCAAATATTAACTAAGATTGCTAAACAAATGCAACAAGAAATTGATGATGAGTTCATGGCAACTCTTCAATATAAACCACGTATTAAAATACACGACCAAAGTATAGTTGATGGTGAGACATGGTACACGGTTGGATGCTATAATGATACATCAGAATGGTTGCGATCACAGGATCGAGCATTATGGCATGAACATGTCGAACAACTGTGGGCCGGATATCATAACATATTCGACGTACACGAAAAAATATATACCATGTTAGCATTAAAGTGGAGTTCATAATGGCAACAATACCCGGCCTTCCTAATATTAGTACAAGTGTGTTTAATGGTGTCTCGATGGAACCAGAACTTGCTGCAATGAAAAAAGGTACAAGTAAAAGTTGGCTTGGAGAGTATCATTGGGTATCACTACCTGTTACTGATAAGAACAAATATGATGATATTGTTACGCCCGCTATAGAATGGTGTCTAGAACACTTTAGTAAGAGTGGAGCACGTTGGTTTGAGAAAGATAAAAAGTTTTATTTCAAAGATGAACGTGATGTGACTATGTTTATATTAAGATTTTCGTAAATATAGTCAATGAGAAAAAATAGAGATGAAACTATAGAATCATGGGCATCTCGAGTAGAGATGTTCGAAAAAGGCCGTGCCATGCAAAGGATTGCAAAAGGTGATAATCCAATAGAAGTTGTAGAAGATATGAGTCGTAGAATCATAGATAAAATGCTACATCCAATTTTACACGCTATCAATACATCGATATCTGAAACTTATAATACAGAATCTAGTATAAAAAAATATAATGAAATTATGAAAAATGTCAGTAAGGCACCGGATCATATTGACAGCAATACATGATATTAGTATAATAAATAAATGTGCAATAGACCTTTTGGCTGTTGCATAAGGCATAGTGCCTAAACACTCTTACTTAATTAAAGGAGAAAAAAATGAGTAAAGTAATTGGTATCGATCTCGGTACAACAAATTCATGCGTAGCCGTTATTGAAAACGGTATCCCAAAAGTAATCGAAAACAGCGAAGGTGCAAGGACCACTCCTAGTATTATCGCATACACTAACGATGAAATTCTTGTAGGTGCAGCGGCAAAACGTCAAGCAGTTACTAATCCAAAAAATACAATCTATGCGGCCAAGCGTTTGATTGGACGCAAATTCAAAGAACAGGCTGTACAGAAAGACATTGATCTAATGCCCTACAAAATTATCGAAGCATCTAATGGTGATGCTTGGGTAAGTGCAAATGATCAAGAACTTGCTCCACCACAAATCAGTGCAGAAGTTTTACGTAAAATGAAACGTACTGCCGAAGATTATCTAGGACACGAAGTTACACAGGCAGTTATTACTGTTCCTGCTTATTTTAATGACCAGCAACGTCAAGCAACCAAAGATGCTGGTAAGATTGCAGGCTTAGAAGTACTGCGTATCATCAACGAACCAACAGCAGCCGCACTCGCTTATGGCGTTGACAAACAAGACAAGCGTGACCGTAAAATTGCTGTCTACGACTTAGGTGGTGGCACATTTGATGTGTCTATTATTGAGTTAGCAGATGTTGACGGCGACAAACAAATTGAAGTATTATCTACCAATGGTGATACATTCCTGGGAGGTGAAGACTTTGATCAACGTATCATGGACTTCCTGGTTGATGAATTCAAGCGAGACAATGGAGTCGATCTTAAGAAAGACATGTTGGCCTTACAACGTCTAAAAGAAGCAGCAGAAAAAGCCAAGATTGAATTGTCAAGTTCATCACAAACCGATGTTAACTTGCCTTATATCACAGCAGATGCGAATGGTCCTAAGCATTTAAATGTTAAACTTACTCGTGCCAAATTAGAAAGTCTAGTTGATGAACTAATTCAACGTAGCATCGAGCCTTGCAAAACTGCCATGGCAGATGCCAAGGTTACTGCTGCCGATATCGATGAAGTTATCCTTGTTGGTGGTATGACACGTATGCCAAAGGTTGCAGAAGTTGTTGAGAAACTATTTGGTAAAGCACCACGTAAGGATGTTAACCCAGACGAGGCAGTCGCTGCTGGTGCTGCTATTCAAGGCGATGTACTAGGTGGTGGACGCACAGATGTTCTATTGCTTGATGTTACACCATTGAGTCTTGGTATCGAAACAATGGGTGGGGTAATGGCTAAATTGATTCAGAAGAATACAACTATTCCTACCAAACATAGTCAAGTGTTTAGTACTGCCGAAGACAATCAACCTGCTGTAGATATCAAAGTATTCCAAGGCGAGAGAGAATTCGTCCAATACAATAAACTATTGGGCGAATTCAAATTAGAAGGTATTCCACCGGCACGTCGTGGACAACCACAAATTGAAGTTACTTTGGATATTGATGCCAATGGTATTATGAATATCAAGGCAGCGGATAAAGGTACTGGCAAAGAGAATAAGATCACCATTAAATCTGATAGCGGACTTAGCAAAGAAGAGATTGAACGCATGGTTCAAGATGCCGAAGCAAACGCTGAATCAGATAAGAAACTACGTGAACTTTTGGAGGCACGTAACAATGCAGAATCTACCCTGAATGATTTTGAATCGGATATTAAAAAATATGGTGATCAAGTTACCGAGGAAGAAAAGGCCAACGCAGATGATGCGGTACAAGCAGTCAAAGATGCAGTCAAAGGTGATGATGTTAAAATCATACAAGATAGCATTCCAAAGTTGTACGAGGCCATGAATCCAATTACTGCTAAGAAAAGCCAAGCAGAAGAAGCAGCAAAGAAAGCAGAAGAACAGGCCAAGAAAGATGCGGACAACGGAGTAGTTGACGCAGAAGTCAAAGAGTCTGTATAATAAATAGTATTGTGGGACACCTATTAAGGGTCCCACTTTAGGGCATAGAGCCCAGTGTTATCTTACTTTTAAAGGAGAAAAATTATGACACAATTAGTACGTTTTGATACCAATGCTCTAAACAGAGCACTTCTAGGTTTTGATACAATGTTTAACGATTTTGAAAATCGTTTTGCAACTCAACTCAAAGACAACTATCCCCCTTACAATATTGTTAAACACAATGACGACTCTTACGAGTTAGAAATTGCTATAACAGGGTTTGCCAAGGATGAAGTTACAGTTGAGATTGATCAAAATCAACTCATTGTCAAGGGTGAACGTGATAAGAACAGTGATGTAACTTCGGAATTTCTACATCGTGGATTAGCATTCCGAGACTTTACTCGTTCATGGACACTTGCCGAACATATGGAAGTAGGTGAAGGTACTATCAAGAATGGTGTGCTTACAATTGAATTGAAGCGTATTGTTCCTGATGCGTTAAAACCTCGAGTCCTTAAACTTAAGGGCGAATAAAATCTGGGGGCTCCGGCCCCCTCTTATTAAATAATATTATGAGCACCGATACCCCTGTGATTGAAAAGAAAAAAGTAACATCCCGTTTGGTTAAAGAACCTGGGAAATTTAAAGTTATTGTTTGCAATGACGATGTTACTCCTATGGAGTTTGTTATTGCCATGTTAGTTAGTGTGTTTAGACATGATGAAAAAAATGCAATGAAATTAACATTAGAGGTACATCATAAAGGAAGTGCTGTAGTAGGTGTATATAGTTTTGAAATTGCAGAACAAAAAGCAGTCGACGGAGTCAATTTAGCAAGGGCACATGGATATCCTTTGATAATTAAAGTAGAACCAGAATGAGGAACTACTATGAGTTTAAAAGACCTAACCGCTGATAAACATCAACAAGCGGAAGATACCCTTTTTATGAAGGCAGTGTTTGCAAAAACATTGCCTTTTGAATTGTGGGTAGATTTTACATATCAGAAACAACTGTGGTATAAAGAAATAGAACATGCTGCCCGTAACGCAGGATTGTTAAATGCGTTCCCTCCAGGCTTTGAACGTGCAGGATTAATCATGGATGACTACGAAGCCATGGATAAACCTGTAGGCAGTTTCAATACTTATAAAGAAGTAACCAAAGAATACGTTAGTTATATACGAACATTAGGTGATCCTACTCGTATTATGGCACATCTTTATACTTGGCACATGGGAGATCTGCATGGTGGCCAAATGATTAAGAAAATTGTGGAAGCACCACACTCACATTTAGAGTTTGAAGATCGTGCTGAGTTAATTAAAACTGTACGTACTATGCTGTCAGACGATATGGCCGTTGAAGCCAACATAGCCTTTGAATGGGCAATTAAAATAATGGAATCATATGACAGCAGTTTGGGACAAAATTGAAGAACTAGCTAAAAAGTTCGAGGACAAATTTAATGCTACCGGTGAACCAATAACTGGTAATTTAGATTACGAGTGGCATAATCAACTTTGGTCAAGCCCTCGATATCGTAGAGCACATATAGAAATTGTGGATAATAGAGAAAGTCACAATATATACATTCTACATTGTACTGTATTTCCACGTTTCAACGATCCTAGCCCTATTTTTGGATTTGATGCAGTGTGTGGTCCAAACAAAATTACAGGTGCATTCTGTGATTACAGTTCAGGAGGTGATCCCACACATCCTATGATGCGTTGGTTTGCCAACGAAGGACTATATTATAATTGGGAAAAAAACAGAAACCTTCCTGAGTGGGCAAGTAGTATATTCAGCCCTGCAATGGTCGCCGCAGGTAATGTAAGAATAGGCGAAGAATTAGACAATTTATGCGAATTAGCACTACGTACATTGGATTATTACTTAAAAAACGTAGGAAATACGCAACAAGATCTAGCAGATTATCACATGGCACAGAATCGTTATTGTCACTATCAAAAACAGAATCCCCATGTAATTAAAAGTATGGTTAGTATGGGTGTAGAAGAATCCAAAATGAAAAGATTTGTTAGCGAAGTATTGTTCCCAGAAGTAGTATAAATATACTATTATGCGATCAAAAGATTTTTTATACGAAACAATTGAAGTAATTTGTGAAAAAACTACGGCAGATGAGATTATTCCTTTTTTAGAACCATTAGGGTTTGATGTTGAAAAAAAGACCGCTACTACAGTTAAAGTTGTTGTTCCTTCTGCGTTAAGATCAACTGGCGTACAGCAAATATCAGGAGCACTTCCGGGTTCGACTGTTTCCGATGATGGAAAGAAAGTTCATTATGATGGCGCTACTATTTTAGTTAAGCCAGCAGAAGCACAAGGTGCAGGATTAAAAAAAGAAGCAGGTCAGATACTTGCTCTTGATACTTCTATTAAAGAACATTTAAATGGACAGCCTTTTATTATATTAGCAGTAGGAACAAGAATTGTAAATGCTGCTGGGATTATTAAAGTTCCGGGAAACGTCAAAGCAGATGCACAAGTTATTGACGAAAACGGAGAGCCAGTAGCATGGATTAGTCTTAAAGATGGAACAGGGCCGAGAGGTTTTGGACAATGGGGTGGCGTTAATCACCTTAGCCGAGATCCCGATGTTATGAAATTTGTTCAGGATTTAAAATTAAAAGTAGGTCCAGAAATACCGCGTGGACCTACGTATGGTTCTCCTATAACAAACAATAGATTAAAAGCACTTGCATGTTTTGGCAAAGCATTTGGTGGGCCGCCGGGTGAAAGTAATGTAGATCTGATATTGCAAGGTCATCCTACACTTAAGAAAGGGACCAGAGGCTCGTATGTTATAACTGGAGCACATAGTTGGCATAATGGAGATATTCCGCAAGGGGAATACGAACCTGTGCTAACAGCAAGGTTTGCTCCTGATCGTAACGACTTTGGGATTAAAGGAGCACGTATAACAGCATATCCAAGTGCAGGACGTCCTTGGAAAAATATTAATGATATGAAAGCAGCAGAACCCGCTGCTACGGTTCCATCAACACCTGTGGAACCTGCACCAGTTCCGGCCAGCATACAAAATCAAACAAAACAAATTGGGGCTAAAATACCAATGGGTCAAGAACCTATTACACCACAAGGCGTACAATGAAAAAATTAATTACTATACTAATTGCTGCATTATTGACCACTGCGGCAATACCACAATCTACTGCTGTTGAAAAAAAGAAAACGGTCATTTGTGATGATACTAAAACAATGTACAACGAATTAGTCAATGGTGAATATGCAGAAAGACCAGTGTGGGGCGGTGAAAATGAAAATAGTAAATTTGTTTTATTAATTAATAAAAAAACTGGTACTTGGACATTCATTGAATTTGTTAAAGATACATCATGTGTATTAGGAGTTGGCGAAGGCTCCATTATATTAGACCTTGAGAAGAAAAAAACCAAGTCTGTAATATTAATGTAATATTTAAAAAATATTACAAAAATAAATATTGGTATGAAGACATACCGATCCATCTTCGTCAGCGACGTTCATCTCGGTACTAGGGATTGTCAGGCTGATAAGTTAAACAACTTCCTCAAACACAATTCCTGTGACACCTTATACCTTGTAGGAGATATAATTGATGCCTGGAGAATCCAACAAAACAAATGGAGATGGAAACAGAGCCACACTAATGTGGTCCGTCGTGTTCTCGGTCATGCTAAACGGGGCACTCGTGTGGTATATGTGGCTGGTAATCATGACGAGTTCCTCCGCCCCATGATACCATATGGGTTCAGTTTCGGACTCGTTGAGATACATAATCAAATAGAACATATAGGTGCAGACGGCAAACACTATCTTGTGGTACATGGAGACTTGTTTGACGGCATAACCAGACTAGCACCCTGGATAAGTTTTTTAGGAGACAAGGCATATGATGTCATTTTATCGCTTAATAGCAAATTCAATTGGATACGCCATCGCTTTGGTTTTGGGTACTTTAGTCTTAGTCAATATCTCAAAACAAGAGTAAAAAAAGCAGTGGATTTTATATTCCACTTTGAAAAGAATCTTGCCGCTTACTGTAAAAAACGCGGATATGATGGAGTAATATGTGGTCACATACATCATGCTGAGATTAAATACATTGACGGTGTTGTATATATGAATGACGGTGACTGGGTTGAATCCTGCACAGCATTAGTAGAACATCATGACGGACGTTGGGAAATCATAACCTGGACCAAAGAGCAAGACCATGTGGATGTTGATAATAATAGCAATGAACATAAACAATCCAAGCGATCAACCGGGAAGGGTAATGATAGAATTTCCTACCCTCCAGGAATGCGAGCGAGCACTGTCCTCAATGAAGTTTGAATTGAAGTTTAAAAGTTTTAAGGTAGTAGGCGAATGCAAGAAGCAATGATATTCAGTGATAAAATCACTATTGTAATTCCTTGTAAAAATGAGGAAAACTACATTCCGTATCTATTGACACACTTACGTAATCAAATGATAGGCAGTACTAGAATCATTATTGCAGACTGTTCAACTGACAACACACGTGAAGTTATTCAATTGATGAAGGGTAACTTAAATGTTGAAGTTATTGAAGGCGGGCCTGTAAGTATTGCTAAGAATAATGGAGCACGATTGGCCACTACTCCATATATTTTATTCATTGACGCTGATGTTCGTTTTTTTAATGACACTGTTATCCGTGATGCAGTTCGTGAAATTGAAACCAAGAACTTAGATTTAATAGGATTAAACATCAAGTGTTATGACAATGACAAAAGAGCAATGCTGGGGTTTATGATTTTTAATGGTATCAACCATGTATTAAAATTTGTTACTCCATTTGCAGTTGGGGCATTTATGCTAACCCGCAGGGATCGTTTTGAAGAATACGGCGGCTTTCCTGAACATTGTTCAACATCAGAGGACTACTTCTTATCCAGAAAGTACAGCCCTCGAAAGTTTAGAATTGTCAAACATCATTTTGGACAAGATAGTCGCAGGTTTAAGAAGATGGGATACATGGGTATGGCCAAATATCTAGTTAAGAACTTTGTTAATCGAAACAATCAAAGATATTGGGACAGTTTAGACAATAGCAAATATTGGAATTAATTGTAATAATAGCGTAATATTATTATGCTTAAATAATTACGTGCCAGAATGGCATACACATTAATAAAAGGAGCAACCCATGAGATTCGAAGACTTAGCCGCGAGATTAGTGGCCGTAGAAGCCAAGTTAGCAACACTAACTGGTACCGAAGTTAATACAGACAATGCCACAAGCATTGAAGAATTAGACGCAAGATTATCCATTGTTGAAGTTCAAGTTGATCATTTGATCGCTGTTCACACTCAAGAGCATATCGATGCTATCGTTGCAGCACCAGCCGGTGACGCACCTGTAGAAGTTGAAGATGTAGTTGCACTTTCCCCAAGTGCTGACCACGCAGAAGCCGCTGATATTGTTGCTGATGTAATCACAGCACAAGTAGAATCAGAGTTAGTTGAGCACTCAGAAGTTGCTGACATTGTTTCCGCAGCAGTAATGGCAGTCGTTACAGCCGAGCCAGAAGTAGTTGTTGACTCAGTTGCAATCACAGCCGCTATTGTAGAAGCAGTTGCTGACATGCCAACTCCAGCACCGGAAGTTGCAGACGAAGTAGCAGCAGCAGTTGCTCAAGTTATTGCCACTGCCACAGGTGAAGAAGTTGCTCCTGAAGTTCATGCTGATATTGTTAATGCAATTTCCACTCCAGCAGATCCAGCATTAGACGCAATCGAAGCACGTTTGAATGTTGCTGAAGCAAAGGTTGATAGCCTATTGGGGAAGTAATATCCGGCTTCCGAAGTTTCTTTGGAAGCATATTTAAATCGGCCACAAGATAGGGTGGTCGCTGGAACCCGTAACCAGCACTAAGAGCCTAGGGGCTCTTTTTTATTGCTAAATACTAGCATATAAAGGTGTGTTGTATGGTAAAACCAACAATTGCGGTGTTTATACACCAACCCATGTGCTCTATACAAAGCGCAAATGGAATCATCAACTCTCTAAAATCACACTATAATTTCAAAATCTTTACCAAACACGAACTAGAATACAGTTTCTTTGATGATGTTGATATGTTGGCATTTCCCGGAGGGTTTGGTAATTCCGATGCTTACGACTACTTACTTAGAATTAATGGCGATCCTATAAGAGAGTTTGTTAATCGTGGCGGGAAATATCTTGGAATATGCATGGGAGCATATTGGGCCGGTAGCCATTACTTTGATTTGTTGGAAGGTGCAGATGCTGTACAATATTACAAAAGACCTACCGCTTGTACAAGACGCCCACATACTAAAGCAATGCCAGTAACATGGAACGGACGAGATGAAAAAATGTTCTTCAATGATGGATGTACGTTTGTAGGTAACGGCAAAAAGTATGAAACAATTGCTACTTACTCAAATGGCGAACCCATGGCAATAATACAAAACAATCTCGGGTTAATCGGATGTCATCCAGAAAGTGAAAAGTTTTGGTATGATAGTTATCGCAGGATGGGACCACATTGGCATGAAGAATCCCATCATAAACTATTATTGAAGTTTGTTGACAAGTTAATGAAGCAATAGTACAATATAAATATTGTATGAAACTTTTATCCAAAAAATGGATAGCAGCATTATTGCTTGTTAGCACCAATGCATTGGCTATTAATATCACTGCATCTAGTTGGTTGCTAGCAAATGTTGATGGAAAAATCATACAAGGTGAAAATATTTCAGAAGTACGTAGTATTGCCAGCATATCAAAATTAATTACTGTAATGGCTGTTCTTGATGCTGGTCAAGATATGAATCAAAAAATTGATAATTTTACACGCAAAGAACTTATTGAATTAGCGTTGGTTAAAAGTGACAACCAAGCAGCAATAACATTGTGTAATAACTATCCCCAAGGTCGATCTGGGTGTGTTAACGCAATGAATGAAAAAATACGCGGTATGGGATTAACACATACATTCCTAAATGAGCCAACTGGACTTAGCATTATGAATGTCAGTACCGCAGAAGAACTTGTGACTATTGTTATAGAGGCACAAAAATATCCTGCTATTGTTAGTGCTAGTAATACTCGTAATGATAAAATTAAAATAAAAAATAAATGGTATAACTTTAATAATACCAATCCTATTGTTAGTAGTTACAATTTCTTAGTAAGCAAAACTGGTTATATTAAAGCCAGTGGTGGTTGTATTGTTATGATGTTAGATACAATTTTTGGACGCAGAATTGTAGTCTTGTTAAACAGTAAAAATACTAAAACAAGAATCCCAGAGGCAGAATATATTGCCAATCTACAAGTCGTATAGTTACCAAACTAGTTGACACTCTTAATACAATCCTATATCATTAGTGTATAGCATAGGCATGCAATAAATATATGCTACTATAATTACACAGGATAAAAATGAAGAAACAAAATTTCACTACTATGGGCACTTTTGGTGATACCATATGGAGTTTATGTATAATGAAAGCATTAGGTGGTGGAAACTTATATGTCAAATTAAATGCACTTGACAAATACTTAAAAGAAGTATTAGGTTGGGCAGGCGGTGCTGGTCCCCATAGTGGTAGGTATACTCAAAAGGATTATGATTTCATTGAACCTTTGTTAAAAGCACAAGACTATTTAGATCATGTAGCAGTATGGAATGGCGAACCAGACGATCATATTCTAATGTGTGATCATTGGAAATTTCATGTAGGAGAAAAATGGCAGGGCAATCAAACAGAATGCTATGGATTAGCAGTAGGTTTAGATATCCACGATCCTGTTATTAAATCAAAACTATTGTATGAACCATGGCTTACTCCAGTAACACCAATTAAGATTCCCGGTAAGTCAATAGCAATACATAGAGCCGAACGTTATAACTATAATGGGGTTCCTAGTGAAGAATGGTATGAATTTATTAATCAAAATCTCAGCAATGATGGTTTCTTTTTAGGAACTGAAAAAGAACATGCTGATTTTGAAAATCATCTTAAAATAAAAATACATCATCAAAAGGTTGAAGACCTTTTAGAAATGACTCGTTATATACAAGGGGCAGAAATGTTCATTGGTAATCAAAGTGTTCATGCTAGTATTGCGGTTGGTCTGGGCAAAACATATTGGATTGAACTAAGAAAAGACTATGAACAAACTAAAACAAGACACGGTTACGGAGACAATTGGTTTCCCCGTGTAAATGGATTTTATTTTTAAGGAAAATATGTACGCAATATTTACACACCACGATGATGCATATCAGGAACTAGCAGAGTTTACCTGGCGTCAAAACAAATTAATTTATGCAAAAAAACACGGGTATGATGTATATGCTCGAACCGAAAACTTTGTTACTGCTGATGGCAAAGTTCCAATGACAGGTTTTGAAAAATTATATATAGCAAAAGATCTTTTAGAAAAACATCCAGAATATAAATGGGTTTGGTGGACAGGTACTGATAGTCTAATTACTAATATGAATGTTAGAATAGAAGATCGTGTTTTAAATCAATATCATTTTATTGTTTCGACAGATGTTAACGGAATTAATGCTGATAGTTTTTTACTTCGCAATTCACCTGAAGGACTTAAATTTTTAGATGAATGGTTAGAAACGGAAGAGGAATGTAGTAAATTTTGGGATGCAGAACAGCGGGCATTAGCCTTGATGTTAGGATTGCCAGTTACTGCCGATGCTAGTTGGGCCCCTCCTGGACCAATTGAGATCGCTGAAAAATATCAATCGATTGTCAAATTAGTTCCACAACGATATTTAAATGCATACAACTATAGTTTGTATGGTGGACAATATCCTGATCAACGAGATAAATTAGGAGTTAATGGTAATTGGAGTTTTGGTGATTGGCTAATACATTGGCCTGGGACCCCTTTACAGATGAGACTAGAACTAGTAAAATATTACATAGCACATGTAATGAGGTAATAAATGCAAGAAATATTAAATCAAATTAAACAATATATTGAAGAAAAGAACGCATCTAAAAAATGGGTTGCTGGTAAAGACTTTGTTAATTATGCAGGGCCTCATTTTAACTCAGACGAATATGTAGCCGCTGCCGAAGCACTACTAAATGGCTGGTTGGTGATGGGCAATAAAAGTATGCAATTTGAATTTCAATTTCCTAAGGAGTTTGGTAAAACTAAAGGAGTATTGACTAACTCAGGTAGTTCGGCTAATTTGCTTATGATGACTGCAATGAAATCAAAGCGTGGACATAATCTTCCAGAAGGTACTAAGGTACTAATGCCTATTGCAGGATTTCCAACAACGTTGAATCCTACTATTCAAAATAATTTTATACCTGTATTTTGTGATATCGAAATTGATACACTGAATATTAACTTAGAACAAGCAGAACAGTTGTTACAAGAGCAACCGGATATTAAAATATTAACCTTTGCTCACGTATTAGGAAATCCTCCTAACATGGATAAAGTTATGGAACTGGTTAATAAGTATAATCTAATTTTGTTAGAGGACTGCTGTGACGGATTGGGTACAACCTATGACGGAAAACCATTGGGTAGTTTTGGCGAAATGGCAAGTTGTAGTTTTTATCCGGCACACCATATGACTATGGGCGAGGGCGGCTTTGTTGCTATGAATGATCCTCAAACAGAAATTATTGTACGTTCATTACGTGAATGGGGTAGAGGATGCTATTGTGTAGGACCCGAGGCTAATAAATTAAAGTGTGGTACTTGTGGATCGAGATTTAAAGAATGGATTCCTGAAATGCCTGGAGAGGTATTTGACCACAAATATGTATACGATGAAATTGGTTATAATTTAAAACCTATCGAATTACAAAGTGCTATGGGGCTTGAGCAAATTAAAAAATTACCGGAAATTCATTCATTACGACAACGCAACTACGATCTGCTATTTGCAATATATGAAAAGTATGAAGGATTTTTCCATCTACCCCGTGCTAGAGATAAAGCAGATGTAAGTTGGTTTGCTTTTCCGTTGACTATTCGCGAAGGTGCTCCGTTTACTCGGATGGACATTGTTGACTATTTAGAAGAAAATCTGATACAAACTCGTCCTTACTTTGCGGGTAATATCATGTTGCAACCTGCATATTCACATTTAATGAATCCTGCAGACGCTCGTGATAACTATCCTGTAGCAACATACACAATGAAGAATACATTCTTCCACGGGTGTAGTCCGGTAATTACTCCGGAACAAATCGCTTATATAGGCGAAAAGGTTGACGGATTTATGAGTTTGTTCATATAAACAAAAGGAGAAATTATGAACCTGAAAGAAAGACAGATGCTTGATATCCTTAAAAAGGGTAAACAAGAATTCGGTTATACTGCTGTTAAGGCAGAATTCGAAGCAGAAGGTACTCGTACCGACGAACTTTTAAGATTAATCGAAATTGCCCGTAAGGCTGATTTAGGTATTGGTCTTAAAATTGGCGGATGTGAAGCAATGCGTGACCTAATGGAAGTTAAACAATTTGGGGTTGATTATATCATTGCACCAATGGTTGAGACTCCTTATGCATTATGGAAATTTATTCAATCTAAAAATAAAATATTCGATAGTGAAGATCGTAAAGAAGTTACATTTTTAACTAACCTGGAAACAATTACCGGATATGAACAGTTAGACGGAATGGTTAAAGCCGCTAAAGAAACAGACGGATTAGATGGACTAGTGTTTGGTCGTGTTGATTTTGTTATGAGCATGGGCGGCAATGGCCGTGAAGATATCAATAAAGACTTTGTTACTGAAAAAGTTATTGCTACAGCACATGCCTGTAAAAATGCCGGGCTAGAATTAGTTATGGGTGGTGGTGTAAGTCGAGATGCAATAGATGCAATTAGACAGGTACAAGCAGTTCATCTGAGCCGTTATGAGACACGTAAGATTATATTTGATGGATCAGCAATTCAATTACCAGTTGCTGATAAGGCTCTTGTATCAGCAGTTGAGTTTGAATTGTTATGGTTAAAGAACAAACGTGACTATTATGGTTCAATCTTTAGAGAAGATGACAAGCGTATTGATATGCTTGAAACACGCTGGCAGGCTATGATCGGAAAGTAATTGGTGTTTGAAGTAATGCTAGACGGGCTTGTTCCCAGAAAGCATTACTATTTTCAAAACCGCGTTTTTCTAAAATATCCCCAACAGGCAGTATAAGATTTATCTTACTGCCTGTATTCTTTTTATCTTTTGTAAGTGCTAAAAATACTGCATCCATATCAATAGGAGTAGATATATAGTCTATGTAGTTCAAATATAATGCATTACGCATATTAGTAAATTGTGTTTGATTGATAAGATTTTCAAGATAAGCAAATCTATTAACAACATCCATTCCAATAGTCACAGCAATTCCATGCGGTATAGCAAAATGTGTAGCGGCTTCTATAGCATGGCCAAAACAATGCCCATAGTTTAATATATTTCGTATGCCCTTATCAAATTCGTCTTCTTCGATAAATCGTCTTTTAATTTGTAATGTAGCATATAAATGTTTAGTAAGATCATTACGAATAGTATCACCATCAATCAATTGCCCATCAATAATATATAGTTTAATAATTTCACCTATACCAGATTTAACATCTTTTTCTTCAAGTGATTTCAAAAACTGATCTGAAATAATAACATGATTAGGTGGTGTAAAGGATCCTAATATATTTTTAGAACCACCAAAGTTAATACTACTTTTTGAACCAATACAACTATCGGCCTGTGCTAATAGTGTGGTAGGAACAAATACCCATTTGATACCACGCATAAATGTTGTTGCAATGAAGCAGGTAATATCTTGTGTAATACCCCCACCAATTGCTACTAATACGCTATCACGTTTTAATTTTTTTTCAATCAACTGTTGAATTACAGGTTCAATACCGCGATAACTTTTATTATCTTCTGTAGCATCTATAATGATTATTTCTTTATCATTCATTGATTTATAAAAACTTTCTCCTAATAATCGAAAAACGTTTCTATCTATAATGTAGTGTGTTCCTAAAGAATTAATTTTTTCACTACCAATGAGTTTATTATCAAAGGTGACTTGATATGCACCAGTATAACTTTGTATTTCAAAATCAAGCACGGGTAAATCCTCCATCAATTGCAATATTTTGTCCTGATATATATGTGTTCTGTTCACTGCCAAGATTGAACACTACATTGGCAATTTCATCAGCATTGGCCAAACGGTTAATTGGTACATTTTCTAACATTGCTGCAACACCTTCTGCACCTAAATTATTCCATGTCATTTCAGTATCAATGAAGCCAGGTGCTACACAATTACATAATATACCCTTACTGGCAAATTCATTTGCCATGGATAGTGTAAGACCATCTAATCCAAATTTACTTGCAGAATAACTTGCTCGTCCTTGCTTGCTTATCTTACCCCAAACAGAACTAATGTTTACTATTCTTCCCCAACCCTGCTCAATCATATACGGAATAAATCCTTGACTCAATCGAAAGGGAGCAAATAAATTTACAGCATGAATGCGTTCAAAGTCTTCAGGACGGATGTCTAAAAAGTTATTGATAATATTAATACCAGCATTGTTTACCAGTGTACTAACTTGCAAATGTTTGGCTTGATCAATAAGCATGTCAACGTGTAATTTGTCATCTAACCTACAGGTAAAATAGTCATCAAGATAACTAGCGGTACTAGATGGTTTTGTACCTGTTCCAATTACATACCAACCTTCATTTTTAAACTTACGGGATATTGCTTCCCCGAGTCCTCTAGTTGCACCAGTTACTAAAACTTTCTTTTTCATAGTCACCTCTTTTGGATTATTTACTATCATTATATTAGCACATAAATATTTGCAAATCAAGTAATACGAATGTATACTTGTAATATAACAATAAAGGATTTCAAATTGAGAGTATGTGATTACATTGCCAACAGATTGAGCAAACTAGGGATAACCAAAGTATATGGTTTAGTTGGAGGTAGCACAGCAGGCCTCAATGATGGTTTCATCAGCCATCCGGAAATTGAATTTGTAGCATTCCATCATGAACAAGGTGCTGGACACGCTGCTACAGGATCTGCTCGTACAGATAGAAAACTAGGTGTTTGTAATGTTACCGCAGGTTGCGGAGTTACTAATGTAATGACCAGTTGTCTTAATGCATTTCAAGAAAGTGTGCCGGTGTTATTCCTGAGTGGTAACACACAAACGTTTAATATGGCTAAACTTATTAACGAGAAGCGTGGTCTTAATTTGCGGAAATACGGCATCCAAGATTTTGATAATGTTGGTGCTGTAGGTGGTATGACAAAATATTCTGTAATGATTGAAAGAGCAGAAGATGTTCCTTATGAATTAGAAAAAGCAATTCATTTAGCAACAACAGGTCGACCTGGTCCTGTATGGTTTGATGTGCCTGGCAATATTCAATCTGCACAAATTCCAGAAGGGCATCGTGAATACATTCCAGAAGATACAAAAATTGATGCTGACAAAGAATTGTTAGATGCATTACACAATGCAATTTACAAATCACAACGTCCTGTAATTGTAGCAGGTAATGGTATTACAATTGCAGATTGTCGAAAAGAGTTCCGAGAGTTTGTAGAAAAATATCGTATTCCATTTGTTACAACATTCCTAACTAGAGATAATATTGAATACGAACATCCTCAAAATATCGGCATGATGGGTATCAAAGGTAATCGTGCCGCTAACTTTGCCATGCAGAATGCAGACTGTTTGATCATTCTAGGATGTTCAATGAATGTAACACACATTGGTTATGACACAAAATCATTTAGTCCACATAGTGTAAAGGTAATGATTGATATTGATTATAGCGAACTTAAGAAAGATATCTTTAAAGTAGATTATCCTATCAATGCATATGTTAAGGACTTTTTTACAGTTGCTATGAATAATCCTACAGAATGGAATATTGGCACATGGGCAGACAAATGCTTATATTGGAAAGAGAAATGGCCCATTTATCGTCCAGAAGTTCATCGCTCAGATGCAGATGGATTAAACTTGTACGAAATTGTAGAAAGTATTAACAGGAATATGCAACCCAAAGATTGTTTTGTTGTAGATGCAGGGCAACCATGTTACATACTTTCTACTAATGGTAAGTTTACAAAAGATACACGCTATATGGCGCAGGCTGCACAGGGAGATATGGGATATGCCATTCCTGCAATCGTAGGAATTCATAAAGCAGATCCTAGTTTAAATCCTATTGTGGTAATCGGTGAAGGTAGTTTCCATACCAACATGCAAGAACTTGCTGTTATTCGCCACCATAACATTCCTGCTAAAATATTTGTTATTAATAACGATGGATACATGAGCATTAAACAAACTCAAAATAAAATGTTTGGAGGACGGCAATGGGGCGTTAGTGCAAGTACAGGTGTATATTTTACAGATATTAGTAAGGTTGCAAATGCTTTTGAAATTCCATATTTCAAGATTACTTCAAATGAAGAATTGGATAAATTTATGCCAAGTTTGATGCGTAGACATTATCCCGTTATTGTAGAATTTATTAGCCAAGATACACTAGATGTATTACCTGCACAAGCAATGAAACCAGATGGTGGCCAAGGTATGCTACATGATATGGCACCATTTATGACTGCAGAAGAATTAGTATTGGAAATGATTGTTAAGATATGAAGATAGCCGTTTTAGGTTCAAAAGGATTTGTTGGTAGAAATATATCCAACCATTTAAGTGAAACTCATAATGTTATAAAAGTAACAAGAGACACACTTAATATGTTAGACCCTATTGCTGTTAAACAATTCTTAAAAGAACATTCATTTGATGTAATAGTCAACTGTGCTGCCGTAATGACGGATGATAAATTATTGCATGATGCAAGAAATAATTTAGGCATGTTTATGAACTTTTATAACAATCAATATTTGTTTGGAAAATTTATTAACACAGCAAGTGGTGCGGAATTTGATAAAACAACGAATATCGAAAATGCATCAGAATTTCAAATATTTAATTGTATGCCTGCGGACAGTTACGGATGGGGACAAAATATTAAAGCAAGATTATGCGCCCATACTAGTAGATTTTATAATATTCGTATTTTTAATTGCTTTGGAGAAGGTGAACAAGAAACTAGAATTTTCTCACGCTATCTTAAAAATAATAATTTAGAAATTACCAATGATAGATATTTTGACTATTTTAGTATACAAGACCTAAAGACCGTAGTTACTCATTGCATCGATAATGATTGGACTATAAAAGATGTTAATGCTGTTTATGAAAACAAATATAAAATTAGTGAAGTTATTAATAAATTTTGTAATTTAAATAATATAGAATCAAATTTTACAGTTGTTAGTACTAGCGATAATAACTATACAGGTAACGGTATTTTGTTAAAGACACTAGGCATTAAATTAAAAGGCTTAGATAATGGACTGTTATATTACACAAAAAAAGGAATTTTATGACCGTATTTGATTGCTGCATGTTTCACAATGAGAATGATCTTTATGAGATCCGTTTAAACACTCATTGGGATTTTGTAGATAAATTTATTGTAGTCGAAGCAGGAGAGACACATACCGGCGATGACAAATCATTTAACTTTGATCATGAGAGATTTAAACCATATGCTGAAAAACTAGTATATGTAAAGTTTGATAATTTTCAAGACGAGATTAACAAATATCCAGAATTGTTAGATGAAATGTGTGTTCGAGATCGTGGCGCTGGAATGGAAACAGACGACTGGATACGAGATCATTTCCAAGCAAATTATTTGTACAAAGTAATGACAGACCTAGGCGCCCAAGATAATGATTTAGTTTATATCAGTTGTCTTGATGAACTTATACGACCTTCTGCATTTGAAGAAGCAAAAGAACGTTTTGAAGGTGATGAATTATTTCAAGGCCTACGCCCTATCTTTGGATTCCATCTAAACATTTATGTTTATAAATTTAATTTATTACATAAGCACTGGAAAGATCATGTTGCAGGAATGATTACTGAATTTGGAAATTTTAAAAGCATATTGCCTACAACTATACGTGACCGGTGCATGGCAACGCATTCCCACATAGAGGACGGTGGATACCATTTTACTTTCTTAGATGATACAGAAGGTGAAAAAGTTTTAGCCAAACAAAAAAGTTGGGCGCATTCAAGAGATAAGTATCCAGGGCAAAAAGTTAAATATGATCATCTTACTATAGAAGAAGCATTAGAAAGAATGTTTAAAGATTACCCACATACTATTGTAGATATTACAGAGGAAACTCATCCAAAATATGTTATGGATAACCTAGACAAATTACAAAAATTTATCTATAAAAAATAATATGAAAAAAATTGTATACGTAACAGGATGTTTAGGATTCATAGGAATCCATGTAACTCAGAAATGTTTGGATTTAGGATGGTATGTTATAGGTGTTGATAAACTAACATATGCTAGTAACGAGGTGTTCTTGGAAAAATTCAATAAGTATCCCAATTTTAAATTTATTAAATCGGATATTAACGATTTAGACAAATTATATGATTGCGATTACGTTATCAATACTGCTGCCGAAACTCATGTAGACAATTCAATTGTTTCTAGTGATGTATTTTTAAAGAGCAATGTTAATGGTGTTTATCATTTACTCGAGTTGATCAAAGAAAAGAAACAATTTAGAATGCCTACATTGCTACATTTTTCAACTGACGAAGTATATGGAGATATTGTAGATGGATTTCACACAGAAGCAGATTTATTAAAACCTAGTAATCCATATAGTGCAACAAAGGCAGCAGCAGATATGCTAGTACTTGCTTGGGCACGTACTTATAAGATACCCTATATTATTGTTCGCCCTACTAACAATTATGGTATTGGGCAGTATGTAGAAAAACTTATTCCCAAATCTATAAAGTACTTAACTATTGGTCGCAAAGTTGATTTACATGATAAAGGCTTGCCTGTAAGAACATGGCTTCATGCAGACGATACTGCTAGTGCTGTTATTACTATTATTAATAGTGGTGTTGTTAATGACATCTTTAACATCTCAGGTAACTACGAAACACAAAATATAGATGTAGTTCGTAAGATCATTAAATTATATAATGGTAATGACAACCATATAGAAAACTATATATACGATATAGAACGTATGGGACAAGATGTTCGTTATGCTATTGACGATTCAAAATTAAAAGCCCTAGGGTGGACTGCTAAGGCTAATTTTGATAAAGAACTTAAAAAGATTGTAAAATATTACACACAGAATTTTGTTTGGTAATATTAACTTATCAGAACTTTGTTCATAGAACGTTCGTAGTGGTACACTCCACTACGACGTTTTCCTTCTCTTAGTGCATTCCATAACCATTCTAAATCTTTTTCCATTTTAGCAAAGTCGGGATTTCCAGGATATGGAGGTTTATATTTGTTAAATCGTGTTATACACTTTGGATTAGATACTATTTTATAGGGTTTCTGATCAAACTTTTGTCCCAACCAACCTGGTACAACTCTTGAACTCCATTCTATATCGTCCTCTTGACCAAATAACAAATTTTCATTCATAGGGGTTTCGATCATAACTGATCTACGTGCTACCCAGAAAGAACCTTGTATGGCCATATACGGAATGAAACAATCAATGTCCCATGGTATGGTCATACAAGGAGGTATTTCTGGATATCCTGGAATAGGCCCCGCTCGCCAACCATTACATCTTACTGAACCATATTCAGGTAAAGAAAATGTTTGTTGTACACATATATCCCAATCAGTACCAAACTTTTCAAACTCATAATACCAGTCGGGATCAAATATATAATAGTCGTGTGTTATAACTACAAAATCGTATTTGCTTGCTTGTACACCGAGATTTTTCTTTCTGGTTAACCATGCAGTAGGTTTTTGCTTTTCGTCAAACGGTATGTGAATGGTATTTTTCCTATTGACAGTTGTTGTCAATCCACCTATAATAATAATTTCATACTGTGGAATATTAGTACGTTCGATACTGTCTATTACCTGTAATAGGCTAGTATCATCTGTACCTGCGGTGGGTATTACAAAAGAAATTCCTGTCATCACTTGTTCCTATAAATAGTTATAGTAGTATTTAACTTTTAATTTTACACATGAAAATAATTAAACGCAACCAGTGCTTAATAACTGGTAACGAAGATATTGAGCATATCTATACATTTAAACAATTTCCAATTTACATGGGATGTACTCAAGACCTAAATTCTAGTTTAGATTTATTTGCTGATATGAAATGGGGATTTTCTCAAAGTTCAGGTAATGTCCAACTAATTGAATTAATAGAACCAGACGTACTGTATAACCAACATCACAATTCAGGAACAGTTGGAGAAATATGGAGACAACACCATAAAAAGTTTTATGAATTTATAAGCAAACACGGATGTTCAAATGCTCTTGAAATAGGAGGAGCAACTGGATCATTGGCTAATTTGTTTTTAACAAATCAAAAAAATATTAAATGGACTGTTATAGAGCCCTCTTTGAAATTGTCAATTGACGATCCAAGGATTACTTGTATACAAGGGTTTTTTGAAGACTATCCTTTTGATAATAAATTCGATGCTGTAGTTCATTCACATTTATTTGAACATGTATATGATCCTGCAAAATTTCTTTCAAAGGTAAGAAGTTTGTTAAACACAGGGGACAGTCATTTTATAGCATTGCCAAATATGCAACATTGGTTATCAGAAGGATATAATAGTACATTAACATTTGAACATACGTACTATGTTGACGAAAAAGTTTTAGAAGCATTATTGACCAGTGCTGGATTTGCTATTGTTGATAAGATTGTAGAACCACACTCTATTTTTATTAAATGTGTTAAAGTCGACGAAGTATCAATACCCAACATAAGAGTAGACTATGCTAAAGATGCATTTTTAAATTACGTAACTAAAACAGAGAAAGATGTTGAAGACATAAACAACAATATAAAAGGTAAAAATATCTATTTGTTTGGAGCACATGTATTCTCTCAAACGTTAATAAATCTTGGTATTGATGAACATCAAGTTATAAACATTTTAGATAACGATACTAAAAAACAAAATAAAAGATTATACGGTACAAACCTTATTGTAAAATCTCCTAAATGTTTAGAAGGTTTAGATAAACCTGTTATTGTTGTTCGAGGCGGAATTTATACAGATGAAATTAAAGATGGCATTTTAAAAATAAACTCAACTGCAATTTTTTACTAATGACTAAAATAAATGTAATTATTCCAATGGCAGGGAAAGGTACTAGATTTCCTAAAGATCAGTATCTGCCAAAACCGTTAATTGACGTTAATGGTAAACCTATGATTGTTAGAGCAATAGAAAGTCTTGATATAAAAGATGCACAATGGCATTTTATTATTCGAAAAGATAATTTTACCAATGTTGTTAAAGATATTATATCTAAAGTTGTAGTTAAGCCTAAATTTTATGAAGTTGAAAAAACAACTGAAGGTCCAGCATGTTCTGCATTATTATTTAAAGAATACATTAATAACAATCACGAATTGATTATTGCTAATTGTGATCAAATTATGGAATGGAATAGTGATTTATTTTTTCATAATGTTAGATTGTATGACGGTGCTGTTGTAACATATTATAATGATACTGACAAAAATAGTTATGTTAAATTAGATCGTAACGGTAGAGCAACAAAGTTTGCAGAGAAGGAAGTTATTAGCAATATTAGTCTTAATGGCATACACTATTGGAAAGAAGGGCGCCATTTTGTTAATAGTGCAGAATCCATGATTGCCGCAGACGATAGAGCACCAACCGGTGAATTTTATATTGCACCTACATATAACTATATGATTAAAACAGGAAAACATGTGGGTATACATCATATCCCAAATGAACAACATCATGCTGTTGGAGTACCTGTAGATTTAGAAAAATTTTTAAAATATGAAAAAAAGTAAAATAACAGATTTTTGGCGAGGTTGGTTTATTGGCAATTTTGAACCAGCAGTATTAAAAACAGATCAATTTGAAGTCGGTCTGCTAAATCATAGTAAAGGCGAGATATGGCCTAAACATTATCATGCTAAACATACAGAATATAATCTACTTATTAAAGGACAGATGAATATTTGTGGTCAAATAATTAATGAAGGAGAACTATTTGTTTTAGAACCAAATGAAATTGCAGATCCTGAATTCTTAGAAGACTGCCTTATATTATGTATCAAGCAACCTAGTATGCCGGGAGACAAACATGAAGTTCTTTAGAACAAGAGAAGAGATAGATATAAACAAATATTTCATAGCCACGTATGATATGCAATCATCGACTACGCTTAAAGATGCTGCTTGGAATCTTGCCATAGGTCAAAGTGTAGGAAATCCTAACGTTCGCAATGAATGGGAAACTGACGATTTGTTTGAAAATCATAGTTGCATTATATTAGGCGACGAATCTGTTATGGAAAAGTTTGTTTATGGAAAAGTAGAAATTGCGTTTCCTATAGCAAATACAGATTGGGATACAGATGGAATTAGTCATTTGCTTTGTCAATTAATGGGCGGACATGTTGATATTAATATTATTAAAAAATGTCGTCTAATTAAGTTAGAGTTACCAAAAATAGTAACTGATCATTTCTTAGGTCCAAAGTTTGGATTAAGTGGTTTTAGAGAATTTACAGGACAATATAACAAACCATTACTCGGTGGCATTGTAAAACCTAAGATAGGTGTTACTCCGGAAGTATTGCTCGAGATGGTTAAACAAATGGTTGATGGCGGTGTTGATTTCATCAAAGAAGATGAGATTATGAGTAATCCTGTATGTGCTCCACTAGAACGTAGAGTTGATATTATTTCTAACTATTTGGCCAAACAAAGTCGTAAAGTTGTATTTTGTCATACGGTTAATTGTGATCCTCACATAATTGTTAATAGGGTAAAACGTGTTCATGAGTTAGGTGGGAACGGTGTGCATATTAATGTGTTTAGTGGCCTAGGTGTATATAATAGTATTCGAAAATTAGATTTGCCATTATATCTACACTATCAAAGTAGTGGGGCAAAAGTATTCACAGATGTAAATCATAGGTTTAGCATTAGTTGGCCAGTGATGTGTCAGTTAGCAACCATGATGGGAGTTGATACTATACAGACAGGTATGGTTGGTGGATATAGTAATGATGATCCAAAAGAAATTAAAGAATGTTTAGATATATTAAGAGCAGGTAATACTGTACCTGCCCTTAGTTGCGGATTGCATCCTGGTCTTATTGATAAAGTTACAGAACTTGCAGGAATAGACTATCTAGGAAATGCAGGAGGTGCAATACATGGACATCCAGGTGGCACCATTGCAGGTTCGTTAGCCATGAGACAAGCAATAGATAAAAATTATGGTGAAGAATATAAACACGCAATTGATAAATGGGGATTAGTATTATAATGAAAATCGCAATAGTAATGACAGGGCACGTAAAAGGATGGCAAAGAACATACGAAAGTTTACAAAAATGTATTTTTGGAAAACATGATGTTGACATTTACATAAGCACATGGGATGTTAATAATGTTGGTAGGAATGGAAATCCAGACGATTATCCTGCTATTGATATTCAGCCTGTTATAGATTTGTATAAACCTAAAAAAATACATGTAGAAAAACATATCGAATATCATAAAAATAGATTTCCTAAAATTGTGTTTGATGAAAGAGCAAACGACATTTTTAAAATTAACGAACATGCAAAACAACACGGATCATATTGGGTTGAAAGAATGCGTGACATGTGGTATATTATTAAACAAGGATACTTGTTAATAGATAATCCAGAGGAGTATGATTTAATAATGCGATTAAGATTTGACGTAGCATTTGATAACATCGAATTTCAACATACAGATGTGCCTGTTTTTATTGGAGTTGATACTACAAATAAACATGTTCATGATCTATTCGGTTATGGACCTCCGGATAAAATGAAAACATATTTTTATTTTTTTGATCATATAGAAACCATGTATAGAAATGACAATGTAAATATTGCTCATTCAGACGAAATGCTAGGTATGTATCTAATAAAATATAATAATATTATTCCTAAGGCAGATCCATCTATTACATATCACGGAGCCGTATGGAATTAATATGAAACTAATAGCACACCGAGGATTGGTTAACGGACCTGATAGTAACTTAGAAAATCTTCCCGGACAGATACTTTTAAGTTTAAAAGCAGGATTTGATTGTGAAATAGATGTTAGATACATTGATGGTAAATGGATGCTAGGACACGATAACCCAGATTATGAAGTACCGTTTGAATTCCTTAAACAACCAGGATTATGGATACATGCTAAAAATTTAGATGCGTTATATGTGTTAGGTGCTGATAATAGTTTGAATTTTTTCTGGCATCAAGCAGATGATTTTACATTAACTAGCCATGGATATATTTGGACCTATCCCGAAAAAACATTGACAGAAAATAGTATAATGCTAATGCCAGAATGGCATGATCCAGAGTTTAATAATTTACCAACTAACTGTTTTGGAATTTGTAGTGATTTTGTTGTAAAAATAAAACAAAAAATAAATTAACATACAGATTATAATTGTAAATATAATTCTAATTTAAGGTATATTATGTCTGTAGAAATTAAAAATTTTGAGCAGGTTAAAACAGTATCTAAACCCTTGATTTATTAAAAAAATATATAAAATAGAGGTTGACAACAGTACTAAATACCCATATACTAGAGACTAGTTAGCAAGCACAGATGGCAGAATGTTGTAAAAATACAACAAAATAAATGTCAAAAGTGGTTGACAACAGAGATAAATAAACGTATAATTGATACATACGCAGCAATAATGCAGTGTATGAAAACTAAAGGAAAATTGGAAAGTAAAATGAAAAGCGCATCGTATATTAGACAACATTGCTCAATAGCCAAACAGGCCGGCTTTATGCCCACCTCTTGGTTAGCGATTAATAGTCTATCTTATGATCGCACACCAGAGGGGAATATCCCGGGGTCCATTGGAGGATTGTGTAACTAAAAACTACACTAACTTATCAAAAGGACCCCAGGACTAAACACCCTGGGGTTTTGCTTTTTCGAGTGTGAATATGTGGTAACGAGGACCACACCGCGCACTATAAACATGCGGTGAACGGGCGGTGACGAGGATGGCTTATCTTCTTGTAGATAAAAAAATTCGTCATATTAAAGCAAACTGGACAGACATGTCCCCTGTAAAACGGGGAAGTATGGTGGTGATGACAGTTTGCTTTAATATACACATTCTCTTTCGCGACTTTGAATCGCGTCAAAAAGCGTAGCGAGAGTGTGTAACAATTTTGGAGACGTGGCAGAGTGGTCGATTGCGGCAGACTGTAAATCTGTTCTTAATAGCGCGGTGGTTCGAATCCATCCGTCTCCACCATATTCGGGGGATTGGTATACTTGGCTAACACACCTGGTTTGCAACCAGGAGCAAACGGTTCGAATCCGTTATCCTCCACCAATTTTGCTCTGTAAGCATTGCTGGCGATGCAGGCGCCTTGTAAGCGTCAGAAGAGGGTTCAATTCCTTCACGGAGCACCAAGTTTAGGTCTCAAAGTGTTCACGGACGCACACGACACTGTCACTGTCGAAGAAGGGGATCGTTACCCCTTGAGACCGCCAAGTTTTAGGATAGCAACAGCAGACAAAATACTTTTCTATGGTAAAAAAATGCTATCCTGTTTTATTATACTCCGGTCGTCTAGTGGCTAGGACGCCAGCCTTTCAAGTTGGAGAAGCGGGATCGAAACCCGTTCGGAGTACCAAGTTTATCTGTGCGTGAGAAAGTCTGGTCAATCTACTCGCCTTGGAAGTGAGAAATCGTAGGTTCAAATCCTACCGCACAGACCAGTTTAATGTCGCAGTAGTCTAATGGTAGGACGCTTATAAAAGGTTATCCTGTTAAGGATACAGTCAGCACAATCAAAATTCCACTCTAAAGGAAGAGATCCGGGTTCGAATCCCGGCTGCGACACCAAGTTTATGTCCCATTCATCTAGAGGCCTAGGATAGTACCCTTTCACGGTATTCACAGCGGTTCGAATCCGCTATGGGACGCCATATATATTATAAATAAATGTATGGAATTGTTATTTGTACCATTATGTATTTTGATACCAAATAATATAGCATCTATGGTATTTGAAACTGATATCGGACAAGAATCATATCGCCAAGATTGGTGGGATGCTCGGCATATTAGTAAAAAAAATAATTATGTTGAACATAGTTGGTTATTTGATCAATTGCCGTTCATTGAAATAGAAAATTTTTTTTATAAAATTCAACATGATAAAAGTGTAAGATCTCATCTAGATCAGGATTTAAGAAATACATCGAAAGAAAAATTAGATATAATTAAATCTAATGAGCCAGCAGGATATCATATTATCATAAATGGAAAAAATGATTCACTTGAAATTTTTAATGGGAACCGTTGGGTAACTCCAATCTTGCCAAACACACCTGTGGCATATCTTTTAAATTTAACATCATGTTATCATCGTGTTAAGGAAGATAAATTACGAACTAGTTTGTTTATTACAGGAACACTAGATTCTGAAAAACATAGATCACTAATCAATCGTAGCCTTAAAAAATACGGAGATTTAGCAGTATATAAACAACAACCATTTTGGCAAAAAATACCAAAAGGTTAAACAAGTTTTGTAAGTGTAGATGTTGAGAAAGCATGGTGTCGAAAGCCATGTGAGTTGGGATTAATTATCTTAGTAGCAAACAAGTAACGACTATTACTACGTACCTCTATCCTGTCGGCCGCTTCGAAGAAAATACAGGTAGAATGGTAGCAATGAGTGAGGTGCTACTACTTACAAATTTATTATTCCCTTGTAGCTCAGAGGTAGAGCAGTTGGCTGTTAACCAATTGGTCGGAAGTTCGATCCTTCCCGAGGGAGCCAATTTTAGGATGCGAACAGCAAATTTTAAATTCAACTTTTAATTGAAAAATAAGCATCCTGTTTTTTTGTTGGGGCATTGTGTAATGGTAGCACAACAGACTTTGACTCTGTTAGTTTAGGTTCGATCCCTAATGTCCCTGCCAACCACACCAAGGAGCATAACATGGTAATACTATTGTTAGTAATTATATTTTGTGCTCTGTATTTTATTATGAGAAAACTTTAAAGGAAAAATGATATGAAACGTTCAGCGAAACGATAGTGTCATCCTAGACCCCCGTATGGTCCTGGATGGCACGTAAAAGAAAATATTTACGAATCCATCCACAGCAAACTTTGCTGGCGAAGTCCGGCCTCTTAAGCCGAGAGAGCCCAGTTCGATTCTGGGGCTGTGGACCATATGGGGGTAAAACTTTAAGGTGAAGTACCGGACTTTTAATCCGGCTAACTCGGATCGTTACCGAGTACCCCTACCATATAAAAACACATTAGAAGCCTTCGTGACTGTGGGCAAGTAGGTCTCTAAGTCGTTTCCGACTAGTGTGTTTCTATATGGTGTCTTTAGTGTAGTGGCCTGCACCCTGCTCTGTGAAAGCGGTAGTACCGGATCGATACCGGTAAGGCACCCCAATATTTCCTCTTGTAGTTAAATGGTATAACAATCGGCTGATAACCGGTCATTACAAGTTCGATTCTTGTCGAGAGGACCAATTTAATGCGCTCGTAGTATAATGGATAATACTCTAGGCTACGATCTTAGTAATGGTGGTTCGATTCCATCCGGGCGCACCAAATAAGGAAGATTGGCAGAGTGGCCGATTGCATCAGTCTTGAAAACTGAAGGCTCGAAAGGGTCCGTGAGTTCGAATCTCACATCTTCCTCCACTAAATACGTACATGCGAATACATGAACTAATTGTTGAAACTGCTGAAGACGATCGTGCTATCATGAGCCTTGCTGATGCTATCTACGACTATCTACAGCAATATGCCGATACAGAGTTAGACTACGATGAAACAGGCGTAATACACATTGGAAAAATTGGAGATCTATTTGACACTCCGATGCCTGATATAGATAGAATACGTTTAGCAATATCATCAGATGAAGCCATTGTAGATCTAGCACGTAGATTACACGGTAAAGCAACTCCATCAGATTCACACTTAGGTGAGTGGGATCCTATGGAAAAAGCAATATCTCTAAATGCTGATTACTTGTCCACTAACCGTATGCGTAATATTATAGCACACGAACTAAGACACGCCATGGACGATATGAAATCGTTAAACAGGGCTAATCAAAGTACACGTTATCGTACAGCAAGGAATCCAGCAGATCGAGCGGATCCGGATACAGCCTATAGGGCAGAACCAGCAGAAATTAATGCTCGCTTTGTTGAGGCATTACATTTTATCACGCCAGTAATCGCCAAGTTGGCTCATTTAGATCCAGCAGCATTTAGAACTAAAATGACAGCATATCTAAATAGAGCATTTGAAATCAAACATATAGCAGACATGTATCCAGAAAAAACGGATAGTCCTCACTATAAGAGGTTGCTACAACGAGCATGGGACTTTATCAATAAAGAACTGACTCATGTAAAATCAAAATCAGTTGACACTGCGGCAGAATAAGTATATAATATACTTGCGACCGTGAGTGGAATATGGCAGACCTCTGCTTCGGCAGGAGGGGGCGCAGTCTTAGACATAGCCCTTGTAGGTTCGAAACCTACCGGTCGTACCAGTTAAGAATTATAGTGAGTTGGATGAGTGGCTTAAATCAACACCCTGCTAAGGTGTCGTCTCCAGTAATGGGGGCCGTGGGTTCAAATCCCACACTCACTGCCAAATATGTATCTCTAGTGTAATGGCAGCATCGCGGTCTCCAAAACCGTCAGTCAAGGTTCGAGTCCTTGGAGGTACGCCAAGTTAGTGTGTCGGTGGCGGAGTGGCCCAACGCAACAGTCTGCAAAACTGTAAAACCGTGAGTTCAAATCTCACCCGGCACTCCAACTAAGATAGTAAATAAAATTATGCGGGATTAGTTAAATGGTAGAACAGAACTTTGCCAAAGTTCAAACACGAGTTCGATTCTCGTATCCCGCTCCACATATAATAACACAATGCAAAATGTATATTTAGAAACAGTAAATTTGTTTCACAGGCCAGAAGTTATTGCAGTAATTGATAAATTAAATGCAAAAACAATAATAGACATCGGTGGAAGTTACAATGGTTGGCTCGGTAATAGAGTTACTCATATGTTTGATATGCTCAACCCAACTAATAGTGGGATGATGAGTATAAATGATCAAAATGTAAAATGGTTCAATGGAAATCTAAACGATCACGAAGATTGGGTTCAAATTTTTGATTATGTTAAAGAAAATGGAAAATTTGATTTTTGTAATTGCACACATACACTTGAGGATCTTGCATATCCAATGGCTGCTCTCAAGTACATGCCCAGAATAGCCAAAGCAGGATTTATAGCAGTACCTTCTAAGTATTGGGAATTAGATAGAAGGCAAGAATTTAGAGGTGGTGTACATCATCGATGGATATGCGACAATGATAAAAATGTTTTACAATTTTATCCTAAAATAAATCTTATAGAGCATATGCAGATATATGATACACAAACTCCATTGATTAAACAACGTGGTAACACAGAACTAAGATTATTGTGGAATGACACTATTGATTTTAGTATTGTTAATAATGATTTTTTAGGTCCTACATTTGAAAATGTAGTTAACATGTATCACAAGTTATTAGCAGAGAATATTTAAAATTATTAATAACACAGCCACAGTCACTGCAACATAGTTGTACACGGTGGTTCTTCTTTTTTAGGATAGCAACAGCAAATTTAAAAATCTTTTCTTGAACAAAAGCCAAAAAATGCTATCCTGTTTTATTATGCAACTTTAGCAAATGTGGTCATTGCGGCGGTTTGAAGAACCGTTGAACCAGGTTCGATCCCTGGAGGTTGCACCAAATTTATAAATATCGATATGAAAAAATATTTAATATCGTTATTAACTTTTTTGAGTTTAGGAGTAGCAGCACAGACATATCCACAACGAGAAATTACTATTGTTAATCCCACTGTTACAGGATCGGCACAATGGACTTTACTGAATACAGTAACTACATTTATGTCTAACAGCAATGGATATAAATTTAAGATTTTAGATAAACCCGGGGCTGATAAATTAATAGGTGCAAATTTTTCTGCAGAAGCGGCGCCAGATGGATATACATTACATCTAGGCTCTCAAACTGAGATGATTATTTTACCAATTCTTAATCCTCCGGGTATTAGATATACAGAAAAAAGTTTCATACCTGTAGCAAATATAGGTTCATTATCACCATTATTAGTAGTACCTTTAAGTTTTCCTGCAAATAACCTTACAGAATTTTTAGATATAGTTCGAAAAGATCCAAATTCTTGTTCTATTGGTACACCGGGATCATTAACAAAGTTAATGGCCATTAGATTATGTTCATTAGCAGGAGCAGAACACAATGATATACCGTATCCCGGGGATAACAAAATGGTTATAGATCTAGCCGGTGGACATTTACCTGCAGGTATAATGTCATTTATATCGGCACAAAATTTACTTTCTTCTGGTAAGATTAAAGTTATAGCATCGTTTGGATCAACACGATCTATTGAATTACCATTAGTTAGTACTATAAATGAAATATATCCCGGATTTGTTGAAACATGGTCTTGGGGAATATTTGCGCCAAAAGGCACTCCAATTGAAATAGTAAATTCTTTAAATAGAGAATTTAACATAGCATTGAATAATCCAAAGTTAATAGAAGAACTTGCAATTAAAGGATATTCATTGGAACCGATGACAGTAAATCAATTTGCAAAATATTATCAGTCATCGGTTAAAAAGTTTAAGCCAAATGTAGAAAAATATCTTAAATAAACATACCATATGTTTTATGAAGTTGGCAAACAAAATATAGATCCTGGATTTAAATTTACAAATAGATTTCAGGCGGCACACTACGCAGGTACAAATAAACTCAACATGCATTTTAATATGTATGAAGATGCATTTGATAAATGTGATTGGACAAAAGAACCTAATGCAAGTTGGGATCATCTCTTAGACATAAGAGCACAACAAATTGCAGCAAAAAAGAAACCAATAGTTTTAAACTTTAGCGGTGGTACGGATAGTTACACAATATATAAAGTATTTGAAAGAAATAAAATACCAATTGATGTAATTTACACAAGACCAAGGACAGATGTTGATAAAAGTCTAGCATGGGAAAAAGTGTTTTCATTTTTAAATAATGAAATATATGACAAATCAACTAAAATTATTATCAGAGATAACCTATCAGAAATTCATAACAATGGATATTCACATCCTGATTGGATTTGGGACTATGGTGGGAGATGCCAGTTTTCAGTTATGAGTATGGGTGATGCAGAATCTAACATGTATGTGGCAAAGATTTTAGGGACTGACAATTTCACATCTATTATAGGACTTGAAAAACCAAGGTTGTTTATAGATCCTACTGGAATATACTCTTATCAAGATGATGAAAACTATGCATCCCGAGTTATGTCCAATAATGCCATAGATTGTTTTTATATATCTCCAGATTTACCTGAACTACATATAAAACAATCATATCTCTTATTGAAATATTTAAAATCGTTATGTGGAGAAAATCCTAGACTCATCGACCTTATGAAATTTAATACTGCTCATAACCCACTCAAGTTTGATTGGATTAATTATAGTATATTAGGATGCGGAAGATATGGAGATCTTAATATGAGTCATTTGCAACATCAGGGAATGGCTTCGGTTCAATTAGTTATTCCTGATACAAAATTTACAGGTGATGCATTACGGGGCCGTGGCGGTCAATTGTTTAAATCTTTTGAATCTACCAATATGTTTAAAAATTACACTGATGGAATTATGAGTGTAATTAATGATACTGCCGGAAAATTTCTTCAAATTGAAAAAGATAACTTTTATCGTATGCGACATTTTTATTCAAAATTTTATAAGATGTCATTTTAATTTGGTACTGTAGGACAATGGTAGTCTTCCTCCTTCATACGGAGAGTGTTAGTGGTTCGAGTCCACTTAGTACCACCAACTTCTTATTTGCTATTTGCAAATAGCAAATGCGTTTTTAGGATACTGACAGCAATTTTATTACATGTCAAACTAGAGGTCGCGGGTTCGAGTCCCGCCGTTAGTGTTGCATAGCAGCATCAACGTAGATCAGTCGGTAGATCACAAGTCGTAAAAAATGTATCCTGTTTTAGTTCCTTAGTTTAATGGTAGAACGCTGCTTTGACTTAGCGAAGATGAAAGTTCGATTCTTTCAGGAACTACCAACTCTCTGTAGTACAATGGATAGTACCACTCACTCCTAACGAGTAGATAGGGGTTCGATTCCCTTTGGAGAGACCAATTTACGCTGTGTGTAGTCTAGACCCGAAAAGAAGCCAGGTACGTAGTGCTTGACCGCTGATGAGTAGACACAGCACCATATATGCCCCGTTACGCTAATTGGTAGTGCGGATTCTCTCAAAAGGAGTTGGCTCTCAGTTCGAATCTGAGACGGGGTACCAGCGGTCTTTGGTGAAACGGATATCATTTTTGTCTTCGAAACAAAAGTTGTGGGTTCGATTCCTGCAAGACCGGCCAAATTAAATTATCAACATTTCTGTTAAGTCTTAGCAATAACATTATTCTAGGATAATCATTGAAGTTTTCAAAAGCATGAGGCACTTGAGTATTCACTATAGCAGGAGTGATAGTTTCAAATTTTTCAATAAGTGTGCAATGCTCACTATCATATTCAAAAAAGTTTACATCACAAACGTATCTTATTTTAGGTTCAGCATGTGGTTTGAAAAAACTAAGATATGTGTTAGCATAACCGGATATAGGAATATTTAAACTGTATTTAAAATCACCAGTATCTTTATGTATAACTGGTATGTCTGTGTGATAAAGATTTATTGCAGATAAATCTATATATTCCAATAAATTTATATTTTCAATTTGTTTTCTTAGTTCATCAATTTTTAATATTTCTTCTAAAGGAATATAAAAAAAATTAGATTTTTCAATAGTTGTGTATTTAAATATTAGGTCTAATATTTTTTTTTGAATAGTATCAATATCAGTAAATATGATTGGATAATAATTGAACATAAAAATATTTATATATACTGCTGGCTCCTATAGTTAAATGGCAGAACACTACTTTGGTAAAGTAGAAATACAAGTTCGATTCTTGTTAGGAGCACCACTTGACACATAGAGTGAATGATGTTATACTATATGCATAAGTTAAGCAATTAACACTGTTCTTTAAAAGTTAAAAAGTATTTTGCGAGTGTGGCGTAATGGTAGCCGCATCAGACTTAAAATCTGAGGTCGTAATGGCGTGCCGGTTCGAGTCCGGCCACTCGTACCATAATGAAACACATTGTGGAGAGCACTGTGTAGATTGGGAAGGTTTGATTCCGACTCACTACATCACTCGGTATCCTGCGGCCGCAACAGTGTGTTTCAATATGGTAAATTTCCTGGCGTTCGTATAATGGATAATACAGGGGATTTCTACTCCCTAAATAGCAGTTCGATTCTGTTACGCCGGACCAACAATTTTATTGCCAGCGAGATTTGTAAGTCTATTACTAGGATTATTTTTAGTTGATGTTATAAGTATAGATATGATTAAAGAATTATTCCCAACCAAAGTAGCGATAGTAAAACCTAAAATTGATCTTTTTAGACTGCAAGACGTAGTCGAAGAAATATGTGAAACTTATGAAAATGATTTATCAAAAAATCCATATGGGGTACTACGAGGAAATAGCAGGATGTATTCTTCAGAAAAATATGATTTTTTGAATCATTATTCAATGATTCAAGAATTTAATCGTGCTATAAAAATAGAGGTTGATTCTTTTTGGAAAGAATTAAAATACGTGGGCGTTCCTAGTCAGGTGTTTACAGTGATAGTAAAATATAAACAAAATTCATATATTGATGTTCATTCTCATGCTCCGGCCGCACTAGTTGCAACTTTTTATTTAAAAAAACCAAAAGATTCTAGCAATATCATAGTAGTCGATCCAAATGCTGATGTCTTACATTATCAACCATATGCATTAGATACAGCAAACTATAGTGATTGGTTTCATGAAGAACTTCAAGTTGAAGAAGGTGATTTAGTTTTATTTGCCGGTTATGTGAAACACCTGATTAAACCAACAATGACACAGGAAGATAGAATAGTAATTACAACTAACTTTAATGTTAGTAAAAATTAATGCCAGCGAGACTTGGAAGTCAGAGAGGTCTTATACACCTTTTAGCGCCAGATTAGCGTTCTTGATAGGGTTCGATTCCCTACGCTGGTACCAAAGAATTGTGGGACCTTAGCTCATTAGGTTAGAGCAAGCGACTCATAATCGCTGGGTGGTGTGTTCGAATCACACAGGTCCCACCATAAATAAGTTTTGCCCCGGTGGTGTAATGGTAGCCACGCTGGTCTTAGAAGCCAGTGCCTAGTGCGTGTCGGTTCGAGTCCGACCTGGGGCACCAGTATCTCGAAAGTTAGATATACATATAGAATCAATATTAACCCAAGGTGGTTGATTAATGATCCAATCGATTGTTTCTGCAATATATGTAGTAGACATTGGTTTGATACCAGATTTTAAATATTTTCTACTCATGTCAGTATCTATGTTTTCGGGTTCTATATTAGTAATTTTTACATATACGTTTTGTTTTGCATTTAATTCTTTACTTAATCCTGTTATTAATTTCTTTGTAACTTGATAAACAGATTCTCGGTACCCCGACCAAGGATTGTATGTAATTGTTGCTAACCAACTAGATATATTAATAATATGTCCTGAATTCATTTTTTCAGCAAATCCAACCATGAAGTCTCCTGCGGCTTCGGCATTGGTTTGAAATATTACATCAGTTGGTACATCTATACCAACTCCTGCATTGTTAATAAAAACATCAGGTGTATATTTGTTTATTAGATATTTTCTAAACTGTAAATCAGTTACAGATCCAATTTCAGTTACATATGTTCCAGTGGATCTAGATATACCAATAATATTATATCTATCTGAAAAATGTTTAGCACATGCTAAACCTATCCCTCGGCTAGTGCCGGTAATTAACATATTTGGACGATTCATGTCTGTATTTATATTAGCATAGTATGCTATAATAATAACGTGATAATTAATTTAATAAAAGGAAAGTATGAAAACTAACGCAACATTTCGATTAAGCAAACAGGCCAAACGTTTCTTGGCTTTGATGCCTTTTAAAGATCAAGACCAACGACACGGATTTCGTCACATGATAATTGAAGCACAGGTATTAGGTAATGCCATAGTTAAGAGTGCCAAAGAACGTAACAACAATAAGGGTGAATAATGAAAACTCCAGATTTTATTAATTCTGTAGACACAGATAAATGTGTAGCAAATATTGGTAACAGATTTGAACTAGTATTAGTTGCTGCTATTAGAGCACGTGAACTAAAACATGGTCGTGGAACCAGGAAAATGGTTACTTCACCTAATAATTTTATTGTCAGTGCTTTACAAGAAATTGAAGCAGGACATATTGATAGAGAATATTTAAAGAAGGTGCGTTAAAATGAGCAAGGGTTCAAGTCAACGTCCCACTGATCTATCTAAGTTTAGATCAAACTATGATGCAATTTTCTGTAAGCCCGATCCTAGAGTGGTTGAGGATGCACAAGCAGAAGATGAAGCATTTAGGACAATTGAAGAACGTCAATCACAAGTTCGAGATAGTCTTCAAGGTGGTTAATAAATAGAGATAGGCCCTACTAGTACAATGGTAGTACACTGGTTTTGTAATCCTGTGATGGCAGTTCGATTCTGTCGTGGGGCACCAAGAGACAGCGGATAAGTTACATTATCCAGTATGAGTCGCTAAGGTAGGTACCTAATCCTTAGGGCAGGTAATAGTATCAAAATACAATGTAACAGGCGGTAGTGATCTACTCACCGGGACGGGCCTCAAAACCGCATCCCACCAAGTTATGCGGGATTAGTTTAATGGTAAAACAGCAGATTTCCAATCTTCGGTCAGGAGTTCGATTCTCCTATCCCGCTCCATAATAAATAAAAATATGAGAATTGTTATTATGGGTGATAGTTGGGGTTGCGGTGTATGGGGCTCTCTTGGACAGTTTCGCCCTAACTTAGAAAATAGGTACGGATTAATACATGCCGGTATTGAACGATTTTTTATAGAAGACGGTCATATTGTAAAAAACATATCAGTTGCAGGTGCTAGTAATACACTTGCAATAGATCGACTATTTTTATATGACTTAGATCGATGGGATTATGTTTTTTGGTTTCAGTCCGATGCATTACGTAGTGATAGTAGTATAACTGATGTTATCTATTCAAAAACGGATAAATGGTTTGAAGACTATGATGATCTAATTAGAATAAGAAATAAACTATTAGATGATGACTATGCATATTTAAATAGTCATAATAAAAAAATACATTGCATAGGTGGATGTGAAAAATTAAATTTAGAATTAATGAAAAAATATGAAAATTTAATTCCATGTGTTGATTCTATGATAGAACTTATTTTCGATAATAAAATTACACATCCAGAAATTTGGTTAACAGGTATTTGGGGAAATAAATTAGATGAACGTTGGGATATAGAAACTTTAGATAAAATCTTAGAGTCCCAGCGAAAAATAGTTAGTTTAAAAAATACAAACTTAGGAAGTTATTTTCATGTTGATGCTGGTCACCCTAATGAACATGGTCATAGAAAATTATACGATTATATAGTTGCTAATTTCCTAAAGGGATAGTTATCCAAGTCTATTCAATATGTTTAGTGCTCGTGTTCTAAGTCTTTGAGTAAAGTCATCTTCGGACAGAGAGCCTTTAGCAAGATTACATTTTCTACAAGTTACTTGAAGATTATTATATGATGTTTCTCCGCCCTTAGATTCTGGTATAACATGATCCATGTGTATTTCAGCATCGCGGAGATCGTCATCACAATAGACACAATAGAGACCATCGCGTTCAATAACTCTACGGCGTAGATTTAATGGTATGCGTTCTTTTTTTTGTAGCATCAAAAATATTTAGTAAATAGAGTTTTAATGGATTAAGAGCCTGGTTGCGTAGAGAGGTTATACGTCTCCTTTACACGGAGAGCGATGACAGTTCGAGTCTGTCACCAGGTACCAAATATATATGATTGAATACATAACAACATTTTTTGCCTTGTTCTTCACTGATGTGTTTTATACATATTATCTACGAGCAGTTCAAAATGATGAAGTAATTAAATCAAGTATATGGTCAGTGGTAGTTTTTTTCATTGCAAGTATTGCAGTAATCAACTATACTAGTGATCATATGTTATTAATTCCAGCATGTCTTGGTGCATTTTGCGGCACGTTTGTTGGAATGAAATTGAGAAAGAAAGCAGAATAATTCGGAGTGTGGCGCAGTCTGGTAGCGCACCTGGTTTGGGACCAGGGGGTCCAAGGTTCGAATCCTTGTACTCCGACCAATTTTTTATAAGGAAGAAAGTAAATGAGAGCAAGTCATATTTTAGTAAGTACATTAGAACAAGCAAATTCAATTTTGTCTGAAATTAATGCATCTGATTTTGGTCAATTGGCACAGAAATATAGTTCATGCCCTAGTAAAGCCAACGGCGGAGACCTTGGGGATTTTGGACCAGGTATGATGGTCAAATCATTTGAAGATGCTACAGTAGCATTAGGAATTGGACAAATTAGTCTGCCTGTGCAAACTCAGTTTGGTTATCATTTGATTCACCGAACTGGTTAATAAGAATTCGCCATGGCACACGGCGTATAATAGGATAAATAGTGTGGCACAAATACAGCGGAGTAGGGGAGTCTAGCCGTCCCCGGAAGTCTCATAAGCTTCAGATCGCAGGTGCGAATCCTGCCTCCGCATCCAATTTTAGGATACTAACAGCAATAACCTTTGGTTAATTCGCTTCATGCGACTTGAAAAATAGTATCCTGTTCTCCAAATTGTCTTGACAAGACCCCAGTTTTGTTGTACAATATATACATGTTAAGAAATTAACAGTGAGTTTTAGGATAGGTTCAGCAACTCAATTACATGCAACTGATGGGCAGAGATAACTTCACAGCCTATCTAACTGTTGGCTACATCAGTAAAAAGTGGCACAACTATCCTGTTGAATAATAGAATGTTAACAGCAATCTTATATTTCAATTCTATCGAAAATAAAATACATTCTGAAAGGTAAATTAAAATGAACGCATTCGTAACTGCAATCGCTAACCAAGAAGCCCGTACCGCTAATGGTATGAAGGCTCGTGAATCAACCGCTAACAAGTGTGTTGATCTGTTCTACAACATCGGTGCAAGCCGTGGTAAGGACATTGTACCTGCATTCACTGCGGCCTATGTTGAAAACTTTGACATGGCTCTACGTATCGCACAATGGGCACGTGATGTCCGTGGTGGAGCAGGCGAACGGGAATTGTTCCGTTCAATTCTAGTACATCTAGAAAAGACTGACCCAGATGCCGCACTGGCTTTGCTACGTAAGGTACCTGAAGTAGGTCGTTGGGATGACATCTTTGTGTTCTCGACTCCTGCATTGAAGAACGCTGCTTACACCATGTTGGGCGATGCCTTACGTGCTAGTAACGGCCTTGCTGCCAAGTGGACTCCACGCAAGGGCAAGATCGCAGCAGAAGTTCGTGAGTTCTTCGGTATGAGCCCAAAGTTCTACCGTAAGAGTCTTGTGGCTCTGACCAAGGTCGTTGAAACACACATGTGTGCCAACGACTGGGACAACATCAACTTCAACCACGTACCTAGCGTGGCTGCTCGTAACTACAAGAAAGCTTTTGGACGTCACACTCCTAAGTTTGCTGAGTACGTGGCTGCTCTGGTCAAGGGTGAAGCAGGTGTCAAGGTTAATGCTAACGCTATTTTCCCACACGATGTATTGAAGGGACTAGTTAACCGATACGGTCGTAAGACTCTATCTAAGACAGACTTGGATCACATCACTGCACAATGGAACGCTTTGCCAAACTATGTTGGAGATGCTAGCATCTTGCCAATTGTAGACGTAAGCGGCTCTATGGGCTGCGCGGCAGGCGGTAAGGGTGATGTTACTTGTATGGATATTTCTATCAGCCTTGGCTTGTACTTGGCTGATAAGAACAAGGGTGTGTTCAAGGACACTTTCTTGACATTCAGTGACCGGCCTGATTTGATGACTCTTCGGGGCGACATCGTCCAAAAGATCAATCAAATGAGCAACAGCGACTGGGGTATGAGCACAAACCTACATGCAGCATTTGAAAAGATCCTGGATGTAGCAGTTAAGGGCAAGGCTCCTCAAAGTGATATGCCAGCAATGGTATTGATCTTGAGCGACATGCAATTTAACGCCTGTGTTCGCCATGATGACAGTGCCATGGAAATGATCGAACGCAAGTTCGAAGCAGCCGGATACACTTGTCCAAAGGTTGTGTTCTGGAACCTAAACAGTTCTGGTAATGTACCAGTTAAGTCAGATAAGAGCGGTGCTGCTCTTGTGAGTGGATTTAGTCCAGCAATCATGGCTAGCCTGCTAGGCGCGGATGTTGAACAATTCACTCCAGAAGGCATCATGCGTAGTACTGTAATGGTCCCACGCTACGATCTGTAATAGTTATAGTAATATAACTTCAAACCCTAGCAACTTTGGTTGTTAGGGTTTTTTTTTGAGTTTATATTTTACCCTGTACTCTAACACTGTACCAATCTCTATATAACATAGTAGCCTCAGGTATATATTCTTGTATTCCTACAATAGAACATATTCGTTGATATTCGGATAAAAATCCTTCTTCAGATTCGATTATTTTACTTAAATTAATTTTGTTTGTTATTTTTTTAGATAATTCAAAATAATTAAGTTCTTCATCTAATCTGTATTTAAAATTTAAATATTGTTTTGATTTATTAATCCAATTTTCATATTTTTCTAAATTTAAATCTACAAATAAAAATTCAATATTTTTAATAGATTGTAACTTTATTAAATGTTTATTAAATTCCGGCTCGTGCATAGAAAAGACTATATGCGTACAGTTAGTTTCTTTAAATTTTAATTTGAATAATTCATAATCATAAAAGTCAGGCCATGCCCTATGAAATTTTTGCCAATTTAAATAATTATTATTAACTTGTGAAAATGAATATAAAGATATTTTTTTATCCATATTCACTATATTCGATAGTAGAGTTTGTTTAGGAAAATGCGTAACAACTTCATCTCCAAGACTGAATACTCGTGTTAAGAAATTTCCTGCATATCCTGGATTATAAATTATAATAATATGTTTAAGATTTTCTATCATATTTTAATAATTTTAATACTTTTGGAGATTGTAAACTTAACCAATAATTAAGAAATGTTTTTTGATCATCATTATAATGTTCTCTATTATGTATCAAATCAAAAAGATCTATCATAACAGTTGGTTTGAAAAGTTTTTTTATATCTAACAGTAAAGGATCTACTTTTCTATTATTTGAAAATATTTCAAAATTAGATTTAATTTGTTTAATATATTTTAAATTGGATAGTGGGGCATCAAAATATACCCTACTGATATCAGTAAACCAATATGCATTTTTTTCAAACGCCATTCGAAGTTGTATGTCTAAATCAGTATATATTAAAATAGTCAATGTATTATACGTTGTTAATAAATTATCAACAAGTAAGTTCTTACTGAATAAAGGGTTACATATTAAAAATAATTTATGTTTATTAGTATTTTGATATTTTAATAAATTATTATCTGGACGAATTTCATTCTCTTTCCATTTGTTTCTAGAAGAAATTAACTCTATTGGAAATTGTTGAGATATTCTAAATTTAGTTGAACTAACTGTGTTCTCTGAATTTATAATTAATTCGTCCCCTGAACAATATTTTCCGGATAATAAAATTAAAAAATATAAAAGAAAGCCGCACGAACCTCCTTGATATATTATAGATACATCTTTATCAAAATTTAAATTCATAAATGTATATCTCTATATTTTGTATAGTATTCTTCTAATCTTGGATCATAAGTATTATCTCCAGATAATTCAAAAGCAAGTTTAGAAAGTGAATCTAAAAATTTTGATTTTTGTAAAATAATTTTCATACTAAAATTAATTACATTTGGTCCTTCAAAGTTATTCAAATCAGATCCACTATTAATATGATGCTCTTTAAATTTTGAAGAAAATGTTTGTATTAATTTATAGTCAGTCAAATTAACTATTTTTGCATTAGGTACTATAGATGATACTTCTTCATATGTACTATCATGTATCTGTAAAAAACACATATAATTTTTTAATATATCTTTTGTTCTATCAGGTATAAGCAGATATGAATCTTCTATATTAATTTTTAACGTGTCCCAATGATTAAATTTGGTTATTTGATTTAATCTGAATCCCCAAAATTCTGGAACTTTTAATTCATAAAAATGCCACAAATGCCGAGAAGTTTTATCAGGGACTGATTCCATAGCATAAAAATGTGTATGTAATTTTAAATCTTTGTTAGATAGGTTAACTATAAAAGGAGAAATTTGTTTGATAGGAAATGGATAATAAAAAGATTTAAAATAACTTAAACATGTTCTTACAAATTTCCCCCCTGCTAATGGCGGATATCTTATAACTATGATATTAGGAGAATGATTCCATTGATTCATTTTTAATCTTGGGTGCCTCGTTTGCTGTATTAAATACTACTATTAATATATTTACCCGATGATAAAAGTTATTAGCCAACCTCGTGAAGATGAATTTACACTTAGAACTTTTTTTAAACTAATAGATAAGTTAGAAAAAAATAGTAAAAAATTCGATGCATTTTACCTATGGTCACCTTCAATTATTGATGGTGCTTTAGACATTATTTCATCTTCTATAAAAAATGATTTGGTAATATTGGCAATCAAAGATAATCTTACAGCAGGTAATAATTTTAATCCTTGGAACGATGCTCAACCGGGATTAGTAGAATATGTAACTAATTTATTTGAAGAACATAAAGGTAAAAAATTTATTTTATTAACATCTCTAGAAAATCTTGAATCATATATAAATTATAAAAATGTTAATATTATATCCTGGGGTGGCGATATTACAAATCAAATGATAAAATATAAATCATTGCCTGTTATTCTAGAAAAAAATTTAGATAGCAATAAAATATTTCTTAGCCTAAATAGGAACAATAGAACTCATAGAATATATCTCATTTCTTTAATTTTAGGATTAGGATTAGAAAATAATGGTATGATATCTTGTATGTTTTCTTCTAGGCCTATAAATGACTTAGGATGGAAATTTAATACATCAAATATATTACTTAAAGATGTATTCATTAAGGGAAATAATAAAATGTCAGGTAATTTATTTGATATTAAAGATAATAAAAAAATTTATGAAAATAACGACAACGATAATTTTTCAAATTATCAAAATGTATTAAAAAAATATTACTATAATACATTTATAGAAATAATATCAGAAACTTCTTTTACAGAAAGTAGTTTTTTAATAACTGAAAAAACACAAAATTGTTTTTATGGATGTAATTTTCCTATATGGATAAGTTCTAAGGGAACTGTATCATATTTAAGAAATTTAGGATTTGATGTATTCGATGATATTATAGATCATAGTTACGATGATATTGATAATCCAATAGAAAGAATATATCATGCTATCAATAATAACATATTAATACTTACGGATATAGATCTTGTAAAACAATTATGGATTAAAAATCAATGTCGATTTAGATCAAATATAAAATTTTTGCAAAATGAATTTTATAATAAATTATATAACCAAGTTGAAAAGAAATTTAATGAACTTATCTGAAAACTTTATTTTTATATTTTCAACTTTTCCTCATTCAGATTTTTATTTGCATGATATATATCGTTGGTTTCAATCCAATGAATCTACTAGTTATAAAGTAATTAAAGACGATTATTTTTTAAGATCCAACTATCCCCCATCTGTTAAGATTATATCTACTATTACAAATCCATGGACACGTACCCTTTATAACTATACCGATTATATAAAACAAACTAGAAAAATAATTAAACTCGATAATTTTGTAGAAGAACTATATAAAAATAAAGAGTATTGTAAAAATCATTATGACTATGTAAAATTAAATGAAGACTATATTTTTAGAAATGAATTTATTCAAACTGATTTTTTAAAATTATCAAAATTATATCAAAACTATAATCATTTAATAATTTCAAAATTAATAAATTTTAATCATAAAAAATATTTTAATTCGTTTTCTAATAGTATTATTGAAGATATATTTTCCAAAGACATAAAAGAATTTTATTTAAATTTAATTGACAATTAAATAAAATGATGTTATAATATTGATATGCTAAAATTATATATGTTGATTGGAGTGCCAGGTTCTGGTAAAAGTTCCTGGCATTGTGATCAAGAATGGCTTCAAGAAGCCGCCTATATCTCTACAGATCGTTATGTTGAAGAATACGCTAAAAATATGGGCAAGACCTACAGCGAAGTCTTTAACGAAGTCATGCCTGAGTGCGTGAAGTATATGACCGGTGATGTTATACATGCTCGAGAAGCAGGACGGGATATTGTTTGGGATCAAACCAGTACCACAATACATTCACGTTTAAAGAAACTTCGTATGTTGCCCGATTACTATGCTATTGCTGTGGTATTTAATTCTATCGAGCGAGAAGAATTAAATCGGCGGCTGCAAAGTCGATATGATTCTGGAAAAATAATTCCAGAGGATGTTGTACAGGATATGATTGATAATTGGGAAGAACCAACTTTGGAAGAAGGGTTTAATGAAATTTGGTATGTTTAACTTGACAAGTTGGTAAAACCGTGTTATAATAATGGTATGTATAAAGTAATGAACAAGATAGGAAACAAACTTCACGAATGTGTTGCCTTAGATCAAGCAATGCGTTTTGCCCGAGAATGGGGTGAGTTTGTAACAATTACAGGTCCAGACTTTGAAGTCTGCGGCATATTTGGTGTAGATTCCATACAAGATGGTAAGTGCCCAGACGGTGTTGCATATGATTGGAACAAGGCAAGCCGTATAGGTCGAGTTAAAAAGGAGCGAGTATAATGCCAGCAGTATTTTTAGTCAGTGACACACATTTTGGACACAAAGGTGTATGTCACTTCACACGGAACGATAAGGTTACAAAATTACGTCCATGGGATACTCCCGAAGAAATGGACGAGGCTATGGTTAAAGCATGGAACGAACGTGTGGGTCCCAAAGACAAAGTGTATCACTTGGGTGACGTGGTTATCAACCGTAGAGCATTGCCTACCCTGGCCCGCTTGAACGGGGACAAGGTGTTAATCCGCGGTAACCACGACATCTTTCCAGATGACGAGTATCGCAAGTACTTTCGTGAATTACGTGCCTATCATGTAGTTGAGGGAATGATTTTTAGCCATATTCCATTACATCCAGAATCGTTAGGTCGATTTGGTGTTAACGTACATGGCCACTTACATGCTAATAGAGTAATGAAACCCGGATCAGCATCTGGTGAAGTTG
>Ga0304730_1000172_pt1 | contig 58458 bp, 45 predicted proteins | sample M_130628_MF_Meta_FD_190474 | JGI IMG/M metagenome (GOLD analysis project Ga0304730, IMG submission 190474) | Freshwater microbial communities from Lake Montjoie, Canada to study carbon cycling - M_130628_MF_MetaG (v2) (version 2) | ecosystem: Environmental > Aquatic > Freshwater > Lake | place... | reverse complement strand
CCGCATCTGGATGAACAATCCGGTGCGGTACCGCGGCGAAACCTTCTACCAGAGCCAGTATTCGCAGGTGGAACTCCCCAATGGCACTCGAAGCGAAATGACCGGCCTGCAGGTGGTTGAAAATGCCGGTTGGCTGATCCCCTACGTCGCCTGTGTCCTCGCCCTCTGGGGCATGCTCGCCCACTTCGGCGGCACGTTCCTGCGGTTTGCCGATCGTTACGACCGAGGCTTGGCGAGGGCTCACGAATCGGACGACGCCCAGCCGACGGTGAGCCGCAACCAGCGGCGGGCTGACCGCCGGGCCGGAGATCGGCTGTCGTCGGCCGGCGGAGCAGGCAACCGCCCCACCACGACGGCATCCGATCTTGTCATGCCACTCCTGGCCCTGGGCTTCGTGGGATTCTTCTGTCTGATGGCCACCTATGACCGAACGGCACGGGGAGCTACTCGTGACTGGCGTTCCGCCGCAGCGTTGCCTGTCTTGCACGAAGGACGGATCAAGCCGCTCGACACGGTGGCCCGCAACACGCTGCAGTTACTCGGCAACCGGACGAGCGTGAAGATGCCGACGCCGGAGGAGGCCCCGAAGGGTGTGCCCGCCGACCTGCCCGTCGGCACGGTGTCGGCGACGGAATGGATGCTTGGCATGATGGCCGGGGCGGAGTGGGTGGAGCACGCGCCGGTGTTTCGCATCGACGCGCAGGAGGTCACCGACCTGTTCGATCTCACGAGACGAGAGGGGCACCGCTACAGCCATGCCGAGTTGGAGGCTGGCCTACCGAAACTCCGAACCCGGCTGGAGGAGTTGCGAAACGCTCCTCCGGCTCCGGAAAATGAGTTCATCCAGAAGAAATTCGCCGAGATCAGCCAGAAGCTGATGGCCTATGACCTGCTTCGCTACAGCTACGAAACGCCGCGACTGCCCGATCCTGGAGAGGGAGCGGACGCGCGGAAGGAACTGCTCGGCGAGATGGAGCGTGTGATGCAGATGTCGCGTCGGATCGAGGCGAGCCATCCCCCGGCGGCGCTTCCTCCGAAGCCGGCCAGCGGGTCGCCTGAATCAGGGGAAGGCGCAAGGGAGTGGCAGGCACTTTATCCGGCATGGACGTCGGCGATCGTCGGAAAATTGCTCTCAAGCCGGCCCGACCAGCCCGCCTTCGAGGTCAACCCGGGCCTGCTGCCGCTGACCGAAATGCTCGGAGCAGTGACTCGCACACCGGCCGACTTCAACCGGGCGCTCGATGCCTTCAGGGCGTCCACGGCCTCGTTTCCGGAGGTCCGCAACGTCGCTGAGAAAACCGCCTACGAGGCGTGGCTCAACCGCTTCAATCCCACGGATCTCGCCAAGTGGCTCTACGTGTTTTCTGGCGTCATCTGCTTTGCGAGCTTTCTGGCTGGGAGGCGGCCGCTGAACCGCTTCGTCTTCTGGATGCTCGTGGGCACCCTGCTGCTCCACACGTTCGCCCTCGCCAGCCGCGTCTACCTCACCGGCCGGCCACCGGTGGTCAACCTCTACTCATCGGCAGTCTTCATCGGCTGGTCCTGCGTGCTGGCGGGGCTCGCGCTCGAGGCATTGCATGCCAACGGCATCGGCAATCTCGTGGCGGCGATCAGCGGAGCCCTCACGCTCATGGTGGCTTATGGTCTCGCTCTCCAGACGAGCGACACGATGCACGTGCTGCAGGCCGTGCTCGACACGCAGTTCTGGCTCTCCACGCACGTGATCACGGTCACGCTCGGCTACGGCGCCACCTTCCTGGCCGGAGTGCTCGGCATCCTGTCGATCGTGCAGCGGATCGCAGGCCGCTGGACCGTGGCGACTCCTGCCCAACGGCTCACCGCCCGAAACGACCAGGACCAGCTCTACCGCATGACCTACGGCGTGGTCTGCTTCGCGCTCTTCTTCAGCTTCATCGGCACCGTGCTCGGCGGCCTCTGGGCAGACGATAGTTGGGGACGCTTCTGGGGCTGGGATCCGAAGGAGAACGGCGCCCTGATGATCGTGCTCTGGAATGCGGCTGCGCTCCACGCGCGATGGGATCGGTGGATCGGTCCCCGCGGCTTCGCACTGTTTGCCGTCGGGGGCAACATCATCACGGCCTGGAGCTGGTTCGGCACGAACCAGCTCGGCATCGGTCTCCATGCCTACGGCGGGAGCGACATGAGCATTTTTGAGAACAAGACGCTCATGCTGCTGGCCGGCTTCGTGGCCAGCCAGTTGCTCGTCATCGCGGTCGGCTGGCTGCTGACGCGTCCCGACGCTGGCGGGGCGGACGTCGCCTGACTCGTAGCGGGCGGAACCTCCCGCCATCGTCCGCCGCCAAACTGTTGCACACGCACGCGAGACGCGGTGAGCGTGACCGCGATGGCTCCGCCGGCCGACCCCTCGTCGGCCCCCGTCTTGATGACGCTGACCAGCCCATCATCCAGCCGCGCCCCGGCATAGGCATCGCGAACCTCCGGCCACCCGGCGGCCCCCAGGCCGCTCACGACCACCCAGTCAGCCGCCGTAGCCCGTGCGATATCGGGGGGCAGGCTTGTGCGGCTGCCATGATGCGGCGCCACGAGCACGTCGCAACTGTCTGGGTCGGATGCCACAAACCGGGCCAGAGCCTCCCCTTCAAGGTCGCCGGTAAGGAGCAGTCTTCGGCCCGCGGATTCGACGGCGAGCACGAGACTCGTTTCGTTGTCGCTTGTCGCATCAGCCGCTGATGCCACTGCGTGCCGTTCCAGATCGCTGTCCTCGACCTCTGGATGCAGGACGCGAATCCGGCAGAGTGAATCAAGCGCGAACGAATCGCCCGCCTGCGCGGCCCGTACTCTTATCCCCGCCACCCGCGCCTGCCGTAAAAGTTCCGTTACCGCCCACGACTCACTCACGAGGAAGGGCGGTGGCACGACGATCTCTCCCACGGTAAACCGCTCGAGCAGCTCCGGCACGGCATTGAAGTGATCCGTGTCGGCATGCGAGATGACGAGCGTATCGATCTGCGTGACACCCTCGTGCCAGAGAACGGCCGTCATGGCCCGTCTGGCTGCGGATGGCGCACCGAGCCTTCCGGCGTCGTACACCAGGCACCGCCCCGCCGGGCTTCTGACGACGATCCCGCAGCCGTGTCCCATCGCCGCCACCACTACCCGCATTTCGGCGTGTTGTGGATAGACAAGCCGCTGCATCAGCAGGGCGGACCACCCAACGCCCGTCCATACCACGGCCACGACCACCCAGGTGCCGATGCGGGCCAACCGCTCCCGGGAAACGACAAGCAGCGTGAACACGAGCACCGCATACCATCCTGCCACCCACCACTCCGGCGGCCCAGTCACCCAGAAATAGCCGCCTGGCACGCCGGCGGCCCAACGCACCATCGCCCCAACACACCGCAACGTGGCATCGCAGGCCCAGCCGCAGCCCGCCGCCAGCGTGGTCGATACCGTCGCTGCGACCAGGCAGAGAAAGCCCCAGGCCATCGCCACCGCCACCAGCGGCGCGATGATCGGATTGAGAGCGAGCCCTACCGGACTGACAAGGTGAAACCGGGCCGCTACCACCGGTGCCGTCACCGCCCAGACGGCGGCACCTGTGATCACCGTCTCGAGCACCTGCCGACCGATCCGTCGAAGCCGCTTTTCCAGAGGGGAGCGGCTGCGTTCGATGAGCCGTTCGATGGGATCATCGGGATCGGTGCGGGGCAGGGCGGCCGAGGCTCCGATCAGCACGGCCGTCGACAGAAACGAGAGTTGTGAGCCGACCCGAAACAGTTCCGGCGGATGCCAGAGGAGCACGAGGATCGCCGCCAAGGCCAACGAATTGGCCGCCAGCGACCGCCTTCCGATCGCCGCTCCCAGACAGGCCAGCCAGATCAACAGCGTTGCCCGCACGACGGGCGTTTCCGCCCGCACGAGCGCCATGTAGAGCCCTGTGCAACAGGCCACCGCCACGAGCGACCAGCCGCGGGGCAGGGCGAGCATACGGAGCAGCTTGAAGAGGGCCAGCGATAACAGCCCCACGTGAAGGCCCGAAATAGAGAGAATGTGGATCGTCCCGGTGACGAGAAATTCAAGCGACTCCTCGCGGGGCAGCGACTCCCGACTGCCGAGAAGCAACGCCGCCGCCAGTGGCGCACACTCCGGCGAAAGATGGCGGCGCAACACTTCCACGCCGCCGCTGCGCAACCGATCGATCCAGGTCATGATCGACCAGCCGCCCGGCTGGACCAGCACCCGTACGCACGCAGCCGAATGAGCTCGCACGATTGACAGGCAACGCAGCAATCGGGCCCGCTCGCGAAAATCAAACTCGTCCGGATTGAGAGGCGGTGGAGGCCGCATGCCCCGTCCCAGCACCCGAACCCGACATCCTGCCGAGAGATCGGGCGGCTCGCCATCCACGATCACAGCCGCCCGTCCGGACGCCGGACGCCAGGATGCGCCGCCGCGAACGGCCTGCACCGCGACCACGCATTCGCTTGACGGTCGTTGCATCACGGCCTGCGCGGACTCACCTCGCAGCGGATCTAGTTGGGGTGCCGACAGCCGCCGTGGCGATTCCAACACGATCCCCTCGATCGCTACCGGCTGCGGCGAGGATGTCAGACTCCAGGCCAGGTCGTCATGCGAAAACAGGTGAGAGCGGACCGCACACCAGCCCGCCCCGCCGCAGGCAACCGCTGCCAATAACGCCACCCCCGCCCAGCCCGGACGTGCCAGGCGATCCAGAAGGCCCCAGCCAAGGATCGCCCAGACCAGCAGGGCAGCAACGGCGGCCAGCCACCAGACAACAGGCGAAACAGCGATCATGCCACCGATCGCACAGCCCGCCGCAAGCGCAGCAGCCACCGCCACCAGCGGCCGTTCGGGCAGCGGCTCCCGACGCCCGATCGAGGCGAGCCACTCTGAACTCACATCTGAGCCGACATCTGAGCCGACACGTCCGATCGCTTGGATACGCGATCGGACAAGCACGCGGACCATCAGCGCGAAGGAATGCAAATCTCTCATACCTCTCTTGGCGAGAGCCGCAGCCAGAAGGGGCAACGATCTCTTGGCATGCCCCCAAGGATCACCGCGTCATTCGAACGCGATGGCGTCGATAGCCACGTGGGCCTCCAGTCGGCGATGAGACGCGTGGCCGTTGAGGCCCGTCACTCGTCAGGTCAGCCCAGTCCCGGAATGATCCGTCCTTGCGCGAGCGTCGATTGAAGCGACTTGGGAAGGCTGTCGATGAGCCGTACTTCGGAGAGGTCGAGCAACGATCGCATGATGGTCCCCACGAGGTCGGGGATGAACACCGGATCGGAGGCGGGTTCACCACCGTCGCGGCTCGACCGACCAATCACGTTCCCTCTCCCCAGACCGCCTCCGTAGAGGACGAGAGGAGCAAGGTTGCCCCAGTGATCACGGCCGCCAGCCGCGTTGAGCACCGGCGCACGGCCCATCTCGCCGCAGCACACCAGAAGGATCTTCTCCGACAGTCCGCGGGCCTCGATGTCGTCTATGAGGGCAGCCACAGCATGATCGAACGGGGCTCCGACGTATCTCATTCCCTCGGCGATTGGGGCATTATTGGCGTCGGCATGCATGTCCCAGACAAAGCTCGTTGTCACCGTCACGAACCCCGCTCCGTGCTCGCAGAGACGCCGGGCGAGCAGGAGCAGTTTGCCGATCGACTGCCCATGGTCAGCGTAGTTCTTGTGGTTGTTCCACTTCCTGTCGATTGCCTCGGGGCGAAAGAGGGGCGCCGTGTCATACCGCTCGACGAGGCGGGGATCCTCCTTATCGAGGTCGAAGGCGTCCGACACGCCCCGGAGGAGGGCGTCGAAGGCGGAGTCCTGAATGACGCCAGCGCCCCGCACGGCCGCAAGGTCACGCCACCGCCTGCCCCGGTCAAGCTCGGCGAGCAGCCCGCGCCGGTCGCTGAGCCGGTCCTGCGGGAGGCGGATCTTCATGTCCTCCTGGAATCCCGCGGCGCCGCCTGGGACGAGCGGTGCATAGGTCGGGCCGAGGTCGCCGGCGGAGGTGAAGTCGCCGAACTGGGTGATCGGCGGTCCGGCGCCGTCGAGCACGGCATGAGGGAAGAGCGTGACGTTTGTCGGCATTGCTGTGGCCGGCCGCATCGGGCCGGCCACCCGTGCATAGAGCGAGCCGATATTGGCCCGCTGCGTGGCTGCGCCAACGACTGGCTTGATGTCATGGTTGCCGTCGCCGGTGACAAACGAGCGGACGATGTTGAGGAGGTGCGCCCGCTTGGCAAGCTGAGGAAAGGTCGCGCCGAACGAAATCCCGGGGATCGACGTGGCGACGTCTCCGGTCTGGGAGTGGACGTTCGAGGGGCCTTCCGACTTGGGATCGAACGTCTCGAACTGCGACGGGCCACCGTGCATGAAGAGAAAGATGACAGAGCGGTCGCGAAGGTACGGCTTCAACGCATCAGCAGCGAACACGCGGCCGTCGGCTGCGCCATGACCCAGAAATCTCGAAAGCCCGGCCAGCCCGGCCAGCCCGGCCGATCCGACGCGCAGGAATGAACGACGAGCCTGCACTCCATCGACGCACATCTCGTCGCTGATTGTGAGCATGTGTGCATCCTCTCCAGAAAACCGCATTTTACCCAAGGGAACCGGCAGGGAAGCACGCCCATCTTTACGACTGAGTTTTTTTTCGCCTATCATCCCGCTCTGGGGAACGTACTTTTTCACTCTCGCAATCGTGAGCACGAAGGCAGAAGCACCATGGACGCCTTGCTTAAAATGCCCCTGATGGCGGACCTGTCCCCCGCCGCTCGAGAACTGATCTCTGCCCGGGCGAGCAGGCGAAAGGTGCCCGCCAGCGAGAAGGTCGTGAAGCAGGGCGATCGCGACACCGACATGTACATCATCGCGGAGGGCACCTTCCGGGTGACGGTGACCTGCGAGGCACTCGGCATCGAACGCGATCTGAAAACCCTAGTCCCAGGCGACTGTTTCGGAGAAACCGCCCTGCTTTCGGGAGAGCCGCGGACGGCCACCGTCCAATCAGTCGAAGGCGGCGAGGTCTGGGTGCTCAGCCGCGCCGACCTCGAGGCCGTCGCCAAGGAGGAACCGGAGACGCTGCTGGCCCTGTGCCGCATGCTCGCCCGACGGTTCGAGGCGATGTCTCGGCGCGAGGCCACCCTCCGCTTCCTGCATCTCGAGGATTTTCCCGAAGCCCACAAGCACTGCGACGCGCTGCACCAACGCGTGTCGGGATACTGCCGGGCGATTGCCCTTGAGGCCTCGGCCGACCACGCACTCGTGGCCATGGTGAACCCCTTCGACGCCACAAACCGCGGCTTCATTCGCGAAGCGCTTCGCGGCCGACGGATCGAGTTCGCCGCCATCAGCGCAGACGATTTCGAGCGGTTCGCTGCCTCGCACTTCCACCAGCCCAGCCGTCCCGCAGCGGCGGACATTCAGGATGTCGGCGTTGATGTGATCGACAGCAACGGCCAGCCACAGCCGCTCGGCGAGCACCAGACCGCCGAACTGCTCAAGATGTCGTTCCGCACCGCGGCCCTCTCCGGCGGAAGCGACGTGCACTTCGAGCCCGGCGAAAAGATGGGCCAGATTCGAATGCGGCTCGACGGTGATCTGACGACCATCGAATCGGAGATTCCGATGCGGTTGTTCGAGCGGATCATTTCCCGACTCAAGGTGATGTCGCAGTTGGACATCACGGAGCGTCGGCGGTCGCAGGACGGCCGCTTCACCCTCAACGTGGGCGAACGGCGCTTCGACGTGCGATTGAGCACGATGCCTTGCGTGGCGGGCGAAAAGATCGTGCTTCGCCTGCTCGACTCGAACCAGCATCGCCAGCGACTTCGTGATCTCGTGCTCAGCGGTCCGCTCGGCGAGAAGTTGGCGGACATGTTTCACAACCCGACCGGGCTGATCCTCGTCGCAGGACCAACGGGCTCCGGCAAAACAACCACGCTGTATGCCGGCATCGAAGAAATCTGGCAGTCGTCCCAGACGGTGAACATCATCACGCTGGAAGATCCCGTCGAATATCGCCTCCCCTACGCCACGCAGGTGCAGGTTGACCGGGCGCTCGGGGTGACGTTCTCACAATCCCTCGCCACGGCGCTCCGACAGGATCCAGATGTTGTGCTCGTCGGCGAGATGCGGGACGAGGAGTCGGCCAACATCGCCGTCGAGGCGGCGACGACCGGCCACCTGGTGCTCTCGACCGTGCACTGCGACTTCGCGACCGAGGCGATTGCCCGGCTGCGCCGCCTGAACGTGAAAACGTTCCTCATCGCCGCCACCCTGCGGTGCGTGATCGCCCAGCGGCTCGTCCCGAGGATCTGCCGAGCCTGCGCCGAATCTGCTGCGGACCAGCCGATCGTCGACCGGCTCGTCGCGTCGGGGATCATCGAACCAGCGGAGCGGGCGACGCTCCGGAGGGGCGTGGGGTGCGACGTCTGCCAGGGTCGCGGAACCATCGGTCGTGTCGGCCTCTACGAGGTCCTGCTGATCGACCAGACCATACGGACACTGATCGAACGGGATGCCGGGTGGAGCGAGATATCCGCCGTGCTCACCAACGAAAATTTCGTGTCGATGCAGCGATATGCAAAATTTCTGCTGACACAGGGCATCATCGCCCCGGAGCACGCGGCTGAATGCTTTCCACTCCAGCGGAGCTTCGCAGGGAACCTCTGACACGGCTGCCGTCGCTCGATCAGCCGTGGCCACAACGCGTCATCCGCGGCGGCGGGCCTGCACGATGCGAGGAAGCCCCGCCAGATCCTTGAGCGTGGGCTCGGGCACCAACTCGGCGTGCGCGGCGATGACCTGTTCGGCAGCGGTCGCAGTGGATGGCCCCACCTCCACCAGAAGCCAGCCGCCGGGAGCGAGCGTCTTCGCAGCCGCCGCAGCGAGTCGGCCGATCACCTCCACGCCGGTTGGCCCCGATACGAGCGCCGTCCGAGGTTCATGCAGCCGCACGTCACGGGGCAGGGCATCGAACTCATCCTCACGCACGTAGGGCGGGTTGCTCACGATCACGTCCCACGGCCCGACGGCTGCCGGCGTGTCAAGCAGATCACACTCCACAAACTCGATCCGATCCGCGACACCGTGTCGCGTCGCGTTGTCACGAGCCACCGCAAGCGCTGCCGGCGAGATGTCGGTGGCGACGAACGTCGCCCGTGGCATCCGCTTCGCCAGCGTCACAGCGATCGCGCCAGACCCGGTGCCCACGTCGACGATCCGAGCCTGCTCCCCGGCAGACTGGCAGATATCGATCACGCGGATCACGAGTCCCTCGGTCTCGGGCCGTGGTATCAGCACCGCCGGACTCACGCCAAAAGGCAGCGAGAAGAATTCCTTGCTGCCGACCAGATACGCCACGGGCTCCCCTTCGCCTCGCCGCTTCACAAGACCGCGAAAACGCGCCCGTTCATCGTCGTTTACCGGCACGTCAAACGCGGTGTAGAGGGCAATCCGCTGGCAACCGCGGACGAACGCCAGCAGCACCTCCGCGTCGAGCCGCGGGGACTCGCTGCCCCGGGATACGAGCCACTCGGTTGTCCAGGTGAGCAATCGCCCCACTGTCCAGACATCACTGTTTGCTTGTTCGCCGGCCATGCGGGGCGCTCCACCGTGTCCGTGAGGGTTGATCCAGCGTGTGTGGTGTTCCCGACACCTTCCAGAAGGTGATCCAACGGGCCTTCCCCCGGGGCATCAGGCCGGCGCCGCTTTCGATGTTCGCTCCATCTCGCTTCTCCGGAGCTCTCGGGCATACAGCTCGATGGCATCGATCACGAGGCCCAGCCGTCCGGCCATCACCTGATCCAGCGTGAAACTCTCGTTGATCCGATGGTCAGTCAGACGGTTCTGCGGAAAGTTGTACGTGCGGATTCGCTGGCTGCGGTCGCCTGAGCCGACGAGCGTCTTTCGCTCAGCGGACCGCTTATCATGCTCGATCTGCCGTCGGTATTCGTAGATCCTGGTCTTGAGCACGCGGAGCGCCTTGGCCAGATTCTTGTGCTGGCTCTTCTCATCCTGGCACTGCACCACGATGCCGGTTTCCATGTGCGTGAGGCGGACGGCTGAAGCCGTCTTGTTGACGTGCTGTCCGCCCGGCCCGCTCGCGCAAAACAGATCTTTTCGGTATTCGTCGGCCGACAGCGACACTTCCACGTCCTCCGGCTCCGGGAGCACTGCCACTGTGGCAGCAGACGTGTGAATCCGTCCCTTTGTCTCCGTGTCGGGGACCCGCTGCACGCGGTGCCCGCCGCTCTCGTGCTGCAGCTTCCGGTAGATCGCCGTTCCCGACAGCCCCAGCACCAGTTCCTTGAAGCCGCCAAGTTCCGTCGGGCTCGCGTCCAGCACCTCGACATCCCAGCCCCGCTCGGTGCAGTAGCGGCGATACATTTCATAGAGGTCGCGCACGAACAGCGCCGCCTCGTCGCCCCCAGTGCCGGCCCGCAGCTCCATGATGCAGCGACCCCGGTCAGCGTCCTCGTCGTCGGAGCAGAGTTCGAGGAGTTCATCCCACTCCTGCTCCCGCCGCTGACGCAGGCTCGGCAGCTCCGACTCGGCCAGATGCTTGAGGTCGAGATCGGCGCCCGCGGCCATCTCGACATGCTCGGCAATCTCCCGCTCGAGTGACACGAACTGCCGATATTTGAGCGCCAACCGTGCGAGCGTGCCGTGCTCACGAGCGGAGGCAGACAGCCGCGCCTGGTCCGCCAGCACCACCGGATCGACGAGCGCGCGTTCAAGCTCCTCGAATCGGGAAAGCTTGGCTTCGAGTTGCTCTCGCATGGATCCTGGGAACCGCCCTCCTGCTGCGCCGGAAGCCCTTTCAGGAGGCCGGGGCTTCGACCGCGGCGGCCGGCTTCTTCGACTTCTTCAGGCTGGCATAGCCCGCAGTGGCAAACTTCGACTTGAACTTCTCGATCCGGCCGGCGGTGTCGACGAACTTCAGCTTGCCCGTAAAGAAGGGATGGCAGACGTTGCAGATGTCGACCTTGATCTCGGGTACGGTGCTGTGCGTCATGAACGTGTTGCCACATCCGCATTTGACGACCGTGTCGAGATACTTCGGGTGAATGCCTTCTTTCATGGTCTTCTCTTCTTTTTCTTCTTGAATCTGGCGGCCCGCACGGGGCGGTGAACGAGAATGGATATCGGGTGTGAGCGGAGGAAACCGATAACAATACCCGCTTCGCTTCCGGCGGGCAACGCAGGAAGCGAAGCCCCCGGGAAAAGCAGGGGCTGGCGGTTTCCACCACCGGCTAGGGGTTTGCCTTCTTTTCCAGTTCTTCCGCGAGCAGTCGGCTCCCGAACCGCTGCGGCGAAGCATCTTCGCGGAGCAGTTTGACAGCCTCCTCCGTGCGGCCGAGCCCGATCAACGCCCGGGCCAGATTCACACGGGCCGCGTCGGTCCACCTGCTATCGGGCGCCGCCTCCAATGTCATGCGTCCCAGATAATCGACCGCCGTGGCATTCTCCCCCTCGAACAGCGTGAGCACGCCGAGCCAGTAGGTGGCGTCCTCCTTCATCTGCTCAAAGAGTCGCCTCACTCCGTCAGCCTGCTCCGGAGGAAACAGCTTGAGGGCGGCGGCAATTGCCTGCCGCCCCGGTCGGGCCGCCAGGTAGCTCGCCTTTGCCCCCTCCGGTCCGTCGAGTTCGCCGCGGAATTCCCGAAGTCGGGCGGCATAGAGCGGTCGCATCACCCGCGTGCTGCGCTGCCCCTCCATGCCATCCGCCTGGGTAGGCTGGGCTACCGTCACGGACATCACCCCCAACTCCCTTCCCGCAGCCACCTGCACGCGGGCTGAGTCGCCTTGTCGCCGGGTCAGCACCTCCCAGGGAAACTCCCAGAGAGCAACCCGGCAGAGGGCAACCCGACGGTCAGCGCCGGCTTGGTCGCCCGCAGCGGCCGCCACGGACGATAAAGCCTGCGAGGCACGTGTGCCCAGGGCAGACGCATCGATCGCGAGTTTCATGCTCCGCGATCCGACGAGTTGGTCATCCATGGCCCGCATGCGACGCGAGAGGCTCCAGGGATCGGCCGCCACGAGCACAGAGAGTCCGGCGATATCCGCCGCCTGCACCGGGTAGCTGCGGTCGGCAACCGAGAGTCGCTCCAGGATGATGGGGTCGGTCGCCGCCTGCCGGGCAGTGGCCACTCCGGTTCCATCCGGTCCCGCAATGGGGATGCCGTAGGTGGGCTCGAAGAGCCAAGCCTCTCCGTTCGCAATGACCGCAGGAATCCAGGCTCGAACGCCGCCGCGATCGGCATCGCCAGTGGCCAGCATCACGCCGTCGAGCCCAGCATGCCGGAGCAATTCGAGAAAGATCCACGCCCGCTGCGCCGGGCTTGCCCGCCCCGATAGCAGGATCTCACCGGGCAGAAACCAACGAGAGCCTGGAGCGGAATCGGACGACGTCATCGGCGGATCACTGACCAGCGCCAGTGACCGCACCGTCCAGCGAAAGAGATTGACTGCGATATCGAGATCCTCGACGGCGTCTCCCCGGGCACTGGCGGCGATATCGGCCAACCAACGCTGATCACGCAAGGCCGTGATGTCGCTTGCCGCATCAAACACCGCACTGCCGAGTGTTTGCGGCGTAGCGCCGGCACGCAGGCGATCGGGCACGGAGTCAAAGAGTGGATCAACCTGCCACTTGGACGCCGGGGTCGCCCCGGCGATCACCGCGGCATGGCTCCACTGGTTCAGCCGGTCGAACACCTGCGCGAAGGCCGACTCTTCGTCGTAGTCCTCGAGCCTATCGAGAACCGTCACCGCGCCATCAAGCAGTTGTTCTCGGACGTCCTCCGACACCGCCGGCATCACCCGCACCTGCTCCTGGGGCTGTGCCTTGGGTGGCGGGGGTGGCGAGCCGCAACCGACCAGCAGCACAATGGCCACCAGCAGCGAACCTGAGACAAGCACGCGTTCCATGTGCGGGAGCTGCCCAACGGGCCGCGCTTTTCTGAGACGACTTGCTTCCGTGCTCCCCATACTCAACCACCTCACGCCCAGTGCGTTGCGGCCTAATGCCCGCCGATTCATCAGGTTGCCTCCGTACCTGCCAGACCATCCAAGCGGGCCTCGTGGATTCGCAGAACCCGTTCCACCACGCCCCGCAGACTCTCCAGCGGCACCATGTTGGGACCATCGCTGGGACTCTTGTCAGGATCAGGGTGCGTCTCCAGGAACAGACCGTCAATGCCGACCGCAGCCGCAGCCCTGGCGAGCGGTTCGACCAAGGCCCGATCGCCCCCGGTCGAATCGCCACGGCTGGCGGGCTGTTGAACGGAATGGGTGGCGTCGAAGACCACGGGCACGCCCATGGCCCGCATCGTGACGAGGCCGGCGAAATCGTTGACCAGCCTGCCGTAGCCGAAGAACGTGCCGCGTTCGCAGAGCAGCACGTCCCGGCAACCCCCGGCGAGCAACTTCGCCACCACGTGCTTCATGTCGACCGGCGCGACAAACTGCCCCTTCTTGACGTTGACGGCCCGCCCAGTCGCGGCGGCTGCCAGGAGCAGGTCAGTTTGACGGCAGAGAAAGGCCGGAATCTGCAGCAAGTCGCATACCTGACCGGCAGCGGTAGCCTGCTCCGGCAAGTGGACGTCGGTGGTGATCGGCAGCCCGGTCGCGGCTCGCACCCGATCCAGCACGGCCAAGCCCTCGTCCACCCCCAATCCCCGATAGGACGACACGCTCGTGCGATTTGCCTTGTCGAACGATGCCTTGAAAACCACGTTGATCGGAAGCGTGGCGGCAAGCCTGGCCAATGACTCGGCGATGCTCAGGCAGAGGCTCTCGTCATCAATGACGCACGGGCCGGCGATCAGCAGCAACGGGCAGCCCGGCCCACACTGATGGGTGCCAACCAACGCTGGGAGTCGAGGATTCACGGTGCGTTCCCTGTCATGGACCGAAAGCAATGATACGGGGACTGCGAACTGTTGTCGCGGCGGCGATTCTCTCGCCCATCATGATCGTGCCGAGGGCAGGCAACTAGGGCGAGCCACTATCAACGATTGAAAGAGCTCTTCACGGTGCTGGTCCCGGACCATGCGGCAGTCCGTTGCAGAATGCGGCGCGCCGCGCATTATGCCCAACTCGCCGGACGGTGGCTCGGCCCACCTTCCTCAGCCAGGCGATGTCGTTGTGCGCGTCGGCCGCCGCCGTCCCGCCAGGGCGAAACACCGCAGAAAAACAGCCGTTCTCCGCACTCACGCCGCCGGCAGAGGGCAGACCGCCCCCCTCACAGAATCGATTTTGGGACAGGAATTCCTGCGCTAAAGCGGTTTTGGCACGCCGTATGCAATTGAGGGAGTTCGCCGGGAACACTGGTTCCCGCCCCACCGCACTTTGAAGTGGGGCCTCCGACCACATCCGGCCGTACGGTCAATCGCCCCTGACCCGTACGGCCAAGACAGGGCGCTCCTGTCGGGTCAGAGGCCCCACTTTTTTCTTTTCTGAATTGTCTTTCTGACGATCTGCCGGGGTTTTTGGCCGTTGACCCTTGACTGTAGTGGGCTCGGTGCGCTACTGTGCGGAGTTCAAGGAGGCTGGATTTTCGCGTTTCCCGCGTCCCTCCCGCCCCGTCAGGCCAGCGTAGCTTCAATTGGCAGAGCACCGCATTCGTAATGCGGGGGTTGTGGGTTCGATTCCCACCGCTGGCTCTCACCGCATCCTCAGCGATGATTGCCAGTCTCGCCAGTTGCCTGTTTATTCACTCGAGCCCATCCTTCCTTTCCCAGACACTTTCACACCAGCTTTTCCAAACAAGGGCCATTCATGGTCGCCACCGTCAAGCACGTTCCCACCAGCATCGACATCCGCGAGCTCGTCACCGGCAACGGCCCATTTGGTCCCAGCGAAATCCGCGGACTGACACAGGCGCTCGGTGGCGACGCCTCTGCTCACCGTGACGTGCGGGCCGCGGTCCGGGAACTGGAGCAACTCACCGACCGCAGTCCGGCCGCGTCCGTGAGGCTCGGCGTGTGCCAGTATCTGCTGGGTCGCTACCGAGAGGCGCTCGAAACGCTCCGGTCCGCGGATGGTGGGGCGCTGGCGCTCTTTCATCAGGGACTGTCGCATGTGGCCCTCGAGGCCTTCGACAAGGCAAAGGAAGCCTTCGATGCCGCGAAGAAATCCGGATACGATGCCATCGCCTGCGCCGCGGCCGCGGCGGATGCCCTGCGGGCTGGTGGTCATCTCGACGAAGCCAAAAAAGCGGTCGAGGAGATGGCGGCTGGCAAAGACGCGGAAGCGGCCAGTCAATCCGCGGACTACTGGGCCGTGAAGGGGGCCATTCTGGCAGACCGGGGCTGCGCCGCCAGCGAGGTCGCCGAGGCGTTCGAGAAGTCTGTCGCCATCGACCCGGGACATGCTCACGCGTTGTTTGCACTCGGTGTGCTCAACGATCGTGCCGGCAACGACGAGGAGGCTCAGGCCTGCTACGAGCGGTCGCTTGAACGGTATCCGGCATCCCTCGGGGCGCTGCTCAACCTGGGCATCATGCATGAGGACCGCAACGATTTCGCCAAGGCACAGCAGTGCTACCGCAGGATTCTCGAAGCCATCCCCGACCATCCGAGAGCGCGGCTGTTTCTCAAGGACTCCTCGGCCGCCGGCGATCTGCGGACAGAGGAGCAGGAGCAGAAGCAGCGTGACCGGATCGAACAGGTCATGGGCCTGCCGGTCAGCGACTTCGAACTGTCGGTGCGCAGCCGCAATTGCCTCCAGAAAATGGGGATCAACACTCTCGGCGATCTCGCCCGGACCAGCGAGGCTGAGATCCTGGCCAGCAAGAATTTTGGAGAGACGAGCCTCGTTGAAATCAAGGACATGCTGGCTTCCAAGGGACTCTCCCTGGGGCAGTTCGCCACAACGGTGCCGGCGGAGGAGCCGGAGCCGGAAATGGCCGAGCCATCCGCCGACGAGCAGGAACTGCTGTCGCAGCCGATCACCGAACTGAACCTGTCGGTCCGGGCCAGGAAGTGCACCACCAAACTGGGCATCAACGTCATCTCAGAACTCGTGCGACGGACGGCCGAGGATCTCATGGAATGCAAGAACTTCGGCGTTACGAGCCTGAACGAGGTTCGCGAAAAGCTGTCCGAACGGGGCCTCAAGCTCCGCGGCGACTGAGCGCGAGACAAGCTGTTTTCGACAAAAACCACCCTCACGGGGGGTCTTTTGTTTGCGTTTGTGGGTGGTTCCCGGTACCGTGGAAGTACTCAGGTGGGATGCGACGGCTCGAGCGGAGGCCGGCTTTCCCTGTGTACACACCCGGAAGAACCATCGGATGACCTCAGCCAGCCTTAAGGAAAAGCCCGTCCGCGATCTGGCCCGCCTCGCCAAGCAGCACGGTGTTGCGGGCTGGCATGCCATGCGAAAGGATCAGCTCATCCGGGCCTTGGTCCGCAAGGCCCGAGCGAGGCCACCGGTCGCGGCGGCGGCCCGAAGCGTGGCGGTTCCCTTGCGCACGAACGGCCGTGACGGTCGCACTGCTGTCCAGAACGCTCGGCCAAAGACGAATGGGAGCTTCCCGAGCGGGCTCCCCGCAGGCGGCCTGCCCCGTGCCGAGGTCCAGATCCAGGATGCCGCCGTAGCTCTCCGGCTCCAGCAGGCCCGGGAGCGACTCCTCAAGGCCAAAAACCTGACCACGCCCCCAGAGGGTGGCCGCTCACCCCGTCCCGTGAGGGACCGCATGGTGCTGATGGTCCGAGGGCCTCACTGGATCCACGCCTTCTGGGAACTCACGGCCCGCAGTATCGCTCGCGCCCAAGCGGCACTCGGGCAGGAGTGGCACGGCGCCAAGCCAATGCTCCGGCTCATCGAACTGGAAAGCGGCCTCAACGCCTCCCCGTCCGAACGCGTGGTCCGTGAGATCGCCGTGCATGGCGGGGTAAAGAACTGGTTCATCGATATTCGTGAACCCCACCGCTACCGCTGCGAGATCGGCTACCTGGGGGTCTCAGGCCGGTTTCATGTCCTCGTGCGGAGCAACGCCGTCACGATGCCGACCACCCCTCAAGGCGACACTCTCGACTCTCACTGGGGCGCGATCGTCGATGATTGCGAGCGGATCTACGCCATGAGCGGCGGCTTCTCGGCCGAACACTCAAGCACGGAACTCCAGGAACTCTTCGAGGAGCGACTGCGACGACCAATGGGTCCGCCGCCAGCTCGCAGCAGCGGGGCGGAGGACGAAGACGGAGAGGACGGAGCCACGCCGTTTGAGCTGGAAGTCGATGCCGAAATGGTCGTCTATGGCGTGACACAGCCGGGAGCCTACGTCACCTTGCAGGGCGAGCCTGTCCGAGTGCATGCTGACGGCACCTTCCGGGTTCGGGTGGAAATGCCCAACCGGAGGCAGGTGCTGCCGATCGTCGCCAGCACGGCTGACGGCGGCTCGCGGCAGACGGTCGTGATGGCGGTGGAACGCAACACCAAGTCGATGGGCCCTGCCGGGCGCGATCAGCAGGAGTGAGCGGTTCGGTATTTGGATCGGGTTGACAGCCAGCGGAAGGAGCGTGCGGCGATACGTTTTCTGTCATGTTCGTGATGCGTCGATCCATGTCGGTGAGCTCTTAACGAGGCTCGTTGGGGGCCGATTGACGGCTCCGGTCGCGTGTATAGCCGAAGGCCTCCCGCCCGGTCAGGAAACTGACCTGCGTGGGAAATACCGCTCGGATCACATGCCCCGGAACCCAGGCACCCCCGTCTGTTTTTAAAACGAGCTCTCCGCATCACACGGCGCCACGGCATTACGGTGGAAAACGTATCGCTGCGCGTTGCTTGCTGTTGGCGAAAAATCCCTCCGCGTGCGGCGATTACCGTCGCACGCGGCTGGCCCGTGCCACCCAACTCTCGAACACCGTCTGGGGGGTGCCGCGAAAGACGCTGCCGAATGCCTGGTCAAACGGCTTGTCTGCGTCAAGCTGCCTGACGAGAGACTCCAGCCGGCTCGCGGTCGGCATGATGGCGTCGACAAAACCACCGCTCACCACGACTGCCGCCACCGGATCGCCGTGGCCGGCAAAGAAATCGGCCGGCGAGCCACTCTGTTTGAGCGCCGCCGGCAGTTCCCGCCGCCACGCCTTTACGAGATCCGCCTTGGGCTCAGCCTTCATCGCCATTGCCCGTCCGGCGCCTCGGGCAAACCAGGCTGGGACGCCGCGACCGAGCAAGGCGGCCGTGGTCATCTGCTCTGTGAGAATCGCCCGGGTGTCGGCTGCGGCATCGTTCTTATCTTCCGAGTTCTTCTTTCCTGCGATCTTGTTCTCCGAGGGCGGAACGACTGCGGCGTAGACCACATCTCCCGACACACCGGCGGTGGCCGCCAGCCCCTTGGGCCGTTCGTCGGAAAACACCAGCTGCCAGAACTCCGAGAGGTCATAGGCCTTCGCGAAGCCGTAGACGACGATGCCCCCTTTGATCAGCGGCGCATCGTCGCCGCTGATCTGCTTCCGCAGTCGGCGGTCGACCGCTTCCGCCGCAGCAGCCAACTCATCCAGCCGCGACGCTGACAGGTTGCCGATCACCAGCACGTCGCCCCGCTCGAGAACGACGGGCGTCTCGTCTGGAATCGCCCGAGACCAGAGATTGGCCCCGGCCTCAGATCGGACCTTCATCAGTTCCCCATGGGAAAGCTGGCGAGACCGCCCCGCGGCTACAACCGCGTCCAGTTCAGCCTGCGGCGTGAGCTGATCGAGCTTCAACCCCTGATCGATCCACTTCTCGATCGTCGCAATCACGCTCTCCGCCAGCGGCGGCTTGCCGAGGGGCATCCGCTGCCCGTCGATCCCGGTTCCCTTGATTTTCTTGATGAGCAAGCTGTCGGCTCCCTTACCCGAGACGATCGGCGGGCCGCCGCGGCCACCGCGGAGTAGTCGCTCGAGGCTGACCATGCTCAGATTCGCCTCCGGCTGGTCGGCGTCATGACAGCCCGCGCAGTGCTCGAGGAGAACGGGGGCAACCGCAGCCGCAAACGATACCTCTCCTGGCTTCAGCTTCACCGCTACGACGGGCTTGGTCGGAACCGCCGCCGGGGGGCCGACGGTGGCCTTTCGCGCCATCGCGTCGATGGGTGCAGCGGGATCGGGACCATCAAAGGGAGCTCCGGCATCGATCCACTTCATCAGCAGCCCCAGGTCCGTGGGCGACACCTTGCCACCTCCGCGCGGCATATCGCCGCTGAGGATCACCTCCACGAGTCTGCTCGACTGGCCCTCGCCCGGCCGAACCACACCAGACTTCATCAGCCCCGCGTAGGATGCCATCTGAAACCCCCCTTTGCGGCCGGCAATATGACAGCCGCCGCAATGGTGTGAGAGGATCGGTGCCACCTGGCCCGAGAACGTCAACGCAGGCTTGGCGGCAGGTCGCTTGGTCGGTTCGGCCGCGGCAGCCGTGCCACCCTCGATGCCCCCCGTCAGGCTCGCCATCAACGCCGCCATGCCGATCATCAGAGCAGCGCCGAGATCCCACCCACGGTGCCCACGAAGAACAGGGGAGAGCATGTCGTGTCTCATGGTGAGAGGCGAACGTTTTTGGCACGCCTTGATTCCGACGTCAGTGGCTCCATGCCGCCGTCCACCAGTATCCAAGCAGGAAGGCTGCGACCGCGATGACCGGAATCATGGCGAGATAAGCATAGAGGGCCCGGCGGGAAAGCGTGATGAGGTCCTTGCCACGTTCCTGTTTCAGCAGGGATTCCTGAATATCGTCCGGCGAAGGCAGTTCAAAGGAGTCTTCCGCGAATACTCCGCCAGTTTTTCCGACCCGCGGGACGTTCAGTGACGCCAGTGAACGCTCGACGGCTTTGTCTTCGAACGCAGTGGGCTCGCCTCCGGCCGCGGGCACGACCACGCGAGTGCCGCACTTCGGGCAGGGCAGGGTGTTGCCTACCCATCGCTTGGGAACATGCAACCTGGACCGGCAGCCTGTACAGCGAAATCCAATCGGCATCACGCACCCGTCCGTTTCAGGAACCACTGACCAGCGGCCGGTTTGGGACCGCTCACGGGGCGACCGAGTGATCCTGCGGGGGGCTGGCCGGGCGATCTCGGCGGGTCGCACTCCCGTCCAGCGCGACGATCCCGCTCACCGTGGCGGTTACGGCAACCGCCAGGAACCAGACCACTCCACCGACGAGACCGACCCGGCCGCAGGCGGCAGCCGCTGCCTGATCGCCCAAAGCAGAGAGCAGGCCTCCGAGCCCCAAGACAATCGCTATCACCATCGGCAGGAGGAGCGTTGCCGCCACTCCCCAGGCAAGAAACCGCCTCGCGAGCTCCGGCAACGACGTTTCCGGCAGACCAGTATCCCGCATACCCATTCTCTTTCCCACCGGACAGCACCGGACAATCCGGGCCCTCACGAGCACCTTCACACCAGGCCACCGCGGCCGTGTGTTGCCACCCGCTGAGCCAAGATCTGTCATTGTCGGCCAGCAGTGTTGCCATAGTCAAGCAAGTCCGGCATCTGGGCCCCATCGCGCTCAAGAGGTAGAATGTCGACTCTGACAGGATGTCTTCCCGCTCAAGAGATGTGCCATGGATTGGATGCGGCCCGCGGTTGCACTCGCTCTGGCGAGCCTGCTCGTGTCGGTAGCTGCACGGGCCGATCAGGTGCAAATGGCCGATGGCCGGGTTCTCAACGGGCGGTTCGTGCTCCTCTCCGGCGTTGCGATCGCCCCCGAGGCCGAGGGCAGTACGAAACCCTCCGGGGGCACGTCGATCCTGATGTGCGACGACGAACTGACTCGCACGATGGTGTCCAAGCGACGGGTGGTGAAGGCCGAACCTGGCCAGGGGGATCCCGGGGCGGAGAAAATTCTGATCCCACAGCGGATCCCCGACGCCGGCCGCCGCGTGGTCGGTGTCGGCCAGATCCTGGGCACGACGCCATTTGACGAATACGGCCGTCGGATCCTCTCGATCGGCACCGCCGGCGGCCGCGTCGACATCGTGCAGGGGATCACGCAGATCGCCGCCCGGTGGACGAGCGTCGAGGGGATCCTCACCGAAAGGCCGCATCTGCTCGACATGCGGATTGCCACCTCGTCCATTCCGAGGGACGTGCTCAAACGGGTGATCGACCAGCATCTCGATCGCACCAACCCCGACGATCGGCTGAGAGTGGTGCGATTGTTTCTGCAGGCGGAACGCTACGACGACGCCAAGCAAGAACTCGACGAGGTGCTGCGTGACTTTCCTGATCTCGCAGAATTGGCACAGCAGCGGAAAGACCTGGCAGCTCTGGCCGCCGCCAAGCTGCTCGACGAGGTGCTGATCCGCGGCCGGGTTGGCCAGGATCGGCTGGCACTCAACCTTCTGGAGCAGTTTCCTGCCGATGACGCCGGGGGCGAGACGGTGGAGGCGGTCCGCGAGGCGCGCGACCGGTATCGCCAGCGGCAGGAGTCGGCCCGCCTCCTCCTCGAAGAATTGCGGCGTCGGGAAAGTCAGCTGGAAGAGGAGGACGATCGCCGCGAGGCCGCGGTGATCGTCGATGAGATCGAGCAGGGCCTCTCGTTCGCATCGCTCGACCGGCTGGCAACGTTCGAACGCTTGGGAACAGACCCGGACATGCCAGCAGACGGGGCCCTGGCGATGGCGATCAATGGCTGGCTGCAGGGGGCGGCCAGCGCCGACCGCAACCTCAAACTCGCATTATCTTCGGTGCGGGTGCGGACACTCGTCGGAGACTATCTCCGCACATCGGAGCGGGAAATACGGGACCAGATCTACGCTCGCCTGGAGCAGGAGGAGGCCTTCGACGCCCCGACCGTCACCGCGATCGCCCGGCAGATGCGCCCCCCCGTTGACGCCTCCGTGGAGATCGCTCCCGGGCTTCACGAACTCGAGGTGCCGGGTATCGAAGGGGAGGAGAGTTTCCGCTGTCTCGTGCAGTTGCCCCCGGAATACGATCCGCTCCGCACCTATCCGGCGGTCGTCTCGCTGCACGCGGCCTGGTCCACTCCGCAGAACCAGATTGAGTGGTGGGCCGGAATGCCGGGGCAGGATGGGCAGCGACGTGGCCAGGCGGCCCGCAACGGCACGATCGTGATCGCTCCCGCATGGACCCGCGAGCAGCAGACGTCCTATGACTATTCCGCTCGAGAGCACGCGGCGGTGCTCGCCGCCCTGCGGCATTCACTGCGGCGGTTTTCAATCGATACCGACCGCGTATTCCTGTCGGGCCACTCGATGGGAGGCGATGCCGCCTGGGACATCGCGCTGGCCCATCCTGACCTTTGGGCCGGACTGATCGCAATCTCTCCAGCGGCCGGCAAGTATGTCAATCACTACTGGCACAACGCCCGCACGCTGCCCATGTATCTCGTCGGAGGCGAGCTCGACTCCGGCTGTTTTGGCCGCAACACGATGGATCTCGACCGCTACTTTGCCAAGGGCTTCGACGCGACCTACGTGGAGTATCGTGGTCGCGGCCACGAACACTTCTCCGACGAGATCATGCGAATCTTCGACTGGATGGGGCGACGGAAGCGGACATTTTTCCCGCCCTCGATCGACGTGGTATCGATGCGGCCATGGGATCGGTTCTTCTGGTGGGTCGAGATGGAGCGTCCGCCGGCCAGAACCACGGTGCTGCCGTCTCAGTGGCCGCCTGCTCCGACCATCCGACCGTTTTCAATCGAAGCCAAGACGATGCCAGCCAACTCCGTGCCGGCGAGCATGCTCTCCGTCCGCTGCGGCGCCGAACGCGTGCGAATCTGGCTCTCTCCGGAGCTCGTCGACTTCTCACGGCCGGTGACCGTCACGCTCGACGGCCGCAAGCTCTGGAAAGACCCGGTCGTTCCAGACAAGCGGCTGTTGCTTGAAGACCTGCGGCTGAGGGCTGACCGCCAGCATCCCTTCTGGGCTGTGGTGGACTGGCCGTGATCAAGCTGGCCGTGACTGACCTGACTGCAATCAAGCTCACCGTCATCACCTGAGGAAATCCGCCTACTGCGGCGGAGCGACCGGCCGGCGGGCCACCTCGGGCTCCTGCTGGCTCCGCGGGAGCGTGATGCCGGTGACGTACCATCCGTCTGGAAGCGACTGCATCCCCACACCGACCGTGCCGAAATACCGTCGGACCATCTCGAAATCGGGAAGGGTGCTGCCGTCGAGTCGCTGCGTCCTCACGGTGCCGGGCTTCCCATCGCCCAGAATCCCGTTCAAGACTTGCCCTGTCAGGCTCTTCGACTTGGGCATCGATCCCTGCCGCAGCATTTCATAGGCGGGGCGGATCGCCTCGTCCTCACGGGAAAAGGACCGCGTGGCCGCCTTCCCCGGCAACAGCCTGTTCAATTCCGCGGCAACCTGGGCGTAATCGGCCGTCGAGCCGAGTGACTCGACGCCGCCCTGCGTGGCCAACACGCGTTCGAGGATGTCGCGGTGCGACGCTACGAACAAATGTCCCTGGGCCACGGTCACCACCGAATGGGGCAGAAGCTTCTCCTCACGGTCACGCAACTTTGCGCGGCGGCGATGGGCGTCGTCGTCGTGGTCGGCCTGGGGCACCGCGACCCCGGGCAGTTCGACCTCCAACTGCGGAATCGCCATCGACCGATCGATGAGCTCCCAGGCAACGTTGCCCTGCACGTCGATCTTGGCCATGTCCGGATCGATCGACATGCTCTTGGCCACCGTAGCGGCAACCCGCTCGGGATCAACGGCTTCTACCGCGATCAACAGGCGCTCGCTGTCCTCACCGATTGGCGTAGCGTGGTCGGTGACGAGCGTCATGCGGTTGCCGAGGCAGCCGACGAGATCCTTTTCCAGGTCGATCTGCGGGCCATCCGGATCCTCCTTCACGGAGGCGATGACGTCGTCGTACACGCCCTTCTCACCCACGATGTCGTCCACGAGCGATTCCACGGTGACGAAGGCGTTCTTGAGATCGAATTGCAGCGACGTCCAGCCGGAGACATCCCGCGGCACCCACGGCTGCGGCCCGATGTCCTCGACGTTGGGGAACTGCAGCATGCGGGCGGCAAGATTGAAGCGTTCGACAGAGTCTGGCTGCCGATCGGCGAGCGGCGGTGCGTAGACCATCGTGTGATGCCGCAGCGCATGACCACCGTCGTCGAATACGACCACACCACCGGCACCCTTCACGGCATCAAAACCCTGCCGTCCGAGGATCGCGACATAATCGGGCCCCTTCCGCTTCTCGCGCGGCGGGTTGGTGGCCTGATAGGCCTTGGCAAACGGCAGCGGATCGACATACCACCGAACGGCCGCAGCGGTCGTCGGCACCTGATTTTGGCAGCGGTCCATGACTCCGCCGAAAGCGGGCAGCGAGCCAACGCAGTCGCCCCGACCCTGCCCGAGCGTACCGATCACCTGCGTGAGCAGGGCGGGGTCGTCGCCGACGACGAGGGCATTTCCTGCCAGCGCGAAGGCGACCCGCTGGTCGCCGGAACGGCCGGAGTTCTCGGAGGCGGGCAACTGGTAGACGGTCAGCGGATCACCGCCAATGGCAGCGATCTTCGTGCCTTTCTGCTCGATCATGCGCTGATTCATTCTTTCGATCAGACCGCGGGCCTCGGCCTCGTGACCGGTGGTGTCAACGAGCACGACGGTGGCCAGTTTGCCAGCAGACGACTCGACGGCGCCAAGTGCATACTCGCCACCGGCGACCTCCAGCAGATCGTCGAGCGTCAAACCCAACCGACCAAGACGGCCGCCGTTGGAGGCCTCGATCTCTTTTCGAACGCTCTCGATGAACGGCTTCATGCTCGGATCCTTGAGCAGAAGGCCGTACTGCGAGCGGTTGAATCGATTCCGAAATTCCGGCCCGTGGGAGATGCTCACCCAGCCTCGGGTCGTGGCCGGGAAAATCTTCTCACTTGCCGCAAAGGCACCGTCGGCGGCGGCCGCGGGCGCGATCAGGCCCGGCACGAGCAAGCCGAGAGCGATTGCCGCAATGGCGACACCGCGGCGGGAGAGATGGATCGGTTGGTGGCAGCGGGTTCCGTCCACAAAAACACTCCTTGGAGACTCGGCTCAGATACCTGCGACGTGAGGGTCCTGGAATGGCGCAGAGCATCCGCACAATCCGCAAGACCGGCACGACTCATCTTCTATCGTGCTTTCGGGCTCGATTTCTCGACCCAGTTCACGAAGTTTGGCAGGCGGGTGCCGTTTGCAGCAACACAAGCTTTCCCAATCAACCGCCGCCGGGGCGTTGCAGGAGCCCGGGCACGAGATTGGGAAGGCTGGGCAGCGCCGGCCGTTCTCGCGCGACGAAAGGCAAGGTCGCCATTAGCGAACAACCCACGACAGCAACCACGATCGCAAGAGAGGCGGCGAACGTGGTCTCACGTGCGGCCTTCGCCGCGACTCCGAGGGCGATGCTGGCCGTGACGACCACGGCCATCAAGCCCAGCCCGACGACAATGCCCAGCGGCAGCCACACGCGGTCCGGTGCGGGCAGGCATAGCACGGTGCACACCATCGCCGGCCAGCCGAGCATGGCCGCCTGCGTGAGGGCGACGCCGCCGGCAAACCGCCCGGGGCCGAGCCGCGGAATCCGCATGCGCCGCTGCGATCCCTGGCCGCCGGCGACGGGACCGGCAGCCGTGCGGAAGAGTCGCTCCCAGTGAGCACCCCCCGCGACCCCATCCTGGAGCGCTCCCTGCGGCACGGTCAGGCCGATGAACCACGCCGCCGAGAAGAACGCCCAGACAAGCGCCGCCTGCGCCACCGCAAGCACGCCGCCCGTCTGCACAACCAGATCTCGCCCCCCAAAAGCATCGCGTCCAGGAGCTGGCTCGAGCACGAGCCACACGGCCATACCTGCGAGTGCTGTGCCCATGGCGAAGATGATCAGAATTTGCCGCAGCCGACCGGCAGCGGGTAGGACGTCGAGATGCAGGACATCGCCACCACCGCGGTACTCAGCAGGGTTCATTGCGGCTGAAACCGAGTCGGCATGTGCGGCCGACGCCCGCGACCAGGCCCACGCCAGCAGGCCGAGCAGCAGCCACGCGGCGACCGCTCCACAATTGACCCACGCCAGTCGCACATCAACCGCGACTCCCGCGGCGGCGCTCGCCGCGGCCATGACGAGTGTCAGGCTTGCGGCGTCCGCCGCCTTGGCCCCGGAGAGCCGACTGGCCACGATTGTGACAACCGCCAGCAGCGTCCCGAGCATGGCCATGGCCAGCCACCCGAACGCTTCCGGATATCCGCCGGCAGCGACCGCACCCAGCACAATACCGATCAGCGGCCAGCTGGCCCGTTCGGCAGCCCAGATCATCAGCCACGCCCCGAAGGAACCGCGGGCGGTTGGCCTGAGGAGATCGACTGGAGGCTCACCAATCGCCGCTACCGCCGCCACGGCGGCCAACAGCATGGCCACGCTGCCCATGATCGAATCGTCCGCCGCGGCCCACACCCCGCAGCAGCCGGCGAACAGACCCGACACCAGTGCGATCCACGACGCCGGTCGCCGCACGTCAATGCTGGCAAACAGTCTGAGCATCGCCACGACAGACGGCCGTTTGCCGTGAAGCCGCTTCACGCACGCGGCCTCACGTGTCCCTGAACCCGCGAGGGCAGGCCGAGGATCCGGAGGAAGCCCTCGGCATCGGTCTGATCGTAGGACGATCCGCCCCCCTCCATCGACGCAATCGCCGCGTCGTAGAGGCTCTGGCTGCTCTCCCGGCTCTTCACCAGCATGTTGCCCTTGTACAGGTTCAGCTCCACGGTGCCGGTGACGGGCTTCTGAGCCTCGTGGAGAAACGCCATCAGGGCATCCATCTTGGCGACGTACCAGAAGCCGTAGTAGACCATCTCCGCCACCTCCGGCGAGAGCCGGTCGCGGAGGTGCACCAGGTCGCGGTCAAGCGTCATCTGCTCGACGAGCCGATGGGCCTCGTAGAGCAGCGTCATGCCGGGCGCCTCGTAGACGCCGCGGCTCTTCATGCCGACGAGCCTGTTCTCCACGATGTCGGTCCGCCCGATGCCGTGCCGGCCACCGATCTCGTTGAGGGCCAACACCATCTCATGGGCCTTGAGCGACCGGCCGTTCACCCGCACGGGCACTCCCGATTCAAAATCAAGCCGCACGGTCTCGGGCGTGTCGGGCGCGGCCTGGGGCGAGACGGTCATGCCGAAGTCGACGAGCCCGAAGCCGTCGGTCGTAAGCTCCTCGAGCAGACCGGCCTCGTAGCTGGTGTGCAGGCAGTTCTCATCGGAACTGTAGGGCTTGCCCTTCGATGCCTTCACGGGAATGTCCTTTTCCTCGCAGAACTCGATCAGTTCCTTACGGCCGGGAAACCGCTCCCGGAATGCGGCGATCCGCCAGGGGGCGAGGACCGTGATCGTCGGATCAAGCGCCTCGGCGGCGAGTTGAAACCGGCACTGGTCGTTGCCCTTGCCAGTGGCGCCATGGGCGTAGACGGTGGCGCCTTCAGCATGGGCGATTTCCACGCAGACCTTGCTGATCAGCGGCCGGGCGATCGAGGTGCCGAGCAGGTAGGTGCCCTCGTAGCGGGCCTGCCACTGCATCACCGGAAAGGCGAAGTCGCGGCAGAGCTCCTCGCGGACGTCCACGATCATCGCCTTGGCCGCGCCGCAGGTCCGCGCCTTGGCGAGCGTCGCCTCGCGATCCTCGCAGGGCTGGCCCAGGTCGACGTAGACGGCGATCACCTCGTAGCCCTGCTCGATGAGCCAGCCGAGGATCACCGAGGTGTCCAGACCGCCCGAATACGCCAGCACGCACTTCTTCTTCATCGTCTTCTCCTGATGACTCTTTTCTTCAGACTTTCAGACTTCGTGGACGAGGGCCATATTGTGCCCGCCGGTGCCAAATCCGATACCCGCCACCAGCAGAATCCGGTCGCCACGCTGAAGCCGCCCCTCGCGGAGCCCCCAGGCGGTGACGTGTTCGAGGAGCCGGTTGATGTCGGCTCCCTCGACCGCCGCCAGTGGCGTGACGCCCCAGTAGAGCGACATCTGCCGGAGCGTGGCCGGGTCGTCACTGACACCGACCGTCGGCACCGCTCCGCGGCGCTTCGACCGGGCGATGGCCGTCACGCCGCTCTTGCTGGCCACCACCACGAGTTTGGCGTCGAGTTCGGCAGCGATGCGGCTGGCCCCGTCGACAACCGCCTGCGTGATCGGGTGCAGGCCTTCGACGAGAAACTCTGGCTGCGGCAGAAACTCACCCGCCGAAACCGCCGCCCGTCTCCGGCCGAGCGAGTCCTCCACAAACTGCCGGCGGTCCTGCAGATACTGCTTCTCGGTGGCGCTGGCGATCCGCCGCATCATCTCCACCACGAGCCGCGGATGCTCGCCGATGGCCGTCTCGCCGGAAAGCATGCAAGCGTCGGCGCCATCGAGGATTGCATTGGCCACGTCGGTGGCCTCGGCCCGCGTCGGCCGGCGGGAGTGCTGCATGCTATCGAGCATCTGCGTCGCCACGATCACCGGCTTTTGAAACCGCTGGCAGGCGCGGATGATCTGCTTTTGCATCATCGGCATGCTGGCCACGTCGATCTCCACGCCGAGGTCGCCGCGGGCCACCATCACCGCGTCGGCTGCCTCCACGATCGAATCGAGGTTGTCGATCGCCTCCCGCTTCTCGATCTTGGCGACGACGCGGGCCTTCGAGCCGCGGGTTCGCAGCAGTTCCTTGAGGAGTTTCACTTCGACGGCGCTCCGCACGAACGACAGGCTGACGAAATCAGCTCCGGCCGCCGCGGCCCATTCGGCATGCTGCCAGTCGGCGGCACTCATCGCGGCCACCGAGAGCTTCACGCCCGGAAGATTCACACCCTGGCGGCTGCGAATCAGCCCGCCCTGAACCACGCGGCAGCGGGCCTCGGTGGCGGTGCGTTCCTCGACCACGAGGCTGATCGTGCCGTCGGCAAGCATCACCGCATCGCCGACCGACAGTTCGTCGATGAGCCGTTCGTAGGTGGTCGTGAACTCATCGGGCTGCCCGCTCTCGGCGCCACGAATGAACTTGAACAACGCTCCTTGAACGCATTCGAGGGCGCCGCCGGGAATCTCACCGAGCCGGATCTTGGGCCCGGCCAGGTCGACGAGCACGCCAATCGGACGGCCGGCGGCCTCGGCCACCCGCCGCACACGGTCGAGCGTCTCCTGATGCTCCTCCATCGAGCCATGGGCCATGTTGAGACGGAACACATCGACGCCGGCGTCGACCAGGCTGCGAAGGCCAGCCTCCGCTCGGCAGGCAGGACCGATGGTGGCAACGATCTTGGTGCGAACAATCGCGGCTGGGGTCGGCGTCGTGAGCGACATGGCTGGCGTCCTTGAGGCGGGGTCGGGTCGGACGGGGCAGGACCCGCAGAATACTGCAAACGAACCGATTTGCGTTAGACTTCCGCCAATGACAACGCGGCTGACGAACAATCAAGCGTGGCAGGACCGACGGGTCATCGTGGCGGGCGGCACGGCCGGCTTCGGTCTCGTGCTGGCCCGACATCTTGATGCGGCCGGCGGCCGAGTGCTGATCGTGGGACGATCGGGCGAGGGTGTCCGGCAGGCCCTCGCCGCCTGTGAGTCTGGCGGCCGGATACGGGGCATCACGGCGGATCTATCGCGGCCCGGCGAAGCGGGCCGCGTCGTCGGCGAATCGCTGCGACTGCTCGGCGGCGTCGACGATCTCTTTTTCTGCGTGGGCCGGTCGGGCAGGGGGGCGATTCTGAAGACGGATGCCGGCGAGCTCCGCGACTATTTTGATGCCAACGTCTCGTCGGCTGTCGAAATCACACAGGCGGTCGCCGACGACGTGGCAGCGGCCGGTGGCCACCTGGTCTACATCGGCAGCCTTGCGGGCAAACTCGTCACGCCGTTCATGGGTCCCTACTGTGTGGCGAAGGCGGCGCTCGCGGCGTACGTCGATGCGGTGCGGCTGGAGATGACGCCGCGGGGGGCCCACGTGCTCTTGGTCTCTCCCGGGCCAATCCGCCGCGACGACGCCGACCCCCGTGCCACCGATTCGACCGACCGCTACGCAGCCGATGTTTCGCGGGCCGGCCTGCCCGCAGAGGCATTGCAGCCCGGTGGCACCCGGGCCCTCAAGCAACTCGACCCGGACCGACTCGCCGAGCAGGTGCTCGCCGCCTGCCGCCGCCGGCAGAGTGAACTGGTCGTGCCCCGCAAAGCATCTCTCCTGGCGGGCCTCATTGAATGGTGCCCAGAGTGGGGCCGTCGAATCCTGGCCCGGGCAGTCCACCGATGACATCCGCCGTCCCTTGGAATCGCCCCGACCAGATCGCACACGTGCAACTGCTGCTCGACTCGTTTGCGCTCCTGCTGGGCCGCGACCTTGTCCCCCGCGACGCTTCCCCGGTCGAGCAGGCCCGGCGGCTTTTCGAGTCGCCGTTCGTCGTCGTCTCGCACGGCACGGAGGCTGATCCGGTGCTGAACTACGCCAACGCCACGGCTCTCCGGCTCTGGGAGATGGACTGGGCCACGTTCGTGCAAACGCCCTCACGGCTGACGGCCGAGCCGGTGCATCGCGACGAACGAGCCCGGCTTTTGGAGCGGACCCGCCGCGACGGCTACGTCGACGACTATTCCGGCATCCGCATCTCGCAATCGGGGCGACGGTTCCGGATCGAGCAGGCGATCGTCTGGAACCTGATCGATCCCGCCGGACACCTCCGCGGCCAGGCCGCGACCTTCGACACGTGGACTCCGCTGCCGCCTGACGCCGGCTGACGCGATTCTTGAAGTCATGCCGGTGAAGTCATGCCGGTGCGCGGAATTCCCCACCGCGGGACCGCTCCATGCCTTCCTTCCCTGCCGGTGGCACCGGAGGGAGCACGTAATCCTGCCAGTCGCGGTGCGGTAGGAAGTTGGCCGCCGTCCTGCTGCCCAGCACGAAGAGCATCATCAGCAGACACACGATCCCCAGCAGGAGCATCACCACCACGAGGATGCCGGTGGCGCCGGCAGCCCAGCCCGGGACGAGTGACGCGGCGGAGAGACGGGCCATGACGACGCCCACCAGCAGCGCCACCGTGAGGGCGATCATGCTGGCCACGACCAGAAACAGCCGGGCGACGATCACATCGCTCCAGACGGAGAGGGCACAGATGCCGTGCATCACCAGCGAAGGGAGGTTCATCTTGGACTGCCCGGCAAGACGGCGGCCCCGCACGGTTGGCACCAGATGCACCGGCAGCCGCGCATGGATGACGCCGGCCGCGTAGTGGTTCCAGATCTCCGCGATGCCCACCACGCGGTCGAGCACCGCCGCCGGGAGGACCGAGAAATTGCCCACCCGCACGTCGGCTCCCACAAGCAGAAGATGCAACACGCGAAACAGGTGGTAGCCGGCCTGAAACCCGATCCCAGCCTGCCGCTTGAGCCGCTGCGCGAACACGACCGTGTGACCGTCGCCCGCCATGGCAGCCGCGAGGAGCGGCCCGACCGTTGCAGGATCGTCCTCGCCGTCACCGTCCATCACGACCACGAAGTCGGGCCGCGGTCCAGTCGCCAGCCGCGCCAGTCCCACGGCGATCGCCCGCTGGTGCCCGAGGTTCCGCCGCAGGCGAAGGACCTCGACCTGCGGAATGGCCGCCGTCGGTCCCGGGAGTGCCGCTGCCTCCGTCACAGACGAGCCGTCGTCCACAAAGAGCACGCCGATCCGGCAGGGCAGCCTGGCCGCCTCGGCGGAGAGTCGTTCGAGCAACAGCGTCGCCGAACGCGAATCGTTGTAGACGGGAATCAGAATCGTGACGGTGGGGAGCATCGGATGGCGACCTGTGCGTGTGAAAAGAGTCTATTTTGGGAAGCCACGCCTCGCTACGACACGAGGAAAAAGCCCTCGTTCCCTTCTGCCTTGGAGGCGACAATCGGCATGGCTGCCGATATAACTGCATGGCGTTCACCTCACCGCGATTTCGCTTTTTCTTTCTCATTCGTTTCCGCAGGAGCACCCCCTTCGATGGCAGCCGCACACAGCACTGGTTCCGAGGCGTTTCCCGGCATCACGAAAATCCGCTATGAGGGCCCCGTCACGAAGAACATGCTGGCCTTCCGCCATTACGACCCCGATGCGGTCATCGAAGGAAAGACCATGCGCGACCACCTGCGGTTCGCCGTTGCCTACTGGCACAGCTTCCGCGGCACCGGCAGCGATCCCTTCGGTGCGCCGACCATGATCCGTCCGTGGGAGAAGGGTGGAGACACGCTCGAGGGGGCGCTGTCCCGCGTCGAGGTGGCGTTCGAATTCATGGAGAAGCTCGGCGTCGGCTTTTATTGCTTTCACGACCGCGACGTCGCTCCCGAGGGCAAGACGCTCGCCGAATCGCACAAGAATCTCGACGCCGTGGCCGCGGCGCTCAAGACGCATCAGGAGAAGACCGGCATCAAGCTGCTCTGGGGCACGGCCAACCTCTTCTCGAACCCGCGCTACGTCCACGGCGCGGCCACCAGCTGCAACGCGGAGGTCTTCGCCTATGCCGCCGCGCAGGTGAAGAAGGCGTTGGAGGTCACTCATTCGCTCGGCGGCGCGGGCTACACGTTCTGGGGTGGCCGCGAGGGCTACCAGTGCCTCTGGAACACCGACATGAAGCGGGAGGTGGACCACCTCGCCCGGTTCATGCACATGGCCGTCGACTACGCGAAGGAGATCGGTTTCACCGGGCAGTTCTACTTCGAACCGAAGCCCCGCGAGCCCACCAAGCACCAATACGACTTCGACTGCGCCACCTGCATCAACTTCCTGCGTGCCTATGGGCTTGAAAAGCATGTGAAGATGAATATCGAGACCAACCACGCCACGCTCGCCGGCCACGAGATGCAGCACGAACTGGAATATGCCGGCATGCAGGGCTTTCTGGGCTCGATCGATGCCAACACCGGCGACACGCTGGTGGGCTGGGACACCGACCAGTTCCCGACCAACGTCTATCTCACGACGCAGATCATGTATTCGATTCTCAAGTACGGCGGACTGGCCCCCGGCGGCGTGAATTTCGACGCCAAGGTTCGCCGCGAGAGCTTCGAACCGGTCGATCTCTTCCACGCCCACATCGGCGGCATGGACGCCTTTGCCCGAGGCCTGAAGATCGCCGCGGCAATGCGGGCCGACGGCGCGATCCAGAAACTCGTCGACGAGCGGTATGCCAGCTGGTCGGGCCCGCTGGGCAAGCGGATCGAGGCGGGCAGCGAGAGCCTCAAGACCCTCGAAAAGGAGATGCTGGCCAAGGGCGAGGCCACGGCCTGCACGAGCGGTCGGCAGGAACTCTTCGAGAACGTCATCAACAACTACCTGTGAGCCGGTGCCGGGAAACGCCCAACGACCCGGAGTCCCCGGACTTCCGTCCGGGGCTTTTGGAGACGCGTCTGCAGGATCCGGCCGTAGCCGCTCACGCGGGGCCGGTGACCGGTGCGGCCACACGTTCGAGGGCCTGGCGGATCCTGGCGAGCCGCTCTGGATCGACCACTTTCTTGCCTGCCTCGTCGGTGACGTGGAACGCGTCCACGACCTGATCGAGGTAGGTGCCGATCTTCGCCGACCGCACCGAGAGCCCTTCGTCGAAAATCGTCCGTGCGATCGCGTAGAGCAGGCCGACGGAGTCGTGGGCGAACACCTCGAGGATCGTGGCGTGGGCGGAACTCTCGTTGTCGAAGCGGACGCGAGCCGGCAGCGTGGCCCCCGGCATCGGCAGCGGTGCGAACGGATTCCAACGCCGCGTGAATGACGGGGATTGATCCGCCTTCACCGCTGCGCGAATGGCGGCCCCGATCTCCGCCAGCCGTTCCGCCGGCGGCTCGTCCGTGTAGTCCGGATCTTGGACGATGAAGTGATCGAGCACGAGCCCTCGGTCAAGCGTGTGGATGTCGGCGGCAAGAATCTCCAGCCGCAGGCTGGTGAGGGCTCCGGTGAGCCTGTGAAACACGCCGCGGGCGACCGATTCACGTATCGCCACGGTGACGGCCACGGTGCCGTTCACCTCCTGCCAACGCGTGCCCACAAACATGCCGTCCGCGGCCAGCCGCGACAGCTTTCCCAACTCCTCGACCACCTGGCCGGGCTCCGTGTTCTGGAGATAGGACAACGGCAGCTGCCGGGCAAACTGAACCACACCATCGTCGGCATCGCGGCCAGCGAGCAGTTCGTCGAGCCCGTGGCGATGGCGTTCCGCCGCCACCGAGGGGCTTTCGCCATCGAGGGTGCCGAGCGTGCGGAAGTAGAGTTCGCCGAGGAGGTCGGCCTTCCACCGCGTCCAGACGCCCGGACCGACGGCGCTGACATCGGCCGCGGTCAGCACGGCGAGCATCCGCAGCACCTCGGGCGAGCCGACCTCGCGGGCGAACCGCACCACGAGACTGTCGTCGTCGGTGTTGCGCCGGAATGCCTGGTGCGCCATCGCGAGATGCTTGAGCACGAGAAACTCGATGATCTCGGCCTCGTCAGCCGGCAGGCCGAAGCGGGCCGCGACATCGCGGGCCATCCGCGCCCCAAGTTCACTGTGGTCCTCGACGAAGCCCTTGCCGAGGTCGTGAATCAACAGCGCCAGAAGCAGGGGCCGCTTGCGGTTCAGCTGCCGCCAGGTGTCGCCCAGCCAGCCAGTCTCGTCCTGCAGTTCGGCCGCCCGCTCGACGGCCACGATGCAGTGCTCGTCGACGGTGTATTTGTGGTAGTTGTTGAACTGCAGCAGATTCCTTGCATGCGCAAACTCCGGGATGAGGATCTCGAGCGCCCCCACCTCGTGCAGCCGCCGCAGGGCATAGCCCAGCCGCTGCGGCCGGGCAAAGAGGGCGAGGAAACGTCGTCTGGCCTCGGCCGTGGCGGGCAACCCCGCCGCCTGTCCCCGCACGGCGGCCCATGTGGCAGGATCGATCGGCAGGTCATAGACCGTCGACAACTCCACCAGCCGCACGATCGAGTCGAGGTCTCCCGCCACCCGCGGCAGGCTGCCGGCAACGGCCGCGACATCACTGGGCCCGACGCGAAACAGCCCGTCGACCCGGTTGCCGAGGAACCCGGCGACGAAGGCCCGGGCCGGAGTGGGCCCATGGAGGCTGGCAACGAGCGTCTCGGCTACTTGCGCCACTCCCCGCGTATGCCGGAAGTAGTCCCGCATGAACCGTTCCACTCCCAGCAGACCGTCCCGCGACTCGATGCCACGGGCCTCGGCGATGCGGAGCTGTTGATCCCGCGTGAGTTCGTCGGCAGCCTTGCCGGCTGCCAGATGCAGGTCGTTGCGGAGCCGCGTCAGAAATTCAGCCGCGTCACGGAGCGTCTCGGCATCGGCCCGCGACAGGTGACCTGCGAGCGCCAGCGTGTCGAACGCAGACTCACCCCAGAGCACACGGCCCAGCCACCGCACCATTTGGATGTCGCGCAGGCCGCCGGGCGACCGCTTCACATTCGGCTCCAACAGCGCCACCGTTTCGCCATACTTGATCGACTCCGTGTGACGGGCTGCGATGAGGGCGCGGACCTGACGCGACTGACTCCGCTGCACGAGGCCCTTGAGCCGCGTTTCAAGTCGTGCGACCAGATCGGCATTCCCCGCCAGCGGCCGGCATTCAAGCAGTGAACTGAGGATCGTGGGATCGGCGGCAGCAAGGCGACAGGCCTCATCCATGGTCCGCACGCTCTGGCCCACATCGGCGCCGGCGTCGAAGAGATCCTGGAGGAGTCGCTTGGCAGCGGCGGCAACCGGTTCCGCCGCCGCGCGGTCATGGAGCAGCATCAGATCGATGTCGGAGAAGGGTGCCATCTCGCGGCGGCCGTAGCCGCCATGGGCCACCAGCACCGCATGCCGACGGAGTGTGGCGGCATCTGCCGAGGGCAGGTCCGTAAGGATCGCATCCCACAGCCCGACGACCAGCGTATCGCACAACTCGGTCGCGAGGCCGCAGGTCTGGATGCCCGGCGCGCCGGCTGCATGCTGCGCTGCGATCCGCTGTCGGAGCGTGACCAACTTCTCCGCCGCCCGCATGACGGCGGGACTGAAGATGGTCGCGGGATTCGGTGCGGAGCCATCGGTCATGGCGACGGATGCCATGGATCGTCAGCCACGTTCTCCCGGCGATTGGCCACGCGGGCCATCACGAAGAGCAGGTCGCCCAAACGGTTCAAATACTCGATCGCATTGGCGGGAATCGTCGTCTCCAGCCGGCTCGCCAGCGTGACCACGCGACGTTCGGCCCGCCGGCAGACAGTGCGGGCGACATGGAGGGCTGCCGCCAGTGGTGTTCCGGTGGGAAGGATGAAGCACTTCAGCGGCTCGATCAGCGTCTCATGCCGGTCGATTTCTCCCTCCAGATACTCGACGTGGTCGGTCGTGATCCGCTCGTCAACGGCTCCGGGCGTGGCCAGTTGGGCGCCGAGGTCGAACAGTTCGCACTGGATGCGACGCAGGAGGGAGTCGAACGCAGCCGCGGCTGGCAGCGTTCGGACCAGCCCGAGATGGCTGTTGAGTTCGTCCACCGTTCCGAATGCCTCGATCCGCGCGTGGTCTTTCGCCACCCGGGGGCCGCCAAAGAGGCCCGTCTCTCCCGCATCTCCGGTCTTCGTGTAAATCTTCATGCCGTCAGCGTCTCCTGCTGGTTTCGTTCCTGATCCTGCTGTCGATCGGTCTCTGCCTGGCTTCGCATATACTGGGCGGCATGCACAAAACCTTCAATCCATTTTTTTGGGGGCTGGCCTGCCTGCTGCCCAAAACTCTCCTGTCCTGCACTCTCCTGTCTGGGACAGTCGTCGCTGCCGATCCTGGCCCGGGCAGCTCTACGGCCGGCCCGCAGTCGCCACGTGAGCAACGATTCCTGTCCCCACCGGTGCAGATCACCAGCGGCATGCCGAAAGCGGGCGAGGGGTATTTTGCTCCCGATGCCAGGCAGATCTGCTATCAGGCTGTGCCCGACGGTTATCCGTTCTATCAGATCTTCGTGCAGCCCTTCGACGCCGTCGCGCCGCGGCCTGCGGTGCCGGTTCGGATCAGCACCGGCCGCGGGCGGACAACCTGCAGCTGGTTCTCCCCCGACGGCACGCGACTGCTCTTTGCGTCGAGCCATCTCGATCCGCACCTCGACGCCACCGAGTCCGCGGCGCGGGCGCAGGCCGAGGAGGACCGTAAAACGGGTCGACGGCGGCGATATCAATGGGACTTTGATCCACAGACCGACATCTTCACGGCCAGTCTCACGGCAGCCAACGGCGAAGGTCGCCAGCCGGCTGCGGGCAGTGGTCTCGTTCAACTCACGCATGAGCCCGGCTATGACGCCGAGTGCTCCTTTTCGCCGGACGGCAGCGAGATCCTCTTCGTCAGCGATCGCGACGGTGATCCCGACATCTACGTGATGGATGCCGATGGCAGCAACGTCCGCCAACTCACAGACCAGCCCGGCTACGATGGCGGCCCGTTCTTTTCCCCCGATGGCCGCTTCATCGCCTATCGGACCGATCGCCTCGAAAAAGACATGCTGCAAATCCACGTCATGCGGGCCGACGGCTCGGATGACGTTCCGCTCACACGCGGGCAGGGGGTGCGTTGGGCGCCCTACTGGCACCCCACGAAGCCGTGGCTGATCTGGACCGGCGCCGATCATTCCGATCCCAACAAACGCCCCAACTATGATCTCTGGGTCGCGCGGTATGCGGATGGCGATGCCGCCGAGGGGACTCGTGCCGGCTTTCGCATCGGCGTGCCGCTTCGGATCACCGACCACGAAGGAGCCGACGTGCTGCCCGCATTTTCCCCCGACGGCACGCTGCTCATGTGGACAGCCAGCCGTGGCGGTGACGGTGGTGGACGGACGGCGACGAGCCAGTTGTGGGTGAGCCGAATCGATGCCGCCGCGATCGAGGCGGCCTTGGACAAAATCGGCGTGGACAAAGACGTGTTCGACAAAGACGTGTTCGACAAAGACGTGTTCGACAAAGACGTGTTCGACAAGGACGTGTTCGACAAGGATGTGTTCGACAAGGATGTGTTCGATAAAGACGCCGTCGATAAAGCACGCTGAACGCCACCACGAGCCGCGAGCCTCTTGCAGAAGGGATATCTGAGCGATGAGTCACGCCACACACGCCGTCGGTTCGAACGCGATTGCCATGATCGGCGGTGGCCAGATGGCGCTGGCGCTGGCCGAGGGATTCTGTCGTGCCGGGCTGATCCAGCCGGCCGACATCACGGTGTACGATCCCGTTCCCGCCGCACGGGAACGGCTGGCGGCGCGGATGCCGGGAATCGGCTTCGCCGACAGCGGTGCCGGGGCGGCAGTCACGGCTCGCCTCGTATTTCTCGCCGTCAAGCCGCAGCAAGCGGCTGCGGCCTGCCGTGAGTTTTCGAAGGCGCTCGCTCCCGATGCGGTCGTCGTCTCGATCGTGGCCGGACTCACGCTGCGATCATTGGGCGAACTCACGGGCCAACGGAGCGTTGTCCGCGTGATGCCAAACACTCCCTGCCTGGTCGGACGGGGTGTCTCGGTGGTCTGCCGCACGCCGGAGGTACCCGCGGTCGCCCAGGCACGTGTGCTGGAACTGCTGGCAGCCGTGGGCAGGGTGCACGAGGTTGACGAGTCGCTCATGGACGCCGTGACCGGGCTTTCAGGCTCGGGGCCCGGATTCGTGGCACTCCTCGTCGAGGCGTTGGCCGACGGTGGCGTGAAGGCCGGCCTGCCACGGGGCCTTGCGCTCGCATTGGCAACCGAAACGCTCTCCGGCACGGCGGCGCTCCTGGATCAAACGGGAGAACATCCCGCCCAGATCAAGGACCGCGTCTCGAGCCCCGGCGGCACGACGATCGCGGGCCTCGCCGTGCTCGAGCAGCGGGGCGTTCGCGGTGCGCTGATCGACGCGGTGGTGACCGCCGCCGCCCGCGCCCGCGAACTTGGAGCGTAAACGCCCCGCTTCCTGGCCGCCCCGCTTCCTACTTCTTGCCAGCCTTCTTGCCGGCCTTCTTGGTAGCGACCTTCTTGGCCGTCTTGGTGATGGCAGGCTTGGCCGCTTTCTTCACCGCAGCTGGCTTCTTCACTGCAGCTGCCTTCTTGCTGGCGGCAGGCTTGGCAGCGGCCTTCTTGGCTGCCTTCTTCACGGTCTTCTTGCCAGCCGTCGCCTTGCCTTTCGCCGCACCAAACACATCGTTCCAACCCTCGGCATAGCTGCCGTTGCTGCCCACGCGAATGACCGACATTCCAATACCTCTTCGACTTCTGTGGTGCGATGCTCTGTATCTCTGGCCACGATGCCGTCGAGAGAGCGATCGCTCGTCATGCTGTGTTGGTAGCGGTCACTGGCCGACGGTGTCAAGCGTGACACGCCACTCATCCCGTGGTCGGGCGGCTCGTGCCATGGCCCGCTGCCACGATCTCGATCGCTACGATGCCGATGGCGGACGGCAGCGGGCCGCGACCATGCGGCCCGCGAGCCGGGGCGTGCTCGATGGCGGAGGCCAACGCCACCGCGATCTGGAGTTCATTGCGATCCAGGAGCAGCGACGTGATGTCCTCTGCCCAGCGACTCGCGCCATCGGAGAGCGGGGGGAGGCGGACGCCATTGACCGCCAACTCGGCCGAGGCAGCGGGCTGCCTCACGACCAGCAGCACCCGATCGCCCGTCCCGAGCCCCGCGGGCCGGCCAAACCGCCGCGTCCAGACCACCCGGCCGTCCGCCGCGGCCGGAGCGGGGGGCTCCCAGGCGGCACACAACTGTATCTCGTGGTGGTGATCGTGCATGAGAGACTGCTATACTCCTCGGCTCTTCTGACTCGCCTGTGAGACGAGTCATACCCGAACCCTCGCCGCACACAAAGGAGCACACTCCATGGGAAACGCACTGCAGTTCACCGACGATAATTTTCAGACGGAAGTGCTCGATTCCCCAGTGCCGGTGCTCGTGGACTTCTGGGCCCCATGGTGCGGACCGTGCCGAATGATTGGACCGACCATCGAGGAGCTTTCCGCCGAGAATGCTGGCACGTTCCGCATCGGCAAGGTGAACGTCGATGAGAACAGTCAACTGGCGATGACCTACAACGTCGCGAGCATCCCCACGATCATGATCTTCCAGGGCGGCCGGCTCGTGCAGCAGTTCATGGGCGTGCAGCCGAAGGCGAAGCTTCAGCAGGCCCTCGACGAGGCAAAGTCGGCCTAAGCTGACCTCATTGCCAACCGGCTACAGCGTGTTTTCAGCATGCTGTAGCCGGTTTCCCGGCATCGGAACGACGGAATGCCGTGTCCTATGGCAAGGCTGGGGCTGTGCCCCTTAGCTGATTGCCACCTCAAGCTCCGCCATACCTGCCTCCGGCATGTCCGCACGATGGTCGCTCGGGCTCTGGTGTCGCGGGCTGGAGAAGCTTTGGCTCCGCACGGCCGCCGCAGCCTGGAGCCGCGTGAAAGCCCGTTCGTCGACGAAGCCCGATAGCTGGGCATGCAGCCCGGGTTCTCGGAGCTTCTCCACCGCCTTTGCCTCGATCTGCCGAACCCGCTCCCGCGTCACATCGAAGAGCGAGCCCACTTCTTCGAGCGTGTAGCTGTAGCCGTCCGCCAGCCCGAAGCGCAGGCGGATGATTTCCCGCTCCCGGTAGGAAAGGCCGTCGAGTGCCCTCCCGATGACCGACTTGAGGGCGTCTTGGTTGACGGCTTGGAGCGGATCTTCTTGGCGCTGGTCGCTGACAAACTCGCCCACGGCGCCATCATCGCTCTCGCCAAGCGGCTGATCAAGCGAGACCGGATGCCGCGACATCCGCCAGATGCAGTGGGCATCCTCGATAGAAAGTCCCGTCAGCTCCGCCATCTCTTCGATGTTCGGCTCGCGGCCGTGGCGCTGGACGAACAGCCGCGAGGCATTGCGGAGCTTCGTGATCATGTCGACCATGTGCACCGGCACTCGAATCGTACGGCTCTGATCGGCGATCGCGCGGGTGATCGCCTGTCGGATCCACCAGGTGGCATACGTTGAAAACTTGAAGCCCCGGGCGTGCTCGAACTTGTCAACCGCCCGCATCAGCCCGGAGTTGCCTTCCTGGATGAGATCCAAAAAAGAAAGCCCGCGGTGCCGATAGCGTTTGGCGATCGAGACGACCAGCCGCAGATTGCCGGCGGCGAGTTCGCGTTTGGCCGCATCATACCGCTGCTGGAGGTCATCGAGCGTGCCCAGCCGACGCGTCAACGTGCGACGGCTCTCCCGCGTGGAAAGCAGCAACCGGCGGTGCTCCCTCTGGAGCAAATCCCGATCGAGGCCGGCACTGGCAGGCTCTCCGAGTTGTCCACGGAGATCCTCGATGCGCCCGCCGATCTCACGCAGCTGCTTCAGCAGCGGCGTGAGACGCTGGATCCGCAGGTGCATCTCCTCGACCAGCCGGACAGCCTTGTTCCGCTGCCGCACGAGCCTCCGCCAGGCGGCCCGCCGCTGCTCCAGCGGCACACGCCGCGACATGGCGATGCGAAAGAGCCGTGACTTTTCCTGTTCGATGAGTCGGAGCGTGGCAAGGTTGGGGCCCAGTCGTTTGAGAAAGCGGGCCTTTTCCTTCGTGTTGGTCACCGCAACCTCGATGGTGCGATCAAGGCGGACCGTGCCAGCCTTCACCCGCTCCAACAGGTTCATGGCGCCCGCGAGGATGAAATCATTGGCCAGCATGGTGTGACGAAACTTCCGCCGCCAGAGTTCAATCTGCTGGGCACTGGAAACCTCGGTGGCACGGGTGAGCAGCGGGTTGCCGCCCATCTGGAGCAGGTAGAGCCGAACGGGGTCGTCGATGCGGGCAGTCGACTTCCGTGGCCGTGCGGCCACCGTCGGCCTGCGAACGGCGGGTTTCAACACGACCGGCCGTGAGAGAGATGGCTTCGGCAGAGGCTTCGACGGATGTGGGCCGGCTCGACGCATGGTGGCTCCTGTTTCGATGGGGGAACAGCGGCTGCCCCACATCCAGATGCACATGCCGCGCCAGGGGTGGAGAAAACGCCCCGCAGTCGGCTTCAAGCTGTTTTTTCCGGCTGAAACATCGATTCAGCCCCGTTCCCCCACCCGCCAGCCACGGTCGCGGATGTCGCCCGCAGGCGACATCCGACCGCGACGCGCCGTCCGAAGACAACGCCGCGGGTCGACAGGCTCAAGATCGGTGGCTCCGTGGCACGAAACAGACCGGGGTGGGCGGTGCACCGAGGCCGGTATACTTTGCGCAACCGGAACGCCGAGACCAGCCTGCGGTCGTCGCGACTGGTTGAACTTTGACTGCCGAAGGAATGGGTTGGGAAAGCGTATCCGGATCCCTGCGATCCCGGCCCTGACCGTCGCTGGTTTCTTGGTCGGTGAGGTCGCAGGTTGCCGGGGTTTTGGGGTTCTGGTTTGATCTGTCCGCGGACGGCCGTCCGCCGCTTTTGGGTGCTGCATGGACCTCGTTTTACTCGCCGTGATCGGCCTGGTCTTGCTGCTGGGATTGGTCGCCATCGGCGTCGGCAACAAGGGCTGGAGCTGGGGCACTGTGGCCGCGGCCGTTCTGCTTCTGCTGGCGTCGACGGGCTACCTCTATCTGGCGGCCCGGCTCGCCGAGCGGGAGCGGTCATGGCGAGCATTGGTCACCACGACTCAAAAGAAGATCAACGATCTGAGCACTGGCGCTGGTGCCCCTGGCGCGGCTCCGGCCCAGCAGTCGCTTGCGGCTCTGCGAAATCAGCGCGACCGCTGGATGCGGGCGTTGGCATTCGTCGACACCTGGCACGGAAGGTTTTGGAAAAATGCTTCTTTGACCTCGCCCCGCAAGGGTCAGCCCGGGACGATCTCGATTGAAATTGCAAGTGATAAAAGCGATGTCTCGCCACTCTCAGCTGGCGCCGAGGTTGCAGTGTTTGACAATAAAGACATCGCGAAAGAGGGAAAGTTTCTGGGACTGTTCCGGGTTCAGGAAATCAAGAAGGGGGGTGAGCAATTCCAGCTCACCGTCATACCGGCCTCGTTTCCGACCCCTCCAACTGCATCTGACGACAGGCTCTGGACACAGGACTACGACGATGTGACCGTCTACGAAAGCCTGCCCGTAGACCGCTGGCTAGCCTTTTATGAAACACCGAAGGAGACCGGCGAGGATGCCGCCGGCGGCGACAACGCGTCCATCGGCCGCTGGAGGCCGATGCCGCGAAAAACCGCAGCCAAGGACCTGCTCGAAAACCTCGAAGAGCAGATGGAAGGTCTTCGGCAGCATGAGGAGCCGGTGCCCGAGGATCAGTGGGCGCAGTTGGGCAAGCAACTGGCAGACCGCGAGATTATGCCCGGCCGCTACTGGGCCACCGTTGAGTTCACAAAGAACGTCCGGTTCACGAAAAAAGATGCATTCACGCTCGATGAGTCCTCACCCGAACAGGCAGCAAGCGGTGGCGCCGAGGACGAGGGCACTCCGGCCGAGGCGGGCGGTGCAGGGGCCGACAGCGGCATTATCGGCCCGACGGAGGCCGACCCGACTGCCGCATCGATCAGCAAGCAATTCAAGAACAAGCAGTTCAAGGACAAGGATAAGGCTGAGTTCGATCTCCAGACGGCGGTCGAACTGCAGGACGACAAACATTTTGTGCGGATCACGAGAGTGGTTGAGCGGCGGCCGCTCACCGACCCCCTCACCGCGATCCGCGGCACCGAGTTTGGAAAGCAGGATGCGGATGGCCAGCCCCTGCGAGCCGAGGGCATCGACGCCATTCGTCAGGGACTCCGGGTGGAAATGGCGTCGATCAAAGAGGCCACAGACCGAGTCGCAAGCTCCCTCGCCAACGTGCAGGCCCAGGCCAGTGCTCTGGCGGATGAAGAAACGCAACTTAAAAGCGACCTGAAAAAGTGGGGCCAGGACGAAGTCACCGCCATCGCCACCGCCAGGGCCTTCGATGACCGGTTTCGTGCCGCCACGATCGAACTGGCGACCCTGGAAAGCTCGATCGTCCGTCTTGGAAAGGAGCTCAGCGACACCTGGGCCGTTCTGACCGAGACGATCGAAGCCGCCACGAGATAGGCGGAGAGCCCACTCGGCGAGGTGCAAACAGCCGTACCATCGACGGTTTCGGCCCGGCTCGGCTACAATCCTGAGTCTCCACCCCACGGCCAGGAAGCCCCGCGATGACCAGACTTGCCGCCCGCCCCAGCACCAACGCCCATCTCAAAAAGGCCGTTCACCATCACAAACTCGCCAGCAAGCGGGGCATGCTCGAACGCATGTTCACGATGTGGTTCCGTGGCTTCGTTTACAACCAAATCTGGGAGGATCCGCGGGTCGACGCCGAGGCGCTGCAGATCGGGCCGGAATCGAGTCTGCTGACGATCTCCAGCGGCGGCTGCAACGTTCTCAACTATCTGATCCACAAGCCGAAGCGGATCGTCGCGGTTGACCTCAACCACAACCACATGTGCCTGACCCGGCTGAAGCTTGCCGCGATCCAGCACCTGCCCGACTACGAGTCGTTCTACAACTTCTTCGGCTACGGCCAGCACGCCGACAACGTCGCCAACTACAAGCGGTTCATCCGCGACCATCTCGACCCGCAGACGCGGGCGTATTGGGAGTCGAGCGACTGGACCGGAAAGACGTTCGGTCCAAAGCGGATCGGCTATTTCAACCGCGGCCTCTACAACCAGGCGAAGCTCGGGCAGTTTTTTCGGGTGGTACACGGACTGGCGAAAGGCATGGGCCGCGATCCGGCCAGGCTGCTGACGGCGCGAACGGTGGCCGAGCAGGAACGGATCTTCGACACCGTTTTCAGCCCGCTCTTCGAGAACAGGCTCGTGCGTTGGATGGGTCGCCAGCCCGTGGCGGTCTACAGCCTCGGCATCCCGCCCAGCCAGCATGCGGCGATGCTCGAGGAGCAGGACAACGACGGCGGCAAACTCTTCGACATGTACAAGCAGCGGGTGCGTCGCCTCGCCTGTGGCTTCCCACTCGACGACAACTATTTTGCCTGGCAAGCGTTCGGTCGCCGTTACGACCACGAGGGCCGTCGCGCGCTCCCCGACTATCTCAAGCCGGAGCACTACGAAACGATCAAGGCGATGGCTCCACGCGTGGAAACCCACATGGCGTCGCTCTCGGACCAACTCAGCGCGGAGAAACCGGGCAGCCTCAACGGCTTCATCCTGCTCGACAGCCAAGACTGGATGCCGCCGGCAGTGATCGATGAACTCTGGGGGCACATCGCCCGCGTTGGTGCCCCTGGCACGCGGGTGATCTTCCGAACGGCGGGGGAGAAGTCGCCGGTGGATCCGGCGCTTTCGCCCGAGACGAAGGCACGCTTCGTGGCCCGCGAGGATCAGGCCCGCGCACTGCACCTGCAAGACCGTTCGGCGATCTACGGAATGTTTCATCTCTACGAGATGGTTGGCTCACCGGCTGGACAGACCGCCGAAGGGCGGGCCGCATCATGAGCGATCCCGCATCCGCGCCGCCAAACCCCGTGGCGCAGGGCCCTGTCTCGTCCTCCAACAACCGCCGACCGGGTGGCGTCGATCATGCGGCGGCAATGGACCGCATGTATCGGATGACGCGACACGTCTATGACGTCACGCGTCGATACTACCTGCTTGGCCGCGACCGGTTGCTGGAACGAGTGGTCACGTCGCGAAACACCGCCACTCTCGAGGTGGGCTGCGGCACGGCCCGCAATCTGATCAAGCTGGCGCAGCGGTCGGAGCCGGGGCAACTCTATGGCCTCGACGCCTCGCACGAGATGCTGGAAACGGCGGCCACGAGCATCGAGAAGACGCTGGGGATCGCCGCGTCGTCAGGCGATTCACGTTTGGCGACCAGCATGGCGGGCCAGACGGCCCCAGGGCACTCCGGGCGAGAGCCGATCGTGCTGCGGCAGGGCCTGGCTGAGCAACTCGATGCCCAGCGGATGTTTGGGCGGGATGAGCCGTTCGACACGATCTTCTTTTCCTATTGCCTGTCGATGATCCCTACCTGGCCAGGCGCCATCGACGCGGCGATGGCGAACCTGCGTCCGGGAGGTCATCTGCTCATCGTCGACTTCTGGGACCAGAAGGACCTGCCGGGGGTGTTTGCGGCTGGGCTCAAGCGGTGGCTGGCGATGTTTCACGTGCATTACCGTCCAGAGGTGCACGACGCGATCGTGGACCTGGGAACGTCGGGACGCGGGCAGGTGCAGTTCGAGTCGGTCGCCCGTCGTTACGCCTACATCGCGAGCATCCAGAAGAACTGACGGAAGCAGCTGCCCGGGCCTGCCTCGCTGCCTGCATCACTCACTGCATGGCATGCTGCATAACTTGGATCACCGTCACGGCAGCAGAAACACAAGTCCCGTGACCGTGGCGGCTTCCACGGCGAAGCCGCGACAGCTGATCGGCACCGCCGGCACCGTCCATGGGGCACAGTTACCCGGCCGGTAGTAGCCCAGCGGATAGACACACTCCCACGGCAGTTCCACGCCCATCTTGTAGGGCAGCACCGGCAACGTCACGAAGAAGTGCGCCGCCGAAATGACCGGGTCGAGGGGGCCATGCGAGTGGCCGTACCGCTCCAGGTTCCAATCCTCGAAGTACAGCGGCTTGTGGCAGTTGCCCGCCGCCTTCCAGGTCATCATCGTGGTGGCAAACCGCCGTGGCTCGAAAGTCTCCCCCTCCAGTCGGCACTCGCAGGGGTAGTCGCTGCCCGGTCGCCCACCCACTCGGATGTCGAGTGCGATCGTCTCGATGCCATCATCCCGCAGCGTCTTCAACGCCTCCTGACAGGCCTTCGCCTGATCACCACAGCTCTTCGCCGCGGCGTCATTGTCTTTCTGTTCCAGCCGAGCCTTCTCCTCGTCTCGCTGCTCCCGCGATTGCGCTTCGGGATTTGCCTTTCCGTTGGCATCGGACTGCATCAGGAAGAGATCGGCCGTGGCGAGCTGAATGTCTTCGGCGGCCCCAGCCTCGGGTGATGCCGAGGCTGGCATCTGATCCAGCACTTGAGGCGCCTTCTCCTCATCGGCTGACACCTCGATCCCGGGTTCGTTGACCGCAGATTCCTCGAGGATCACGCCGATGGGCGGCGCCGACGCAAACGGCGGCAGGGGAGGCAGCGGCGGGGCGGCCTTCGATACAGCCGCGGCCGCGATCGATAGGGCAGCGATGACCAGCACCAACAGGCCACTGGTGGACACGGCCCGGAGTGGCCGCTTCAATCCCGTTGCCACGTTCCAGACGGCTGTCCGGAGCGTTTTGCGTGCTGACGATTTCCCGGGCATGGTTTTCCCCCGCGGCCTCCCTGTCGTCATTGCCGATCCGCGCGGACCGATCAACGCTCGTGACAGAGTCAACCCATGCGGTACTGATCGACCCGGAACCGATCCCAACTTTGGTCGCATCCGAGACAGCCGCGATCAAACCGGGAAAGACCGGGGCAGACCGCCCGAACTGCCACGACCACCACGGCCGCCCCAATCGCCCGACGCACCCCGCCTGCCGCAATCAGTCGCCGCTGCCGCGTTCCACGCTGTAGTTCGGGGCTTCCTGGGTGATGACGATGTCGTGGGCGTGGCTTTCACGGACGGTCGCCGCTGACACCTGGATGAACTTCGCATCCCGTCTCAGCTCATCGATCGTCCGTGTACCGCAGTAGCCCATGCCAGCCCGGAGGCCGCCGACGAGTTGATACACAAACATGCTCAGCGGGCCCTTGAAGGGCACCCGCCCCTCGACGCCCTCAGGCACCAACTTGTCCCCACCGCGACCCGTCGATCGCTGCCGGTAGCGTTCGCTCGAGCCCTGCACCATCGCCCCCAGCGATCCCATGCCTCGGTAGCTCTTGAAGGTGCGTCCTTGGTAGAGCACGGTCTGGCCCGGGCTCTCCGCAACCCCCGCCAACAATCCGCCGATCATCACGCAACTGGCCCCGGCCGCGATCGCCTTGGTGATGTCGCCTGAGTAGCGGATGCCTCCGTCGGCGATCACGGGTACGCCGGCGGCGGCCGCCTCCGTCGCCGCCTCCCAGACCGCCGTGATCTGCGGAACGCCGACGCCGGAGATGATTCGCGTGGTGCAGATCGAACCGGGGCCGATCCCCACCTTGATGCCGTCGGCGCCGGCCTTGATCAGGTCGCGGCAGCCCTCTCGCGTGGCGACGTTCCCGGCCACCACCTCGATTCCCCAACGAGACTTGATCGCCGCCACGGTCTCGATGACGTTCGTCGAATGGCCGTGGGCCGAGTCCACGATCAAAACGTCGACACCCTTCGCGATCAGGCTCGCGGCCCGGTCGTAGTCGAATACACCGACCGCCGCCCCAACTCGCAGTCTCCCTTGCTTGTCTTTGCAGGCATTGGGAAACCGCTTCATCATGTCGATGTCCTTGATGGTGATCAGCCCGGTGAGGAGCCCGCGGTCATCGACCAGCAGGAGCTTCTCGACCTTGTTGGCCATCAGAACCTTCTCGGCTTCGTCGAGCGTCACGTTGCCGGTGGCGGTGACCAGCCCGGAGCCGGTCATGATGTCGGAGATCGGGGTCTCGCCACTCTCCTCGAAACGGAGGTCGCGGCGGGTGATGATGCCGACAAGGCGGCGGCCGTCCTCCGTGATCGGCACACCTGAAATATTGTGTTGATCCATCACCTCGCGGGCCCGCGCCACAGTCGCGGTTGGGGGCAGGGTGACAGGATCCACGATGATCCCGTTGGCGCTCCGCTTGACTTTGTCCACCTCTTCGGACTGCCGCTCGATCGAGAGATTCTTGTGGATCACGCCGAGGCCACCCTCCTGGGCCAGGGCAATCGCCATTTCGCTCTCCGTGACGGTGTCCATCGGGGAACTGACGATCGGGATCGTCAGCCGGATGCCTCGAGTGAGCTGGGTGGCCACATCCACCTCGGCAGGCACGACGGCGGAATGGCGGGGCACCAGCAAGACATCGTCGAACGTGATCCCGGTGGCGACGATTTTTCCATCCATGTTGCCGGCCATGACGCGTCCTCTGTCTGGAATGGGGGGGGCGGAGAATGAGGTAGGGGGCGAAGTCGGCGGGCCGAAATCCGCGGGAAAGCCTGCGATTATGGGGTTCGAAGGCCCCGTCCGGCAACGACCGTCAGTTTTTCGCGGGCTGCTCCCAAGGCAGCCGCGGCGCACGCCACGGAAGCGTGGCCTACGTTTGAGGGTCTGACGGCAGTTTGGCCCTTCAGACCCCTCATCCAAACGCTCCAAGCCCACTCAGGTTTTTGCCGTCACCATGCGATTTCTCGACGACTACCGCGAAGCCCTTCTGCCCTCGACGCTCCCCTCCCTCCAGGCCGTCTCCCGCGGCACCGCACCGGAAGGGGCGGTCGCCCGCCCGGACAAGGCCACTCTGGAGGCCCACCTCGCCCGCCGCCAGTACGGGCCTTTCACGCTCACCGATGCCGTCCGTCCGGGCTGGCAACTCGATGTCGTCCCCCGGGCCGGCTACCGACATGATGCCTACGTCGATCCCCGCAGCGGCACCCGGCTGCCAGCCCTGATCGCCTCGGTGTCGAGCGAAAACCTCTTCGAGACGTTCCTGCAACTGCTCGAGCCACTCGGCGACACGCTCGATGTTGTTTTGGAGACCTCGCACGAACACAAGACCGACCATGAGGACTTTACCCGTGAGGGGATTGAGCGGCTGGTGCTCGAGAGCGTGCTCTGGGATTTCGAGGATCTTCTCCTCGATGACGGCTGCACCGGCATCGCCGTGATGCACCCCGAACTGCAGTTGGAAGTCCAACTCGACGAGCACAAACTGCTGGTCGTCTACGCCCAGCAGCGGGGTCCGTTCGAAAAGATTCTGGCAGGGCAGGGGATCGAGCGGAACGACCAGATCCGTTTCATTTCTCAGGCCGAACATCTGCACACATCCCACACCCGGTTTGCCCGCCGCTTCGACGAGATGGTGAACCGCCTGGGCGCCGGGATGTAGAACCGGAATCGAGACCGCCAAAGCTCTCTCCGGCGACGCACTCTGCGCTGCTAGCTGCGGTTCGGGGCTGCCCACGCCCCGTCGCCGAACGTTCGCTACGGCCATCCTGGCCTGCGCTCACTCGATGCTGACTGCGCTCCGGCATCCTGCCTGCGCTGGTCAGCAACGCCGGCTCTCGGGACATGGGCAGCCCCTCACGGATGATTCTGGCCGCATAACGCTCCATCGCCAGGCCCGGAGAGCGTGTTTTTCGCGGACTGGATTGGCCTTGAGCCGGAAGGCTGGATTCCCGACAGTCTGCGTCCCCTCGGGCTCCTTCATTCAGGGGCCGGCCCACGGAAGCAGCCATGGCTCGCCTGCATCTCTTCATTCTGCTGTCTATCGTCGCGATCGCCACGACGGCAGGCCGTGCCCAGGAGATCCTGCCCGCGCCGCCCGTCGCGCAGCCGAATCCCTTTGCACCGCTCCCCGAGGGCACGGTCATCGGCCCCGGCGGTCCGGTCATGCCCGGCCTTCCACCGGCACCAAAAAACTCGGTCGTCATTCCGCCGCTCGATGCCGAGACGGTCTGGACGCAAATGGTCGACGTGGTCGACGACTACTTCAAGATCGCGGCGGAGCAACGCGTGGTGTTTTCCAATGGCGTTCCCGCCGAAGGTCGGATCGACACCTTTCCGCAGACCGGGTCGACTCTCCTGGAGCCGTGGCGGGGTGACTCCATCGGCTTCCGCGAACGCCTCGAGGCCACACTCCAGTCGATCCGACGGATTGGCACGATGAGGCTGATTCCCGACCCGGGTGGCTGGCGGATCGAGGCCGTGGTGCAGAAGGAACTGGAAAACATGCCCCGGCCGATGATGGCCACCACAGGCGGCGCCTCGTTTCGCAATGACGATTCGCTCTACCGCTATGGAACGCCACTTCCCACACTCGGCCAACAGGTGGGCGACCAGCCACGCCCGGTGGCCGCTCCCACGCCGAACCTTGGCTGGATTCCGCTCGGACGCGATCCGCTCCTCGAACAGCGACTGCTCTCGAAGGTGCTCGCCAGACTGGGCGTGGCCGCCGTGCCGCAAGGTGAACCCTACTACCAGCCGCCAGAGGGCATGGCCGCCGGGCCCACCGGCATACCGTCGCCGACCACGCCTACAGGTCCCGTGTTCGGCGCACCGATCCCGCCCGAGCGGTTGCCTCCAGGCGCCGTGATCGCCCCTGGCCCGCCAGTGCCGGTCGAGTCACTCCCGCTTCCGAAGTGACTTGGATCGACTGCCTACTCGTCCGTCACGCAGCCCAGTGAGGCTGGCTGCACACAGCGGATGTACTTCGCGAGGATGCCGCGGGTGGCCTTCAGCGACGGGGCCTCCCATTCGCTGCGTCGACGGCGAATCTCCTCATCCGACACCTCCATGTCGATCGTCGCGGTGTCGGCGTCGATCACCACCACGTCTCCGTCGCACACGAGCGCGATCGGCCCGCCCTCCTGCGCTTCGGGCACGACATGCCCCACGATGAATCCATGCGATCCGCCCGAAAACCGTCCGTCCGTGATCAGGGCGACGTCATTGCCGAGTCCGGCGCCGACGAGCGCCGAGGTGGGCGTGAGCATCTCGGGCATCCCCGGGCCGCCCTTCGGCCCCTCGTAGCGAATGATCACGACATCGCCCCGCTGGATCGCTCCCTGCTCGAGTGCCGCCAGCATGGCCTCCTCGCTGTCAAACACGCGGGCCGGGCCACGAAACCGCGAGCCCTCCTTACCGGTAATCTTGGCCACGGCACTGCCGGGCGCGAGATTGCCGTGGAGGATGGTGATGTGCCCAGTCGGTTTGATCGGGTGCTCCACCGGTTGGATGATCTTCTGGCCGGCAGCCAGCCCTTTGCTCGAGGCCAGGTTTTCCGCCAGCGTCTTGCCCGTGACGGTCATGCAGTCGCCGTCAAGCAGGCCCTTGTCGAGCAGATACTTCATCAGTCCGCTCGTGCCGCCGATCGTATGCAGGTCCTCCTGCACGAATTTACCGCTCGGCTTGAGGTCGGCGATGTAGGGAACGCGGCGTGAGACACGCTGAAAGTCGGACGGCTCGAGGGGCACATCGACCGCCCTGGCCATCGCAATGAGGTGCAGCACGGCGTTGGTCGAGCCGCCGAGCGCCATCACCGTCACTATCGCGTTTTCAAAGGCTCGCCGGGTCATGATGTCGCGGGGCTTGAGGTCGAGTTCCAGAAGCCGGTGGATCGCCGCGCCCGCCCGCTGGCACTCGTCGAGTTTGCCGGCGTTCTCAGCCGGTATCGAGGCGCTGTCAGGCAGCGCCATGCCCAGAGCCTCGATCGCCGTGGCCATCGTGTTGGCTGTATACATGCCGCCACAGGCGCCGGCACCCGGGCAGGAGCGACGCACGATGTCACCGCGGCGGGAATCGTCGATACGGCCGGCGACATATTCACCGTAGCACTGGAATGCCGAAACGATGTCGAGTGGGGTGCCGTCGGCCAGATGGCCGGGGCGGATCGTGCCGCCGTAGACCATCAGGGCAGGGCGGTTGAGCCGGCCCATGGCAATCAGACACCCTGGCATGTTCTTATCGCAGCCGGGAATGGCGACCAGTCCGTCATACCACTGCGCCTGCATGACCGTCTCGATCGAGTCGGCGATGATGTCGCGAGACGGCAGTGAGAAGCTCATGCCGTCGGTGCCCATCGAGATGCCGTCGCTCACGCCGATCGTGTTGAACCGCATGCCCACCATCCCGGCCGCCGTCACACCTTCGCGGACGCGTGCGGCCAGTTTGTCCAAGTGCATATTGCAGGTATTGCCCTCGTACCACATGCTGGCGATGCCGACCTGCGGCTTGTCGAGGTCGCTCGGCTGAAGGCCTGTGCCCAAGAGCATGGCCTGCGAGGCCCCCTGCGAACGGGGCTGGGTGATTCGGGAACTGTAGCGATTCAGGATGCTCGTGGCGGTCGTCGTGGGCATGGCGTTTTCCTCAGGGTTGCGTGCAGAATAGTTTCCAAGGCCCGTGTTTGAAAGGTGGAGGTGAAAGGTGCGAGAGCTGGAGCGACCCGAATTCGTCTATCTCGACATGGGGAACGTGATTGTTTCGTTCGACCGCGACCGGGCCTTCCGGCAGATGGCCGCGGTCTGCGGCGCGGCCCCGGAAGCGATCCGTGACGCGGTCATGGCTGGGGGTCTGCACGACGCGAGTGAACGTGGCGTGATCGACTGGCCGGAATTTCACGCCGAGTTCTCCCGACGGACGGGCACGACCTCCGACCCTACAGCCCTGGCCCGCGCCGCCAGCGACATGTTCACGCTCAAGATCGACATGCTTCCCGTGATCGCCGGGCTGGAACGGACCGGCTGCGGTCTGGGCATTCTCTCCAACACCTGTGGCCCACACTGGGAGTACCTGCTCGGGGAGCGATATTCGGTGCTGCCCGGGCATTTCAGAGAGATCGTCCTCAGCCATGAGGTGCGGGCAGTCAAGCCCGAGCCCGCGATCTACCAACTCGCGGCACAACGGGCCGGCGTGCCTCCGGAGAAGATCTTTTTCTGCGACGACATCCCCGCCCACGTCGAGGCCGCCCAGCTTGCCGGCTGGCAGGCAGAGGTCTTCACGTCGGCAGGGAGTCTCATCGATGCCCTTGATCGAAGAGGGCTGAAACTGGGGCTCTGAGCCCCTCGTCACCCGGCGTCGTCCCACCGGGCTTCACGCTCGGCGTCAGGTCATCAGCGAACGCATCCGTCCGGCCAGTTCCGCTTCGTCAAACCGCCCCTCCATCACGACGACGCCGTCGGCGGTGAGCACAGGCACCCGGGAGCCGTAAAGGCCCTGCATCTCGGGATGGGCGTCAATGTCGACGAATTCCACCCTGGCGGAGAGCCCCCATGCCGCCAGCATGTCCTCCGCCGCCTCGCACAGGTGGCAGCCCCGACGCGTATAGAGCGAAAACACCATGTATCCGTTGTACAATCCGAGGAGGCGGCAGGGCCAGCCGCGTGTCTGTCGTGTCCGAGACTCAACCACTTCGATCAGCCCCGCATGCCTGATTCCACTCCCCCTCCGACAGCCACGCCTGCGCCAGCCCAGACGCTGGAAGACTTTCTCCGCGTGGTGCGGGCCAGTGGCCTGATCGATCCCGACCAGCTTGATCAGGCGGTCGTCCCCTGGAAGGATGTCACCGGCCCGGTGCCCGAAGACTGCCTCCAAACGCTTCACGATCAGGGACTCCTGACCAGTTGGCAGATTGAGCAACTTCGCCGGGGCCGCCACAAGGGGTTTGTGCTGGGCAAATACAAGCTGCTGCGGCTCCTCGGATCGGGCGGGATGAGCAGCGTCTACCTTGCCGAGCACGCGACCCTCCACAACAAGGTGGCGATCAAAGTGCTGCCGGTGAAGCGGGTCACGAAGACTTCCTACCTCGCCCGCTTCGAGCGCGAGGCAAAGGCATCGGCCCGACTCAACCATCCTCACATCGCCCGGGCCTTCGACCTCGATTCCTCAGGCGCGATCCACTTCATCGTGATGGAATACATCGACGGAACCGATCTGCATGCGCAGGTGAAAAAAGACGGACCGCTGCCGGTGCACGAGGCCGCCGAATTTATCCGTCAGGCCGCATTGGGCCTGCACTACGCCCATGAAGAAGGTCTTGTTCACCGCGACATCAAGCCCGCCAACCTGATGGTCGACAAGCGTGGTCACGTCAAGATCCTCGACCTTGGCCTGGCGCTGGCCGATGACGACGAGGATGCCTCGCTCACCAAGGAACATGATGAAAAGGTGCTGGGCACCGCCGACTACCTGGCACCCGAGCAGGCCCGCGACAGCCATCAGGCCGACCGGCGGTCGGACATTTATTCGTTGGGATGCACGCTCTACTACTTGCTCGTGGGCCGGGCGCCCTTCGCGAAGGGATCGCTGGCCGAACGCATCCGGGCCCACATGAACGAGCCCGCCCCCAACCTCCTGGACGCGCGGCCCGACGTGCCCACGGCGATCGTTGAGCTCTACTTCCGAATGATGGAAAAGCACCCCGACGCGAGACAGCAGACGGCACAGGCAGTAGCAGACACGCTCGCTATCTGGCTGGCCACCTCGGCGGACGCGGTGGGCAGGCCGCGGTCCGAGCCGACAAGTCGGTCATCGCTTCGCAGGACAGCCGCGACGACGACCGGTGAGAGCGATCCAGGCCGCCGCACCACCGGTGTCACCGGGCAGCGGACTGCGATCGCACCGTCGCTCACCGTCGGGACGTCCAGGAGCCCCGGCAGCAGTGTGACAGGCAGCTCCACCAGCGGGCTCGGCAGCGGTTCCGGGCTGCGGTCGGCTGTCGACATCCATTCGATGTCGCTGACGCCACCGCCGTCGAGCGCATCCCGCTCCACCCAACGGCTCCCGGCAGTTTTTCCACCGGTACCGCCACGGGCGGGCCGTCCGGGCGGCACGACGCCGACACCAGTGTCAAAGGCCTCCACACCGGCCGAGCCAGCCGCCGAGCCGGCCGCGTCCGGCGACCACTGGCTCTGGAGGCGTCATGCGGGGCTGCCGCTTGGCGCGTGGCTCGTCGGCAGCTTCCTGCTGCTATGGGCGATTGCGGTGACCGCCTGGCTGCTTCTCGGCCGCTAGAGTCGGACGTTCTCCCCGAAAGCAGTCGCATCAGTCCGCGACGGGAGTGATCTGCCATGACCCCTCGGCGAGGTCGGCAAGACGCGAGCGGTGCGTGAGATCGTAATCGAGCGGCGTGAGCGTCACCTTGCCGGCGGCGAGGGCCGTCACGTCCGACTCGTGCGGCGACGGAGGAGGGGGAGGGTCGTTTGTGGCCCAATAGTAGGCCCGGCCCCGTGGATCGACCCGTCGCTCGAAGGCCTCGCCGTAGCGGGCGATGCCCATCGGCACGACCCGCAGCTCCGGCGTGCCGCGGAGGGCCCGCGTCGGGATGTTGATGTTGTAGAGGCTCCCTGCCGGTGGACGGCGGGCGAGTAGTTCAGAAATCACATCGATGGCGATCTCAGCCGCCCGCTCGTAGTCGGCATGTTCATCCCATTCGAGCGACACCGCGATGCTCGTGATCCCGAAGAAGGCTCCTTCGATGGCCGCGGCCACCGTGCCAGAGTAGAGCACGTTGATGCCAGCGTTGAGTCCGCTGTTGATCCCGCTGACGACGAGATCGGGCCGCCGCGGGCAAAACTCCGAGATGCCGAGCTTCACCGCATCGGCCGGACTGCCATCGACAGCCCAGCCGCGGCTGCGTGGTCCGTCGAAGACCTCCTTGGCGGTGAGTGGCGTGAGAAACGTGATGGCATGCCCCACGCCGCTCTGCTCGGTCGAGGGGGCCACCACGCTCACGTCACCCAAACGGCGCAGGGCCCGTTCGAGGGCGGCCAGACCGGGGGCGAAGATGCCGTCGTCGTTGGTGAGCAGCGCGAGCATGGTGGCAGACAGGATGGGGAAAACGAGGGGCGAAAAACCGCCAGAGTGACACGGGCCAGACTATAGCAGACGGGAAAAACGCCGTGGCTCCGGCCAGTGTTCCCATCTGGCAGCGTCACTCTATACTGACGGGCTTTTCCGCCCCGCCGTTTCGAGCCAGCCATGCCAGCCTCCTCCGTCCCGACCACCACCGCGAAGCCCACGTCAGCCGGCACATCCCAGCAAGCAGAACGGGTGCTGGTGCTCGACTTCGGTTCGCAGTACGCCCAGCTGATCGCCCGCCGCGTCCGCGAGCAGCATGTCTACTGTGAGATCGTCCGCCACGACGTCTCCGCGGAACGCATCCGGGCCCTCGCCCCCAAGGGCATCATCCTCTCGGGCGGACCGTCAAGCGTCTATGAAACGGCGGCCCCACGGTGCGACCCAGGAATCTTCCGACTCGGAATCCCGGTGCTCGGCATCTGCTACGGCATGCAACTGGCCTGCGACGCCCTGGGCGGGCAGGTCGGTCGGGCTCAGGCCCGCGAGTATGGCCGCGCTGCCTGCGAGGTGCTGGAGGCTGACACGCTCTTCGCCGGGGTGCCAGCGAAGACCGATGTGTGGATGAGCCACGGTGATCAGGTCGATAAGGTTTCCGCCGATTTTCGGCCATTGGCCCGGACGGCCACCTGCCCGCTGGCTGCCGTCCGGCACAAGTCGCTCCCCATCTACGGCCTGCAGTTCCACCCCGAAGTCACCCACACGCCGGCCGGTGGCACGATCCTCAAGAACTTCCTCACGGCGGCCTGCGGCTGCTCCGGCTCCTGGAGGCTGGAGGATTTCGCGCAGAGCGTGATCGCCGATCTGCGGCAACGGGTGGGGAGCGACCGCGTCATCTGCGGCCTCTCCGGCGGCGTCGACTCGGCGGTGGTCGCGGCCCTGCTGTCGCGGGCCATCGGCGACCAACTTTCTTGCATTCTCGTTGACAACGGACTCCTGAGGAAGAACGAGGCCGCCGTCGTCATCAACGAGTTCCAGACCCATTTCAAAACGGACCTACACGTCGTGCCAGCGGAGCAGAAATTCCTCGACGTGCTGGCCGGCATCACGGAGCCGCAGGAGAAGCGGCGGCGGATCGGCAAGGCCTTCATCGAGTGCTTTTCGGACGAGGCAGCCAACATCAAGGATGCGAGATTTCTCGCACAGGGCACGCTCTATCCCGACGTGATCGAGAGCGGCGCCGCCCCCGACGGCCCCGCTGCCACGATCAAACTGCACCACAATGTGGGCGGGCTCCCGGACGATCTCGACTTTGAGCTGATCGAGCCGCTGCGGGATCTCTTCAAGGACGAGGTTCGCGCCCTGGGCCTCCAGTTGGGCCTACCCGAGCGGATCGTCTGGCGACATCCGTTCCCCGGGCCCGGCCTGGCCGTACGGTGCCTCGGCGAGGTGACAAAGCCCCGCCTGGCCACACTCCGCGAGGCCGACGCGATCGTGCTGGAGGAGATCGAGCGGGCCGGCCTGATGCGGAAGATCTCGCAGGCCTTCGCCGTACTCCTCCCGGTGCAGAGCGTGGGCGTGATGGGCGACGCGCGGACCTACGACGACGTGTTGGCCGTTCGCGCGGTCGAAACGGAAGACTTCATGACGGCCGACTGGAGCCACCTCCCCTACGAGGTGCTGGCGAAAATCTCCACGCGGGTGATCAACGAGGTCCGCGGCGTGAATCGCGTGGTCTACGACATCTCGTCGAAGCCGCCAGCCACGATCGAGTGGGAGTGAGCGGCAAGGGACGTCGATCGCTCAAACTCAGCCGCCAGACTTGCGGGTGTATTGCTCGCCCCGCATCACCGACACGTCGGAGAGCCACGCGATGATCGCGTAGTGCTCGAAATACTCGTGCGACACGTGCGTGAGAATCTCGACCGCCACGTCCGACGGCACGACAAACTCGATCTTGAGCGTCTTCGCACCGCCGGCCTCACCCACGTTCCGCGCACTCCGTGACCCGTGCCCGATCACCTCGCTCATGGAGTAGCCAGTGGCGCCGAGCTTGATGCCTTCCTCGGCGATGTCCTCCATGATCACCGACTCGCCCACCACGGTCACAAGTTTCAGCGGATACAGTTGCATGGGACTCTCCTCGGGTCGCGTGTTTCAGTGTCTTTGTTTATGTCTTTGTTTGTCTGTGTTTCTGTTTTCCC
>Ga0304730_1000169_pt1 | contig 58825 bp, 68 predicted proteins | sample M_130628_MF_Meta_FD_190474 | JGI IMG/M metagenome (GOLD analysis project Ga0304730, IMG submission 190474) | Freshwater microbial communities from Lake Montjoie, Canada to study carbon cycling - M_130628_MF_MetaG (v2) (version 2) | ecosystem: Environmental > Aquatic > Freshwater > Lake | place... | reverse complement strand
TTTGATATAGCGTCACAGCGGTTGGTGCCAGTAGATCAACCTATAGCATTAGATCTAAGTCCGAAAAACAGCAATATCAAATCCGGTTCTAACCCTAACATTGACGCTGACACAAGAGCCCGCGCTCGTGCATGGGCAGCACGAAAAAACGCACTCGGAGGCATGCGAGCACAGGATGCAGGCCCGGACAATTCTGCGCCTGCGGTAGTGAAACCGGTAGTAGTGGTACCACCAGCAGCACCTGTTGCAGTTAAACCGGTAGTAATGGTACCACCAGCCGCTGCGGCAACTACATTGAAAGACCTACCAACAGAAAAACCCACGTCATGGAAAGACATTGCTCAAGCAAATGGCATAGACAATCCAAATCGCATCATGCCCGGGCAAGTTTTAAAGATTCCCGGTCGGGCAGACTACGTGGTACAGCCAGGTGACACATTGGCCGACATCGCAGCAGGAAAAACCAAGGCTCCAAAATACACGCCCTCGCCCGGTCAAGACCCTGCTTATGTCGCTGCCCTAGAAAAACTTAAAAAACATCCTAATCTCGGCACCCTCGCTCCACTACCTCTTGATATGCAACAGGCATTGGGCACGGGACAAATAACAACAAAGACCTACGATCCTTTTGGAAAAGAGATAACCAAAAAAGTTGGCCGCGAAGAAATACTTACTCCTGCGATGATACAACAACAAAAGCAGGCGGATGCTGATATCGCTGCTTACGAGAAAAAACAACGAGATCGTGCTGCTGCCCAGGCTGCCCGTAAAAAAACCAACGAAGATGAACAGACCGTACCCAACGAATTCAAATGGGGGCAACCATCTTGGACTGCGCGAGATGGAACGGTTCTAGCATACGATAAAAAAACAAATGCTTACAATATGTCAAGTGGTCCTACCAAGCCCGATCCAAACACAATGATGAGTGGAATCTGGAACCAGCGGACCACAATGAAAAATGGGCAACCCGTTAATGCTTTTGATCGAACCTTTATAGCAATGAACCCTGCAACCGGTACCGGTCATTATACTAGAAGCAGTCAGGAAGGTGACAACGAGCCTACCCAAATACACAGAAGAGATGTTCCTGCAGATGAACTGGCTAAATTGAGGGCCGATGCCGGTATTCCTCCCAGGGCCGATGACGTCGATGAAGGCACATTTGACGACCAAACTCAAGTTAGTTCAATAGAACGAGATAGCACAAGTGACACAGGTGGCCAAGCAGATCAACATTGGTCATCTACTTCATTCCAAACTGACCCTAATGATCCTAACAATAATTCTTATCTGGATCGGCAGGATCACAATGGTGTGGCCTCAACCACATACGCAAGAAACGTCACTCCAAAATGGATGGATAACTTGAAAGCCACAGCCGGCCTTCCTGGGGCCAAACCAGCTGCGCAACCACCTTCACAGTATCCTACACAAGCAGGCCAAGGCATGAACAATAAACCATTTGCAGCATACTCTACACCGCCCGGCCAAACGGAAATAACAAGAGAAAGTCTCAATCGCATGCGATTCTTGGCCGGCATCCGCAAAAAATAAAATCCGCCAAATCCACACGGCATACATAATCGTATGCCGTTTTTTATTGACCTTGTTACCGTGGTGTTTGAGCCAGAGCTGCCGGTGCTACGTGCCCAGGCACAAAGCATCAATCTCTACTGCCAGGATGCGGGAATAAAAAATATCTATGTGATTGTGAATGACCACGACTCAGTGGCCGACCAGATTGATCCTGCCTGGTGGGGCAGTCTGCAACATCGTGTGACTGTGCTGCCATGTAGAGTATTTTCTACTGAGTTGGTCGACAATGGATGGGTCAGCCAACAAGTTCTCAAAGTGTTAGGTGCTGCCACCAGTTACAACACCTGGTGCATGGTGTTGGATGCCAAAACACTGTTTGTAAAATCGTTAAAACTAACTGATGTCATGGACAGTCAAGGTCGCCCGCGCACTGGAAAATTGGGCATCCAACCAGTGTTTGAATCCAGTAGAACCAAGGTAAGCAAGCTGTTTGAAGTTGACGTGACAACACAATTAGGTCCTGGCGGCGTGCCATTTCTGTTCAATACACAAATGACTCGTGCCATGATTGTTGATGTAGAACATCGTACCAATCAGTCGTTTCCTGCATGGTTTCAACAACAAGGCTCGGTGACTGAATTCATCTTGTATTCAGGTTACTTAACATCCAGGCACATGATGGATGTGTTGTACAATACTGATCAATCTGCACCAATGCCATGGTCATGCAATATATGCCACAGTGAAGTTGCAGCATTTGATAGAAAATTTCTTGAAATGCCAAAAAGTTTGACGGTGAGCATACATCGCAACGCCTGGAACAAATTGTCACAGGAACAGCAACGCCAATATCAGATGTTTCTTCATGAACAAGGTATTACACTATGAAAGCATTGTGCATGGTAGCACACCCAGATGACTGCGTGATATTTGGCTACAGCTACATACATAATCATCCTGAACTGGCCTGGACCATTGGCTATCTCACTTACACAGAGTCAGATCCTCGTGGTGCAGAGATGTCGGCATTCTGGCGCCGGCGTGGTATCGATACCATTTTCCTGGGCTTTGAAGACCATTGGCATGATCAAGAACAACAACAACTCACACGCTGGGATCTCGCCTATGCCGAAGTCAAATGCTGGAATCTAGCCAAAGACTATGATTTGATCCTCACACATGATGAACATGGCGACTACGGGCACATACATCATAAATTGGTGCATGAAGCAGTGACACGTCATCACCGGGTAGTCACATTTGCACCACATGACCAAGGCACGATTACACTATCAATACCGCCGGGCACATACAGCTTGAACGAGCTGCCACAACATGGCAGCGTGATCGCAGGATTTCACCCACTTGAACACAAGAATAGTTATAAAGAAATAATATGAATTTGGTAATTTGTGGCGATAGTTTTATGAGTGCTGATACCCATCGGCCAGGCACGCATTTCAGCGAACTGTTGACAGCATATGGCCACTCAGTCACTAACTTAGCCCGCGGGGGTATGAGCAATATTGGAATTGCATTTCAACTTGAAACATCAATACAACTCAACGCAGATGCAGTTATATTTTCGTCAACCAGTTCAGACCGTATTGATGTTGTTGTAAAAAATAAAAAATTTGATCCAACACAAGGATTAAAAAATTTTGTATATCCTTACAGTGCTGATTCAAGTACTATTAGTCAACACGTTGGCAATTTAAACGCACCAATATTTTCTGACACTATAAATACATTTTTATTTCCGCGGCCAGATTTACCAACTGAATTACAAGATCCTAATAGAGCAGAATTGGTAAAACAATATCTTTCTTTGTTGCACGATAGTAAATTTAAAAAAGTATTAGATTCATGGATACTAGGTTTTTGGAAATATAAATTAATTGAAAAGAAATTGCCATTTATACACTTACACGAAGGTGGCCTATTAGGGCAATCAATGTATGAATATGTGAAACAAAATCCTGATAAGATAACACAATCAGTGTATCATACCGATGAACACACACAAACGATAATGGCGTCTGAATTAATTAATGAACTAGAAAGAGTGGCAGCATTATGAAACTGATGGTAGCAGGATGCAGCTTTAGTGCTGTGAGCAAAACATTACCGGGCACGGCCTGGAGCGAAAGATTGGCACAAAGACTGGGATGGGATCTGGTAAATCTAGCACGTCAAGGTTGCAGTAATGGTGGCATACGCATACAGATAGACGAGATACGCAGACAACAGCCAGACCTAGCTATCATAGGACCTACCTTCTGGGATCGCATGGAGATACCTGCTGACTCTGCACCATATGATTGGAGCCAAGCGCCCAGCTCAGGTGAGAACCCACCCTTGGAACGACATCTTCAAGATCGCAATCGTGGCAATGGCTATCGGCGTGAAGATGGCATACGCAATGTGAATTATGGTAGAGAACCCAGCAACATGATATGCGAAACCATATTCACTCTAGCTGAGAACTATGATCATCCATATCGACAGGGTCGCATAACCAAACAAGCACAGAACGGAGTACGCTACTGGATCGACAGCATCTATGACAATGCCTGGAAGAAGCAGCAGGATGAGTGGATCATGAGAGAAGGCCTGCTGATGATGTTGTTAGATAACATCAAATTCATCGTGCTGCCAAATCTGTTGTGGCCTTTTGATCCAGCCATGCCCACACAATGGCGCGATGCATTTCCTGCCATCATACCCGATCACTACATCCAGTTGGATCCACAAAAAACACCACAGGCCATATGTGGCAACAACAGATTCTCAGGTGAAGATCCGGGCTATCATTCCAGTCCTGAAGGGCAACAGATTATTGCTGACAATTTCTATCAGCACTGGATCACTCATTTCAAGTAACCGACCACAAACGCCTGTAGTTCCTGGCGTTTCTCTTGTTCCAGTGCATACAGCCTGTGATGATTGTGATCCAGTCTGGGCTGTAGTTTTTGCAACAGAGCTGGCAGGTCTTGGCCGCATAATGATTTGACTTGTTCGAATGCTTTGCTCCAACGCACAACATCATCGGGCTCTGAGTCGTAGGTCTCATCTATCACATCGCTGAATGTTTCAAATCCCCAGTCTCTGTAGTGCTGCAAAAAGCCCGGTATGGCAAACACCACAAACAATCTGCGTGCCTGCAGGCATTTGGCTATCTTTTCCGCGGATAAGAACACACGGCCTTGTGCCAGTGTTTCACATACCACACTAAACCAGGTGCGATTGTAGATCTCCCAAGGAACCAGGCCACTGACAGAATTGTCCATGTGTGGCTTGACTTCCCAGGTGGGATCAAGATGATCACTCACATAAGGATACGTTAGTTCAATGCCTGCAAACTGATCGGCAACTCGTTTAGGAGTCTGGTCAATCCAGTGTCCCACAAACAGATCACGATAGGTCACAATGCCACGATCCAGCAAGCCAGATTGTTGCAGATTCAGCATGACAAAATCTCTATGTTCGCGGCGGGCACCTAGCAAGCATTCGAAGTCGAAAGGTCTTTTCAAAGGAAAATCCTGTCTGGGCGGGTTCCATCTTAAAAAGTTAAAACTCCAAGCGGGTCTATAGATCACTCTGGGGTCGTCAGGCTCATCCTGCCACACACCAGCCACGTGCAGCAGCCAGTTTGTGACGCCAGTGGTATCAATCCAGTCAATCAGTTCTTTTTTGCTATGCCATTCTATGTCAGTGAATAGCACTAGATCAAATTTGTGCAAGGGAAGCTGCATGAATTCTGTGTTGTATTCGTGCTTGTGGTGCAGGCTGTAGAACACCGGCATCACTGCTATCTTGTGTGGCTGTGCTAGTGCTGTGTCAAGGTTCACAATCTGTGAGTAGTCAAATCCCCATTCCGTGGCCTGATAGCCCGGCGAGAATACCTTAAGTGAGTTGTGCAAGAGTTTCACGTATCTTGTCCATGTAGTAATCAAATTTCACAACTTCTTTGCGATCCCAGTCCATCTGGAGACTGAATCGCAGATCAGGCACGGCATCGCACACCGCAGTATGGTAAGCAGGATCAAAGTCTCCGATCTTTTCCATGTCGTCATAGTGATATCTGCGCTGGAACTCCTGGGTGATGGGACGTCGGCTCATGGTCCAATTGCCAATGAACTCGTACTCGGAGAACCAGCGTATCAGTTCCCCGTTGCCCCATGGTGGCACTGTGGGCTCGGGCGGGCATGAATCGATCATGGCATCCAGCCATTTCTTCTGATGTCGCTCTTCCAAGAACTGTGTGAGGTCTGTGAAGTCTTGTTTGAGCACAGGCACGTTCTCAGAGATAAAGCAGTGAGGTGTGAGACGTTCAAAGCCTAGGCCGTTCTTGATGCTTTCGTAGTAGCCCCAGCTGTGGCGTTCATTCTCCAAAACTTGGAAATTCAGCACGCCATTCTTCATGGGTTCATAAGGCTTGATCAACAAGCAATCGCAGTCGTGCATGATCATGAGATCATAGTTGAGATAGTCCAAGAACGCAAACTTGATGGCCTGTTGGCGTAGCCAGTAGGTTCTATAGTCGCCTTCAAACACCCAATTATTCACTTCAGGATACAGTCGGTAGATCTCTGAGTCAGGTGCGTAGTCCAGCTTGGCTGTGTCTATGCCGTATTTTTCAAATAAGGGCCACAGCTCTTCCTGTGGCACAGGACTGGCAATACAGGTGCGATCTATACCAACGAGATTGTTGGCGAATTCTGGTTGCAGGCTCATGATCGCATGCGGCACGCGATAGCGTGCGAGGTATAAAATTCTTGCTGAAGTCATAGTATGTTCCTAAATTGATCTCGATGCCATAATGCCATCGATCTGCTGTTTGGCCCGTATTCCCATGTCTGATCCACAGACGCAGGGAAATTCCAAGGCGTGATCTCCCAATTGGCCGGAGAGAATGGAAATTGATTGCTATATTCAAAATCAGTATTAGTATCCACTTCAAGATTGTGTGTGATTAGTATCCAGGATATCTCACTGCTATACCAATTGTTCCATAATTTCATCTTGTCGCGATTGTTTAGATGTATAGCCACGTCTCGAACAAATAACACATCCGCAGCAGGAAATATGTCTGATGTAGCGTCATGCAATCTCACATCCAGCCAAGGCCGTTGATCCCATACATGCGCGATCATTGGCAGACTGATATCTCCGCCCTTGTAGTCAATTGATTCAGCTAAAAATTGCGACCAATTACAATCATTACACCCTGCATCAAACATCGATGTTATACCATGTTTTTTAAACAATTTTATTATATTTTCTCTCAGTTGAGCAGTTCCTTCGATGCTGCTAGCACCGATGCTGTTGTCACTTTTGCCTGGTGAGTAGGATAGTGAAAATAGTTTTTGCAAATCAAGATTCATACACGATTACATGTGGTCACACATTGATATGTGCGGCCTTCACGGATGCTGGCCTTGTCCCAGGATTGTTCTACTGATTCAAACCATGCTAAACAATGAGCCAACGGGTATTCTAGTGCATTGTTTTGCTGCACCATGGGTGCAAGTTCTTGGTTGCCCGGGTGATTCATTGTGGCAGGATAGAATCCCAAGTAGCAGCAGGGATACACAGATCCATCAGCTGCTATGTAAATCTCTCTATTGACTTTGTGGATGCAGCGCAGATTCAGCACAGCTGAATCTTTTTGGCTGCGAAAGGTCTCGGCATCATACCAGGTGATATGATTTGCTAGCAAGGGCTGCACCACTGGCGCCAAGTCAAAAGGTTCCCCAATATGGTGGCTGAATGTTTGATCTCGATTGAATACAGGACCGCGATTCCGGCCATCATATATGTTTTCAAATCTAGCAAAGCCCATCACACGAGATAATTTTTTACATGCATCTTCTTGATGACGATTGTGATCAAAAGGTACAAATCTCCACACGGCTTGACCGCCTGCTGCGATAAATGCTTCTGCATTGGCTATTATCTTGTACCAGTCTGTATCTTGTCTATGCAGATGATGTGTGTCAGCCAGTCCATCTAGTGCAAATCCTACTGAGACTCCGGCCCGGGCTAATCTTGCCCACCAGTCTGGAGTTCGGGCACTGCCATTGGTATTGATATGCACTCGCACACCATGTTCGACTAGATATTCCACAATCTCGGCGCCATCCTTTGCATTGGAAAAGTCGCCCAGATTGCCATTGAATGTGATGCCCTGGAAGTTGTAGTTGATGGGTACTCGCCCATTCACAGGGGGATCGGATCTCATGATGCCGGCCAATACTTCGGGTGTGAGTATTTTTTCAAAATCACTCAAGCTGAGTTCGCACAAGGGATAGCCCGAGTTATAATCAACACCTCGATAATTCCGCATGCACATAGGGCAGCGAGCATTGCATCTTGTGGTGAGTTCTATCTGGATTTGCCGTACGTCGGCCAATTTAAGCATGTAGATATTTATAGGCTAGTATTTCGCTAAATAGATTATGGAACAAAAATTCGTACAATTCACCGTTGATGTGGGTGCAAAACGTCATCCGGGCGCTGTGCTAAGATACAGAGCATACATCAATGACGAATTATTCACCGAGCGCAACTGGATATGGACCGACGCATATCTGGAAGAAACGCATCAGATCTTGGCGCCAAGTGGTATATACCCTATACGCTATGAAACAGTGGATAGCGAAGGTGGAAGAATACGTGTGAAAAATTTCCGTGTGATCGACGGACCAGGAGTGATAGTTGGCGTGGGTAGTGATGAAATTTCGTTGAGGATATTCTAATGAGAGCAAATGAATTTATTACAGAGGCTTGGAGCCAAAAATACAAGAACAGCATCAACTGCTCGCACCCCAAAGGTTTCAGCCAGCGAGCACATTGTGCCGGCAAGAAGAAACACAATGAAAGCATCGAGACGGAGATGGTGTGTGAAGACTGCGGCATGTGTCAAACACACGGCAATCTCAATGAGATCAAGAAAGGCGAGAAAGATTCAAACGGCTACACTCGCTGCTGGCCCGGCAAACATGCAGAAGGCACCAAGACAGGCAAGAATGGCGGACAGGTTCGCAACTGCGTGCCCAATGAAAGCATTGAGGAAAGCGAAGGCAAACGCTGCATGCAATGTGGCATGAAGAACTGCAAGTGCCCTGGCGACTCATGCAAGTGCAAACCCATCGCAGGTTGGATTCCGGGCAAAGGATTCAGAAAGGCCATGGATGAAGCTGCCAATGCTGCTAGTCGGCAGGCTGCTATTGCTATCAACATGAAAAAGCATCACCAGAAACCAAAAGGTGTATCTGAAGACCTAAGCCGTAGAGGATTCTTGAAAGGTGCTGGTGCGGCGACTGTGGCAGGTGCGGCTGGTTATAAATTAGGCCAAAATAATACAAGTGACAATACAAATCCATATACAACAGATAAGTTATCTAGTGAAGATTTAAATGCCATAGATACTTTTTTAACCTGGTATACTTTAGTAAAACGGCATGGAAAACCTAGTTTTATGAATCCTGGCAACATTATGTTTGATGTTAATCTTGAATTAGGAACTGTAGAAGATTTAATAAAAGTTTATGGTAAAGATTTTATTTTTGCCAGACTTAAAAAAATTCAAGACAGAGTTTTTGCTATGTCTGACCAAGAAGTAGAAAAAGAATTTAATCGTATTTGGAAAGGTCCGGATGATGCCGCCAAACAAGCATACATTCATAACAAATTACTACCCGACTATAGATTGAATAAGGAAAGCGTCGAGCAAGGTATGTCGGAAGCCATCTGCAGCCTGGAAGAGGCTCATGCTATATTTGATGACTTTGAACAGGCCATGGCTGCTCGTGGCTTGACTGAAGATGCATTTGATACCATCACAGACGAAGACATCATCCGCGAAACTGCTGCCTGGAGACGCAGCGCAGGCAAGAGCAAAAAAGGCGGACTCAATCGCAAAGGCGTTATGAGTTATCGTAGAGAACATCCCGGCAGTCACCTGCAGATGGCTGTGACCACCAAGCCGTCAAAGCTCAAGCCCGGCTCCAAAGCAGCCAAGCGTCGTAAAAGTTTCTGTGCCAGGATGTCAGGTGTGAAAGGCCCAATGAAGAAGCCCAATGGCAAACCCACCCGCAAGGCCTTGGCTCTTAGGAAATGGAACTGCTGATGCGAGCCCAAGAATTCGTCCGTGAAGGATTGCCCCCGTTTTTAACAAATGTATTTCGAGCGGGCGAGCCAGCGGTGGCCAAGGCGGTAAATGCTTTTAAAAATATTGTTGTTCCGCCACCGGCCGGCTCATCGATGCTGACTGGACGAGCACCTGCGAAACCTGAAGATATAACTCATGCTTATAGACTCATGAGCACTGGGGAACTGGAACATGCACAGGCTAATGGTGCTTTTCTACCCAATCCCAATGCTAATCGTGCCAACGGTTGGGATACCAATCACAAGTATTGGTCCAGTGGTGATGAACAAGGACAGTTCGGACGTACATTTGGCGGTGACGCAAGAGTCTCAGTACGTGTGCCAATAGACAAAGTGCCCAGCGACACAGCAGTCAACGCCGGCCACGCCGAAGTTCTAAATAAGGAAACAGGTGAATGGGCACCGGTTGTGATGAAACCATGAGAGCTGCTGAATTCATCACGGAAGTAAAGATAGACAACCGTGGTGGGCTGGGTGCTGTGCCGTACAATGCGGACGTGGATTACTTTGGACTCAAAGTGGCCATGAAGCCCAGCATGTTTCTTGCTCTGGGCTTGCCGTTAGATGCGAATGATCCTGAAGAGCGAGAGACCATACAATACCTGCGTCAGCAAATTGACAATCCTGGTTTTGGTGCGCCGTTTCTCACCATCACTGTACCACAGGCCTGGGAGGACGGCGACTTCAATCAGGAAGCCCGTGTGCGTGATCATGACGGCCGGCACAGGATGTATGCCATACTGGATCAGCAGGGCGATGCACCAGTTGAGACACATCTCTTTTTATCGCATTTCCGACGCAGAGATATCACCGATGACATCATTGCACATCTGCGCGATGGCATGTTGAATCAGAGCGGGCAGTATGTGAGTGGCCCAATATTTGGAGCAGCCGAATGAAAGTATATCACTATGTCTAATAGTTTCTGTCGTTTTTTAAGCAATGGATTGCGATTAGAATCATGGTCGGGAGAATTGGCAATAAGTCCATGTTGTTTTATTCCTCGTGTTTCAACAAATGATCCTAATATTGACACAATCATGTCTCAATATCATAATGCAACTGACTGCCAACACTGCTCATATCATGTGAGTGGTGATGTTAAGTATAATAGTTACGGTCCTAACAGAGCAGTCCGTCGGATTCCAGATGTGGATCATACTCATCCTGTCTCTGTGGAATTTGCTCTAGACAACAAGTGCAATGCAGCATGTTTAATGTGCTCTGATTCGTTCAGTACATTATGGCAAGAACAGAACAAAAAATTCAATATTAAAACTGATGCTGACTATCCCGACCCGCAGGATGATCAAAAAGTAGTCGACAACTTATTTGACCGATTTAATCTTTTGCATGTTGAGGATATAAACTTTTTGGGCGGAGAGCCGTTGATTTCTAAGACAAATATATTGGTCATGGATCGATTGATTAAATTGGGAATCTCACAAAATATTCAATTAACATTAACTACCAATGGCAGCACCAGGCTGACTGATCGTCAGACTGAGTTACTTGCTTGTTTTAAAAATGTAAAATTTAGTTACAGCATCGATGCTGTCGGAGACCGATTTCATTATCTAAGATATCCGTTGCAATGGGAAAAAATCGTGTCGGTCATTGATGATAATAGAAAAAACAAAAAAATAAAATCTTCAGTTCATTTCTGCATGACTTTAAATCCGTTAAATGCCTTTTATGTGGATGAACTATTAGATTGGGCAAATGGTTATTTTAGAGATGATCCGAGATTTCATATAAACATAAATCCTTGTGTTGGGGTCATGGATCTGAAATCACTGCCACCCGACGCAGTAGAATATCTATGTGAAAAGCATGCCGGAAATGATTATCTAATAGATCATTTCCGAAAGGGTAGGGCTCCTAGACCTCAGTTTCTTGAACATCTAATAGTATGGGATCAACGCAGAAATCTAGATTGGAAACAGACTTTTCCTGCTGCTGTTCCGTTTTTTGAAAAATATCTAGAGACTTAGTATGAGAGCAAGAGAAATAATGGAAGACGGTGCCAGCTCTGGCAGCACCGCCAGCGGCAGCATAGCACCAGTAAGCATGGCCATGGGCACACAAACAAGATCCGGAGGTTCATTACTTTCTGGTAAATACTTCACGGACTCGGACCCTACTCCGAATACCCCGAAAGAATACAAAAGGAACTCAAGTGCTCGCAGACAATTTAAAAATTCTCCTGGCAAGTAATTTTGCCTACTACATCAAAGCTCACGGCTTTCACTGGAACGTGGAAGGGCCAGACTTTGGGGAGCTGCATGAGTTCTTTCAAAACATCTACGAAGATGCATACTCGGCCATTGATCCCACAGCAGAATACATCCGCTACTTAGGTGAATATGCCCCGGCCAGCTTTGAGCGTTATGTAGAACTCACCCAGATTGCCGGACAGACAAAAATCCCACGTGCGCGACTCATGCTGGAAGAATTGCATGCCAACAACGATCAGATGCTGGAGATTCTCAATGGTTGCTTTGCTTCTGCCACTGATGAAAACGAACAGGGCATTGCCAACTTCATAGCTGAACGACTCAGTGCCCACGGCAAGTATCGTTGGCAACTGCTGAGTTATCTAAAAACGGAACGAGCATGAGCAATGACATAAAACAAATGCTGGAACGTCTGGCCACCGTGGAGGGTAGATTGACCCCCAGTGGGGTCAAACACGGCCTAAATTCTCAGCAACGTGAAGTTCCGCAACTGCCAGCATTGTTCAAGCCCAAGCACATACGTGCCTTGGGCAGCCGGACAGATCCTGCACATCCCATGGATGGATACATGGTAGGCGATAGTGTGCAATCACGTGGCACCGCGCTGGAGGAAGCCATAGCCGAAATTGAAGAAGACATGGTCAGTAAGGTCAAAAAAGATCTCACGCAATATCTTGACCACTTGGAGAAGAAAGGTCGTGTGAGCTCAGAGCTAAAAAACAAAGCCAGAGATGCTGTTGAGCGTGGCGAAGTAGAAGAAGGAGATGAGGTGGAAGAAGATCTATCCACAGTAGATAAAGTTCTAGCAGGAGCAAAAGGCTTTGGTAAAGGCTTTGCCAAAGGAATACCAGCTGTGGGTGCCGCATATCAAGCAAATGATGCTATAAACCGTGCGGCACTAGGTGACACACGTGGTGCAATGATTGCCGCCGCTGGTGCTTATCCTCCACTTAGTTTTCCATCCTTGGCAGTACAGGTGGCCAGAGACAAACACAATACCGGTAGCTTTTTTCCCGACGACGAGCAAATTGCAAACGCTGCCAAAGGTATTCCAGCGCCCCCGTCACCTGCAGAGTTGCAAGCAGCTGAGTGGTCAAAAAAAGCGGGGATCAATCCCAACACGTTATTGCCAGTAAAAGAAAATGCACCAGTTAGAACCTACACCATGGAAAATGGCACATGTTTAGAATGCTACGGAGATGATCAAGCAGGATTTGAAATACGTCATGCGGGGCGCAGCTTGCCCACAAGATTCTCCAATCTAGATCATGCGGACATGGCAGTCAAAATATTCCAGAAGCGCCGTGAGGCCAATCAGAATCAAGACTACTTGGAAGAAAAATAAAATGATCCTAGACAATTTCTTTGAGCCACGCAAAAAATCTATTGTTGAAGCAACAATGTCTCCAGGATCACCTGCACTGGCTGCACCCAAGGCACCCGCTGCTCCGGCAGCGCCTACTAATCCAGCAGCACCTGCGCCGCAGAGCAATCGCCAGTATTCTAAAACATACAACGCCCAGACCAAGACTTGGAATACCAATGCACCTGCGGCTAACCCAATGTCGCAAGATACTGCACAACGTGCTCAAAATCTACAACAGGTGCAACAGCAAGCAGCCCAACCAGACACAGATAATGATTTTGATAGTTGGGAACAGAGTGGCAACACAGCCGTGCCTGTGACCAAGGGCGGGGTCAAACAAAACTTATACCAAATGCCTGTGAGTCAGGTTCCCCAAGGTGCCAATGTCACACAAAAATACAATGCCTATCAACAACAAGGTGGTTCAGCAGTGCCTGTTGACTCAAATGGCAGCATACAACAACTGGGCAAGATACCCCTGGGCCAGGTGCCGCAGGGTGCCAACATCACACAGTCTCCAGGCGCAGGCGGTAATTTGGATAAAAATCTGCCAACAGCACCTGCCTTGGAAGAGGATGATCAATCAATAGACAAGGATCTGGTCAACCAGATCTACAGAAACAATCGCGATGTCATTGGGTCCAACATGAATCTGATTGAGCCCAAGACCATAATAGATCTTCCGGATGGCACACCTTATGAAATACAACCCGGTGATACCTTGTCCAAGATCGCTAAAAATATTCCAGCAATAAAAGCAGACGCGGCAGTATCAAATGCTTTTGTGGCAACAGAGCCTACCTGGATGGACAAACTAAAAAAAGCCGGAACAGGCCTGCTGGCCGGAGAACTTCCCTCTAAGGCCATTGGCAGTGCATTTCCATCATTGAAAAAACGTACACCTGTAGCAGCTCCCGTGGATAAAGTGGCAGCCGAACCTGTTGTCAAGGCACCACCCGAAATGGTCGCGCCTGCTGATTCAATGGATCCAGGAGAAGAGATTGTTGTTAAATCAAAAGTCAAACCGCACTTGCCGCCGCGCACTCCTAGTCCTGAACCGTTCATGCCACCAGTGGCACAACCGAGATTTCCGCACATTCCCAGTCCTCAACCTTTCATGCCAGCAGGCGCAAATCCTGAGCGACCAAAACCACCGTATATACCTACTCCTACGCCCACTGGCAAGGAGCCGCCACCGTCGGCTACCCCTACTGGTATTCCTGCTGCGACTGACAAGCTATCTCGATTGGAAAAAGGTGCCGAAACAAAAATCGGCCAAGCATACAATTGGCTTGCCAATCTAGTCAAAGGCCGCGAATCTGGCAACGATTATGACATTGGATACCATTATCCGCCAGGATCGGGCGGTGTCGGCCCTGACAAGAGAAAAAGCTCAGCATACGGCGCATACGGATTGACTCAAGCATATATTGACAATGCCCGCAAACTGGATCCCGCCCTGGACAAACCCATAGATAAATGGACCGCAGCGGATCAGGACCGTGCTTTCCAACTGGGTACCGCCACAAACGTAAAACGCATGAGTACCCTGGGTGTGGATCTTGCCAAGCATCCCGAAGCACCAAGCATTGCTCACGCTTTAGGCCCCGATGGTGCTGCCGATTATTTTTTAAACGGAAAGCTAAGTCAGGAAGCTATTGACAAAAACGGTGGTGAGAAAAAACTCAGGGCAATCATCGCACAACGAACCAAAGATGCTCAAAATGCGCTAGAGCTACAGAACAAAGAAAAATCAAAGCAAAAGACCAAAGAAAGCGCAGTAGCTGAAACTGTGCAGACCGTCAAGGTCATGTTGGAGACCGCTACCACACGTGATGATGTGCGTAGAATCAAAGACTACATTGATCGCCAATACACACGCCACGGACTGACTGATTCTGTGTCATTTGCTCAACGCAACCACTTGGTTGAACGAGTGATCGAGATCACTGCCAAACGCCTGCTACAGACATAAAGAACACACCTTAGGACCGGTACTCTGTTACCAAAAGTGTGGGGCGGCTGCTGCCCGGGAATGAACGATTCGCTACTTAGTAATTCTCAAAGTGAGCACATTTCCGTTGACTTTGCTGGCTGCATCAATTATACTTGCGTTTTACTAGGAGACACCATGTCAGACAAATCTTTCAACGGCGATCAAAAGATCAAACTCACCCAAATCATCAACGAAGGCATGCAGGTCATGCACGAGATTGATACCTTGCAAGGCGGCCTGAATGATACCATTAAGGCAGTGGCTGAAGAATTGGAAATCAAACCTGCTGTGCTGAAAAAAGCTATTAAGATCGCACACAAAGCCGAATTTGGCAAAGCCAAACAAGACCACGAGTTGCTGGAAACTATTCTGGAAACTGTTGGCAAAACTCTATAAATATTGCTTTTAACAGCAACGAGTCGCTCACGACACGAGCATGAATCACGGCCCGCCGGCCATAAACGGAGAACAATGAGTTACGTTGATGCACTTTATGATCGCGCACACGATCGAATCCATGTGGTTGAACGGAAAGATGGGCAAAGAGTCTATCGAGAATATCCGGCCAACTATGTTTTCTACTACGATGACCCGCGTGGAAAATTCCAATCAATCTACGGCACACCTGTAGCAAGATTTTCTAGCAAGAACAACAAAGAGTTCCGCAAAGAAGTGCGTATGCACTCCAGCAAAAACATCTACGAATCGGATATCAATCCCATATTCCGTTGTTTAGAGGACAACTACAAAGGCCAAGACGGCCCCAAACTACACACAGCATTCTTTGACATCGAAGTGGACTTTGATCCCGAACGCGGATTCTCACCTGTGACAGATCCATTCAATCCTGTGACTGCAATTTCCGTGTACATGGATTGGATGGATCAACTGGTCACGCTGGCTGTGCCACCTCGACACATGAGCATGGAAACTGCACAAGACATTGCAGCAGAGTTTGACAACTGCTTTGTGTTTGAAAAAGAAGCAGACATGCTGAACACGTTCTTGGACTTGATCCAGGATGCTGACATTCTCACTGGATGGAACTCAGAAGGCTATGACATACCCTACACCGTGAATCGTATCAGTAGGGTACTAAGCAAAGATGACACACGACGCATGTGTTTGTGGAATCAGTTTCCCAAGCCACGCATGTTCGAACGCTTTGGTGCAGAGAACGAGACCTTTGATTTGATAGGCCGTGTGCATATGGACTATATGCAACTGTATCGCAAATACACCTATGAAGAGCGTCACAGCTATGCACTGGATGCCATTGGTGAATACGAAGAGATTGGTCGCAAGACTGCATTCGAAGGCACACTGGATCAACTGTACAATCAGAACTTCAAGACCTTTATTGATTACAATCGTCAGGACACAATGTTGATAGGCAAGCTGGACAAGAAACTGCGTTTCTTGAGTCTGGCCAACACCCTGGCACATGAGAATACCGTGTTATTGCAGACCACCATGGGTGCAGTGGCAGTGACTGAGCAGGCCATCATTGTGGAAGCTCATGAACGTGGTATGGTAGTTCCCAATCGCAAAGAAAGGCTCTCCAGTGAAGACACGCAAGCCGCAGGTGCCTATGTTGCTTATCCCAAAAAAGGCATCCACGAATGGATTGGCTCCATCGACATCAACTCGCTCTATCCCAGTGCTATTAGGGCCCTCAACATGGGGCAGGAAACCGTTGTTGGCCAATTGCGGCCCATAATGACTGATCGGCTAATCAATGACAAGATGGCCCGGGGCGACAGCTTTGCTGCTGCCTGGGAGGGATTGTTTGCCAGCCTTGAATACACAGCCGTGATGGAACAACAACGCGGCACAGAAATCACTATAGACTGGCAAGATGGCACAGAGACCATACACTCCGGTGCCGAGATATGGAGGATGATTTTTGATTCCAACCAGCCTTGGATCTTGAGTGCAAACGGTACCATCTTCACTTACGAGAAGGAAGCAGTGATTCCGGGCCTGCTCAAGCGTTGGTATGCTGAACGCAAAAACATGCAGAAGAAAGCCGGCGAATATGAGGGCAAAGATGATGTGCAGTTTGAATACTGGGACAAACGTCAGTTGGTCAAGAAGATTAACCTAAACAGTTTGTATGGTGCTATTCTTAATCCTGGTTGTAGATTCTTTGACAAGCGCATTGGTCAATCAACCACACTGGTAGGTCGCTCCATTGCCAAGCATATGGATGCGTATGTGAACGAATGCATCACAGGCGAGTATGATCACACAGGTAAATCAATCATCTACGGTGACACAGACTCATGTTACTTCACTGCCTGGCCTATGCTGGAAAAAGAAGTTACAGAAGGTCGTATGGAATGGTCCGCTGAGACTTGCATCGCGCTGTACAACTCCATAGCAGATCAAGTGAATGAATCGTTTCCCGGCTTTATGGAACAGGCATTCCACTGCCCGAGAGAGATGGGGTCTGTTATACGCGGCGGCAGAGAGATTGTGGCCAGAACTGGCTTGTTCATCACCAAGAAGCGTTATGCTGTGCTGTACATTGACAAAGAGAACAAGCGTGTGGATGTGAATGGCAAGCCGGGTAAAGTAAAGGCCATGGGGTTGGATCTCAAAAGATCAGACACACCCGTGATAATTCAAGAGTTCCTGAGCGAGATTCTAAATAAGGTACTGACAGGAACACAGAGAGAAGAGATCGTGGCGCGCATCAGAGAGTTCAAGTATGTATTCATGGAACGGCCGGGCTGGGAGAAGGGGTCGCCCAAGCGTGTGAACAATCTGACCAAGTATAGAAAAGAAGAAGAACGACTGGGCAAAGCCAACATGCCAGGACATGTGCGAGCAGCTATGAACTGGAACAACTTGCGTAGGATGAACTCGGACAACTATTCAATGCAGATCGTGGATGGCATGAAGACCATCGTGTGCAAGCTCAAAGGCAATGCCTTGGGTTGGACCAGTATTGGCTACCCCACAGATGAGATGCACTTGCCACAATGGTTCAAGGACTTGCCATTTGATGATGGTGAGATGGAGGCCACTGTAGTAGATCAAAAGATCGACAATCTATTGGGTGTGTTGGGGTGGGATTTAAAGTCCAGTACCAACACAGAAAACACATTTACTAGTTTATTTTCTTTTGAATGACACTCAGCCAAATTGTACAATTTAAAAATCAGATAGATAGCCTACGTGTTGATCCAGTTGGCAGTGAATTCGTACGACATCTTGAAGATATACTGCATCATGTGAGCAGCAACGAGATACGTGCGGAATCAGACATACAGAATGTTGAGCAGGATCTTGACGCAGTAAAGCAGTCAGTTGATGCATTCCGAAACTCGTTCGCCAATGTGTCAAGGTCCTTGCAACACATGGTTGAATCAAGAGACCCCGGCATGTATGATCACAGCATGCGAGTTTATCAAGAAGAGTTTTCACAAGATACTGTAGAACATATCCTCAATCGAGGATTGCCAATTGACCGGGCTAGCGAAAACATCTTGTTGGCCAGAGTGAAAAGTTATGCCGATTGGAGACTGCCCGGCATGATCATCCGACCTGCCATGCAAGATTACATAGACAGCATGGTAGCACTGGATCCATTGTATCTAGTGGATCATGACGTTGGATTACTTGAGCCGGCAAAGGAAAGATATCTACCCGAATATCAACGTCGCTTGCGCTTGTACACCATAAACGATTATGTCAGGCGACCCATATTCAAAAACTTTCCCAAGAATCAGTTTGGGTTGATCTTTGCTTACAACTACTTCAACTACAAACCGCTGTCGGTGATCGACGACTACTTGGCAGAAATGTATCAACTGTTGCGACCCGGTGGTGTGTTGATCTTTACCTACAACAACTGCGACCTGTGGCATTGTGTGTCATTTGCTGAAAAGAACTTCATGTGTTATACCCCAGGTGTGAAAATATGGGACCTGGCACACAAGCATGGGTACGCAGTGACATTTGAACACAATGGATTGTTGGATGCCAAGTGGATAGAGTTGAAGAAGCCTGGCGAAATTGTCAGCATAAGAGGCGGCCAGTCATTGGCCAAAATAGTTGTGGGTCAGTGAAAAAACCTATATACTATACACAATACAAGGAGATTAGTATGAAAGATTATCTATTAGATTTAGTTGAACACACATATGACCTGGGCTGTATCAGCTTGGTCAAGATTGTTGGCACCGATACTGCCACCAGCATGAGCGGCTTGGCCGAGGACTTGAGCGTGGTAGTACAAGCGGATTTTAAAAATCCTGTGCCCGAGTTTATCGGAACATTTGGCATGCCCAATCTTGGCAAGCTCAAGACTCTGATCAACTTGCAAGAGTATCGTGAAGATGCCACGCTCACCATCACCAAGCGAGCCACTGGAGAGCCAGATGGTATCAACTTTGAAAACAAGGCCGGTGACTTCCGCAACACCTATAGGTTCATGGCCAGTGAGATTGTGAATGACAAACTCAAAACAGCCAAGTTCAAAGGTGCCACATGGCATGTGGAATTTGAACCCACCAATGCTGCTATCCAGAGACTGAAATGGCAGATGACTGCCAATGCCGAAGAAGCCAACTTCACAGTGAAGATTGAAAACGGAGATCTTAAATTGTTCTTTGGTGACCACTCCACACACGCAGGCAACTTTGTGTTCCATCCTGGAGTGAAAGGCTCACTCAAACGTGCCTGGGCTTGGCCTGCTGCACAGGTACACAGCATCCTGTGTCTCACTGGAGACAAGATCATGCGCATCAGCGACGATGGTGCTGCACAGATCACTGTGGATTCAGGTATCGCAGTTTATAACTACATCTTACCAGCGCAGTCAAAATGATCAAACATGTGTATGGCAGTGGTCGATATCTAACCACTACGAACAACCAGGCCACCAACTATATGAACAACTATAGCGGTGCTCAAGGGCTGGGTAATATTCGGTTCAACACCACAATTCAGGGCTTGGAAGTGTATGATGGCACAATGTGGCATCCGGTACAGATGGACACTGTGAATTTGAGTCTGACATCGGATGCCCAGGATGCCATTGCTTGGGCGGATCAAAAGCGTGGAGAAGAAATCAGGATGCAGACACTGGCTGAGAAGCATCCTGCTGTGGCTGATCTCATGGCAGCGGTGCGTGACGCTGAAGAAAAACTGCGCATAGCAGTAGCCCTGGTACAGGTATGACTCAAGACAATCTCACTGCCAAGCAGAATGACTATGCTGTGTTCCTGCCAGCCATATCTGGATTCTATGCCACATTCGTGGGCAAGCAACGGGATCCAGTGAATGGTCCTTATGTGGATCCTGCACGAATGCCCACAGGCATACCAGACATGGAACAACTGAACTGGCTCAACAGCACTAAAGCATTGTTTCCTTACCGGTGGAGCCTGTATTCAGGTGGGCATGCCAACCTGGACTTGAACAAGCAGGACTGGTCGGAAGACATGGTTCGCAACAGAGAACCAGGCACGTTCATGCTGGGCGACTCTGGTGGATTCCAGATTGCCAAAGGCCTGTGGGAAGGTGACTGGAAAGCCAACTCGGGCTGTGCCAAAGCACAGAAGAAACGTGAGTCAATCCTCAATTGGCTGGACAATGTGTCTGACTACTGCATGACACTTGATATTCCAACCTGGGTCATACACGATAAAAAAGCATCCAAGGCCTGTCAAATCACCACGCTGCAAGAAGCTGTGGACGCCACCAAGTTCAACAACGAATACTTCATGCGGCACCGCAAAGGTGTTCGCAATGGTGGCACCAAGATTTTGAATGTGTTGCAGGGCGACAATCACACATCAGCTGATGCGTGGTACCAAGAGATGAAACACTTTTGCGACCCTGCCCAGTATCCAGACACACATTTTGATGGCTGGTCAATGGGTGGACAGAACATGTGCGACGTGCATCTGGTGCTCAAACGTCTGGTCACCTTGCGCTATGACAATCTCTTGCAGGAAGGCATACATGACTGGATGCACTTCTTGGGCACAAGTAAGTTGGAATGGGCGGTGCTGCTCACTGCTATCCAACGTGCAGTTCGCCGGCATGTGAATCCGGCTTTTACCATCAGCTTTGATTGTGCCAGCCCGTTCTTGGCCACTGCTAACGGTCAGGTGTATCATGAGATTGATACCACGCACAACAGCAAGTGGTCTTATAGAATGAGCCCCATAGCTGACGACAAGAAGTACAGCACAGACACACGCCCATATGGGCCAGCTGTGGTAGCAGATGGCTTGGTCAATCACTTTGATGAAAGCCCTATCAGCCAACATCTTACCATGAAAGACATCTGTATCTACAAGCCCGGTGATCTCAACAAGATCGGCAAAGAAGGTCGGACGTCATGGGACTCATTCTCATATGCATTGCTGATGGGTCACAATGTATGGACACATTTGGAATCGGTACAACGTGCCAATCGTGAATATGATTCTGGCACCAAGTGGCCTCGCATGCTGTGGAACGAAAAAGGTGACCATGCTCGATTCCATGACATAGTGGAAGCTATCTTTGCTGCTCCAACCAAACACGACAGCATGAACATCATCGAACACTACAACAACTACTGGATGGACGTGGTGGGCACACGTGGATTCAAAGGCAAGAAAGCCATGAATGCCAGGACACAATTCAATGCTCTATTTGACATGGTAGAGGTTGACAGTGACCCAGAAGATCTGTTAAACTCACAAGCATTACAACAACTTGAACAGGATCAAGTATGAACCGCGAAGGTCATGAGGATGTCAAGTTCTTTTACGGAACTGAAGTAGAACACACTCCGGCATTTGGAATGCCCACATTGTTTGTGGTCGGTATTCAAGAACAGGAATGGATTGGATATAACTTGAATGGTCGGGGTCATATCTACTTTGGTGCTAATCAAAGTTTTCCCAATCCAGATATAAATGATGCTGCTGCATGGAAACCTTGGGAAGACATGATCCGAGGCTTTCTTGATCGCGACTATCTATGTACCCTGGATATAGATGTCCGATGCGTGGAAGGACTGCTAGAATCAGGATTGTGTGATTATCGCAACTTCATTCCCATGATCTCTGTGAAAATGCCTTACATCCGGCAGCTGGGCTACAATGCCACACTCAAACTGGACGACCGAGACTTTGCTGCTACCAACCCTGGCGTTTGGTGTCACAGCATACACGACTTACAAAATTGGGATCGCTTTACTGACTGGTCTAAATATACCAAGGACGAAACACTATGAATCAACGAGAACAAATATTACTAGAACAACGCAAGCGAGTGCGTGATCATGCAGAACGCAAGATCTGGGTCACGTTCCGCAAAGAAGGCATCCATCGATATCCAGCCGCTGACACAGATCCCGCACTGGCCACTGGAGATGAATATGACGTATCGTTTCTTGCTAGTCCTCATCGTCACATCTTTCATTTCCGGGTGTGGATCGATGTGTTCCATAATGACCGAGACATCGAATTCATCCAGTTCAAACGATGGCTTGAGAATCTGTATCGCGATGCCACTCTGAGTCTAGACTACAAGAGCTGTGAAATGATGGCGGATGATCTCTACGATCAGATTGCTGCTAGATATCCAGACCGAGCGATCTGGATCGATGTTGCCGAGGATGGTGAGAACGGCGCATCTATACAATACAATCTCGCCCAACCTGCCCACTCAATCAAATTCTAATAGGAAACAACATGGCAAAAATCACATTCCGTACCAACCCCCGCGTGACTGAGATCTTCGATGATCTCGAGCAGTACGAGGAGTTCTGCAAGGACTACGGATATCGTTACAACGAAGCGGATCTCTACAACTTCAAGAGCTACGCATGGCAGCAATACACCAAATATGCGCAAGGCAAGAATGCCAAGAACATGTGGTGGGAAGATGCTCGTAGATTGGCAGGACACCGCGCATGAGAAAACTCTACTACATGGGGCTGGAAAGCTATGAGGCCCGTTATACACTACAGCTGACCGAGTGGAATCGTCGTGTGTTCGACCAACACAATCTCGACGTGGTGTATGTGCCCGGACTCACCTTAGACAATAGCCAAAAGATCGTGGTTGGACAAGTGCTGGACGCACATGGACGCAGCTACTTTGGCATGAGCCAGTTGATGAATCTGGTCAGACTCATGCAACAAGGAGAAGTCACCAATGAAGATGTTATCTACTTTGAAGACATGTTTCAGCCAGGCATTGAGTCGCTGCCGTACATACTCAATCAAGTGCCTGAGAACCTGCGTCCTCGCATTTTTGTTCGCTGTCTTGCTCAGTCTATCGATCCCGATGACTTTGTTCATGTCTGGGGGATGGCTAAGTGGATGGGTCTCTATGAGAAAATGGTGTGTGAAATGGTTCGGGATAGCGGTGGAGCAGTTCTTGCGACTAATGAAGAAATGGTCATGCACATGAGAGTGGCCGGATGGGATGTGCCCATCTACAACATCTCGGGCTTGGCATTTGGCAAGGCTGAAGTGCTGGAACGCATTGGCGGTGCTGGCAACGTCCGACCATTCGCAGATCGCCCACGCCGTGTGGGATTCGCAGCACGTTTTGACCAAGAGAAGCAACCGGGCTTTTTCATGGACTTGATCGAGATGTACAGCCAACTTACTGACGAACCATGTGAGTTTGCCATCTACTCAGGTGGTGAGTTGCGTAGCAACAACCCAGAGTATGTGGCTCGTGCTCGCAGGATGGAAGCTGAAGGCAACCTCAAAATCTACGACAACATCAGCAAGAATGAATACTATGCTCACCTTAATTCAACTCGTGTGCTTTTCAATTGTGCTCTTCAGGATTGGGTTTCAAACACCGTCTCAGAAGCGGATACCCTTGGATGTAATGTGCTGTATCCTGCTTATCGGTCTTTCCCCGAGACTTTTGCAAATGATCCCAACAGACTTTATGTAGCTTGGTCAATAGATGATGCCTATCACAAGATGCAGAATCTACTTCGCGAGCCACATCACAACATGGGCTTGATCTCAGACTGGAACAACGGTACCGTGGATCGTGTGATTGACATCATCCAAGGACGTGGCGAGCAATGGAACCGAGCTGGCAACAGATATCGTGATCATGTGGCTCATGAGAAATACCAAGTGGTGAAAGTGCAATGAAAGTAGCAGTCACAGGTGCAGCAGGCTACATCGGTGGCCAGATCTCACTAGCGTTGAAAGATGCTGGACATGAGGTCCAGGGTATTGATCGCCGCCCGTGCCCGCCACATCTCAAGGATGTATTTGATCAGTTTGTGCAGGCGGATATCGACAGCAATCAGGCCAAAACAAAACTGATACAGTTTGTGCCCACAGCCATCGTGCATTGTGCCGGCACTAGCCTGGTTGGGCCCAGCATAAAACATCCGTCAGATTATTATCACAACAATGTGATCAAGACCACCCACTTGTTGGATCTTGTACATAATGCCTTGCCCAAGACCAGAATCATCTTCAGTTCTTCGGCAGCGGTGTATGGCAAACCTATCATGACTCCGTGTCATGAAGTAGATCCTTGCGAACCTGTGAGTCCATATGGTGAAAGCAAGCGCATGGTGGAACAGATCCTGGCCAGTTATCACCAAGCATACGGCCTGGATTATGTGGCATTCCGTTATTTCAACGCCTGCGGTGCTGATCCTGAGGGTAGACATGGACAAGAACCCGGCGCCACACACATCATTGCCAGAGTGTTAGAAAGTATTCGAGATGGCAAAGAATTTGTGCTCAACGGCATTGACTATCCTACCCCCGACGGAACCTGTGTTCGTGACTATGTGCATGTAGCTGATATTGCCCGAGCACATGTGATGGCGTTGGATCCAAAAGTCACAGCAGGCGTATATAATCTTGGATCCAATAACGGAACCAGCAACAGAGAAATCATTGATGCAGCACAACGGGTCACTGGCAGTGCGGTGACCGTTCAACTTGGTGCCCCGCGAGCAGGCGATCCGCCCATGCTCACTGCCAGTGCTGCCAAGTTTGGAATGGTTGCCGGCAACTGGATGCAGTATGAATTGGATGATATGATACAACATGCATGGAACTGGTATGCTAGATAAGATATTGGAATTTGAAAAGGCCTTGGCCACGTACACCGGTGCTCCTTATGCGATCATGACTGATTGCTGCACCCATGCCATCGAGATGTGTTTGCGCTATGACCGAGTGAGAGGTCTCAAGATGACTCCATTCACCTATCTCAGCATACCCATGACCATGCACAAGCTGGGCATCCACTATGTGTATCTGGAAGAGGATGCTCAGACCTGGATCGGAGAATATAATTTTGGCTACACCAGAATCTGGGATAGTGCCAGACGCTTGGAACCAGACATGTACAAACATGGACAGATGCAATGCTTGAGCTTTGGACACACAAAGCCTTTACAGATAGGCCATGGCGGTGCTATACTGCTTGATAACAAGCGGGCTTATGACATGATGATAAAACAACGATATGATGGTCGCGACCTAAATATCACACCCTGGCAGTCACAAAAGACTTTCCAGGTAGGATATCACTACAAGCCCTCTGTTGAAGATGCTGTGCGTGGATTGGAATTGTTGGCACAATACGAATCACAAGAACCTGTGTTTGTGCAGTATCCTGATTTGAGAACTATAACCATTAAGGAATAACATGTCAGAAGAATTCGTGCCAGATACATTACTAGCCGGCAGTGACGAAGAGTTTGTGCCGGTAGAAGGGCAAACATATGTACGGAAGAAAGCCGGTAGCACACAGGGTCGGAATCTCAGTGCCGCACTACGCGATAGAATGAAAACAGATGGCAAGAGATTCTGGGCCGGCGACAACATCAGTGAGTATTTGGATGAAACCTTAAAGACTCAGCTAATCGACGAAGCCACAGGAGCATTTGAAAAAGTGTTAGACACATTGTTGATTGATCGTGAAAACGATCCTAACTCTAAGGGCACAGCACGACGCCTGGCCAAGATGTACTTCAATGAAATAATGGAAGGTAGATATGAACCAGCACCAGACGCCACCGCTTTTCCCAATGACTCGGCAGAACGCTACGAAGGTATGTTGGTGGTTAGAAGTGAGCTTCGTAGTATGTGTAGTCACCATCATCAGCCTGTATCTGGGGTGGCTTATATTGGGATTATCGCCGCCAACAAACTTATTGGCTTATCTAAGTACACTCGCATTGCTCAGTGGTGTGCCCGTCGCGGTACTCTTCAGGAAGAACTCTGCAACGACATCGCAAGAGAAATAATGAAAGCCACTGATGCTGCGGATGTGGCAGTTTATATACAGGCCATTCATGGCTGCTGTGAAAATCGCGGTATTATGGCACATTCAAGTCTCACACAGACCACTGTGCTCAAAGGTGCATTCCAGACTGACCAAAGCACAAAGAAAGAGTTCTTTGACAATATCAAACTGCAACAGGAGTTCGCACCGCGATGAAATCTTACGAAACACTAGAGCAAGCCCGGGCCGCCGGCGTGGCACCTTGGGATCAACTGGTACAAGAACTCAGCGACTTCCATGTCGCTGTGTTTCAAGATCGATATCCTGTGACTCAAGGCCACCTGTTGTTTGTGCCCACCTACAATACATTAACCGTGATCAACGATGCATTCGAAAGTGCATTGCGATACGGTGAGAAGATGGTCAGACAGGGCAAGTATGATGGCTACAATATTGGATTCAACTCTGGTAGTTCAGCCGGACAGACTGTGATGTATCCACATGTGCATCTCATCCCAAGACGAACAGGCGACTGTGAGGATCCTGTAGGCGGTGTGCGTGGGGTCATACCCGGGCAAGCCAACTACAAAACCGCTGGCTATACTCAGCCAGCATAAATACTCATACACCGGCCTATCGGCATCGTCCCGGTATACAAACTCCGCCGCCTATGCTATAATCTAACATAGGAGAAAATCATGGCAAAATACTATTCTACAAAACACTACGGGCACAACCTTGGGTTGAGTGCTGTATTCCGTCAACCAAACGCAGATCACAGTCATTGTCACCTGCTGCACGGTTATAGTCTTGCGTTTACATTCACATTTGGTTGTGATACGCTAGACAACAAAAACTGGGCAGTAGACTTTGGCGGACTCAAGCCACTCAAGGCCTGGCTGGAAGATCATTTTGATCATAAGCTGGCATTAGATAAAACAGATCCATATCTTCATAAGTTTCTAGAATTAGAGGTATTGAATTTGGCAGAGATCCGTATCTTTGATGGCGTGGGTGCGGAGAAGTTTGCTGAACATGCTTTCGACTTTGCCGACCAACTGATACGTGAAAAGACCGACGGTCGCTGCTATTGTGTTCGAGTGGAGTGTGCGGAACACGGTGCCAACTCGGCCATATACGAAGGATAAGGACTTCGATGACAGAACACAAGTATGACATAGCCATGTTGTTGGCCACTAGAGGCCGTACCACTAGTCTAGACCGCAGCATCAAAACTTTAGTAGAGCTGTCAGACCATCCGAAAAAACTACAATTGATGTTTGCGTTTGACAAGGATGACGATATCGGTACAACCTACTTCAGGAGCACCTTGCAGCCTTGGTTAGATTCTAAGTCCGTAGCATATACTGCTATGAGGTTTGATCGGCTGGGCTATGTGAACTTGCACAAATACAACAATGCATTGGCCAAAGTATCTGACAGCAAATGGTTGATGATCTGGAACGATGATGCTGCCATGCAGTCTCAGGGTTGGGATACTGTGATCATGAGCCACACCAGTGAGCATCTCACGCTGTTGGGCTTCTGCACACATAACATGCATCCTTACAGCATTTTTCCTATCATTCCACGTGCATGGTTTGATTTGTTGGGATACATTTCTCCACACAGCTCACAGGATGCGTGGCTGAGCCAGCAGGCGTACTTGTTGGACATATACGAGCGCATTCCAGTTGATGTGCTGCATGATCGTTTTGATCTTACTGGCAACAACGGTGATGCTACTTACTTGGACCGGCACATACTTGAAGGCAAGCCAGGAGATCCAAATGATTTTCACAGCATACAAAATTTACGACTGCGCCAGGGTGACTGTGCTAGATTAGCCACATACATGCAACAACACGGGCAAAGCACTGAATATTTTGAAAACATATTCAAAGGTGTCCAAGAACCTTGGCAACGATTACTGGAGAATGATCCCAATCATCAGATGAAACAATTTGCCAATCCTCATTTTGGAAAGTCGGCCACTGCTGAACCCATAAGTACATAATGACATACAAAATTGCCTGGGTTCAGCCCAACTTTCAACAAGGCCCCAAAGAGTTCAATGCCTACTACTTGCCGTATTCGGCCGGTGTGGTATGGAGTTATAGTCTTGCGGATCCTTGGATACGAGAACGATTCGAAGTTACTGATTGGATATGGCGCAGAGATCCTACCAATGAACTTGCATTAAAACTCAGCACTAACCACATGGTAGCATTCTCTACCTATGTGTGGAATCATCGTTACAACTATCAACTGGCGCAGTTGATAAAAACACTCAACCCTGAATGCCTTATAGTGTTTGGTGGTCCCGAAGTGGCCATTGAGGATCCGGAATTGTTTGTGAAAGAACCGTTCATGGATCTGGTAATCTGCTACGAAGGCGAGATAACTTTTAAAAATTTGCTCAAACACTTTGAAACCAAAGATTGGGAAAACGTATCCGGCCTGCTGATCAATCGAAATGGCCAAGCAGTAAAAACTCAAGATGCCACACGCATTGACTCATTGGAAGAAGTACCCAGTCCGTATCTGTCAGGCATCTTTGACAAGATGATCGCAGACCATCCTGAAGTAACATGGCAAGGCACTCTGGAAACCAATCGCGGATGCCCGTTTGCTTGCACCTTCTGTGACTGGGGCAGTCTCACATACAACAAAGTCAAGAAGTTTGAACTTGAACGTGTGTTTGCAGAACTAGAATGGATGGCCACACGCAACTTTGACTGGATCTCAATCACCGATGCCAACTTTGGCATGTTTCCCGAACGTGATGGTATGATAGCTGACAAGATTATCGAGTGCCAAGAAAAATACGGATCTCCCAGAACATTTAGTGTGGCCTGGGCTAAAAATCAAAAGAAAGAAGTAATCGACATCGTGAAGAAATTGCTGGATGCTCGTGGCTTCAATCAAGGATTGACACTGAGTGTGCAGAGTCTGGACCTGGATGTGTTGGAAAATATCCGCCGCAAGAACATGGAGATGAACAAGCTGAATGAAGTGTTTGAGCTGTGCGACCAACGTAACATTCCTGCATACACAGAACTTATACTTGGGTTGCCTGGTGAGACTTTACAGACCTGGAAGAAGAACTTCTATGCCTTGTACGACTTGAATCAGCATACTGGTATCACTGTGTTCCAGGCTCAGCTGTTGGAAAATGCCGAAATGAATTTATTGCAGAAGAAGCTGTTCAAGATCACCAGCCAGCCAGTGACCGATTACTTTGCCGGCAGCTATAGTGTAGAACACATTGAAGAAAGCATCAATGTTATCACTGGTACCAAAGACATGCCCACCCCAGTGATGCTGGATGCACAGATCTTTTCATGGTTCCAGACCACATTCCATATCAATGGATTTGCCACCTTGGTGGCCAGATTCATCAACAAATACAAAGGTATAAGTTACGATGAGTATTATGAAGATCTATTTGAGTACTTCATGACCAACGAATGGTTGAAGAAAGAAGAAGCCGAAGCAAGACAATACTTCTCCAACTGGATGAATACTGGACGAATCAACCATCCCAAGATTGGTGTGGAGATACATGGCTGGAACATCATACATAGAACCAGCATGAACATGCATCAAGAAAATCGAGTGGATGAACTGTATGATTTCTTAGAGACATTTTTGCAACGCTACGATCTGCCCGAAAACATGTTGGCCAGCTTGATGAAGCTACAAAGAAGCTACTACATCAAGTACAATGATAGAAATCAATATCCTATGAATCTTGAATCAGATTACAATCTCTGGGATTACTTGAGTTTCAATCGGCCTCTGAAGAAGATTGCTACGACATATCGCCTGGACTTTCCGGAAGACAAGACCATGAGTCTCAATCGATTCCTGGAATTGTTTTACTTTGCAAGACGTAGAAACTTTGGCAAGGCCACTGTGGATCTTGTGGGTGGCGAAAATATCAAAGGCACACGTCGTGGTGCCGGTGCAGCCAAAGCACAAGGTTCTTTCTCTATCAAGAAAAAATCACTTACCACATAAACCGATTGCGAGACCTCATGAGTGCTGGATTTAAATATGATATCAGCGTACTTTTGCCCACCCGTGGCCGCACCGATGCGCTGAGAAAAAGCATACAATCATTGTATGACAATGCGACTGATCCTGCATCTATACAGTTGATGCTGGGGTTTGACCGAGATGACCCTGTTGGATTAACTTACTTTGATATCAGCCTGAAACCCTGGTTGGATGGTATTCAGGCCAATTACACTGCATTGAAATTTGAGCCAATGGGATACATACGTCTCAACGAATATGTGAATGCCATGGCCGCGCAGATCAAATCAAGATGGTACATCATCTGGAATGACGACGCCGTTATGCAGACTCCGGCATGGGATACCACCATCATGAGCTATGCTGGTCAATTTCGACTGTTAGCATTCTGCACACACAATCTACATCCCTACAGCATCTTTCCCATAGTGCCACACAAATGGCTAGAGCTGTTGGGATATCTGTGCCCACATCAGATTTCGGATGCTTGGTTGAGCCAACAGGCCTACTTGTTGGACATCTACCAACGCATACCAGTGGAAGTGGCTCACGAACGCTATGATCTCACTGGCAAAAATCTGGACGAAACATTCAACAACAGACCCATGCTGGAAGGCAACCCACAAGATCTCAGAGACTTCTTGCATGCGGACGTGGTAGAACTTAGGTATATGGACTGCAAAAAACTATCCGGATACATGGACAGCATTGGCATGAAAACTGATTTTTTCTGGAATGTTCTCAGAGGCACACAAGACCCCTGGGAGAAGCTGAAGATCAACGACGTGAACCACCAACAATCACAGTGGAGCATGGAGATCAAACGATCCATCATAGAAGGATAATCAATGGATGACAACACACTAGAACAGCGTATCATACGTTACTGGGACAACCAACCCTGCAACATTTTGCATGGCACTGCCAAGGTGGGCACACTGGACTTTTATCAACAGGTATCCGAACGCAGATATCGTGTGGAATCACACATGCGAGAGTTTGCCGGCTTTCACTTATGGCAAGGCAAGCGTGTGCTGGAGATTGGCTGTGGCATTGGCACAGACGCTGCTGAGTTTGCCCGATATGGTGCGGACTACACTGCGATCGACATCAGTTCCAAGACTGTTGAACTGGCACAACAACGATTCAAGGTAGAAGGATTGGAAGGTCACTTCATCTGCGGCGATGCCAGCGACGCTGCGATATATCAAGGCCTGGAAAAATTTGATCTTGTGTATAGCTGTGGAGTCATGCATCACTTTCCACGCATCAATCACATGATACAGAATGCCTACGATGTGTTGATACCTCAAGGAGAGTTCAGATTCCTGGTGTATGCCAAGAACTCATGGAAGTACAGCATGATCCGCAAAGGACTGGACCAGTTTGAAGCACAAAATGGTTGCCCGTATGCCAAGGCCTATACCAATGATGAAGTGTATGATTTGCTGGATGATAGATTCAACATTGAAAGATTGCGCCAGGCGCACTGCTTCATGTACAATGTGCCTGCATACAAGCAAGGCAGATATGAACTGGAGCCGTGGTTTGCAGCCATGCCAGAAGAAATGCGTGAAGCTATCAAAGAATACCTGGGATGGCATCTGCTGGTCAAAGCACGGAAACAATGAAACGGTTATTTGCATTTGGTTGCAGCTATACCAACTACCGATGGCCCACATGGGTGGATTGCCTGGCACCTGAGTTTGATCACACACACAATTGGGGGCAATCAGGAGCAGGCAATCATTACATATTCAACTCTGTGATGGAGGCCGATCAACAGCATCAATTCAATCCAGGTGATACTGTGATAGTGTGTTGGACCGGAGTTACAAGAGATGATAGATACGTGGATGGTCGATGGCACACCTTGGGAAACATGTTTGCCAGTCCCATATACAATACGGATTATTTGAAAACACATGTTGATGAACGTGGATATCTCATAAGGGATCTAGCATATGTCAAAGCAGTCAAGTCTCTGTTGGAACATACCAAAGTGACCTGGGTGTTTCTCAGTATGTGTGCTTTTCCTGTTTATGATGATGTGACAGAATTGTATAGCGATGTGCTAGGTTGTGTGTTGCCTGGCTATGATCAAACTGTATTTCAGAATCGCTGGCCCAAGCCCGGTGTAGATCCGCATCCCAGTCCAGCCGAGCATTTGGCCTATCTGGACGCAGTATTACCAGGATGGGTGACAAAATCAGAGACTCGTGTTAAAATGCACGAAGCCAGTATCAATCTAAATAAAGATCCAAACTACTCAGGAATGACCAAGGTAAAAAGATTATGAGCAAAATCAAAATAGCAGAACTGTTCTACAGCATACAAGGTGAAGGCAGATACATGGGCGTGCCGTCGGTGTTCTTAAGAACATTCGGATGCAACTTTAAATGTGCCGGATTTGGCATGGCACGAGGAGAACTCAGCGATGAAGCAAATACGATCAACCCCGATCTTTACAAGGATTACAACTCGCTGCCTTTGGTATCTACAGGCTGTGATAGTTATGCTAGTTGGGATCCTAGGTTTCGGCATCTGTCTCCTGTGCTTGATACTGATGCGATTGCCCACGCTATTGTGGACTCGCTTCCGCACAAGGAATGGCGCGACGAACATCTGGTGATCACAGGCGGTGAGCCATTGCTGGGTTGGCAGAAGCAGTATCCAGACTTGCTGGATCATCCCAAGATGGCAGGATTAAAAGAGATCACATTTGAGACCAATGGCACCCAGAAACTATCAGCAGAGTTTAAAGAATATTTACAAGGTTGGTACATCACCGATCCGCTGGTGAGAGAAATCACATTCTCAGTGAGTGCTAAACTGCCATGTTCGGGTGAGGCATGGTCAGATGCTATCTGTCCAGCGGTTGTTGGTGAATATGTAGATTACGGCACCACTTATTTGAAGTTTGTGATCTCAACAGAAGAGGATTTGAAAGATGCTGAAAGAGCCGTGGAAGAGTTTCGTGCTGGGGGCTTTACGGGGCCTGTGTATATTATGCCTGTTGGTGGTGTTGAACGGGTGTACACTCTTAATAATAGGGCAGTGGCAGAAATGGCAATGCGAAAAGGATGGCGGTACAGTGATCGACTACAAGTGCCACTATTCAAGAACGAATGGGGCACATGATGGGACTGTTTGATAGATTGTTTGGCGCAAATGGCGCAAAAGAAAAAGCCTTGGCGGCCATGGCTACTGCAACCGCACCCGAGGTGAAGGAGCCACCTGTGCCCCGAGTCAAGGCAGTGCCTAAGACTGCCAAGCAACTGGCCACCGAAGCCAACGAACCATATGTGGCAGTATTGAGAATGGATGTGGATCCCAACAACTTGCATCAAGGTGCGTTTGAACTGGACTGGAACGAGATCTTTGTGGCTCGGTTGGTCAAAGCCGGATACATGATGAAGAAGGATGATGCTGATTCTGACATCGTGGATCGCTGGTTCCAAAACGTGTGTAGGCATGTGGTCATGGAGACCTGGGAACAAGAAGAAGCCATCAGAAACTCTGGTGTGTATGTGCAGACCCGCAACATCGGCGATGGACGCAGCGAAGTATCATGATCTTCAATCACATCAAGCAACTCAAGGCCGACGGCAAGAGAATTGGCATTACCTTCAGCACCTTTGACATGCTGCATGCCGGCCATATCGCCATGTTATCGGAAGCCAAGAATCACTGCGACTATCTCATATGCGGCCTACAGACTGACCCCACAATTGATAGACCAGATACTAAAAATCATCCTGTGCAGAGCATAGTGGAACGACAAATACAACTGAGTGCTTGCCGTTATGTAGATGAAGTGGTGGTATATCAGACTGAAGAAGATCTTATTGATCTGCTGTTGATCTTGCCTGTGGATGTGCGTATCCTGGGCGTGGAATATCAAGACCTATATTTCACCGGACGGAATGAATGCACGAGTCGAGGTATCGAACTGGTATTCAATGGTCGTGATCATTCATTCAGCAGCAGCAGTCTGCGCCGACGTGTGGTTGCAGCTGAGAGTCATAAGGTGCTGTCACAGAAATGATATTGTATATCAACGGAGATAGTCATGCAGCCGGCGCCGAAGCTGGATCACCACATGGCTGGGTTGAGGACGACAGCCGCTTTCGGGGTCGAGGACAGCACCCACATCCTGACAATGAAAAAATCAGTTTTGGTGCTGTGCTGGCAGACCTGCTGGGCTGCGACAGAATCAATCAAAGCCAAGCTGGTGGTAGCAATCCTCGAATCATCCGAACTACCACCAAATGGGTAGAATCCAATCCTGACCTGTTGGCGGACACGTTCATGCTGATACAATGGAGCACCTGGGAAAGAGAAGAATGGTTGCATGATGGTGTATGGCATCAGGTCAATGCATCCGGAGTGGATCATGTGCCGCCGGAACTGGAGCAACGCTATCGCCAATTCATCCTGGACATAGACTATCATGCCTGCACTAGGCAGAGTCATGACATGATTTGGAATCTGCATCAGTATCTTTCCAAAAAAGGTATCAAGCACTTGTTCTTCAATGGCAACAGCACTTTTAGTGATCTGGCTGTGCAGATGGTGCCCGATTGTAGAGATTGGAACCGCTGCTATTTGGATCCGTATGTGCGGGAATCCAGCTACAATTCGTTGCTTTTGAGCAACGGATTCCAGTATGTGAATCCAAAATCCTACCATTTTGGCAAAAATGCCCATTGCTTTTGGGGCAAATATCTGCTACAATACATCAAACAACACCAACTCATGGATCTTGATGAAATACCTACTGATTGATACTGCCAACATGTTTTTCCGTGCTCGGCATAGTGCGCATCGTGCATCTGACTCATGGACCAAAGTAGGGTTTGCATTGCACGTCACACTGATGGCAGCAAACAAAGTGGCACGGAAATTTGAGGCTGACCATGTGGTGTTCGCACTGGAAGGTCGCAGCTGGCGTAAAGATCACTACAAGCCATACAAGGCCAATCGTGCTGTGGCACGTGGCAAGATGACAGAACAAGAAGCCGAGGAAGACAAACTGTTCTGGGACACATACGACGAGATGACCCAGTATCTCAGCCAGCGCACCAATTGCAGTGTGTTGCGCGAGCCCCAAGCAGAAGCCGATGATATCATTGCACGTTGGATCGCGCTGCATCCTGAAGACGAACATATAGTGGTCAGTTCAGACACCGACTTCGTACAACTGCTGGCAGCCAATGTGAAACAATTCAATGGCATCACAGATGAACTACTGACCTTGGAGGGCGTGTTTGATGCCAAAGGCAAACCTGTCAATGATAAAAAAACTAAACAGCCAAAGACCGTCCCTGATCCGGCCTGGTTGTTATTTGAGAAGTGCATGCGTGGGGACTCCTCCGACAATGTGTTCAGTGCATATCCTGGAGTACGTGAGAAAGGCACAAAGAATAAAGTTGGTCTCCGTGAGGCCTTTGCCGATCGAGAAAAGCGCGGATATTCCTGGAACAATCTCATGCTTCAGCGTTGGACCGACCACCATGGTGCGGAACATCGCGTGATGGACGACTACGAACGCAATCGCACTCTAATCGATCTCACCGCACAACCTATTGAGATCAAGCATGTGGTAGATACTGCGATCCGCACACAGATCAGCCACAAAGACGTAGGACAAGTGGGCTCACATTTCTTAAAGTTCTGTGGCAAGTACGAACTGACTAAACTCAGTGAATCAGCAGAAAGCATTGGACGCTGGTTGAACAAGACATATACAGGAGCACTAAATTGATATTAGCCATGCCAGTGATCGCCGATCGCTATTGGATACTTAAAAAAGACAATCGCAAGGTGGGTCAAATTGAAGCAGAGGATGATGGATATACTGTGAAGATCAGCAACACAGTAAAAAAATACAAAACCATTAAAATGTTGGATCGTGATATTGAGTTTGTGCCAGCAGCAGAAGCCACACCCAATCCAGAAAATCAAGTGTATGGGTATGACACAGGGCAACGAGTATTCAATGCCATGTGGGACATACAACATCGACTGCCATTATTCACACAAGAAGAAAATAGCAAATCCTGGTTTGCTGCCGGATGGTACTATGTGAAAAAACATCGTGTGTGGAAGATCACACAAAATCCCAAACTGATTACCTTGCAACGATATTCGTACCAGGGTCCGTACTACACAAAAGAAGAAGCAGTGACAAAAGGAAAACCATGACCACCAATGTATTCAAAGACCAAGAGAAATTTATGCAGGCCTGTGATCAAAGTGTCACCGGAGATCAAGATCAATTTGACATGTACATTGGATTGATCGCAGAAGAGTTTAAAGAATTACAAGACGCCGACACTGATGTTGATACATTGGATGCATTGATCGACATCCTAGTTGTTACCATTGGTGCTATCCATAGTATGGGTGCAGATGGTGAAGGTGCCTGGATTGAAGTAATGCGCAGTAACTTTGCCAAGATTGATCATGACACTGGCAAGGTAATCAAACGTGAAGATGGTAAAGTGCTCAAACCGCAAGACTGGACACCACCCGAATTAGAACAATTTTTGAGAAAAGCATGAGTCTGCACATCAATCGTTTTGTAGATAGTATCAAAGCACATGAATCACGCAATCAGCGTGATTTTACCATGACCATGAGAGACGCCAAGGATCTGCATGCGGACATAACCAAACTGCTGCTCACACTGGAAGCCATGCGAACACCTGCTGGCGTAGTCAAAGAAGAAATAGTTTCGGTTGAATTGGTGGGTGGCTCATTTAAATCTGCATAGTTAATGAGATAAATAATATCATGAGCAGACCACGTCCTCAGGTGTTGATCGAGCATACCAATAAAGTCACTTACAAAACAGAACAGGTTTTGGCTAGTGAAGGGGTGTGGGCTGTGTTTTATGATGGCAAACCTATCAATCTCAAGACCAGTCACATGCTCACACAATATCCAGGACCCAAGTACAAGAAGGTAAGTTTTAGTAATCCCGGGCATGCCAAAAATCTGGCTCGCAAGCTCAACACTCAATTCAAGACTGACAAATTCACAGTGGTCTTGCTCACCCAGGGGTCTCAAGTTTACCCCGATGCTCAATAAACTATACTACACTCAGCAACTGCTGAAACTGTTTCCCGACGATCATGACATGACTGATGAGTCGGCCATGCGGTCATGGTGGCAGGATTTCCGTCCTGATTCAGGATTGAGATTGAGCCCAGAAGGTGTTGTTATCATGAGAGAATTGGAAATCGAATCTTGGTCATTTGAATTACCAGAACCAGTCAAAGGAAACACCAGACAGGTTTTGCCCGGGCCAGCAGAGTTATTACTGTTGAACAAAAAACTCACTTGCCCGTATTTTCTACAGATATACAAAACTCCAACTTTGGTTTTGTATGGTAGCAAAGAAGCAACTATGTTTGCCCTGTATGGGGACATGAAAAAGTTTCTAAAATACCTGAAAAATACCTGAAAAATTCCAACTTTTGTTGCAAAAAAACAACGGCAAATTGGGTTGACCAATAATGCCCGAAATGCTATAATACAGCATGAACAGAAAAAAGCGCTCAGATCGTACGCATATCATCTACATGCTGGAGTCCGGTGATGACTTCTATATCGGAGTCACTGCCAAGACTGAAAGCACCCCGCTCAAAAGCCTAAAGGTGCGTTTCAACAAGCATGTGTATCGTTCGCGGAGCGAGAACAAATCTTGGTTGTTGTACGAAGCCATGCGCGAGCGTGGGGTTGAGTCATTCACTGCCAAGATCTTGGCAGTGATCCGCGGCAAGTCAGAAGCCCACGTGGCCGAGCGTGACATGATCCGTGAATACCAGCCCAATCTCAACACTGACGTGCGCGGCTGCATCTAGTGATGTATTTCTCCAGATATGTCACTAGATCGCAGGTGCCAGGCGTTATATTAGTATGCACCGAGAATTCATCAATGCAGTTAGAGAAATGCTCAGCAGGCACTTTGATATTGATCAAATAGCTGCAAAATTAAATGTCAGTCACGACGCTATAAGATTGGCAATCGAAATAATCAATCAAATCTCCACCTAGCAATCTGGCACAATGCCCGGTTGGCACTAAATAGTTTTCCTGTTACAATATAATTTAGGGACCTTAGCTCATGTTGGTTAGAGCAGCGGACTCATAATCCGTTGGTGCTCGGTTCGACTCCGAGAGGTCCCACCAAACAACTGGCGTTAGTATAATGGATAATACAGGGGATTTCTACTCCCTAGATAGCAGTTCGATTCTGTTACGCCGGACCAGATAACATGAAAAGCACCAGCCTTGATCACAACCTAGAAGAGAGCATCCGCGCATGTGATTGGATGTTGAAAAAAGTGCAGGACAGTGAGACCTATGCACAGAATCTCTACGCGGCCATGTGCAACAATGTGTTCCAACCCAACCAAGTATGGCCCAGGCTGAAGGACGAATACTGGTCATGCTCGTGGCGAGCAGCCGGTGGTATTGTTGCCGACCTGCGAGGTCAAGACGAAGCCGGTGGTATCGTTGCCAAATTGAGAGGTCAAGGCGATTACATGGACTGGTATTGCTCGGGTATCTTTGGAGCAGGTGAGACTGATAGTTATCAAGGCTATGTGAGTGAGGGCACTGTGACAGATGAGATCCGCCAGGACCTTTTTTCCATTGGATGGATCGTGGAGCCTTATCCTGAGGATAAGTAAAACATCATGCCAAATTCCACATGTAGACTACTCAGCAACGGTTATAAATTTAATATTGACTGGGACTCAGGCATATCTTACAGACCGTGCTGTTATTTTCCTAAATCTCAAAAGTTAGACGCCACTCCCGCCCAACATCAAGAGTTTCGTCAACAACTCGATGCTATTAATTCTTATGAATCGGATACTTGTAATGATTGTAATTTCCAAGAAAACTCAAAATTAAAAAAAACTTTTAGGAATCTTTCCTTTGATGTGGTACCCGATGATGCCGAACTCGGTGACGCATCCTATCTAGAAATACAAACGGATAATACTTGCAATGGCGGTTGCATCATATGCGGACCATGGCACAGTAGTTACTGGCAAAGCGAATTAAAGCAATTCAGTATCAAGCCAGCAACAGATCCAATAGACCGGATCCTATCTTTTATAGATATACAAAAAACAAGAAAAATACTGTTCCTAGGTGGAGAACCATTCCTGTCAGACACTGATACCAAAATATTGCCATTGATCCCACGACCTGAACTAGTCGGTATACAATACACTACCAACGGAAGCATATATCCATCGCAATTTCACATAGATCTATGGAGTAAATTTAAATCAGTGGTGATAATTTTCAGTCTGGACGGTATTGGCAACAGGTTTGATTACATTAGATATCCGCTTAAATGGAGTCAAGTTGAAAAAAATGTGATCCGTATGTTAAACGAACTTCCTGACAATGTTCAATTTAAATTGAACCATACCATCAATATTTTGAATCTCTATTACTACGACGAGTTCAAAGACTGGTATGACTGCGTGATGCTGCCCGAGAGGCCGGTTAATTTTTTATTCAATCCATGTGGTGGAATCTTGTCTCCAACACAAGTCCCCGATAAGTTGTTCAACCGGTTGCTGGACAAATATGGAGCCGATAGCAAAGTTATACACACAATAACCAACAACTCTAACGATCAAACCCAACTACTGACTTATCTGTCTGAACTGGACAGTCGCCGTAGATTGGATTGGAGACAGGTGTTTCCAGAGATCAGCAACTGCATTGAATAATATGTCATCAAACACATTCTGTAAACATCTCAGCAACGGTTATCGCTTTTATATCGAGCGAGGGGTAATAACTCATCATCCTTGTTGTCAATGGACCGGTCAACGAGTGCCATTTAACAAAAACACACTGGATCAACAACGAACAGCCTGGAACATTGATACACCCTGGATTCATCCTGAATGTGGTCGCTGCGGCCAGGAAGAGCCGCATAAAAAAGATAATTCATATAGACACGCAGGCAATCGTCAAATTCCAATACTCTCACAGAACAAAGTAGCATGGTTAGATATACAAGCTGATATGACCTGCAATGGCGGTTGCTTGATTTGCGGCCCTTGGAATAGCAGTTATTGGCAAAGTGAAGAAGCCAAATATCAAGGATTCCCTCTGAGCCCAAACAAAGAGGATCTACCTGCGTTGATAAACAGCATATTTGATGCCATAGATACCTCTGAGCTCAGACTATTACAATTCTTAGGTGGGGAACCTTTCCTTAGCGATGCTGATGCTATAGGTATAGATCGAATTGCTAACCCTGAACAATGCACACTGAAATACAGTACCAATGGTAGTATCTTTCCCAAGAGTGATAGAATTGATCGATGGAAGAGATTTGAAAAAGTTAGAATAACACTCAGCATCGACGGTATTGGTGATAGATTTGACTATTTGCGTTATCCGTTGAAATGGGATGTGGTTGAAAAAAACATACATCGTATGCTGGCAGAATTTCCTTTAAACACAGAATTTAATATCAATCACAGTATCACTCCGTTGAATATTTTGTATTACGATGAGTTTTTGGAGTGGGTAAACAGCACCTTTGCCAGTGTACCCAAGATACATTGTCATGCAGCGTATGGTGTGATGAGTCCGGCACACGGCGGCAAACAGCTAAGAGACTTAGTGGTTGCCAAGTACGGCGAAGATCACAATCTGGCAACAATGATATACCCAGAGGCTGAAGTAAATGCAGAATTTCTTGAATATATAAATTTATGGGATTCAAGAAGAAAAACTGATTGGCAACAAATTTTCCCCAAAGCTACTTGTATAGAAAATAAGTAGATAATGAACGTAGAAAAAGAAACAATTTATCATTTCACTTGTTCAGAGTGCAAGGGATGGTTCAGTATCGCCACAACGGAAGCGTGGAAACCTCGTAAGTTGTATTGCCCACATTGTGGTAAATTATCAGAAGAGATGATATGTTCGTAGGATTGATGGGTGTTGACAGCGATGGTAAAACCATGTATACTCCAAGTGGTACAAAGATATGGTTCACACTGCCCGGGGGACTGGCATGGCAGGTACAACGGATACAACATTGGATCGCTCGGAAGACCTGGCGATAAGTAAGAGTTAACACCGTAGAAGACGAGATAGCATCAAATCTCAGGGCTGGTACACCACATGCAACCTCTCTCGGAAGTGGCATGGATAGACCGTATGGTGTTGAAAGTTATTGCTGTATGAAGCCGAGAGAAAAGTGTTCTGGACGGGGGTGCGAATCCCCCCTCCTCCACCAAAAAGAACTTAGAGGGTGAAATAATTAATCACCACTGCATCGTAATTCAGTAGGTTCTTTTTGATGGGGGAGACTAGTTTCGACAGAGCAAAGAGTAACAGAGTGGACAGCACGGTAATGTGAAAACCGTTAGGGCAGGGGAGACTCGGCCGTAGAAGCAAAAAAAGTATCTGCAAACGATGATACATACCTCTTAGCCGCAAACGCCTAAGAGCGAGGCAGTTATGCCTTGTAACCAAAAATAGCAATAGGGACTTCGGTCCCTATTTTTATGGATATTGCCAAGTCCAAGATCCGTCCTCTCTATATAAGCGAGTTCGACCTTTAACTTTAGTAGATAGTTTGGTGGCACCTTTTCGGGCATTATCTACCTCGTAACAGAAATTACCAGAACCCGCTTCGGCGGGTTTCTTTTTGCTTGACACACCCAGGCTTTTCTTGTATACTAACATTTTTAACCAAGGAGTCTTATGTTTCTCATTATCGTAGGTTTTGTTATTGGCTTGATCATTGCAGGTGCTATTGTATTTGTTTCCGACTTCAAGCAGATTGGTGCAGGTATCGCCGCAGGCCTGGCCACTGTGCTGTTGTTTGTTGTTGGCAGCAGTTTCACAGTGATCTCAGCAGGTCATACCGGCGTGCAGGTCACATTTGGTGAGGTCAATCCGCAGCCGCTGACAGAAGGTGTACATATGGTGAACCCCATCAGCTCAATTGCTGATGTGGATGTTCGATTGCAGAAGGCCAAGCTGGATGGCGCCAACGCAGGCACAAAAGATCTGCAGGTGGTGCATACTGATATTGTTGTGAACTATCGTCTAGATCCACTCAAGGTTCCGCATATCTTCAAAGAGTTTGGACTCAATGTGGACGAGAAGGTTCTTGGTCCTGGCATCAACGAAGCGTTCAAGAGTGTGACAGGTCATTATACCAGTGAAGAACTTGTTACCAAGCGTGATTTGGTCAGCGCAGAAATTCTACAGCATCTGGTAGAAAAGATGGCGCCGTTCAACATCACAGTGAGCAACATCAGCCTGGTGAACTTTGGATTCAGTCCTGAATATCAAAAGGCCATCGAAGCCAAGGTGATCTCTGTGCAACAAACTGCCAAGGCACAGCAAGACCTAGAGCGTATCAAAGTTGAAGCAAACAGTCGTATCGCACAGGCAGATGGTGAAGCCAAGGCCATTGCGATCCAAGCGGCTGCTATCCAAAGCAACGGTGGTGCAAACTATGTGCAACTGCAATGGATCGAAAAGTGGGATGGTAAACTGCCCACCACTGTGCTGGGTGGTGATTCAAAGACCTTGATGAACATCAGCAAGTAATACAAAAGAAATCAAGCCCACTTCGGTGGGCTTTCTCTTGACTTTTTTTTGATATATAGTATAATACACCTATGGGAACACAATCTGATTACTTTAACGAAAAAGGCTACCGGCCACGATACTGGATCGGCGACCGTGTGTTCGGCCATTGGAACAATATACCTTTTGTTGGCACCGTGGGCAATGACACAGTGATCAACGAAGCTGACGGTCCGCAAATATCCATACACCTCGACCTGCCCATCCGGTTCAGAGACCGGACTCACAGTATCATCATAGTCAAGCACAAAGATGTCAAGAAGTTAGTTGAAATGTCCTAATGCTGTAATAGAAAATTTCAATTGAAAAATCTTAATTTATAGTAGACAACTATAGTAAATATCTGTACAATGATATTTTACAGAAAGGACCTTATGTCAATCACAATCAAAAACTTAGAAAGCGCACTGGCTGGAGAAAGCCAGGCACACATCAAGTATCGCTACTTCGCAAAGATCGCTCGTGAGGAAGGATATGAAGATATCGCTCAGCACTTTGAGCACACCGCAGATCAAGAACTCCTGCATGCCTGGAGTCACCTGGAACTGCTGGTCGGCAAGCCTTCCACACGTGAATGTTTGGAGAAAGCCATTGCTGGCGAGACCTATGAATTCGAGACCATGTATCCTGAATTCCGTAGAGCAGCTGAGCACGAAGGCAATGCTCGTGCAGTGGTCGAAGCTGATCATCAGATCGCCGAAAGCCAAGAACATGCAGCTCAATTTGCGGCTGTGTTGGCCCGGGCTGAAAAGAAGTTTGCTGCACTGGCCCGCATTGAACAGCGTCATGCAGCAGCATATCAATCAAAATTGGAGACACTATAATGGAACATGTTTGTTTAGTATGTGGGCACATCCACGATGAAGCTACCGAAGGCGCTTGGGACTCGTTGCCCGACACCTTTACCTGCCCTGAATGTGGATGTGGTCGGGAAGATTACGAAGAAATAATTATCTAACAAAATTTGCCGAAAACTATTGCTTTTTTTGTCAATAGGCATATATAATACACTTATGATAACACATCAAGCCCAACTGTCCTTAGAGATATCCTCACTCAATATTCCGAGCGAGGCGCTGGATTATGACCTCAGCGGGCCTAGTGATATTTGATACTACCACAAATATCGCAAAGACCCGCCAAGTAGGCGGGTTTTTTTTTGGTGGTTGCTCGGAAATCCCAACTCTGCTACAATACACACAAGCAAGGGATACAGCAAGTTTAGTAAAGACCCTACAGCATACAGGGTTTCTACTAAGCTAGTTGACAGGTAAAGCACAAGATGCTATACTAGCGGCTAGTTAGGAATTGTTCATCGTAGCAATTTGATAGTTCTTTAACAATTGATGGTCAATGTGCTCGGTTCGTCTATCGGTTAGGACGCTGCCCTTTCAAGGCGGAAAGACGAGTTCGATTCTCGTACCGAGTACCATAGTGAAGCACATTAGAACACGCCCCTAGTAGCAGTAGCGAATAAAGGGTGTAATGTTGAGTGTGCTTCACTATGGTAATGTTATCTGCAGGTAGCATCCATGCTGTGGAGTAATTGCCCTCAGGAACTCGCGGTCTTCTAGTGGTAAGAAAGCCTCATCCAAGAGGCAAACGCAGGTTCGATTCCTGCCCGCAATGAGTTTGCCATATAAGAACACACTGCTTGCCTGACTGCAAAAGTCGTGGTAAACTACAAGAGAAAGGGGTTCGAATCCCCGGGACTGGTAGTGTGTTCCTATATGGTGATAGCTTAGTAGGAGAGTGCAGTCGCTGGCTGTGGGCACAGGTGCAAATCCTGTTCACTATTTCGTATTTTGCAAAAAGAAAACACTGTCATCTAGGACTTGTCGGGTGAATAAAACAGTTGGGTAAAAGTCCTTACGGCGAGTCGCTATATAAAAACACATTTCAGCGGGAGTGCCCGTGATGGATAGTTTCTGTTTGGTACAGTATCCGAAGTGTGTTCCTATATGGTAAATTATGTCGCATTAGACTTCTGGTGAGGTCATCATCCTTTCAAGGTGACCAGACGGGATCGTAACCCGTATGCGACTCCAGGAATCAAGTGGAAAGGAACAGCCACAAAGTAAGCATCGCCGGGTCAGGAAATGTGTCCGGGACGTGTAGGCCGCGCAACCTATACAAACAACGATGGGGTAAGAGCCCTCATAACATTTTCGCCAAATTTAGGTGCCAAAGTGTTCATGGACGCACACAAGCCTGTCACGCTTGAAGAAGGGGATCGTTACCCCTTGGCACCGCCAAACAAAATCGGCTACATGATTGAGTAGCAATGGAACTCGTAACCATTACATTTTTTGCGCTGGATTGATATTGCGGTTGGAGTTGATCGCCCAATGGCAGACAGGTTTAATTCCTGTTAGGTGCACCAAGTTTATCCCGGTTGTAGTGTAATGGTAACACGGTCCGTATACAACCAACGAAGGTTCGATTCCTTCCACCGGGGCCAAGTTTTATCTGTGTGTGAGAAAGTCCGGTCTAATCTACTCGCCTTGGAAGTGAGAAATCGTAGGTTCAAATCCTACCGCACAGACCAATTTTATAGGGAGCCACGCAGATGTCCTGCGTGTCTTAAACGACCAAGCTGAGCCGGCGTCCCCAGGCAAGTTTTGAGAGTGTTAGCAAGAGAAAGACTCGCTAGAAGGCTTCTTCGAAGAGCCAACTAATGAAAAAGAAGGACGGGTTCGAGTCCCGTAAACGCATCGGAGCACCTTTGTCAAGTATCTCAAGTGGCGTACCGAGACCTTGCCGGCTTTATATACTAAGGTGAATGGTTCCGATAACATGGGCGGAACTACTCTCAAATTCATTTTTCCGCAGCAGCATATATGAACACATTCACGGCAAACAGGATACCTGGCAACTGGACGCAGGGGCTATCCCAAAGGAGTAGGGCACTACCGCCGTAAAGTCAGGAAATGAGTGTGTTCATATATGCCCCGGTGACTTATGCAAATTGGAACAGCTACTGGTCTTAGAAGCCAGGTTTTTGCGGGTTCGAGTCCCGCCTGGGGCACCAGAATAAAATTTCTGGCAGTGATGGAGTATTATAAATATTTTCATGAAAAAACTTCTCACAATCATTATCCTTGCAATCACAGCTATCACAGTATCAGCTGGTGAAGAATTTAATCTTCGTAAAGATCCTATTACCCTGATAGTTCCAGCACCACCAGGTGCTGGCAGGACTGTGCTAGGTCTTCGGCTCAGCCAGTTGATGAAAGATAAAGGTATCACGCTACAGGTGGTCAACAGGCCCGGAGCCAATAGAATAGTGGGTACTAATTTGGTGGCCAGCGCCGTACCCGATGGGCGGACCTTATTATTTGGAGGGGTTGCAGACCTAGCATTGCTGCCAAAACAACACCCCGATTTGGTAAAATTTACTAGGAACTCGTTTGTTCCAGTGATATCGATGTCCAGAGCGGAACCAGTTCTTATAGTAAGAAAAGATTTCCCAGCCAACAATTTCAAAGAATTCTTAGAAGTGATCAAAAGAGATCCGCTGCAAAGACAGATAGCTGACTTCAGTATGCATTCTAGTTTGATTGCTTCTTCTCTATATTCCTTAGCCGGAGTCAGCCCTGAGTTTATCTCTTATGCAGGCGAGAATCAGGCGGCGATGGATGTGGCAGGCGGAAGTTTACAATCTGCTGTGGTCACATTAGAAGATAGATATTTGACCGAAAGAGTCAAGGTGTTAGCAATAACATCAGACAAAAGAAGTCCAAAATTTCCAAATGTGGAAACTGTAAGTGAAACCTTTCCCAATTTGGTATTCCAATATTGGTGGGGGTTATACGCCCCGACAGGAACACCAGATGCCACTGTGAAGGAATTAAACAAAGCATTTGCCGAAGTTTGGACAGACCCCAAGATAGTGGCCGAACTTAGACAACTAAACTATCAACCTGGAGAGACCGCATTGCCGGCTCTCAATGCCTATCTGGACAAAGAATACAAGACTTTGGATCTAATGGCCAATAGATATTTGAAATAATATGCTGTGTTATGAGGTTGGCCCCGATGCCACAGTATTCACTAATAAGTTTTTTGCTGCACATTATGCTGCCTCTAAGAATTTAGGCATCCAAGACATCCATTTCAACATGCATGAGTCAGAATTTGATTCTGCGGATTGGAGCAAAGACCCTGATCTTTCTTGGGATCAACTGTTAGACATGCGGGCCAGACAGATTGCCGCAAAAAACAAACCCATAGTTTTATACTTTTCTGGTGGCACCGATAGTTATACCATCTACAAAGTTTTTGAGCGCAATCGCATTCCACTGACTGCTATCTATCAACGCAAACGTCCCGATCATCCAGAAGGAACATATGATCGAGTGCATGAATTGTATTCAGCTGGATTGTACGATCCTTCTATTCGAATAATCATAGACGATGACTTTAAAGCGTCATTGTTGGGAGCATATAAATCTCAAGACTGGTTATGGAACATGAATGTGAAACAGCATTTTGGAATAATTGCTCCTGATAGATACTCAACGGACTATATCAGTTCTATACTAGGTAGAGATGATTTTATATCAGTGGTAGGATACGAAAAACCAAGAATAAAAATAACACAAGATGCTGTGTATTCTTACCAAGATGATGACAACTACAACAAACTGATGGCTTTGCCAGGGATAGATTGTTTTTATATCAGCCCGGACCTTCCTGAACTGCATATCAAACAAAGCTATATGCTGTTGAATTACATCAAATCAAAAAACCCACCAGGCGCATTGCCTAAAGATCTTTTACCTTGGAACGAGATACACAAAGGTTGGTTTGATTGGCTGGGTTATAGCATCGATGCTTGTGGACGATTTGATGACTTGAATCGCAGTGATCTTCAGCATGTAGGAAACTATCATACTGAGATGGTGTTGCCGGCGTCAGGAAAGTGGGATGGATCAGAAGTTAGAGGTAGGCCCGCTAGATGGTTTCAAGACCTTTATAAAACCCATCGCGACATTTTTAACAACTTTACCAAGGGATATATGTCAGTGTTGACTGACCCGGCTGGAAAGCTGTTGATGCAAGATCAAGATCCAAGAAATGTGTTTAATTTTAAACATTTCGACTCAAAAATGTATCAAATGACTTTTTAATAACAGAGATAAACATTGGAATGATATTGCCTGACTTTTGTGTAGAATCTAAAATCAACCAAACATACCCAATACTTGGACTAGATTGTGTTGAAGAAGCAAAAAATAAAAAACACTGGTTGAATTATAAAAAAAATATAACGTACAAATTCAACAGTCGAGGTTTTAGAGATAACGAATGGCCGGCAGATCTCGACAATGCCATATGGTGCTTTGGTGATAGTTTTACTGTGGGCATGGGTCAACCGTTTGACGAAATATGGCCACAGTTACTTGAAAAGCAAACAGGTATCAGGACAGTTAATGTCAGTATGAACGGTGCCAGCAACGATTGGATCTCTAGAAAGGTTGTTGATCTAATGACCGCAGTGACTCCTCAGATTATCTTTATTCAGTGGTCGTATCTACATCGTCGAGAAATTGATGATTCTACCTTGGGCGACGAAGCAAGAACTTTGCACTACAATTCTGATGATTTTAGCGACTATGAAAATTTCTTAAAGAATGTTGATCAGTTGCCAACCACAACGAAAATTATACACAGTTGGATTCCTAGATATTTTGATTTTCATTATGAAACCGATCTAGACACAAAAATCTATCAAGCCATGAATCAACGACAAAGTAAATTCATAACAGATATAGAACAGTTAGACTATTCTCGTGATGGCCATCATTACGATATAGAAACAGCACAAAAATATGTTGGCCACTATTTGAGCTACTTGTAAGTAGATCATGCCAACAGTAATAGGACAACAAACACGCGACTGTGGCGGAATCAGGTAGACGCCTCAGACTTAAAATCTGATGTCCGTAAGGGCGTACCGGTTCGATCCCGGTCAGTCGTACCACACAAGGAAGATGATGCAGCGGGGATGGTCCTGCGACTGGCCTTGAAAACCAGGTTCTCTTAACAGGGATGGGGTTCGACTCCTCCGTCTTCCGCCAATTTTACCAAAATAGATTGACCATCAATTGATCTAGTGTTATACTAGATAAATAAACACAGCGGAGTGGGGGAGTTCGGTCGTCCCCGCTAGTCTCATAAGCTAGAGAACGGTGGTTCAAATCCATCCTCCGCATCCATTTTAGACCGTGTGGCATAAATACCACACAAAAATATTTTAAGAGGTTGACTTCTTAAGATATATAACGTATAATTGATACTATGAAAACGCAAATATGTTCACTGATTAAACCCATGCTCCAGGCAAGTACCTGGGCGCACGGCTATGTTCGCGTGAATACATTTCCAGGAGCATCCGGGTCCTTGAGGAGTCGTATACTATAACAAGTATCAAGACAAACCCCAAAGGACCCTGGAACTAAAAACTCCAGGGTTTTTCATTTTGTGCAGTAGGGAAACGAGGTCCCGTCTGAGCACACTAAAAAACAGACAAACGGGCGGCCTGTGGGATAGAGCTCCTTTTGTGGAGCGAAAAATCACAGCGTATTAAAGCATACTTTCAATCTGAATTGACAGATACAAACAACCAAGGAGAGCCGAAGTGGAGCCAGTGTGCGATCCATCTTTCTCCTGAATTGACAGGAACAAGGTTGTAAGGGGAGCCGAGTATGCTTTAATACACGCATTCCAAAGAGTGCGTTAACAATCATGGAAGTGTGGGTGAGTGGCTGAAACCGTCAGACTGTAAATCTGATCCCTAAAAAGCACGTTGGTTCAAATCCAACCGCTTCCACCATTTTGTTGGGGTGTCGCCTAGAGGCCTAAGGCACTGGTCTTTGAAATCAGTATCATGAGTTCGAATCTCATCTCCCCTGCCAATTGCAACTTTAGCTGATGTGGTCATAGCGCCGGTCTGAAGAGCCGGTGAACCAGGTTCGATCCCTGGAGGTTGCACCAAAATATGTAGCGGTGGCGGAGAGGCCCAACGCAAGAGTCTGCAAAACTCTAACACCGTGAGTTCAAATCTCACCCGCTACTCCAAGTCAAGTCCATGCGTCACTCAAACTGAATGAGTGTTTGCCCTTCTGGGAGCCTCTGGACAGTTTTTTAAGTCTATACAGCCCCGAGCCGATGGGGTCATGTCACTGGACTGATTTCTTTACCGCCTTAGCTCAATTGGATAGAGCACTGGATTACGAATCCGGGGGTTGGGAGTTCGAATCTCTCAGGTGGTACCATACATGGCCCTTTAGTTAAAAGGTATAACAGTCGGCTGATAACCGGCAGTCGGAGGATCGTTACCTCCCGGGGCTACCAAATCTGAGATAAATCCATATAAATAAAACAACTAGGAGTTATAAAATGTCTAAAAATACATGTGCTAGCATAATTATATATGAGAACCCTGAAGATACAGCCATTGAGCCATTCAAAACTCAAAGAAATGAAAAAGCACTTGCAATGTTCAATGAGGGCAAATGCGAATCGTTTCCTAATTATAGTCAAAGCCCTAATACTTTAGAAAATCTGCGACTGCGATATTGGGTAGATCATGCCGCTGCACAGGAATACATAGATTACATCTTGCCTCTTGCTGCAAGCCATAACATAGAAATTTATTGTTCAATTGCAGATTTTGATATTTCAGATATATCTACTACAGTAGTTGTAAATATGTCTTTTGGTGTGCTTCGAATCAACATAGACGATAACAGCTGGACGCAAACTCCTTAGCTCAGTAGGTTGACAACAAACCTTGATTGTTGTATATTACATTTTTTAGAAAGACCCCAGACATGAAACGTGCTAAACGCTAGTGTCAATCTGTGATCCCATGTAGGTCCGGGTTGGCACGTGAAAGACAATTTTACATACCAACCCTCTAAGATGTTAAGGCAGCATGCCGGACTCTTAATCCGTGACGTCCGAGTTCAAATCTCGGTGGAGGGACCATATGGGATCATAGTTAAGCGGTCATAACATCAGGCTTTTAACCTGTAAATCCTCGGTTCGAGTCCGAGTGGTCCTACCATATAAAAACATTTTTGACGGGCAGTAACCGCGAAACAAACTGCGGCCAATGTTCGGTCCCCTGGCAGGGGCGAAAGGTTCTTTGTGCCAGCAAGGAACTGATATTGAGAGTGTTCCTATATGGTGTCAGTAGTGTAGTGGTAACACACCTGTCTGTGAAACAGGTAACCAGGGTTCGATTCCCGCTTTCACCCCAAATTTTTTCATTGACCAACATCAAAGACTGTGCTACAATAGCATTGCTCTTTAAAAATTTATCCGGTTGTGTGACGTAGATGGATGCGTACCGCCCTCATAAGGCGAGGAGGTTGGATCGATACCAACCACAACTACCAATCTGTATCCATAGTGTAATGGCAGCATCGCGGTCTCCAAAACCGTCAGTCTAGGTTCGAGTCCTAGTGGGTACGCCAAGTTTTCCGGGGGATTAGTATAATGGTATTACGGCAGCTTTGCAAGCTGTTTACAGGAGTTCGATTCTCCTATCCTCCACCACAGTTAGTATAAGTATTTCATTGGAACGGTCCTATAATGGTATTAGAGCAGATTGCTAATCTGTCGCTCGGCGTAATCCGGGTTCTGAGTTCGAGTCTCAGTCGTTCCGCCAAGTTTATTCCCCGTTAGCACAGTCGGTAGTTGCGCGACACTGTTAATGTCGATGTCCGTGGTTCGAGCCCACGACGGGGAGCCAATTTCGCCCTATTAGTATAATGGCATTACACCTGTTTTGTAATCAGGTTACGGCAGTTCGATTCTGTCATGGGGCACCAAGTTAGTTGCGGGTAAGGTGTTTATGGATACACATCAGTCTTCCAAACTGAAGTAGACCGGCTCGATTCCGGCTACCCGCTCCAAGACTCTCCCTGACAGGCGGAGTATAATAGGCTAAGTTGTCTGTCACAAATTCATGCCTGGTTGCGTAGAGAGGTTATACGTCTCCTTTACACGGAGAGCGATGACAGTTCGAGTCTGTCACCAGGTACCATCTTATGATTGACTACATCGTTACTTTTTTTGCTGTGTTCTTCACTGACATCTTCTACACTTACTATCTCAAGGCAGTGCAAGAAGAACAGGTCATGCGAGCCAGCAGCTGGGCAGCGGTGGTGTTTGTGATTGCCTGTGTGGCAGTGATCAATTACACGACCAATCAATGGTTACTTGTTCCAGCTGGTGCAGGTGCATTTTGTGGCACCTGGGTTGGAATGAAAATTAGAAAGAGATAATTCGGAGTGTGGCGCAGTCTGGTAGCGCACCTGGTTTGGGACCAGGGGGTCCAAGGTTCGAATCCTTGTACTCCGACCATTTTTATTGCTCTGATGGCGCAATTGGTAGACGCACTATCTTGAGGGGGTAGACAGTGTGAGTTCGACTCTCACTCAGAGCACCAAGAAATCATTGCCCCGGTGGACAAATCTGGCAAAGTCGCTTCTCTCAAAAGGAAGAGTTCTGCGAGTTCGACTCTCGCCCGGGGTACCAACAACAATGCCAGCGAGACTGGGTAGTCAGAGAGGTCTTATAAGCCTTTTAGCGCCAGATTAGCGTTCTTGATAGGGTTCGAGTCCCTACGCTGGTACCAACAAGGATGTGTAGCACAGCGGTAGTGCAACAGCTCGACACGCTGTAGGTCACAGGTTCGAACCCTGTCTCATCCACCAATTTGGGGGTGTAGCTCACTTGGTAGAGCGCTTGCATGGCATGCAAGAGGTAGTCAGTTCGATCCTGATCACTTCCACCAAATATTTTAAACGAAAGGACAAGTCATGAGCGAATTCAACGTATTGGTAGGCAAGCGTATCAACGGCTTGTTCATAGGCAACGACAAGTGGACTCTGGTGTTCCGTGACATCCAGGGTCGACGTTATCGTTTCAACACTGAGAACGACTGCTGCAATTCTGTATGGTTCAACCATGTTAGCGGCGTAAATATATTGGGTGAGGGCAACAGCTTTGACCTGTTGCGTGGTGCGGAAGTGTTGGCTGTGGAATCCAAGGGCTGGGGCGACAATCGTAGCGACGAAGATGGACACGAAGTGGTACAAGATGCGTTCTGGACCATACGTACTGATCGTGGCTACATTGACCTTGAAGTGCGTAACAGCCACAACGGTTATTATGGTGGTAGTGTGAGTTATTTGGGTACAGACGACAGTGTGCTGGATGACATGGAGCAGATCACCGAGGACTTCTAACTCTGTATGGCGCAGCCTGGTAGCGCACTTGCATGGGGTGCAAGGGGTCGCAAGTTCGAATCTTGCTACAGAGACCAATTTTGTGTAAAGTGTATTACAAGGAAACTTATGAAAAAACTAGACTTGGATCAAGTGGCAGAATTTATCCGGGCACAGACTCCTGAAACACGTATCTACATCGGGTGCGATTCCGAAAGAATCAAGCTGGATGGAGAATGGTGGGCAGACTATGTGCTGGCCATCGTGGTCCATATCAACGGCAACAACGGTTGCAAATTGTTCGGTGAAGTACATCGCGAACGTGTGTATGATCACAAGCCTGGCAAGCCAGCCATGCGTCTTATGACCGAAGTGTACAAGGTGTCTGAACTTTACCTCAAGCTGGCCGATGTGCTGGAAGGACGTGATGTTGAAGTGCATCTTGACATCAACCCTGACGAAATGCACGGTTCCAGCTGTGTGATTTCTCAGGCCATTGGCTACATCAAAGGCACTTGCAACGTGGTACCTTTTGTGAAGCCACAGGCGTTTGCTGCTTCATATGCTGCTGACCGACTGAAAGGTCTCAGGGCAGCATAGTGAGTCACTAAATATCCCAAAGCGGATTTAAGATCAATCGGATCGGGCGAGTCTAAAACTCATTGACGATGGGCCCAACTGCAAGGGACCAAAAATTGAAACCAGTGCCTCTGACCCCGATGGTGGGAGGTGATTAGTCATCACCATTACATGTGACTGGTGGGCTCCTGGTGCTGAACCTGACTGCCCTTAAACTTGATGCAGTGCCTGATTTTGATTGACTTGTTTTGATTTTTGTTATATAATAGATATAAGCGGGCATGGTGCTAGTGGTAACACATATCCTTGCCAAGGACAAGTTGCGGGTTCGATTCCCGCTGCCCGCTCCAACAACACGGCCCTGCCCTGTGCTCTTGTACAATCACAGCAGGGTTTTCTCATTTGCTCCTATAGTTAAATGGCAGAACACATCCTTGGTAAGGATGAGATACAAGTTCGATTCTTGTTAGGAGCACCAATCTCGGCCTTTGGTGAAATGGATATCATTCCGGGCTTCGAACCCGGAGGTGGGAGTTCGATCCTCTCAGGGCCGGCCAATCTCGTTGTAGTATAATGGATAATACGGCTCACTCCTAACGAGCAAATGGGGGTTCGATCCCCTCCAGCGAGGCCATTGACAACAAAAGAAATCTGCTATATAATAGCATCATGAGCACAGAACAAGACCGATTCAATCACAGCCGACGTCTACTCAAAGACGAAAACGCTATCAACAAGCAATTGAAAATTGCCAAATCCCACACCTCATTCACAAACAAAAATATTACTCAGCCGCATCGACTGGTCAAGCAGCATGCCATGGATTGTGGCAATCCACAATGCCTGCTGTGTTCCAGTGCAAAAGTTTTAGGGGAGCCACCAATACAACAAAAGAGATTTGATCAGAACATAGAACAACCCAGAGATAAACGCAGCAACGGATTAACCACAAAGGACCAAGAATGAACTCATTACCTGAACGCACCGCCGGACTCACTAGCCAAGATGCAGTGGCTGCAATTGGTGGCCTTACCAGCCGATATGACCTGGTGCTGATAGCTGCAAGACGCATGCGAGAACTCATGCGAGGCGATGCTCCGCTGGTTCCCACTCGTTACGGTCCTGCTGTGACAGCCTTGTTGGAGATTGAAGCGGGCAAGGTCACTCGTGACTATCTGTACAAACAGCAAGACATTGCACCTCGTCGCAGATCCAAGCACTATTGAAATCTGGTTGACCAGAAATAGCACTATACTATATAATAGGGCTATGTACAAAGTAATAAGCAAATCGGGTCTACCACTTAATAGTTGTCCAACACTAAATGAAGCAATGGCTTTTGCCAAAATTACAGGTACCTTTGTAACCATTAAAGGTCCTGAGTTTGAAGTTTGTGGCATCTTTGGTGTGGACTCAGTGGCAGATGGTAAGACTCCTGATGGAGTGGCTTACACCTGGAACAAAGCATCACGAATTGGAAAGACAAGGAAATAACATGCCAAAGTGTTATCAGTTAATCGGAGTGCCTGCGGCAGGTAAAAGCACTTGGCTTAGAAGTCAAGTATGGATTGAAGGCATGGAGTATGTGAGCACTGATCATCATGTTCATTCCTATGCCAAACTGCAAGGCAAGACATACAGGGAAGTGTTTGAAGAATACATGCCCACAGCAGTTGAACTTATGGCCAAAGATGTTGTTGAGGCTAGAACAGCTGAACGTGATGTACTTTGGGATCAAACCAGTACCACTGTTAAAAGTCGCGTTCGTAAGTTTGCTATGCTTCCGGACTATTGGCATATTGCTGTGGTGTTCCAAACTCCGGCAATACCAGTGTTGAAGGAACGCTTGGCTAGGCGTGTAGAACAACCCATCCCTTGGGAAGTTGTACAAGGAATGATTGACAATTTTGAATACCCTACTAATGACGAGGGTTTCAAAGAAATTTGGAGGGTATGATGCCAGCAGTATTTTTAGTCAGCGACACACATTTTGGCCATAAAGGCATGTGTCATTTTACACGATCAGACGGCGTGACCAAGTTGCGTCCATGGGACACACCCGAAGAAATGGACGAGGCCATGGTCAAGGTCTGGAACGAGCGTGTGGGTCCACGGGACAAGGTATATCACTTGGGCGATGTGGTGATCAACCGCAAAAGTTTGGCCACCATGGCTCGCTTGAACGGTGACAAGGTGTTGATCCGCGGCAACCACGACATTTTCCCTGATGACGAATATCGCAAGTATTTCCGCGAGTTGCGAGCATACCATGTGATGAACGGCATGATCTTGAGCCACATTCCTATCCATGAAGAGTCATTGGGTAGATTTGGGGTGAACATCCACGGTCACTTGCATGCGGCTCGTGTGATGAAGCGTGGTCCTGCCTCGGGCGAACATGTGGGCATGGTTGTTGATCCACGATACCATTGTGTATGCGTGGAGCACACAGACTTTGCTCCCATCTTGTTTGAGGATGTGATTGCACGGATTGAAGCTGAAGGCGGAGTCATTGGATTCCGCAGTGGCAACGGTCCAACTATGTAAATATGCGATGCACAATTTTTCTATTAGACAACTAGAATCACAGTACAACCCACACCATCCAGATCGAACATGGTATTGGACTGTGTTCAACCACGAAACTGCACAGTCTATACAATTCAACTACAAGCATGATGCATTGATATATCAGCAGACTTTGCCACATGCCACGGTGTATTTTCATTGGCATGAGCAACAGTTTGCTAAATTGAAAATCAGTGTAGAACCAGCAGAGTCCCATGCTGAATTATGCAGGCAGCGAGCTCAGGAATTACGAAATACTTACAAATATTTAAGACTTTTTTTCAGCGGAGGGTCAGATAGTCTCACTGCCTTGCACAGTTTTGTAGACAATAATATACATCTCGACGAGATCTTGATTAAAGATGTTTTTGATGGTGATAACTATACTGATCCTACTAGATCAAGTAGTCTGGAACAGAAATTGTATGCAGTACCGTATATCAGAAGTATATCACATCTCATACCCAACACCAAGATCACTGTAGCAAGTCCCACAGTCCAGGACGCAGACGAATGGTTTCATAATTGGGGCGATAATCCAGACAACTTTCCTGCATTCGACTCTCTAGAAGGGCAACAACGATTTGGAGTGGATTATACTTGGCTATTCATAAAAGTCAATAGAGAAACCACTCACGAAGATTGGTGTGATATCTACGGCGGCAGTAAAGTTCGACTGTTTAAAAAGCAAGATCAATGGTATTTTTATGCTGTAGACAGCATGATGAGTGACATGGCATTTGCCGCACGGTCGGAGGATTTTTTTATCAGTAAGACTATTCCCACCCTGTATCTTAAAACAGTATATCTATTGAAACAATTTTACATGTCTCAAAATTTTGATGATGTTGCTGTGAATGAATATCATCTCAACACGTCCGAGACAGGTCGAGCATATAATGCCGCAATGGGCAGAAATGTGGCACCTGGTCTTGCTGCATATAAATTTTATTACAAAACTCACAATCCAGATCTTTGGAAACATAATTTTGTATCAGGGTGGGATTGTAATAATTTTTTTAAAAATGTAGAAAAAACCACGGAAGGTCAGAGATGGTTAAAAAACCACAAACGGAACATAAATGAAATTCTGCGGATAAGTCCTGGGCAATGGAATGTGGATCAGTCAGGAAATCCAGTTCCATCATTTGGTCGCAAAGGGCATCTAAGTAAATTTTATTGTCTAAATGATGGACTTGCATATGATTCAACACATATCGGGCGACCCAGTGGTTCCTTGCATCCGACACAAAACAATACAGGATTGTAATGATTTTCTAAAAATGTAGAAAATACTTTTAAAAAATCTAATCTTTCAACATCTCTGTAAGTACACGGAATCCTTCGCCACTGTGCAACACACAGGCCATCTTGTGATCATACTGCACCACAGTCCAGGTCAAGGTCTTGGTGTTGACCAATACAACAGTTTGAGTACCGGTCTCTGAATCGGTTCCTACCCATACAGGATTTTCTTGTGCAGTTTTGGTCAATACTGCCATCACAAATTGAGTTTCGCCGCAGTTGAATCTGCGCTCATACTCGCGCAGTTGAGCATGCGCGACAGATATTATCAGGCAAAATAATGTGGCAAATATGTATTTCATGTTACAGATACTTATGAAAACCTTAAGAAAAAACGCAACCTAAGTTGCGTTTTTTTTGTGGCAAGATCGCAACTTTTGTTGTGAAAAATCGGTTGATCAATAATGCCCAAACTGCTATAATATGGGCATGTTCAGCAAAAAGGAGTCTCAAATGGATATCAAGGCAATCAACACTGCGATCATCACTGGTTCTTTCACTAACGATCAACTGACATCCATAATCGATGCTGTGAAGTATGCTCGCAGCCAACTGATCAAGACCAACCTCCGCAGTTTCTCTGTGGGCGATCGAGTCCGGTTCACCAGCAGCAAAAACGGCATGACTTATGTTGGCGAAGTGGAAAAAGTCAAACTGAAGTTTGTGCTGATCAAGACGCCTACCAGCCGTTGGAATGTGCCTGCCAACATGCTGGAAGCCGCATAAAACGGTTGACCGGAAACGACCCAAGTGCTATAATACACACATAGACAAATAAGGTTGCTCCAAAAAGCGAGACACGCGAAAGCAAAAAGTCAAGCAAGGAGCATTAAATGGGCCAAGCCCAGCCAATCTTTTTAACCAGGAGCAGAGAT